>JACCDS011889851.1_pt1 | contig 12786 bp, 8 predicted proteins | sample 7446441 | NCBI WGS metagenome assembly JACCDS01 (sample SAMN15323445, study PRJNA562643) | freshwater metagenome | isolation source: river surface water | place: USA:Blue River Watershed | collected 2017-08-17
TGCTTTACTCATACGGCTTAACTGTTTGTAATATTTGGCGGTGTCACCACCGACCGGCGAGCTGTTAAAACAACCTGCAGTCAGGCCCTGGAACAGCGCACCAAAAGTGTTGCCCAGCGCAAAACCGACATGCTTGAGCAACAAGTCGTCAAATTGCTTCAGGCCCGCTTCGGCGTCCGGATTCGCCGCCGCTTCCAGCTCTTTGAGCACATAAGGGTGGCAACGGGTTGCCCCCTGACCAAAGATCATCAGGTTACGGGTCAGAATGTTTGCGCCTTCCACCGTAATGGAGATCGGCACGCCCATATAACCATGCGCCAGATAGTTTTTCGGACCGCACTGAATAGCACGGCCGGCGTGGATGTCAAAGGCATCATTGAGGGCTGTGCGCGACATCTCGGTCATGTGGTACTTGGCGATGGCAGTCACGACTGAAGGGCTCAGGTTCAGGTCAATCGCCCCTGCCGTCATCACGCGCATGGCTTCGAGGCTGTACGTCAGGCCACCAATACGACCCAGTGATTCCTGCACCCCTTCAAATTTACCAATCGACAGACCAAATTGCTGACGAACATAAGCGTAAGCGCCGGTCATCCGCGTGGCCAGGTGGCCTGTCGCGGTGCCAAGCGCTGGCAGGGAAATGCCGCGGCCAGCCGACAGACATTCAACCAGCATCCGCCAGCCTCGCCCCGCATACGCCGGACCACCGATGATCCAGTCCAGTGGAATGAACACATCTTTGCCATAAGTCGTACCGTTCATAAACGCCATATTCATCGGGAAATGGCGGTCGCCAATCTCAACGCCCGGATGTGAGGTCGGGATCAGCGCGCAAGTGATGCCGATATCTTCTTTGTCGCCCAGTAAAGCTTCCGGATCGTACAGCTTGAAGGCCAGACCCAGTACGGTTGCAACCGGTGCCAGCGTGATATAACGCTTGTCCCAATTGAGCCGGATCCCCACCACTTCTTTGCCTTCGAATTGTGCTTTACAGACCACGCCGGTATCCGGAATACCGCCGGCATCTGAGCCCGCTTCCGGGCCTGTCAGCGCAAAACAGGGTACTTCTTTACCAGCAGCCAGCCCCGGCAGCCAGTGGTTTTTCTGCTCTTCGGTGCCGTAGTGCATCAATAGCTCACCCGGGCCTAACGAGTTCGGTACCATCACGGTGACCGCGGCGGTCAGGCTGCGGGTGGCGATGCGCGACACGATAGTCGAGTTGGCAATGGCGGAAAATTCGCGGCCGCCATAAGCCTTCGGAATAATCATCGCAAAGAAGCCATTGGCTTTGATGTAATCCCAGACTTCAGTCGGTAAATCGCGTTGTTCCTGCACGATATGGTAATCGTCCAGCATTTTCAGCAGGGTTTCGGTTTCGTTATCCAAAAAAGCCTGCTCTTCGGCGCTCAGCTGAGGTTTGGGAATTTGATGCAGTTTCTGCCAGTCCGGCTTGCCTTTAAACAGCTCACCATCCCACCAGACGTCGCCCGCTTCCATCGCTTCACGTTCAGTGTCCGACAGCGGCGGCAGAATTTTCTTGAAAATGGCAAACACAGGTTTGGTAATGAGATTGCGCCGGATATCGGCGACTCCCAGCACCACCGCCAGCGCAACGATTAGCACAATTAAAATAAACATAAGATGTTCCTCAGGTCTAAAGCACAGTTTTAACTATTATTAAATCAATAACCTACAGCCACCGGGGCTGAAATGCCGGCAGCCAGATAAGGGATGACCCGCCGGATCACACCGTCAATTTCGACCACTTCGGCAAAATCGGCGGCGGCAATATCTTTTAACGCTTCATTGGACGCCATGGTGAAAACCACAGTGCCTAATGAAAAATGCAGGCGCCAGAATATTTCGCTGGCCGGCAATTGCGGACAGCTCTGTTGCACCAGCAACACAAACTTATCCAGCACCCGGCCATGATGATGATTAAAAAACCAGCGCAAGTGGCCCTGGACATCGGTATAACCCCGCCCGAGCAGTTGCAGAAAATTGCGGGTGCCGCCCTGACGCACTTGTTCAAGTTCCAGCAAAGGCTCGACAAAAACCGCCAGCACCTGACTGAGCTGATTGGGTTGTTGCTGCGCCAGCAACCGCGTGAATTCCTGATCCAGTCTGGGCATCAGGACAGACAGGTAGCGCTGTAACACTGCCTGGATCAGTTCTTTTTTAGAGCCAAAATGATAGTTCACGGACGCCAGATTCACTTCCGCCAGACTGGTGATCTGACGCAGCGACGTGGCACTAAACCCCATCTCTGCAAACAGCTGTTCGGCAGCATCCAGGATTTTCTGTTGCGTTTGTTGCTTTTGACTCATAAACGGCTGGCCATGCTTGTTACTGGTCGTATCAGTAAGGGTTTTAAACAATCGTTTGAAATGTACGTTTGAAAAAGAATGAAGTCAAGCTGACGGCGCAAAATCGATGGCGTCTGGCAAAAGAAAAGCCCGGCAATCGCCGGGCTCTGTTCAGAATGTCTGCAATACGAGACGCTTAGTTGGCAAATACTTCCAGCATAGTGGCTGTTTTCGCTGCACCAGTGTTGTCATGCAGCGTCACCATGCCCATGTAAGGCAGTGCGCCGGCAACCAGTTTCTTGGTAGAAACGGTGACCACATTCGGACGACCTTCCACAGCACGGGTACTGGCACTGATGGACGATGTTGCAGTGTTGGCTGCATTCACAACCCAATATGCCAGCGTATAGTTGGTATTCGCCGCGCCGCCCAGGTCGTAACCATGAGTCCAGACGATATACACATCACCGGCCGCAGAGTTGTTGGCAGGTAACGGATTACGCAGGACGATATCTTCGCTGGAACCCTCATTTTGTGACGTTGCCACTTGTGTACAGCTCCAGGCGATACAGCGGTAGACAAACAGGTCGATATCAGTATTTGGTGCACTGATCAGACCGGCACGCAGTGAGAAACGGGCAACCTGAGTACCGGCAGGTACGGTGAACATATGAGTGCCAAGTGACGCTTCGTTGAAAGTGAACGAGCGGTCAGCATCTTGTTTCACATTACCTGCTGAACCAAAGGCTTGTTGCAGACCATACAGCTTGGCAGATGCCGCACCTGAGTAGGCCATATCAGCGGTGAATGACAGACGACCTGAACTGGCCGGCACTTGCGCGGTCAGGCTGGCTGGTGCTGCGATAGTGTCCTGTGCCATCGGTTTGACCGCAATAGCACTGCGTACATTGTGCACACCATTTGACAAGGTGATGCTGCCAAACGCCCATTTGTCCAGTGTTGCACCAGCCGTTGGCGTCAGCGTGACCGCATAAACAGCCTGGCCATTGGCCGGTACATCAATGCTGGTGGCATCAACTAAAGCACCCACGCCGTTCATTTTCTTGAAGGCGACAGTCACGCCAGCCGGAGCCTGAATCGTTGGGGTATAGTTTGAGTTGTTGCCAGAAACATCTTTGACCACACGAACAATCGTTTTCGCTTTTTTCAGCTGAGCTACCGCGATATTCGGCTGGTTCAGTTGTGAAGCTTCAGTTGGGTAACCGGCTGCAGTGTATGCCGCGCAATCATAACCAGAAGCACTCTTCACAAAGGCGCTGTTACCGATACCACACAGGAAGGCAAAGTACTCGTTTGGCGTCGTGTCATACACCAGGCCAGGGTTTGCCGCAGCAACAGGCACTGCATGACCTGAACCGAAATCAAACGGGTCGGCCAGTACAGACGAGCTGGCTTTGGTCACTTGTTGGTGAGCCGTGGTCATCAGCGCTGATTTGATCATCGCTGGAGACCAGTCCGGGTGTTGCTCTTTGAGCAGTGCTGCCATACCTGCAATGTGCGGAGCCGCCATGGAAGTACCGGAGATATAGGCAAAGTCATTGCCAGCCGGTTTCGTGAACGTGGTTGGCGTACCAGCCGCCAGAATGTTCACACCTGGTGCTGTGATATCCGGCTTCAGGATGTCATAGCTGGCTTTGTTCGGGCCTTTAGACGAGAAATCTGCCATTGAATTGTTCAGCAGCAGCGGGTCAAAGGTCACATTGACGTTACCACCACCGTTCACTGCTGACGCAATAGCGTTGCCGTCCGTCATACCGACCATCAGGCCAGGAATTGTCGGGACACCGACGACTGTGCCGCCCATCGCGATCGGGTTACCTGCCGCATTGTTCGCTACCAGGAACGCAGTGGCGCCTGCCGCTTGAGCATTGGCCAATTTCACCGCGAAATCACAGCTACCACGTTGGATCAGCACTACTTTACCAGCCACAGCAGAGGCGTTGGTCAGCGGCGTACAACCCTGGAATGGCGATGCAACCACCACGTCACCTGTTACTGCGCCAGTCAGGTGTAATGGCCGGGTGACCGTCCCTTCGATAGCGTTCAGTTTGTTGGCCGCTAAACCACTGTTGACTTTGATGGCGTTGACGGAGAAACCTGAAGCAGCCACGCTGACAACCCAAGGTGCCGGTGTGCCGATTGTTTCCATTGTGTTGTTCGCGCCATCGTTACCGGCAGAGACTGAAACCAGTACGCCAGCCTGAGTGGCTCTTAACTTTGCAGCAGCCGCCACAGTGGTCAGGTCGGTCAGTGAACCGCCGATAGAATAGTTGATGACATCAACACCATCGGCAACTGCAGTGTCAATCGCTGCCATGGTGTCACCATAGAAACAGCCGCGCTCTCTGACACCAGCCGGAGAGGTGTAATCACTGTTCCAGCAGGCTTTGTACATCGCAACCCGGGCGCGCGGCGCGATACCAGAGATAGTCCCGTGGCTCTGACCACCGATCACCGCTGCAACATTGGCATTACCAGCAGCAGTACCGGCAGTGTGGCTACCGTGGTTATCAGCGTCACGTGGAGAGATAAACTCTTGTGGCCGGATTTGGTATTGCGATTTGAAGCTGTTGTTGAAATAGCGGGCACCGATCAGCTTGTTGTTACAGCTGAATGCGGCATCTTCACCTTTGTCACAGATCCCTTTAAAACGCTCCAGCGGACCATAGCTGCCATCATCAGCAAAACTTGGGTTCGTGGGCGAAATACCAGTATCAATAATACCGACGATGATATTTTCACCTTTGATACCCAGCGTGTGCTGACCATCCGGACCGGTCAGACCCAGCAGCGCTGGCGTACGGGCCGTGGTGACCTCTTCCGCTTTATCTTCCCAGACGCCAACAACGCCTGAACGGTTGCGCAGCGCTGCAGCTTTCTCTGCCGTCATGCGTGCAGAGAAACCATTGAAAGTGTGGGTGTAAGAATAAATCAGCCCTTCAGTGCTGTACTGAGCGGCCAGTTTTTCCTGTAATTTTTTCAAACCGGCATTGTGCGCAATAATGCTTGGATTTGACGCGTCATACAGGTTGTTGCCGCCTGTCGCTGGGTTTGGTTGCAGTTGACCCAGCTCCGCCGCTTTTTCCACACCGGATTTGCCAGCAAGCTGGACGATGTAAGTCGCGACTTGCTGTGATTCGGCCGGGGTAGTCAATTTGGAAGTATCCACTTTGACTTCGAAATTTGATGCCATCGCTGGCGCTGTCTGACAAACAGCGGCAATCGCGATAGCCAACACGCTCAGGCGTGGACTTTTGGAATATTGCATTTTGTTCTCCGGATGTACCGAGCATGCTATCGCGGGTGTTGTTCCCTGCTTGCCTGACCGGCAATTTTGCAGATTTGACAGCTGGTGTAAAAAATCCTGACCCTGCATAGTTATCACATTTAATTACAGGTTTAGATTTTTTGCTGTCTGGAACCACCTTTGTTAACAATAGCCTTCGGTTTATTTTTATCTTGTTGTAAATTTTTTTGACATTTCACAGCAGTCACGCTGACGCATTAAGCCTGACGACGACGCAGCACCAGGCCAGCGAAACCAACCAGCAATAAAGCAACTGAAGCAGGCGCATTGACAGCAGTTGAACTGGACAGGATATCGTCACCGGCATAGACAACACCGGCCGGGTCGTTGTAATCAAATGCAGCCAGTGTTAAGTCGAAGTAGCCAAAATCAGTGAAGCCGATACCGAAGAAGTTGAAAATACCGTCGATGTCGCTGACGTCAAACTGCAGGAATGTAAAGCCAGCATACAGATTGGTCATATCAAACTCGGCAAGAAAATCATAAGCCACCACTTCACGACCGAAAATGGTGAATGATTTCCAGCTGTTGGTGATGTACAAATTGTCGACATACTGAGTGGCTTCAGCCGGGTCAATCACCAGCGAAGCGAATTTCACTTTAACGTTATCAGCACCCACACCCCAGAAATCCTGCTTAATCACCAGCCCCGCGTGTGCCGGCATTAACGCAGAAGCGGCCATCACAGCCAGTCCAAAGAAGACCTTCAACATATTTTTAAACATAATTACCTCTGAATTTTTTAAAGGGTTTTAATTGTTATCGATAGCCGCGGACGACTCAGAGGATTGTTAGCATTTAAGGTGCCAGCTATTGAACAATTGATTACATTTCGTCGCAAATTCGCACGACTGCTGAAAATTCAACCAATCAAGACCGCGATAGCCTGATCGCGGCCAGTAAAAGGCGCTGGTGACAGCAGGCTGAATTGGTTTAAAATACGCGCCCATTTTCGCCAAGGTAGAAGTAACATGTCGCAACCCAAAGTCGGTTTTGTCAGTCTCGGCTGTCCAAAAAACCTGGTTGACTCAGAACGCATCCTGACGCAGCTCAAAATTGAAGGCTACAACATAGTCCCGAGCTACGACGATGCCGAGCTGGTCATTGTCAACACCTGCGGTTTTATCGACAGTGCCGTGCAGGAATCGCTGGATGCGATAGGCGAAGCGCTGGCTGAAAATGGCAAAGTCATCGTCACCGGTTGCCTGGGTGCCCGCGAAGACGAAATTCGCGAAGTCCACCCTAATGTACTCGGGATCACTGGCCCGCACGCTTATGAAAATGTGCTGTCGCAGGTTCATCAATACGTTCCTAAGCCAAAATACGACCCGTTCATTCAACTGGTGCCGGATACCGGCGTCAAACTGACGCCTAAACATTACGCCTACTTAAAAATCTCTGAAGGCTGTAACCATCGTTGTACCTTCTGCATCATTCCATCGATGCGCGGTGATTTAGTCAGCCGCCCGATTGGCGAAGTGCTGGATGAAGCGCAGCGGCTGAAAAACGCTGGGGTAAAAGAGCTGCTGGTGATTTCACAGGACACCAGCGCTTATGGTGTCGATGTCAAACACAGAACCGGTTTCTGGAATGGCCAGCCGGTGAAAACCTCCATGCAGGTGCTGTGTGAAGCGCTGTCTGAGATGGGCATTTGGGTTCGCCTGCATTATGTCTACCCTTATCCGCATGTCGACGATGTCATCCCGTTAATGGCAGCCGGTAAGCTGCTGCCTTATCTGGATATTCCGTTCCAGCATGCCAGCCCGCGTATCCTCAAGCTGATGAAAAGACCAGGACAAGCCGAACGCACGCTGGAGCGCATCCGTAAGTGGCGGGAGATTTGCCCGGATTTAACCATCCGCTCCACTTTTATTGTCGGCTTTCCGGGTGAAACCGAAGAAGAATTCCAGGAACTGCTCAGTTTCCTTGAGCAGGCGCAGCTTGATCGCGTCGGCTGCTTCAAATACAGCCCGGTCGATGGCGCCAAAGCCAACGAATTGCCAGATCCGGTGCCGGAAGAAATCAAAGAAGAGCGTTACCACCGCTTTATGGCAGTACAACAGAAAATCAGCGCCGCCCGCTTGCAGGCCCGCATCGGTCGCACTATCAAAGTGCTGATTGACGAAGTTGATGGCGAAGGTGCGATCGGCCGCAGCTTTGCCGACGCGCCGGAAATTGACGGCGTGGTGTATTTAAATGGCGAGACTGGCCTCAAAGCCGGCGATCTGGTCGACGCCGTGGTCGAAGAGGCCGACGAATATGACCTGTGGGCCAGCCTGGTCTGACCGCGTTCACAAGGCAGCCAACTGGCTGCCTTTTTCTTGTTGACTGCTGTTGTTGTTCACTTCAGTTGTTGCCCACATCAGTTGATATACAAGTCAGTCCGGTGCCTGAAATTTTTGTGGTGCCAGCTGAGTCTCGCGCTCCAGTTGGCGTTGTAATTCTTCCCTGCTCTGTCTGAGCAGCTGCAGGTAGGTCTTTTCATCCTGCTGCTCACGCACCTGCTCCATTTTATCAATCAAATCCAGGTTGGCGGCACGGAACCGGTCCGCCACCTCGCGGGCTTCATAGGCGCCCAGTCCCAGCGCGGTGAGCACCTGACGCCCCTGCATCAGCGAACTTTCAAACAACTCACGCTGGATATGCTGTACGCCAAGTTTGCGCAGCTGATACAGATGCGCCACATCGCGCGCCCGGACCATCAGTTGCAGCTGCGGGAAATGCCGGCGACACAAGCTGACCACCTCATTGATGCTGTCGGCATCGTCCAGCGCCACCACCAGCACTTTGGCGTGTGCAGCGCCGGCCGCTTCCAGCAAATCCAGCCGGCGGGCGTCGCCATAATAGACTTCAAAGCCGAAACGGCGCATCGCCTGAATAGTGTCGGAATCATGGTCCAGCACTGTCGGTTTCAGCCCATGCGATGCCAGCATGCGGCCTACAATCTGGCCGTAACGGCCAAAGCCGGCAATGATCACCGGACTGTGATTAAACGTGGCCGTTTCATCATGCTGCTGTTGCGCCGCAGGTCGCTGACACCAGCGCAGATAAGCATTCAGCAACAACGGAGAAACAGCCATTGACAGCGCAATCACCAGATTCAGCAGCGCAGCCTGCTCCACCGACAACAGCTGACCGGCCAGTGCCAGTGCCGCCAGCACAAAGGCAAACTCGCTACCCTGACCAAGCAACAACGCATAGTGCCAACGCTCTGCTGCTGCGATGCCAAGCGCCCGGGCGATTCCATACAATGCCAGCATTTTCAGCAACATAAACGCCAGCACCAGACACAGCACCTGGCTCCAGTGCGATGCCAGAAACGGCAGTTCAATGCCCGCGCCAATCGTAATAAAAAACAGGCCCAGAAATAATCCTTTGAAGGGTTCCAGATCGGCTTCCAGCTGATGACGGAATTCAGAACTGGCCAGTAACACCCCGGCGATAAAAGCGCCAAGCCCGGCGGACAAACCCACCAACGTCATCAGCTCAGTGACGGCTATCACAATCAGCAGCGCCAGCGCGACAAACAGCTCGCGGGAGCCATGGTGCGCCACCCAGTGCAGCAGGTAACCGATGCCATAACGTCCGACAAGACACAGACCGGCAATCGCCAGTAACGCGGCCCACCAGACAAAAGGCGCCGCACCGCTGCCAGGCGCCAGCAAACTGATCCCAATCAGCAGTGGGATCGCCGCCATATCCTGCAGTAACAAGGCCGCAAAAACAGTGCGGCCGGTGGCTGTGCCTGCCAAATCCTGGTCTTTCATCAGCTGCATCGCCACCGCGGTTGAAGACAAAGACAGCGTCAGGCCCAGTAGCAATGCCAGTTGCCAGGACAAACCGAGCCCCCACACCAGTAAACCAAGCGCCAGTGCGCAGCCCAGCAACTGCACCGAGCCGGCCACAAACACCTGTTGGCGCAGCGCCCAGAGTTTTTTGGCATCAAGCTCCAGACCTATAGTAAACAGCATCAACACGACACCGAGCTCTGCCAACAGCGCGACGCTGTCATTCTGCGCAGTCAGCCCCAGCACCGAGGGGCCAATCAGCACACCGGCCAATAAATAGCCGAGAACAACGCCGAGCCCCAATTTTTTCGCCAGTGGTACCAGCGCCACCATAGCCGCCAGATAAATCAGTAAGTAAGTCAGAATATTCTGATGCATCAACGCACTCCTTCAGCGCCAAGCGCATCAAGACCCTGCCGGTAGCGGGCCGACCACTGGCGCAGCTCAGCATCATTCGCCTGATTGGGCAGACAAAGCGGCGCCTGCCACACCAGACCACATTGCCAGGCCAGCTGGCGCATCGGCAGCAGCAATGCCTCTGGGTCAAGCGCTGCCGGACTGTCAGCATCCTGCGGTGTCGCCGCGCTGGTCACCAGCCACAGGGATTTGCCGGCCAGTGCACGTGCAGCACTGCCGTCTGGCTGGCGGCCATAAGCCCAGCCGCTGCAACAAACTTTTTGCAGATAATGACAAAGCAATGCCGGCGGTAAGCCCCAGTGCGTCGGGAACTGCAACACCAGCGCATCCGACATCGCCAGTCTTTGCTGCTCTTTCGCCACATCAAAATAAAAATCGGGGAACTGTTCATACAGATTGCACAGTTGCAGTTGTGGATGCTGGGTCAAATCAGGCATCAGTGCCGGATTTAAGCCGGCATGGCGGCTGTATGGATGGGCATAGAGTAAGGTGATCATCAGCAGAAGTCGCACGGCCTGAAAGCTGAAATGTTCGTGAAAAAATCGCTTTAAAGCAAGGGATTATGAAAAAAACCGCGCCTTGGGCGCATTTTACCCTGTTGGTGAAGAATACGGCGATGTGCGGTCATAAAAACTGCAGGAGCAGTTTTTAACAACGCATAGCATTGGCGCTGCGCTGGCAAAGAGGGTGAGCACCACGGATGGTGCGAATAAAAAACTGCAGGAGCAGTTTTTAACAACGCACAGCGTTGGCGCAGCGCTGGCAAAGAGGATGAGCACCACGGATGGTGCGAATAAAAAAACCGGCGCTGCCGGTTTTTGTTATCTGCGGGCCCGGTACGGCTGCTCCGCCCATGGCTGCTCTAACGCCTGCAGTAACTCATTGATTTCATCAGCATCCAGCGCAACTTTACGAAAATGGGAAATCAATGCGTCCCGGTCATAACCTTGTGCTTTGTATCTTTGCGCGGTTTCCAGATGAACTTTTTTGACAAACTCTGAGGTCATCGCTTTTCTCCTTCAGGCCAGTGGGAACAAAAATCCTGCTTCAGCGCTGGTTAATTTTCAAGCAATAAAAGCACAAGAAACACTAAGTAGCTGGATCCGAAAGAGATCTATTTTTTTGCCTGGAACAACTCAAAACCGCGCGGCCCGGCCTGGTAGTCGGTGAATTCAGCGCTGGGCCACAACTGTCCATCCAGTGCTGCACGGACCAGCAGTTTGTTGTATGGATGTGCCAAAGGGTCAGCCAGAAAAGCCTGCGGGTCGAACCAGGCCGCTTCGGCAATCTCACGCGGATCTGGTTTTAGTTCCAGCGTACTGGCATCCAGCCGGCCGACCAGATAAAGATTGGAAGCGCCAAATTGGCCCTGATGATGATGCCGCATCGCCAGCCAGCCCCGGAAAGTTGCCAACACACCGGTTTCTTCTGCCACTTCACGCTCAAGCGCGCTGACAAAATGCTCATAAGGCTCCACCATGCCGCCCGGCAGCTTGAAATAGCCGGTTTTGCCGCCTGGCACCGGCTGCTCGCGCACCAGCAAAATCTCACCGCGGGCATTAAACACCGCCGCCCCCACGCCAATACTGTGGGTGGCCGCGAGCGGTAAATAAGCATCGCTCTGCAGCCGGTACACCAGCGTCAGGATATCGTCGCGGATATGGTGGTACTGAAAACCGGCCGCCAGCACCGCCGTTAATACGCCGGTTTCTGCTGGCGCCAGGCTGAGCCAGCACAGCTTGTAGCGACTGGCCAACGCAGGCAGCCCGCTCTGCAGCCAGTGTAAAAAGACCTCAGCGCCCGCCGCTGACACCGAGCCGGCGGCAAGCACTGCTGCACCATAAGGGTTGCTGCCAATATAGGCTTGCATGGTATCGGCTGGCGTTGTCACCACAGTTGTCACCACAGTGTTTACCGGAACAACACGCTTTCACGCTGGAACCAGCGCACACAAAAACCAATCAGTACCGCTGCCAGCGCCACCGTTGAACCTATCACCAGGCTGAGCAGCCCCATATCGATTGTGCCTTTGACCAGCTCTTTGATACACAAAGAAATATTGGTCATTGGCACCAAGGCAGTAGTGCTGTTGAGCTCTACTCCCGGCATCAACGCCACTGCCAGCGGCACAAACACCAGCACGCTGAGCGGCCCGACATAATTTTGTGCTTCTTTGAAACTGCGGGCGTAAATCGACAACGACAGCAAAATACTGCTGAAAATCATCGTCAGTGGCACCAGCATCGCCAGAATCAGCAATAAATCCAGCAGCCCCAACATCTGCATGGTCTTGGCAACGATATCGACACCCGCCAGCGACCCAATCAGATAACCCCAGCCGCCAAAGCTGAACACCGTGATCAGCGCCGTCGCAAGCCCGGTGGTCAGCACGGTGAAAAATTTACCCAATACCAGCTCAGTGCGGCTGATCGGACAAATCAGTAAGGTTTCCAGTGTGCCGCGCTCTTTTTCACCGGCGCCGATATCAATCGCCGGGTAAGAGCAGCCCATCAGACACAAAGGCACCAACAGGTAAGCAATCCAGCCCCCCAGTTTTTCGCCGAGATCTTCACGATTCTCGGCCGTCGAAATCTTGTTGAGTTTGACCGGCTTTAATACCGCGTCAGCGGCAGCTCCGGTCAGCCCAACCGATTCTAAGCGCTCTTTTTGCAGCTGGCCGGCATATTCATCGACCAGCTCGCGCAGGTAATTGCCAATCATGTCGAGCATTGGGGCCGTGTTGTAGATGATGGTCCATTCAGTCTGGCTTTGGCGCGCAGCATCAAAGTCGGCCGGGATTATCACCGCCAGTTCAAACTTGCCGTCCCGAATTGCCTGTTTCAGCGCGTCAGGCTCGGTCAGTTCGGTTTCGACCTTTTTGAAGTTCTTGTGATAAAACAGTTTTTCTGTAAAAGCCGGTGCCCGCTCGCCATGCACAATCACATAA
>JACCDS012299281.1_pt1 | contig 12784 bp, 8 predicted proteins | sample 7446441 | NCBI WGS metagenome assembly JACCDS01 (sample SAMN15323445, study PRJNA562643) | freshwater metagenome | isolation source: river surface water | place: USA:Blue River Watershed | collected 2017-08-17
GCCAATTTGCGTGAAGATGTTGTTGTCACCACCAAAGATCCAGACGCCAATCATCGCGGACAACAGCGTCATCGGCACAATCAGCAGGATCGCAAGTGGCAAACGCAAGCTTTCATACAAGGCGGCCAGCACCATAAACACCAGCAACAATACCAGCGGGAACACCAGATATTCGGCATGTCCGGCCAGGATTTGCTGATAAGTCAGTTCAGTCCACTCATAGCTGATACCGGGCGGCAGTGTCTCGGCCAGAATTTTTTCAATAGCCGCGCGTGCTTCGCCACTGCTGTAACCCGGCGCCGGACCACCGTTAATTTCGGCGGTAGTAAAGCCGTTGTAATGCATCACACGGTCCGGACCTGCGCTATGGTTCACGTTAACAAAACTACCAATAGGCACCAGCTCGCCTTGTTGGTTGTTCACTTTCAGGTTGGCAATTTGTGCCGGATCCTGGCGGAAGGCTTCGTCCGCCTGCACGTTGACCTGATAAGTGCGGCCAAACTGGTTGAAATCATTGGCATAAGTACCGCCCAGATAACCCTGCAGCGTGGCGAACAAGTCATCTAACGACACACCCTGTGCTTTGGCTTTGACGCGGTCGACGTCCAAATCCAGCTGCGGCACATTAACCTGATAACCTGAAAACACCCCGGCCAGTTCCGGCGTTTGCCAGGCTTTCATTTGTACTGCCATCGTCACTTTGTACAGTTCTTCATAACCGAGGTTGGCTTTGTCTTCGAGCTGCAGGCGGAAACCGCCGATGGTGCCAAGGCCCTGTACTGGCGGTGGCGGGAATATCGCGATAAAGGCGTCCTGAATACCGGCAAACTGAGCGTTTAAGTCGGCAGCAATGGCGCCAGCGGATAACGATGGATCCTGCCGCTCACTGAAATCTTTTAATGGCGTAAACACAATGCCGGCGTTCGGACTATTGGTAAATCCATTGATCGACAGGCCAGGGAAAGCGACTGAATGCGCCACACCCGGGTGTTTCAGGGCAATTTCTGACATCCGTTTAATCACGGCTTCAGTGCGTTCCAGCGAGGCAGCGTCCGGTAATTGGGCAAAAGCCACCAGATATTGTTTATCCTGCTGCGGCACATAACCGGTCGGGGTATTGGCAAAAATTCCACCGGTAAGACCCAACAAGCCCAGATACAACACGCCGGTCAGGCCACCAAACCGGATGATCTTACTGACTGCTTTGCCATAACGCTCACTGCCACGGGCGAATAGGCGGTTAAAGGGCCGGAACACAAAACGACCGAATACTTTATCGAGCAAGACTGTCAGTTTATCCGGCGCCGCGCCATGTGGTTTTAACAGTAGAGCCGCTAAAGCCGGGCTCAACGTCAGCGAGTTCAGTGCAGAAATGACGGTCGAAATGGTAATAGTCAGCGCAAACTGTTTATAAAACTGGCCGGTCAGGCCGGTCATAAACGCGGTCGGGACAAACACAGCAGCCAGTACCAGCGTGGTGGCAATGATGGGGCCTGTCACTTCTTTCATCGCCTGTTGTGTCGCCGCGAGTGGGCTCAAACCGGCTTCGATATTGCGCTCCACGTTCTCCACCACAACGATGGCGTCGTCAACGACGATACCAATTGCCAGCACCAGACCAAATAAACTCAGTGCGTTCAGCGAAAAACCAAACAAGTGCATAAAGGCAAAAGTACCAATTAACGATACTGGTACCGCCACCAGCGGGATAATCGACGCACGCCAGGTCTGCAGGAACAGCACCACCACCAGTACCACTAATAAAATGGCTTCAAACAGCGTTTTGACGACAGCTTCAATCGAACCGCGCACAAACACTGTTGGGTCGTATACGATGTCGTAGCTCAATCCTTCCGGGAAATTCTGAGACAGTTCAGCCATCCGCGCCCGCACATCATCAGAGATTTGGATCGCGTTGGAACCTGACGCCTGAAACACCGGAATCGCGATGGCGTCTTTGTTATCCAGCAAAGAACGCAGCGCATAAGAGCTGGCGCCGAGCTCCAGCCGGGCTACATCTTTGAGGTAACTGAGTTCGCCATTGGCGCCAGTTTTGATAATGATATCGCCGAATTCTTCGGTCGAAGTCAGCCGGCCTTTGACGTTGATCAGCAGCTGAAATTCACTGCTACCAGACGGTTGAGCGCCCAGACTACCAGCTGCAGCCTGTTGGTTCTGCTCGCGAATCGCATTGACGATTTGTGGCGGGGTCAGGCCCAGCGCGGCGACTTTATTCGGGTCTAACCAGACGCGCATACTGTATTCACTGGCACCAAACAAGCGCACAGCACCAACCCCTTCAATCCGGGCCAGTTCGTCTTTGATGTTTTGCGCGGCATAGTTCGACAGATACAGCATGTCATAACGGTCATCCGGCGAGGTTAAATGCACCACCATGGTTAAATCCGGCGAGGATTTCTCGGTGACAATGCCAAGCCGTTGTACTTCCTGTGGTAGGCGCGGTTTGGCGCGGTCGACGCGGGCCTGCACCTGCGACTGCGCTTTGTCGACGTCGCTGCCGATGGCAAAAGTGATGGTCAGCGTCATACGCCCGTCGCTGGTGGCCTGCGACGACATATACAGCATGTTTTCCACGCCGTTGATTTCCTGCTCCAGCGGGCTTGCGACTGTGTCAGCGATGACTTTCGGGTTTGCACCCGGATAGCTGGCGGTGACCACCACTGTTGGCGGCACTACTTCCGGGTATTCAGTGATCGGCAGCTGCCAAACCGCGATGGCGCCACTGATCACAAACAGCAGCGACAGCACGGCGGCGAATATGGGCCGGCGTAAAAAATAATTCGATAACATCATGATGCTCCCAGGGGCTGCCCGTTACTGACCGGCGCCGCTTGCGTTCACGCTTTCGCTGCTGCTGCCGGTTCCTGCTGGGGAGGCCGGTTGCTGCGCAATGCGAAAGGATTGTTGTTCCGTTGTAAGGACTGCCAGCTGCTGTGGCGTCGCCATCTCGACCCGGTTCGGTTCAACCACGACACCGGGACGGACCCGTTGCAGGCCATTGACGACCACTTGCTCGGCCGGTTTCAGGCCGGTTTTGATAATGCGCAGACCACCAGCTTTTTCGCCGAGCGTGACCGGGCGGTATTGCAGCGTGCCTTTGGCATCCACTACCAGTACAAAGCGGCTGGATAAATCAGTGCCAATGGCTTTGTCGTCGACCAGCACTGCCTGATACGGCGCACTACCGGTCAGTTTCAACCGGGCAAATAAACCGGGTAGCAGACTGCCATCGCTGTTATCGAAGCTGGCGCGGATGCGGATAGTGCCAGTGGCGGCATTGAGCTGGTTATCGATAAAGTCGATAGTGCCCTGCTGCCGGAACTCATTACTGCCACTTAACGCCAGTAATACCGGGCGTTGTTGTTGCTGCAGCTGGCTGGCGGTACCGCTGTCGAGGCCGAGATAACGCAGCAGGCTTTGTTCGTCAGCATCAAACCAGGCGTAAATGCGGCCGGTCGACACCAGACTGGTCAGCACCGATTGGCCGGCATGGACATAGTTGCCCGCGGTAATAAAAGCGTTGGACACCACGCCGGCGATCGGTGCGCGGATCTCGGTGTAGGACAAATCCAGCTCGGCTTTTTTCAGTGCTGCTGTGGTAGCTGCGAGCTGTGCTTTGGCTTGTTCAAACCGGCTGAAGCGGCTATCGAGCAATTCTGTGGCAATGGCATTTTGCTTTTTCAGGCTGAGCGCACGCTGATACTCGCGTTCGGCCAGCGCCAGTGCGCTTTTGGCTTCAGTCTGACTGGCGCTCAGGCGCGCCACTTCCGCGGCAAAGGGAGCGTTATCGAGACTGAACAACAAATCACCGGCGGCAACTTTGGCACCTTCAGTGAAATGCACTTTGGCGAGATAACCGGACACTCTTGGCATCAGGCTCACCGATTCAGGTGCCTGTAAGCGACCGGTATATTCGTCGGTTTCGCTGATTTGCTGACTGAGGACTGTAGCGACATCGACTTTCACAGCGGTCGGGCCACTTGCAGTTGGGGCGCCAGGCTGACAGGCGGCAAGCACTAAGGCTGCCAGGCTGGTCAACAGCAGGCGACGGGGCAGTTTTAACTGGGGTCTGGCCATCATCGAAAATTCCTCTTTATCAGGTTCGGTATCATTAGGTTTTTGGCACCATACCGCTTGAAAGTCTGTATTGCTTGACTTCTGTACTGATTGGTATAATGTACTGACCGGTAAATATATAGAAAAGCACCGCAGAGTCAATTTAATTTTGTACTGAATGGTAAGAATCTTTGGAACTTTTTCGCAGGGCAGCGATTCTGCAAGTTATAAGCAGAAAACAGGCTGTCAGCGGATAGGCATTGCAGCTGTATTCGGGCATTCAGTTCAGTGGTGAAGCTGCCGAACTGTTTACCGAAGTTGGCTGCTGCGTTATTCTCTGGCCCACGCAGATGAAGGGCGGCCGTGATCCCGACTTTATGTCGCCACAGAGGCCACCACAGAGGTAGTGATGAGTGCAAACCCACTAAATAGCACCACGGGTAACAACACGGCTCCCGTCGGCCGGCCGCGTGCATTTGATTTGGAGACTGCGCTGCAAAAAGCGCTCGAAGTGTTCTGGCAAAAGGGCTATGAAGGCGCATCTTTGCCGGACCTGACCGAAGCCATGGGTATCAATAAGCCCAGTTTATATGCAGCTTTTGGCAATAAAGAACAGTTGTTTCTCAAAGCCATCGAACGCTATGAAAACCGGCCAAGCGCGTTTTTCTATCCGTCGATGCAAGAACCGACCGCCTATCGGGTGGCTGAACGGATATTGCTCGGCGCTGCCGCTGAACACAGTAATCCGCTGCATCCGCCGGGCTGTTTGATGGTGCAGGGCGCGTTGGCCTGTAGTGATAGTGGTCAGTCGGTGAAAGATGCGTTGATTGCGCGGCGTAAAGCCGGTTTTGAACAGTTGGTACAGCGCTTTGAACAGGCCAAAATCAGCGGCGATTTGCCTGCCGATGCCGATCCCCAGGGCTTAGCCGGTTTTATTATTACTGTACTGCAAGGCTTGTCAGTACAGGCTACCAATGGTGCTTGTGCGGAGCAGTTAAATAACATCGCCCGCACCGCACTCAGAGCCTTTCCGGCCGAACAGAATTAATTCGCGAACGGCGGTTTTTGTAGTTTCCGACAACCAGCATCGAGATAAGGCCCGCTGTGACGCACCCAGCCGGGCCCTGGTTCCGTTTGTTTGCAGATGTAATGGCCGGTTTTAACGCTCTGCCATTTGAACCACGGCGCCGGCGCTGCCGCGAGTTCTGCCTGCAGGCTGATACTCAGCAAGGCCAAGATGTAACCAAAATGGTTTCTCATTACCATGTCACTCGGTAGGGAAAGCTTCCGCGTATGCTGCCTGAATGTCATTGGTTAAACCAGTGTTGGAGCAACATTGTCGTGACAGCGGAGTCGTTGATTGACCGGTCTGGAGCAGGCAGGTACAGTGATGACCATGGTTGTTTAGCACCAAGTTACGGAGGCTGAATTGTTGCGCAGTAGATGGTTGAGTCTTTGTCTATTGTTGCTGACCTTCGGCGCTGTGGCAGATCCGTTGCTGCTGAAAGGGCCGAACTGTTGTGGCACGCAGCAGGATGTAAGAGTGCTGCTTGATCCACAAGGCCAACTGTCGTTTGAACAAGTGCGGGCATTGCAGGCCGATTTTCAGATGCCGCTGCGTGAAGATCTCAGTTATGGCTACCGGCAAGGCGCCATTTGGCTGCTGTTAAAGGTCACTCCCGAGCGCTCAGGCCGCTGGTGGTGGCTGTTTACTTATCCTTCGCTCGACCAGCTGACCTTGTATCTGGAAGACAGTCAAGGCGTCCGGCAGATGCAAAGCGGCGATATGGTGGCGCTGCAGCAGCGCGCGCTGGTTCATCGTCAGGCGGTATTCCCCCTAGATTTAAGCCAAAACGAGATGACTACGCTGTGGTTGCGCGTTGAAAGTCAGGGCAGTATGACGTTACAAAATCAACTGCTCAGTGACGACGATTTTGTATTGAGTACTGCGCAGAATTACCTGACGCCCGCTTTGTATTTTGGCGCCCTGTTGGCACTGGCTGGTTACAACCTGCTGTTATTTATGGTGCTGCGCGAAAAAGTCTTCCTGTGGTATGTCTTGTTTGTGCTGTGTTTTGGCGCAGGGTCTGCTTCGTTAAACGGACTTGGCGCGATTTATCTGTGGCCAGATCTACCCGATTTATCGAACCGCATGTTGCCGCTGGGTTTTACCGGCGCCAGTCTGATGGCGGTATTGTTTACCCGTGCTTTTTTAGATACAGCGCAATTCAGTCCGATCTGGGATAAATTCCTGCGGCCGATGGCATGGCTGATGACGGTGTCTTTATTGGCTGTGCTGATGATGTCGGTACAGCAGGCGCTGATTGTGATGTCGCTGATTGGTATCTTGGTTGTGCTGGTACTGACGCTGTGCGCGATCCAAAGTGTGTTAAACCGCGCACCGGGTGCCCGGTTGTTTGCATTAGCCTGGTCGATGTTATTGCTCGGCACTATCGTGATGTCACTGCGCAACCTGGGTTTGTTACCGTCGAATTTTTTCACCATTCATGCGATGCAGCTGGGGTCTGCGTTGGAAATGCTACTGGTGTCTTTTGGTCTGGCGGCGCGTTTTAATCAGTTGAAATTACAACACAGCATGGCGCAACAACAAATGTTGGACGCGCAGCAACAACTGGTGCAGCAGCTGCGGGAACATGAAAATCAACTGGCGCAAAAAGTGACAGAACGCACCGCCGAATTAGAAGCGATGAATGTGCGCTTGCAGCTGCTCGCCACCACGGATCCACTGACTGGCCTGGCGAATCGCAATGCAATGTATCAGCAGCTGCATCAGGCGATAGCCCGTGCCAGACGCCAGCGCAGCAGCCTGGCCTTGTTGTATCTGGACCTGGATGGCTTTAAAACAGTGAATGACCAGCTTGGCCATCTGATCGGTGACAAAGTGTTGTATGAAGCCAGCGAGCGTTTACGCGACGCAGTGCGGGAAACTGATGTTATTTGTCGGATTGGTGGTGATGAATTTTTGCTGATCTGCGAAGGGCTCAGTCGCGGTGCAATATTGGTACAGTTAACACAGCGTCTGCTGAAACAAATGCAGCTACCGTTTTATCATGGCACTGAACAAATCAGTATCGGGGTCAGCATCGGCGTAGCGATCAGTTCAGGCGGTGAAACACCGGCAGAAGCGCTGATCGATGCGGCGGACCGGGCGATGTACGACGCTAAAGCTGCCGGAAAAAATTGCGTTCAATTGGCCAGTGAATATGCCTGAATGGAATAAACCTTAAGGGTTGACCAGATCAAAAAAAGCGACTGTGAAGTCGCTTTTTTATTGAAACACCTGAACTTAAACTGCTGCAGCAGCTGGTAAACGGGCGATCAGCACGCCAATCCGTTCCAGTGACGTGAAGTGGGCATAAATGGCTGGTAACACACCAAACTTGCGCAGTTGCAGGAATTGCTCATCGCTCAGCGCGTCGAATTTTTCACGGTCAATCACATGGAAACCGTTCAGGCGGCGCTCGTTGCCGGCCAGGTCGCGGTACTGCAGACCATCGGCCTTAAACAGCCCCATCTCTGTGATTTGGTTCAGGATGTTACGGCTGACAGTGTTGGCATCGATATAGTCTTTGAAGAAGCTGTTGATACCATCGAAGAATTCAGTGGCTTTGCCTTCTGCGTCAAACAAGGCCTGACCTTCAGTGCGGCTGACATTGTCCGCTTGTTCATTCACGCACAGAACTAATTGCTCGTCAGACGCTTGTGCCAGAGTGAACGGGTAAGCACGAATGCCGGCAGGCACATATTCGCCTTTCCATTCGCCGTTTTCTAAAAACAGGTTCTGCGCTTCCTGCAGACCAAACACAGCAACCGGATTGTAAACGTCGGCATCAGCTGCTTTTAAGAAGAAAATTGGATAAAACGGCGCAGCGGCGGTGAATTCCTGCAGCATCAGTGGTGCCACATGGCGGTTTTCCAGAATTTCAACGGAGAATTTTGGCAGGATACGCAGATCTTTGTGTTGGTCCTGGGTCAGAGCGACTGGTTGAGCGAGCATGTTACTACTTCCTTTGGATCTTGTCTGAGGCCAGCATTGACGGGCATCCGCATGGTGGCCGGTTTTTATAAAGTCGCGAGCACCATACTATAAAAATATGACAGAATGCCAGCGCCCTTCAGCAGAAAAATGTTACCTGCTTTGTATGGCCCGACAGCTGTTGTTGCTACTGGTTGAGTAACAGGCTGAATTTATGAATAATGCCGCCGATTTACGCGAATTCTGCCGCTGATCTGGAACGAGGATATTGCACCGGATGATCAAAAAACTGCCGCAAAGCCGCCCACTGGCCGTTGTATTGCTGCTGTGTTTGTTGCTGCTGTTGTTATCACCACAGTATCTGGTACTGCAACGTGGCCAAGACCTTGGGCCTTGGTTGCGGCTCGGTATGCTGCCGGCATTGCTGTTATTGCTGGTGCTGTTGTCGCTGCAGCGTTCGTTCGGCCGTTCGGTATGGCTGTTGTTGCCTTTAGCACTGTTAGTGCCACAGGAATGGTTTTATCAACTGACCTACGGCAAAGCCACCGACGCACACGCGATGGCAATCATTGCCGAAACGGACTTGGCTGAAGCCGCCGGCTACTTGTCCGGCATAGGCTGGCTGTTGTTTGCCGCATTGTTGGGCATTTTGTTGTTATTTGGCCTGACCAGCAGTGTGCTGTTAGCTGCACAATTGCATTGGCCCCGCTATCTGCGTCCACTGATTTGGGGCTGTGCAGTGGCAGGCGTCGGCTGGGTTGTCATACAGGAACGCCAATACGCTATTGATTATCCGGTGGTGCAGCAGGCGGACGCAACCCAAACTGCGTTGAGCCGCCGCCCTCTGCCGCAAAGTCATAACCTGTTTTATCAGAGTTTTCCGCTGAATCTGGTGCTGGCCGGCAACGAATACCGGGTACAGCAACAAGCGTTAAGCCAGGTCGCGGCGCAAAGTCGCGACTTTCGCTTCGGCGCTGCCCAACCGGAAGTGTTAGGCGAGCGGCAAATCTATGTGCTGGTGATTGGCGAAACGTTAAGGCCGGACCGGTTGCAGCTCAATGGATATCCACGAGCCACCACGCCAGAGTTGGCCAGCATCCCGGGTGTGGTTAGCTTTAAGAATATGATCAGTCCATGGGCCTGGACGCGAATGTCGGTGCCGGTGATTATTTCGCGTAAAACGGCCGCAGACCACAGTTATTTTTTCAATGAAAAATCATTGGTAGCGGCTTTTGCTGAAGCAGGCTTTCGTACTTATTGGTTATCGACGCAAAGCCCACTCGGCGTGCACGACTCCTCGGTCGCTTTGCATGCCAGCGAGGCGGACGAAGTGCAGTACCTGAATCCGGTTGGCTATAAAAAAGAAGGATTTTACGATGCGGTGTTGCTGGATGCGTTTCGACGGGTACTGGCGCGCAACGAGCAAAAACAGCTGATTGTATTGCATACGCTCGGCAGCCATTTCAGTTACACCGACCGCTATCCGGCAGAGTTTGATCGGTTTTTGCCGTCAGGGAAAGGCCAGAAAATCGGCATGCATGACCGTGCCAACCGCGAACTATTGAACAACGCCTATGACAATACTGTGCTGTATACCGATTTTGTCGTGTCCGGTCTTATCAAACAATTGCAGTCACAGCAGGCCATTGCCAGTTTGTTGCTGGTTTCAGATCATGGCGAAAACATCTTTGACGGAAACTGCGATAAAAGTGGTCATGGCCATAACACCGAATTTGATTATCGCGTAGGGGCGCTGTGGTGGGGATCTGAACTATTCAGTAAACAGTTTCCACAGAAGACCCAACAGCTAAATAAAGCCGCACAGTTGCCGCTGATGACCGGACAGACTTTCCATACCATGTTGCAACTGGCTGACATTCACTATCCGTCTCAGCAAACAGCCATAAGCTTCGCCGACCCGGCTTTCAGGCCACAGTCGCGCAAGCTCTGGACTGGTATTGATTTTGACCGGGCGGCTAAAAGCGGACAATGCCGGATATTGCCGCAGGGTCAGACCAGAACCAATCCGAGTGGCAATAAGTGATCTGTCATAATGCTGTCATAAATACGCCATAAAATAGCCATCCAACCGACATGACAACGCCATGAAATATACGCAAAAGATTCATGAAACTGTCATTGCGTCATAAAAACACCTGTTTTTACACGTACTTTCCTTGCAAATTGCTGGCGCTGTTTATACTGAAGCCATTCTGTTGCAAAGAATGTCGTTCTTCATAAAAAAGAAGGATTTAACCATGTTCGCAAAAAAAGTTGTGGTCGCTGCCGTGTTGTTGGGTCTGTTTGGTGCCGCAGGCATTGTACAGGCTGATCCATTAACCGTTTATGGCAAAATTAATGTCACGGCACAAAGCTCCGATGATGGTGCCGGTCAGTTCTCCGAATTAAAAAGCAATGCATCGCGTTTTGGCGTGAAAGGTGACTACAAACTGGAAAACGACCTGACGCTGATTTATCAGCTGGAATGGGAAGTGGACCTGACCGACGAAGCGAACGAGAAAAATATCAAAGCGCGTGACCAGTTTATTGGTCTGACTGGTAGCTTCGGTACCATCAAAGCCGGTCGCAACGATACTGCGCTGAAATTGTCGCAAGGCAAGATGGATCTGTTCAATGACTACGAAGCAGACATTAAAACGCTGTGGAAAGGCGAAAACCGCATGAGCAATTCTCTGGCTTATATCACGCCGAAATTTGCCGGTTTCTCGCTGATGGTCAGCCACATTATGGAAGACTCGGAAAAAGGCCAGGACGGTCAATCTGTAGCGCTGATGTACGGTGATGACAGTTTGAAAGATGGCCCACTGTTCGCGTCCGTTTCAATGGACAATGACGTGAATGGCTACGATAGCAGTCGGGTATTTGTGCAGGGCAAAGTTGCCAAAATCAAACTGGGTGCCGGTTTACACCAGCAAGAAGTCATGGCTGGTGGCAAAAAAGAAGATGGTTATCTGCTGAACGCAGCTTATCCGCTGGATAAGTTTGAAGTGAAAGCACAGTACCAAACGCTGGAAGACCACGACGGTTATAGCCTGGGTACTGATTACAAACTCGGTAAAGAGACTAAATTATTCGCCTGGTACAGCAGCTTTGATTTCTACAACAAAGCCGATACCGATTATCTGGCGATTGGTATCGAACATAAGTTCTGATGCTCTTGGATGACATGTGACGACCATTTCATGGTGCGTTGCGCTTCGCTTAACGGCACCCTACATTCAAATCTGACGTAGGGTGTGTTTCAAAACGCACCAAATTTCCACTCCGCTACAACCAACCCTTTCTCTTAAAAAACAGATATGGCGTGATGCCGGCAATCAGCATTAAGCCAAGTGCCAGTGGATAACCAAACTGCAGGTTTAGCTCGGGCATATGCGCGAAGTTCATGCCGTAACTGCTGGCCACCAGTGTGGGCGGCAGGAAAATTACCGAGACCACCGAGAAGATTTTGATGATGCGGTTTTGTTCGATGTTGATAAAACCCATCGCTGATTGCAGCAAGAAGTTGACGCGCTGCGAGAAAGATTCGTTGTGTGGCAGCAGCGATTCGACGTCGCGTAATACGTCACGCGCCTGCTCCAGCTGATCTGCCGGTAAGCGGGCTTTGCGCAGTAAAAAGCTGATAGCGCGCTGGGTATCCATCAGACAGAGCCGCACTTTCCAGCTCATATCTTCCAGTTCGGTCAGGCGGGATAGCGATTCCTGAAAGGCTTCATTTTGTTTGCCTTGCAAAATCACCTGACTAATGGCCTCGAGGGCCAACGAAATCTCTTCGATGCTGTCGGCTAACTGTTCAATTTTGACTTCAAACAAATCCAGCAGCAGTTCAAAGGCATTACTGCTTTGCAAATGCGCATTGCGTGCGCGCATCCGGTACAGACGAAACACCGGCAGTTCGCGCTCACGCAGGGTAAACAGACGACCGTCGCGAATGGTAAAAGCCACAGTGGTGGTGGCCGCCCGGTCTTCCTGATAAAAAAACAACGAGTGGACGTGCAGGCCATCTTCGTCTTCGAAAAAACGCGCTGACGCTTCAATGTCATCAAGTTCTGCCCGTAATGCCAATTGCTGGCCAAACTGGTCGCTAATAAAACTCCGTTCTGCTTCATCCGGCTCCTGTAAATCGAGCCAAATCGCCTGCTGCACTTGCTCGGCGCTTTGCAGCTCGAGCCGTTCCAGTTTTTGTTGTTGTACGGTGAAGATCCGCAGCATCAGGTGACTCCCGGTAAAAAGACGAGGTCCAGGGACGACACAGTGCGAGAAAATACTTTGAAGTGGCAATAGGCCGGTCAGACTGCAACTGACCTGGCTGTACAAGGCAGGAAGAGGCGGCAGACTGAATTACAACAAAGCAGGTCGACTGGGTATGTCCAAGGAAATGCAGCCTCTGGCAAAAAGTTAGGTTGATCTTAAAGAACCTGCACCGGTCTGGTCAAGGTAAAGCTGGTCAGAACAGCATTCTTGCCCGCTACAAAAAACAGAACCGCAGGGTGGCAATCCATGCTAGAGCGTGTTGACGTTTGGTGATTAAGTTTTGTTCGAGTTGGCGGCGTTTTGGGCGAGAAACGAGGCGCGTGGCATAGTGATTCTATGTGAGCAACGAGTGACAAAGCCCAAAGCGCCGCCAAACGAACCCGCAGGGCAGCGTTTGGCAGCTCTTTCTGCTGCGTTAGTGCTCGTTTGTGTAGA
>JACCDS011620000.1_pt1 | contig 12783 bp, 8 predicted proteins | sample 7446441 | NCBI WGS metagenome assembly JACCDS01 (sample SAMN15323445, study PRJNA562643) | freshwater metagenome | isolation source: river surface water | place: USA:Blue River Watershed | collected 2017-08-17
AGAGTTGCGGCAGGTTCCAATTTGGAAAAATAAAACCTGCCGCAATTAACAATACATTGTATCCTAAGTAGCCAATCGAGTCTACGATATACATCAAGAAACCGATATTTGCTTTGTGTCTTGTGATCGCAATCATTCGTTCGAACACAGACGTCGTTATCGTTAAATAAGGCAAGTAAATGCCGAATCCGGTTAACACAATTAACCAAAAACTATTCAAGCCTTCTCTGCCCCAAAGTCCGGCAATCACCAGTAATACATAGCCTAAAGCGATGGCGCCTAAGCTGATAAAAAAGGCTGCATAATTTCGCTTGATCAGGACTAGACTTCCGTTAATCAAAAGGATTCCTACTGTGACCCAAATTTCGGTTTGGGAATAAATAGAAGGCACTCCTTGGTAGCCTAAATACTGCCAAATTTCAGGCGCAAAATCCGATCGAATACCGCGTAATAAAGACGCAAAAAGATACAGCAAAGCAATGGAAAGTATGCCTGGCCATAATTGCTTGACTAATTGTACGCGGTCTTTTTGGGTCATCGGTTGACGCTCCGCGCGATCTGCTATTTCTTCCGCTGTAGGGCGCGGAATCATCGTGAGCATCCACACGAAAAATAGAAAGGGTAAGGCATATAATAGCCCAGCTGAAAAGGGCATCCAATTTTCTGCTACGCCATAATTCAATAAAGAAACACCCACCGATTTAGAAACGCCATCCGCTAAAATGAAACTGCTTCCTAAAGCCGCGATGAATAATTCCGTATTCCTTTTGCCCTCTAGAAAGCCTTGTATGTAGCCGAAAATCATGCCCAGCGGGAGGCCGTTGATCAATAAAAAGAGTAGGTTGAAAGGTTTTGGCACTAATCCAAAACCGAGTAATGCGAGTTCTGCAACGACAATACTGAGAATAATGGCCCTCGCTCTTTTCTCCCAGGTGATGGAGGATACAAAAAATATGCCACACCATTTCGAGAGCATATAGCCCGCAATTTGGGAAGAGATGAGGATGGATTTCCAATGGATTCCCATGAAAAACTGTTCCTCATAGGTGCCCGCTGTAAAAGGTTTGCGAAATCCGTACACGCAAAAATAACAGCCAAAAGCCGCAACCATCGACCAAGCCGGATGCCAAGTCCATTTATTCTGATTTGCCGCTATCATTTCAAATTTTCCCTCAGTAGCTCAGCATAAAATTCGACAGGCTCTACCTGAAGATTCGGGATCTTAGCTAGGTCATCAAAGCGACGTAATCGCACCGCATCTTGATAGAATGGATTCGATTCAAATGCCTTGCATTCGATAGGGGACATGGGTCCACCCTGTAATTCCAAACTGATAACCGAAGGCTCACTTAACAAGGCAAAATAATCTTCCTCTACCGCACACAAATAGCGCTTAGCTGCCACATGTAAATGCACAGGCTCTGACACCGCTGGTACGAAATATTTTTGTAGAAAACGATAGCCTAATTCCTCGTGCAAATCATCAATTCCCTGATCCGGCGCATCATCTGGAAGCGCATGTAATAAGTGCCCTACATCGTGAAGTAGAGAGGCAACCACTAAACTGCTCGGCGCTCCTTCTGCCATCGCTAAATGGGCGGATTGCAAAGCATGTTCCCCTTGAGTAACAGGTTCTCCTCCATATTCCGAGTCACCTTGCTCATTAAACAGTTGAATGATTTTTAAAACGGGATCTTTCATGACGTATTTCTTTCAAATATTCTGTAAATTAGACCTATTAAATAGCCTAAAAAAGCCATTTTTGGCGATTTAAAAGAGATTTCACACGCGATTAATGATTCCGTAATATGACTGCAATCCCCTTTATTCGTCCCGCTATTTCCACGGATGAAAATTCCATTTTAGCTCTTTTAGAGGAGCTTGAAAATCGGGTATTTGATGCGGCAATTTTTACGCAAATTTTCCAAAACTATCTAGCGGATTCTTTGACCTTCCTGAAAGTGGCCGTTGAAGCAGACGAGCGCATTTGCGGTTTTATCTCTTGCAAAGGACAGCCCCTCCTGCACCACGAAGGGCTCGTATTTGAAATTCAAGAATTGATCGTGACCGCGTCACATCAGGGCAGGGGAGTGGGTCGTCAATTAATTGCTTCACTGAAGCCTGAACTTACTCAACTAGGAGCGAAATCATTAGAAGTTACCTCAAACAAAAGACGCAAAAATGCCCACGCATTTTACCAATCCGTGGGCTTTCTAAATTCGCATGAAAAGTTTACGATTTACTTTTGACCTAGCTGCAAAGCCTGCTTGATTTTCGTAAATATATCGTAGTTATTGTAGATGCCTGCGAACGCCTCTGATCCAGGCCCGAAGGCAAAAACGGGGATCATTTGACCCGTATGCCCTTTCGTTGTGAAGGCACCTTTTACCTCGCCCGTTTTCATATTACCGCCCATCAAGGCAAATCCTCCTGTCTCGTGATCAGCTGTAATCACCACTAAGGTTTCTTTGTTTTTAGCGGCAAAATCGAGTGCATAACCAATGCTTTTATCGAAGTCCACCATCTCGGTAACTATGTAATCAGCGTCATTTGCATGTCCACCCCAATCGATCTGTGAACCCTCAATCATCACGAAGAATCCTTTCTTGTTTTGGCCTAAAATCTCGAGTGATTTTTTGGCCGAATACAAAAGCGCATCCCCTCTGCCTTCCATTACTTTAATCGGATTTTCTTCTGCGTACAAGGCCACTAATTTGCCTTTGTTCACGCCATCTAAAGTTAAATCTGAGTGAACTTGGTAGCCTTTTTTACGCAAGCTGTCTAACAGATTTAAACCATCTTTTCGCTTCTCGAAATACTTTCTGCCACCTCCTATCACCACATCGATATCCGTCTTTAAAAAGTCCCCTGCGATTTCTTCGTGCATGGAACGCGTACGTTGATGCGCGATGAAAGAGGAAGGAGTGGCATCGGTAATATCACAAGTGCTTACTAGACCCGTTGCGAGACCTTTCTTCTCCGCCAGTTCGAGCAAAGTCGTCGAAGGAACTTTCAAGGAATCCAATCCAATGGCTCCATTATAGGTTTGTTTCCCGGTGGCAAAGGCCGTTGCTCCCGCAGCTGAATCCGTCACATAATTATCAGATGCCTGGTTTTTGTGAAACCCTATTACCTTGATGCGCTCTAGGTTTAGGTGACCTCGGTTCGCCGTTAGGCCCGCATAAATTTGGCTGACACCCATGCCATCTCCGATTAAGAAAATGACATTTTTAGGGGCTTTTTGGGCCATGATTTGTGTGCTGATGAAGCACAAAAGGAAAAGTTTTTTCATGAGTATAATTTCGAAATGTATTCTGCTGTAAAACCAGGGGAGGTTGTCATGCCTTTTCCACCTATGCCGTTAATGATGTGAATGACATCGTCCACCACTTTCGTGTAGACCTCTGATTGCGTACCTTGTAAATAAAATCCAGCCCAGGTAGAATCCACAGTCCAATTGTCTAGGTTTGTAATTCGCTTTGCCTCCTGTAGCATCATATCATTGATCTCTGAGGATACTTCAAACCCAAAATTCGCTTGCTCATTCGCCGGCACATATTCATGGGAATCCCCTAAAATGATGGAGCCGTCATCTGCTTGTTTGAACAAAATGTGGATGCCTTTTGCCTGTAATAATTTCTGCTCTGAGGAGGTGTAGATTTTTTTAAATGAAGGGCAAGAATGAAAGCTTTCATATCTGCGAATCGTCAAACCCGTTAATATATTCGATTTCAAAATCTTCTTCTGCGGAGCTAACCGCATCATCTGCAATTTGCTAATTTTTAATTCAGCTGCGGGATAGTGTTCAGGTAGTAAAAATTGGGTATCGCGGCCGTTAGCAACGATGACTTGATCCCCCCAAAACGTTTGTTTTTTCGCCGTACTAATCATCGCAATACCGCGTTTTTTCTCCACGGCCACGACTGGGCATAAATTATGGTAATGTAATCCCAGGTGCTTAATCATAAATTCCCGCACACGGTGCACCATCACTAGGGGATTTAAAGAAGCTTCTTCTGGAATGAATAAGCCGCCTTTTACGTAGTCTTTTTTAAAATGGGGATTGATCTCTAGCGTTTCAGAGGCCGTGTACAAACGGGAGGTATAATCCCGGTCTTTGAACAGTTGAAACATCTCCTCTAACAAGGTCAATTCTTGGTCATCAGACGCGAGATACCAAGATCCATTCTTTACCACTGAAATATCCGTCTCTTCTTGAAGCTCTTTGTAAATTTTCAGCGATTTTCTGCCGTAATTAAACCAGGTATCTAGGGCTTGACCAGAGGGAACCGCCTGTCCAAAATTCCGGAAACTCGCCTCGTAAGGTTGTACATCCTTTTCTAAAAGCAAGACACTTTTTCCTTTTCTCAGCGCATGGTAGGCACAAAAAGTACCAATAATACCACCACCTACGATCACTAAATCGTACTTTCGATTCTTATACATAAGTTAAAACATCGGATATTTTCTCGATCAGTCCATCATTTGGATGTCCTTCTAATTGTTCACGTGTATGAGTGCCATTGCACACACCTAAAGCAATGCCTACACCAGCATTTTTGCCGAAAGCTAAATCTACCGGAGTATCTCCTACGTTCAATACCTCCGACAGATTCGTAACGCCTAATTTCTCCATCGCATAGTGAATCATGGCTGGAGCGGGACGACCTTCGCCGTTCACTTCATCCGGAGTAACGGAAAGGTGAATACCTGAAGACGCATCTAGGGAGGGAACCCAGCCTAAACGGCCTAAAATGATATCGGCTACCTCGCGGTAAAATCCAGTGGTCAGCGCGATTTTAATTCCTTTCGCATGCAAGGCCTCAAACAATACCAAGCAACCCTCCGTAGGATAGACGGGTTGCGTGCGGTAATGATTTTCTAGAATCTCTTTGAAATCAGCATAGGACTTAGCAGCCAGTTCCGTAATTCGCGGATCACCTTCGCCTACTTGTTCCGTCCACAATAGGGTAAAAACATAGAGTTTAGCATAGCCCTGCAAGGCTAAAATACGCTCATCGCTCGAGTGCAATCCATTCTTCTGAGCGGCTAATTTGAAGCAATGTTCGACTTCGTGCTGGTCTTGGACGGTGGTGCCCGCCATGTCTAAAACGACTAATTTGATTTGATTCATGGACGAAGTTAGTCAGTCAAGATTACAAGGGTATTAAGCCCAAGTAACGAAATTGTTACGAATTTTAAATGGTATTTTTTAAAGATTTTCTGCGTCTAATTTTGGTTTAAAACGAAGCCTTAACACAGGCGTAATACTCGGCTGTTTTTCTTAACGATTTCTTATTTTTTTCGTCGAATCGCGTTTATATCGTTCATCTACTTTTGTGGCAAATATTAAATAAACAAACTCATATGAAAAACAATCTACAAATGGTTTTTGCTAAAATGAGCCCTAAATCGTTGATTTGGCTGGTTTTTGCAATGATTACTACGGTAAGTATGACCTCTTTTGGTCAATCTCGTAGTGTGAAGGGGACGGTTACTTCTTTAGAAGAGAAGGCGGGCATCCCGGGTGTCACTATCCGAGTTAAAGGAAGCACGAAAGGCTCCATGACGGATGCAAATGGTCAATATTCGATTGCCGTTTCAGGAAATGAAGTTTTACAATTTTCCATGATTGGCTACGCTGCGAAAGAAGTAGCCGTAGGAAATGTTTCGGAATTAAATGTCGTTCTAGCACAAGATCAAAAGCAATTACAAGAAGTAGTTGTGACGGCCTTAGGTATCAAGAAAGACGTTCGTAAAATAGGTGTGGCTATCCAAACAGTGGACGGAGCTAACACAATCAAAGCACGCGAGCCAAACGCAATCAACGCATTATCAGGTCGCGTAGCTGGTTTAACGATCGGTGCTCAGCCAGAATTATTACGTAAGCCGAATATCTCGTTACGTGGTAGCTCTACTGTTTTATATGTAGTAGATGGTGTGCCTATTAACTCTGATACTTGGAATATCTCCGCAGATGATATCGAAACTTACTCGGTTTTAAAAGGAGCTTCCGCTTCAGCATTATATGGTTTCCGCGGAAAGAATGGTGCGATCTTAATCACGACTAAACGTGGTTCAGCTGACAAGCGTGGTTTCTCTGTAGAAGTAAACTCATCTACTCAATTACAATCAGGTTTCTACGCGATCCCAGAAGTACAAGACGAATATGGTCCTGGTGATCACGGTTCTTATGCTTTCGGTGATGGTAAAGGGGGTGGCTTGAACGATGGTGACTACGATGGTGGTTGGGGTCCACGCTTTAACGGACAATTAATTCCCCAGTACGATTCTCCAGTGGATCCTATCACAGGTAAGCGTGCAGGTACTCCTTGGATTGCTCGTGGTAAAGACAACTTGAAGCGTTTCTTAGAGACGGGTATCTTGTCTACGAACAACGTTTCAGTAGCTGCAACGGGTGAGAAATACAACTTGCGTTTCTCTACTTCTCATATCTACCAAAAAGGTATTGTTCCTAATACCCAATTGAATATGACGAACTTCAACATTACGGCTGATTACAAGTTCTCAAACAAATTAAAGTTTGAGTCGAACTTACAATACAACCGTCAATACACGCCTAACATTCCAGATGTTAACTACGGTCCTAACTCGATCATCTATAACATTATCTATTGGGCAGGAGCTGACTGGAATATCGATGACATGCGTAATTACTGGCAAAAAGGGAAGGAAGGCGTTCAGCAGATTTATGCAGAATACCAACGTTACAATAACCCATATTTCATGTCATACGAGTGGTTACGTTCTCACTACAAGACAGATATCGTAGGTCAAGCTTCTTTACGTTACACATTTAACGAGAACTTGAATTTATTAGCACGTACACAAGTAACGACTTGGGACATGTTACGCACAGAGAAATTTCCTTATTCTGCTGGTACCTACGGACGTGATGAGCGTCGTGGTGACTACCGCGAAGATCGCCGTTCTTTATTTGAGAATAACACGGAATTATTATTAACATTCGACAAGGATTTATTACCAGGCTTCAATACAAAAATCAACGCAGGTGCATCACAACGTATTTTCCAATACAAGTCGATGTTTGCTACGACGAACTACTTGAACGTTCCAGGTTTGTATAACTTCTCTAACTCTGCATTACCTGTACAAGTGGCGAACTTTGGTTCTGATATGCAAGTGCTTTCTGCTTACTACTCTGCAGACTTTTCTTACAAGAAATTCTTGACGGTATTTGCTACTGGTCGTATGGACAAGTTGTCTACTTTACCAGCAGGAAAGAATACTTTCTTCTACCCTTCATTCGGTGCGGTTTCAGTCGTGTCTGACTACGTGAATTTACCAGAAGTTGTTTCTTTCTTGAAATTCCGTGGTTCGTATGCAAACGTGAAAGATGGTTTAACATCATCTACTATTGATAACCGTATGGGAACGTATTCTGGAGAAAACTATAACTCTCCATATGATGGTCCTTCTTACCAAAACAACACGGTTTACTCAACTGGTTTCTACTACAATAACCAAACGGGTGCTACATACGGTAACGAATTAAGCAATCCAAACTTGAATCCATCAGAGACATCTCAGACGGAATTCGGTATGGACTTACGTTTATTCAAAAACCGTATCGGAATTGATGCTGCTTACTTCATCTCGAATGATGGTCCTTCGATCTTCTCTTTACCTATCTCTTCTACTTCAGGTTATACCTCTGCTTTAGTGAATGGTATCAAGACTCAGAAGAAAGGGTATGAAATCTCTGTAACAGGTACACCTATTCAAACAGCAGACTTTAGCTGGGATGTATTAGCTAACTACTCTACTTTCGAGCAAAGGTTAACAGAAATTTACCCAGGTATCACGAACTTGAACACCTTCTTAAAAGTAGGCGATCGCACAGACAAAATTTACGGTTCTGCATTCGTTCGTACACCAGATGGTCAAATCATTAATACTTCAGGTGGAATTCCAGAAAGATTAACGGGAGCGCAATCACAGTACTTAGGTAACGCAAATCCTGATTTTGTGTTTGGTTTAAATAACAAGTTTACTTACAAGAATGTAAGCTTAAGCATCTTATTTGATGGCCGTATCGGTGGTAAAATCATTAACTACACACAACAACAAGCGTACCGTGGTGGTCGCCACATCGGAACGACACAAGGTATTTTCGCAGCTGCTCGTCCACAAGACGCTTTAGGTGTGAAGGCTTTTGTAGGTCAAGGTGTAGTAGTTTCAAATGGCGTTGCGATCAAGTATGATGCAAATGGTAAAGTAACGAACTTCTCTGAATTACAATTCGCTCCTAACACGGTTAAGACGTATGTACAAGATTACGTAGGACGTTATTACAACACGAACGAAGGTAACTTAATGGATCGCTCTTTCGGAATGTTGAAAGAAGTGGTATTTGGTGTTAAGCTTCCTACTAAGTGGTTTGGGAAAGCAGTATCTGGCGCGAACGTTTCTTTCGTAGGTCGTAACTTATTGTACTTCGCTGAGAAGAAAGATATTGACTTGTCTCAGTATATCACGGATGGAGTATCTGGTTCACAAACTCCTTCTGTTAGAAGCTACGGAATTAACTTAAACTTCACATTCTAATATTTTCATTTCTATAAATGTCACAAACAATGAAAGTTAAAAATATCATTTTAGGATTGTTAGGGTTCTCCTTACTTGCTTTAAGCAGTTGCGAGAAGACCTTCGATCAGTTAGAGAAAGACTCTAACCGTGCGGTACAAGTCCCTGCTTCTTTAGTGTTGCAGTCGATTGAATACAACGTAATGAACGATAATGGTCGTCCATTCTCAGCAGAGATGCGTTGGAATCAGTTCTATTGCTCTAACTATAATTATTATGCAAATAATGAATATAATTTAGGCCAAATGCCCAACCAATATACTACGTTGAAAAACGTAGTAAAGATGGAAGAAGAAGCGAAGAAATTAGGCTTAGCCGATGTGAATGGTTACTCTGCCTTAGGCAAGTTCTTCCGTGCTTATTTCTTCGATCAAATGTCGAAGCGTGTGGGTGATTTACCTATGACGGATGCGTTAAAAGGAATTGCTAACACAGCTCCGAAGTACGATTCACAGAAAGTAATCTACGTTCAAATCTTAAAGTGGTTAGATGATGCAAATGCAGATTTGACTACCTTGATCGCGAAGGGTGAAACAGTATCAGGAGATTTCTATTTCGGTGGAGATTTGAAGAAATGGCAAAAAGTAGTGAACGCCTACCGTTTACGTGTATTGATCACGTTGTCTAAAAAAGATACAGATGCAGAATTAGGTGTTAAAGCGAAGTTTGCTGAAATGGTAACGAACGCTACTAAATACCCAATGATGGCGTCTAACGCGGAGTCTTTACAATTTGTTTGGAACTCATTCAATAAGTATCCATCTAACCCGGATAACTTTGGTTTCGATGCGACACGTCAAAACATGGCTTCTACTTATGTAGGGTTCTTAACTTCTATTCAAGATCCACGTGTGATGGTGACTTGTGAGCCAGCAGGTTCGGATTTGAAAGCAGGAAAATTGCCATCTGATTACACCGCTTACCGTGGTGCTGGTTCAGGTGATAATATTGATGACATGGCGAAGAATGCAGGTCTTTCGAATGGGGCAGGTTTTGCTCCTGGGATCTATTCTTTCCAAAGTCGTTCACGTTACTACCAAAACTACACAGGTGAAAATACATTCATCGTGGGATATCCTGAATTATGTTTCAACATCGCTGAAGGATATGCACGTGGTTGGGCTACAGGTTCTGCCGAGGATTGGTACAAGAAAGGTATCAAAGCTTCTCATGCATTCTATGGTATCGTAGAAGGAGCAAATACATTCACGTATTCTAAAACGGGTACAAGAGATGCAGCTGACCAAACGAAGTATTCAGTTAATTTTAACTTCGATACGTATTATGCACAGTCAGCTGTTGCTTATGATGCAACGAATGCTATCCAGAAAATCGTTTCTCAGAAATACGCTGCTTTCTTCATGAACTCAGGTATGGAAGCATATTTCAACTGGAGAAGAACAGGTTTCCCAGCATTCTCTTCAGGAGTAGGTAACGGAAACTCAAATCGTATCGCGCAACGTTGGATTTATCCAACCACTGAGCGTACGGCAAATGCGACAAACTACACAGCAGCTATTACTAGCCAATACGCTGGGAAAGATGATATCAACGATATCATGTGGTTGAACAAATAATTGATGAAGTATAAATAAAAAGTGGGGGACATTGCCCCCCCTTTTTTTAATCAGCCTAAAAATGAAAAAATTACTTTCTATAATCTTCTTGGGAGGACTTGTTTTTGCTTGTAAGCAAGAAAGCATGTTAGATGTGCAAAGTGATCCTCAAATTTATCAATTCAAAGAAATTAGTTCGATTGCTTTAGGAGGCTTAGGAGCCTCTGAAATTTCGGCCTATGACCCATCCACTAAAAAACTATTCGTCGTTAATAATTCATCGGTTAATAAAATTGATGTAATAGACTACGCAAATCCAGCTAGCCCTAAATTAATTACCAGTATTCTCATGGCTCCATATGGAGGTTTTGTGAATAGTGTTGCGGTGGCTAACGGAAAATTAGCGGCAGCTATTGAAGCAACAAATAAGCAAGCAAATGGTAAATGTGTCATTTTTAACACGGTAGATTTATCAGAAATCAAACAAGTGACGGTAGGAGCTTTACCCGATATGGTAACCTTCTCTCCGGATGGTAATATTATCATGACAGCGAACGAAGGTGAGCCTTCGGATGATTATACTGTGGATCCTGAGGGTTCTATTTCAATCATTTCCATTAATGCTGGGTATGCGGTAAAAACCTTAAATTTTGCTGGATTCGAGCCGTATGCTGCCATTTTAAAGGCAAAAGGTTTCCGCGTTTTTGGTAAAGGAGCTACCCTAACTAAAGATGTAGAGCCGGAGTATATTACGATCTCAGCAGATTCTAAAACAGCTTGGGTGACTTTGCAAGAAAATAATGGGATTGCTAAAGTGGATCTTAATACACAAAATATTACCGATGTTTTCCCACTCGGATTCAAAGACTATAGCACCTTAAATAACGCATTCGATTTTAGCGACAAGGATTCGAAGGTATTATTCTCTTCTTACGCAAAAATCAAGGGAATTTACATGCCAGATGCCATTGCCGTGTATGAAAAAGGGGGCATTCCTTATTTGTTTACCGCCAATGAAGGGGATGCAAGAGAGTACTCCGCTTTTGCAGAAATCAAACGCGTAAAAGATATCAAATTAGATTACAATAATTTCGTTACGGGTGATGCATTAAAATTAGAACCAGCTTTAGGGCGCTTAAATATCACAACGACGTTAGGTGACACAGACGGTGACGGAGATTTTGATGAGTTATACTCCTTAGGTGGAAGATCCATGAGTGTATGGAATGGTTTAACCGGAAAGCAAGTTTTCGACACAGATAATGAAATTGATCATCGCTCCATTCTTGCAGGACTTTATGACGATGCAAGATCAGATGACAAAGGCTCTGAACCGGAAGGAATTGCGGTAGGTAAAATAGGCTCACGCATGTATGCTTTCGTGGGATGTGAGCGCACGGATGCTGTCATGATTTACGACATCACTATACCGACTCTTCCCTTGTATAAAATGACTTTGAAGACGGGTGATGCTCCTGAGGGAATCATCTTTATTCCGGCTGAAAAAAGTCCAAATGGCTTACCTCTACTCGTAGTTTCTTCTGAGAATGATGGAGTGGTGAAAGCATTTTCTCCCATTCAATAATTAGTGATTAAACAAATGAAAAACTTACAAACTTTAGTTTTGGCGATCTTTGGATTGCTAAGCTTTCAAACCATTCAAGCGCAAGTTATTCAAGGTAAAATTGTCGCGAAAGACGGGGCTTTACCAGGCGCTACTGTACGAATTAAAGGGTCGAACCAAGCGGCCATTTCCTCTGAACAAGGTGATTTTCGATTAAATGCGGCGAAGGCTAGTCAGCTTACTTTGCATTTTTCGTTTATCGGTTATGCAGATTTAGATACGACTATTGGTGTTCCGGTTTCCGGAGTTTCTTTGGGAAATATCCTATTAAAACCCGCGAATAGTACATTAGGGGAGGTTATTGTGACTGGTTTCGTAGCCGGTTCACAATCAAAGGCTTACAGCATAAAGAAAAATGCTTTAGCCATTATGGATGTAGTTGTGGCTGATGCCATCGGTAAATTACCAGATCGTAATGCTGCAGAGGCAATTCAACGTATTCAAGGAGTTGCTGTTGCGAGATACCATGGAGAGGCGGATCAAGCTACGGTTCGTGGAACCCCTTTTTCGTGGACTTCTACTTTATTCAATGGTAGCCGTTTGCCATCAGCCTCTGTCTATGGAACGCGTGCCTCCATTTTAGATGCGGTTCCCTCGGAAATGATTCAACGAGTGGAGGTTTCGAAAGCCTTAACTCCGGATATGGAGGCTGATGCCATCGGTGGCTCCATCAATTTTGTTACTAAGACGGCTCCTACCAAACGAGTTTTTAATGTAAGTGCAGCTGGAGGCTATAACGCCTTCTCTCAGAACGGTACAACAAATGGTTCATTAACGTATGGTGATCGTTTTTTTGGAGGAAAGCTAGGGATAGTTCTTACGGGAGCATTTTGGGATCGTAATTGGGGAACAGACTCCTATGACGTTTCTTACAATACAGGATCTGCCATTGCTTTAGATCGTACTTCTATTAATAGCATCATGTTTAAGCGTTACATGGGTAAGCGCCAAACCTCCGGATTGACTTTTGGAATC
>JACCDS012377165.1_pt1 | contig 12783 bp, 9 predicted proteins | sample 7446441 | NCBI WGS metagenome assembly JACCDS01 (sample SAMN15323445, study PRJNA562643) | freshwater metagenome | isolation source: river surface water | place: USA:Blue River Watershed | collected 2017-08-17
ATTAAGAGTTAAAAAACTTTTCATTCAAATCATCCAAAGCTTCATTTATTGCCAAGGCTTAATCCCAACGAAAGATTTGAACGTAGCGGCAAGGCGGAGCTTTGACAATGCGCAAGAGCGATGTGCGTCAGGGTCAAAGAAAATAGCCGTGAGCGGAGTGAAAATCGGTCCGTCAACTGACGGATTCGTCTTGGATTAAGCAAAAGAAAGTTTTTTGTTTCTTTTTTTCAAAAAAAGAAATACCATGGGAAAAGAATTAGACCTTAAATTACATTTTCTAAAAGAAATAGGGGAGCAGCCAATTCAAATTCGCTTTTATTCATTTGTTAAGAGTTGATCCTATTCATAATTTCAACCCTTAATTCGCATTAAGAGGTAAGAAGTAAGGAATTGAGAATTTCTTACTTCTTATTTATTTTTTGCAGGTATTTGCCAATAATATCAAATTCTAAATTAACACGATCACCTGTCTTTAATTGATGAAAAATGGTGTTTTCATAGGTATATGGAATAATCGCAACAGAGAAAGTATGATCTCCAGAATGAACGACTGTCAAACTTGTTCCATTGACACATATACTACCTTTTTCTACAGTAATTTGACCACTTTCAGCTGGATATTCAAAATAATATTCCCAAGAGCCATTCATTTCTTGAATTTTTGTGCAAATGCCAGTTAAATCGACGTGCCCTTGAACAATATGCCCATCAAATCGTGCATTGGCTAACATGCAACGTTCTAAATTTACTTTTTGTCCAATTGTTAAATCACCTAAATTGGTTTTTTTTAATGTTTCATCAATTGCTGTTACTCGGTATTGGTTTCCTTTGATTTCTACAACTGTTAAGCAAATACCATTGTGAGCAAGCGATTGATCGATTTTTAATTCATCTGTAAAAGGGCATGAAAACCAAAAGTCACAGTTACTACCGTTCATTTCTTTTTTTTCTAATCGCCCCATGGCTTCTACAATACCTGTAAACATCCGTTTTATTGTTTAATTTTGTCAATATAATTCAAAATTACATCCAATACCATGAAATTCAAGCCTTGGTTTTTAATTATCTTGTTTATCCTCGCTTTTATTGTTTACATCAGTATTCCGGATAATTCAAAAGTAGAAAAAATCAGAAATAATCAGGACTCAATTGCTACGATTAATTCAAGAGCTCAAAAGGACGAGTCTTTTAGGACCTTGGATGATTCCCCCATTCAAAACAAATTGAATTTTAAGGGATTGAATTATTTCCCATTTGACACTAAATGGAAAGTGTCATTTGAGGTAAAGAAAAATCAAGAGATAAGGGAAATTGATGTGAAAATGACTGATGGGAGTGTCGAAAAAATGGTATTTTTTGCAGTTATTTCTACTGAAATAGCAGGTATAAATGTCACATTGGATCTGTATCAACATTCGAATGGTAATTTCTTTTTGGCTTTTAAAGATTTAACTGCGCCCAAAGAAACTTATGGAGGAGGGCGATACATTGATATTCCAATGGATCAACTGAATGGTAATAAAATAACTGTAGATTTCAATCAGGCTTATTTTCCTTATTGCGCCTATAATGAAACTTACGCTTGTCCAGTTCCGCCCAAGCGTAACTTGCTAGCATTGAGAATTACCGCAGGGGAGAAGCTGTAATTTAGGTAATAGAATCCGTGCTCTTTGTGTTAAAACCTGTTGAATTAACACAAAGGCGCGGATTACCTATTACCTAATACTATACACTCAAAAATATCTTTTTATTGTAACAGAAATACAAGAAAGCCCATTTGATACCCAAATAACAAATTCCAATAACGACTACGCTATAAGATTCTGAAAATAATTGTCCCAACCAATGGAACAACCGATCAGCGGTAAACTCCCAATCGATGAAGGCGTTGGATAAATAAATTAAGATGGAGTTCATTCCAATTACTTTAAAAAAGAAAGCCCATTTTTTATATTCTAATACATCAATGATGTAATAAAAAATGGAAAGGAATACTAAGCTGATGCCACCTGCCTGCAATACGAATGAACTTGACCATATATTTTTGTTGATTGGAAAATCTAAGTTCCAGATTTGTGCTAATACAATCGATATTATTCCTCCAACAAATAGGTATATACTTTTTTCAGTCCCATTTTTAGAATTATTTTTTAGGAAATTTCCTGTTATTATACCTAATAATCCAGTTGCGATGGCAGGTATGGTAGAGGTTAATCCTTCTGGGTCATGATTGCCTTTATATAATCGTCCTGGCATTAAAATTCTGTCCAAATAAGAAGCAAAATTTCCTTCCTGCGTTAAATCTCCTATTGGGAATCCTGGCGCCGAATTAAATTTTAATAATAGATAATAGAAGATTAAAATTCCTCCGAACCAAATGATTTGAAATATATTCTTTTTGGTATAAAGAAAAATGATGTTGGCGAATAAATAACCTAAACCAATTCTACCCAAAACACTTCCAAATCTTATTTCTTCAATGGGTTTAAATTCTAATCCGTTATTATAAATAATTCCTAATAAAACTAAAATCAAACCACGTTTAATTACTTTAAACAATAATTGTTCTCTCGTTTTCCCAAGTTCTAATTGTCTCCCCAATGCATATGGCGTAGATACTCCAGCCATGAATAAAAACATTGGAAAAATTAAATCGTACATCCTGAAACCGTGCCATGCGGGATGACTTAATTGATAGGCTGCTGCCTCCCAAAAGGAAGATCCAGTAGCCTTAGCTAATAAATGTACAACTTCTTCTGCCCCCATGATCCAAAACATGTCAAATCCCCTCAATGCATCGAGTGAATAAAGTCGTTTAGAAATAGCAGGATTTACTTGATTTTCTGATAATGTCATTGTTGAATAGGTTTGTAAACTGCAAGTAAATAAAAAATCCTGAAAAGGTCATTTTTTTCTAATTCTCCTTTCAAATACAATTTTTATGCACACATGCATAATAACCTATAGAAATAATACCGTTAAATAAATTTAAATGATTTAATAGAAACAATTGATCGCAATTTTCTATTATTCTATTAATTTTATGAGAAGGTTTTTCGGAACCTTACTTTTCTACCATCTTCATCAATACGCATTTCTTGCTTGAATTTATAGATTCTGCTATTAGCTGAAAAGATAATGATTGGTTTCAGAGATTTACCGAAAATCTTACCTTATATTTTATGATTCATAGAAAATTTATTTATCTATTAATGGTTCTCTTTCAATTAATAGGAAATAGTACATTTTCACAAGAAGCTCTAGAAGGCAGAAAATTTCAAATATTTGATTTGAGTAAAAAATCTATTTATAAAATAGATTTAGAAAATCAAACCTTCCAGGTTTTAACTTCTAAATTTCCTTCTGGCCCTTATCATTTGAATTTTGAAAATGTCAAATTGGAAGACATTGATCAAAATATTATGACTAATAGTTTTAAAAAATCTGATCATGAATTTTATGTTTCAATATCAGGAACTGGGCAAATCTATATTTTTGACATACAAAAAAGAAATTTTAAAAGATTAGATAAAACTTTTTATAAAGGATATAATTTCTATTCCATTCCGGTTTTTAGAAAAGATACGATCTATTCCTTTGGAGGTTATGGCTTTTGGCATATTAATAATGTCGCTACTTTTTATGACAATTCTTTGAATGAGTGGGAAATTACTGCTCAAAGCAATAAAAAAGAAGCACCAGCAAGAATTATTTCGCAATTTGGTGGTTATGATTCTGATCAAGATAAAATGTTCGTGGCAGAGATTAAAGAGCCTTATTCTGAAAATTCTGAATATCCAATTCCTTTTTTTCAGTTTGATTTTAAAAATAAGAAATGGTTAAAGCTAGGTATTATAAAATCATTACCCGTTTATTTTAACCAATATGACCATTTGAACTTGTTGTGGACAGGGAAATACTTTTTTTCCAATGATTTTACAAGACCACATTTTATAGATCCAATCAATAATAAACTTTATAAGTATGTTGGAAATAAAAAATCTTTTTTCTCTTTGACGAACAAGCTGATTTCAAAAGGGTCCTATTTGTATTCTTATTTGAAATTGCACAATACTACTCGTGGAGAGATTTTAGTAGATTCTATTCATGTAAACAATTTGATTAAAGATAGTGTCGAATTAGGATCGTTTTATGAGCCAATTTCATATTTGGATCATTTCGATTATTATTTGCTTGGAATAATTTTGCTTATTGTCGTTCTGCTATTTCAATTTTGGGAAATTAGAAAACATAAAATAAGCAATACTGTAAATAACGGTTTGACAAAGTCTAAAGAGCTTCCTGAATTCAGTTTAGAGTTTTTAAGGTTCATTTCTAGTCAAGAAAATCTCATTTGTACCACAGAAGAATTGAATTCAATTTTGAATTGTAGCGATAAATCGATTGAAAATCAAAGACAAATTAGATCTAAGTTTATCTCAACCTTGAATAATTGGATAGAAAATGAATATCAGGTGACGGAGGCTATCGCAAGAATTTCCTCAGAATATGATAAGCGATTCGTGAATTATACTCTATCAGAGCAAGGGCTTAGCGTTCTAAAACAAATACTCAAAGCAAAATAAAAAGGTGACTCTCCAGAGCCACCTTTTTATTCATTATTTTAAATGAATCTATTTTTAAAAATCCTCGTCTAGAGAAAAACCCATAGATTCTTTATCAGACATAACCCCTGATTTTTGATATTCAGCTACTCTTTTTTCAAAGAAGTTCGTTTTACCTTGCAATGAAATCATTTCCATGAAATCAAAAGGGTTTGTAGCGTTATAATATTTTTGACAATTCAATGATACTAATAAACGGTCAGCTACAAATTCAATGTATTGACACATTAATTCAGCATTCATTCCAATCAATGAAACAGGTAATGCAACGGTTACGAATTCTTTTTCAATTTCAACGGCATTCAAAATAATTTCGTAAACTCTATCTTGAGATAATTTATTTTTGATATGGTCCGAATACAATAAGCAAGCAAAATCACAATGCAATCCTTCATCTCTCGAAATCAATTCATTCGAGAATGATAAACCTGGCATTAAACCTCTTTTCTTTAACCAAAAGATCGAACAAAAGGAGCCTGAGAAGAAAATTCCTTCCACTGCAGCAAATGAAATTAAACGCTCAACAAAATTATCACTCTCAATCCATTTCAATGCCCAATCTGCTTTTTTCTTTACACAATCGATGGTTTCAATGGCACGTAATAAACGATCCTTTTCTTTCGGTTCTTGAATGTAAGAATCGATTAAAAGAGAATACGTTTCTGAATGTATATTTTCCATCATTACCTGGAAACCATAAAAGCATTTTGCCTCAGCGTATTGTACTTCTCTTAAAAAGTTATTGGCTAAATTTTCATTGACGATTCCATCAGAAGCGGCAAAAAAAGCAAGTACGTGTGAGATAAAATGACGTTCACCGTCATTCATTTTTTTCCAATCATTGATGTCTTGCGACAAATCGATTTCTTCAGCCGTCCAAAAAGAAGCTTCTGCTTTTTTGTAAAACTGCCAAATATCATCATGCTTGATTGGGAATAAAACGAATCTGTTAGGATCTTCAACTAATAAGGGTTCCGATAAAAGTTCTTTTGACATGTATTTAGAAAAATTGAATTCGAATTTAATAATTTTAAAACTAATTTCAGGGACAAACCTAAATTAAATTTAATTAAATAAACTTCCCACTTGATCAATTTGTTTTAAGAAATTTAAAAGAAAAATCCACCTACTTGAACCACAAATGCGGATCCATAGGGAGAACTTTTGGCTCCATAACTGGATGAATAATTTAGGTCATACATCAAAGTTAAATTCAGTCCAATCTTGGAACCAATTCCGATTCCTACCAACACAGGATTTGAGTAACTGAGTCCAGAATTGCTGGATAAATTGGAATAATTTTCAATTTGTGCGGTAAGGTAACTTTGTCCAACAATTTGGGATAGTGCCGGAACATAATGTCTAGCGAAAATTCTTTCTCCCAATAAATTAGAGGTTAGTTTTCCAATAGAGCCTCCGTAATTAATGGAGTAATATTGGTAAGTGAGTCCTAAACCTAAAACAGTGTTATTGGTTAATTGATATCCTGCCATTGGTGAAAGTCCAATACTCGTTGGATTTCCAAAACTTAATCCTGAGATTCCTCCTCCAAAATGCACTCTTTCTCTAAAACTTAATTCACTTACGTCTTTTTCAATATCTAAGTCGCCTGCAGCTCCTTCCTCTTTGATTACAACGGCTTCTTGGGCGTGTGCTTGGTAAAATAATCCTGTACACAATAGACAAATAAAGAAAAGTAGTTTTTTCATTTTTTTTATCAATTTAATTAAGCGATTAACGATTTTTTTGAATGTTTATGATTGGTCCCGCAAGATTAACAAAATTAAAGGATAATTTTGTTTTATGAATGATGTTGTTTCTAGTTCTGTTACAAATTTTGGGGTTGAGAATTTAGACCCTAAATCGCATATAATTATTAAAGGAGCTCGCGCGCACAATTTAAAAAACATTGATGTTGCCATCCCTCGAAATCAATTAGTGGTTATTACTGGATTATCAGGATCTGGTAAATCTTCTTTAGCATTTGATACGCTTTTTGCAGAAGGTCAGCGCATGTATGTTGAAAGCTTGAATAGTTATGCAAGGCAGTTTTTGGGTAGAATGGAAAAGCCAGCTGTCGATTACATTCGAGGAGTTTCTCCAGCAATTGCTATTGAACAAAAAGTGAATACCAAAAATCCTCGATCCACTGTCGGTACTAGTACAGAAATTTATGATTATTTAAAATTGCTATATGCAAGAATCGGAAAAACGTATTCACCCGTTTCAGGGGAAGAAGTAAAAAAAGATTCTGTTTCCGTTATTGTAGATTGGATTTTATCTTTTGACCAAAAAAAAGTCTTGGTTTTAGCTCCTTTTTTACGACATCATGATCGGACTTTTGAGTACGAGTGTCAATTATTGGTTCAAAAAGGGTATACTCGCTTATTGTTTGAAGGTAAGACTTTTGATTTAGAGGACTTGTTAGAAAACAAAGAGCAATTGGCCATTTTTCAAAAAAAATCGGAGAATGTCGCCATATTGGTAGATCGTTTAATAACCAAACAAGATGATGAAGAAACATTATTTCGATTGGGGGATTCCGTACAAACGGCTTATTTTGAAGGAGATGGGGTTTGTTGGATTGAAATCGAAGGGGAAAGTAGAAAGGTTTTTTCCAATAAATTTGAGTTAGATTCGATTGTTTTTGAGGAACCTAGTTTGAATTTATTTTCATTCAACAATCCTTTCGGTGCATGTAGGAATTGCGAAGGTTATGGAAAGGTCTTAGGTTTGGATCCGAATTTGGTCATTCCTGATCATGAGTTATCGGTGTACGAAGGAGCCATAGCACCTTGGAGAAGCGAAAGAATGAGTGAATGGTTGTATCCCTTGTTGAGAAATGGGGTTAATTTTGACTTTCCGATACATCGGCCCTACAAAGATTTAACGGAAGCGGAAAAGGAAATTCTGTGGAAAGGAAATAAATATTTCGCTGGACTGAATCAATTTTTTGACCATTTAGAAAAAGAAACGTATAAAATTCAATACAGAGTTTTATTATCCCGATACCGTGGAAAAACAGATTGTCCGGAATGCAAAGGTTCCCGACTTAGAAAAGATGCTGCTTATGTTAAAATAAATGGCACATCTATCATAGATTTGGTTCTTTGGCCATTGTCAAAAGTGAAAAGTTTCTTTGAAAATTTGACATTAGATGCTCACGATCAGGCTTTGTCCAAAAGAATTTTGATTGAAATCAACAATCGATTGGATTATATGGATCGGGTCGGATTAGGCTATTTAACCCTTAATCGTTTAAGTTCAACACTTTCTGGAGGGGAATTTCAAAGAATTAAATTAGCTACTTCTTTGGGTAGCGCATTGGTTGGATCCATGTATATTTTAGATGAACCAAGTATTGGTTTGCATCCTAGAGATACGACTCGTTTAATTTCTGTTTTATTGATGTTGAAAGCAATGGGTAATACAGTGATTGTGGTCGAGCACGAGGAAGAAATCATGCGTGCGGCTGATCAAATCATTGATATTGGACCTGAAGCGGGGAGACTAGGGGGTAATTTGATGTTTCAAGGTAGCCTAAAAGAAGCTTTAGTTGAGAGAGTTAAATCGAGTCATACTTTGCGTTTTTTAAATGGTGTGGATCAAATTGATATACCTAAATTTAGGAGAAAGCCTTTGGCGCATATTGAAATTAAAGGTGCTTCGGAAAATAATTTAAAGAATGTAAATGCCAAAATTCCTTTGGGAGTTTTGAATGTAGTAACTGGTGTAAGTGGGTCAGGCAAGTCAACTTTAATTCGTAAAATTTTATATCCAGCGGTTTTAAGAAGTTTACAATTAGGTACAGAAGAAACGGGTAGGTTTAGAGAGTTGGGCGGAAGTTTGAATAAAATTGCAGGAATAGAAATGGTTGATCAACAACCGATTGGTAAATCTTCACGTTCCAATCCTGTGACCTATATTAAAGCGTATGATGCCATTCGTCTCTTATATTCTGAATTACCTGTTGCTAAAGCTAGAGGTTATAAACCTGCACATTTCTCCTTTAATGTGGAAGGGGGGCGTTGTGAAACTTGTCAAGGAGAAGGAGAAACAACCATCGAAATGCAGTTTATGGCTGATATTCGATTGACTTGTGAATCTTGTGGTGGGAGTCGATTTAAACAAGAAATTTTAGATGTCAAATTTCAGGAAAAAAATATTTCTGATATTTTAGACATGACGGTGGAGGAGGCTGTGGAGTTTTTTAGGGAGAAGCATCCAAAAATTGCGGATAAAATAGATCCTTTGTTTCAGGTTGGATTAGGATATATCAAATTAGGGCAATCTTCTAATTCGCTATCAGGTGGTGAAGCTCAACGAGTGAAATTAGCTAGTTTCTTAGGTAAGGGCAATCCAAACAAAGGAAAAACCTTGTTTATATTTGATGAACCTACGACCGGCTTACATTTTCATGATATTAAAAAATTGTTGAAGGCGATGAATGATTTGGTGGAGCAGGGAGATAGTGTTGTCATTATTGAGCATAATATGGAGGTTATTAAATGTGCAGATCACATCATTGATTTAGGTCCAGAAGGGGGAGAAAATGGTGGGTATATTACTTTCGAAGGTACTCCTGAAGAAATGATACTTTTGAACGATAATTTTACTGCCAATTATCTGAAAGAAAAATTAATTCGTAAAAACCCTTAAGTTTGTACATGTTTTCTCCAGAATATCTCGCTTCATTCGATTCTAAGCTCCATCAAATCACTAATGGTTTCCAATGGATGATTCCAGAATTATTGATCTGCTTTTGGATTTTTATTTGTCTATTTGCTGAATTGTTTTTGCACAGTAAATCAGAAAAATTCGCCACTTCTTGGAGATATTTTGTAGCTCAAATAGGAATTTTATTGGCATTATTTTTGTCCGTTCAGCGAATAGATTTGGGATTGAGTGGTTGGGCTTCCTTTCAACTTTTTGCTGTCAATGAAGGTAGTAACGCCATGAATGCATTAATTTTGTTTTTTGCATTTTTACTATTATTCATCAATCAAATTCAACAAAAACGCTTTCAATTAGAAGAGGGAATCGGATTTTTATCCATTTTAAGTGGCGCTTTATTTACGTGCATGAGTGCTCATTGGTTATCCATTTATTTAAGTATTGAGTTGATGTCATTAGGGACTTATTTGATCGTAGGTGTGCGGAAAGATTCTGAGGGGACCAGGGCCTCTATTCCCTATGTTCTTTTTGGATTGGCTACCTCTGCGATATTACTGTATGGAATTTCATTGATATATGGTTTGACCGGAACTTTGTCTTTGGCTGATGCGGCTTTTACACGTGGATTAAGCGAGGCTGATCCATTTTTAGTAGGTACCGCTTTATCCTTGGTCGGTGCTGGATTTTTATTTAAAATGTCTTGGGTCCCTTTTCAACCTTGGAGTCCCGATGTGTTAGAAACCTTACCTGCTTCTTGGATGGTTTGGATTTCAACAGCTCCTAAAATGGCCATCGCTTGGTTAGGCCTTCGATTGATTCATATTATTCCCGTTTCAATGATAGAGGCAATTAGTATTTTGGCCATATTAACATTGCTTTTAGGGAATTTTGGAGCACTAAGGCAGACAAATACGAAAAGATTATTGGCATATTCGAGTATTGCACATGGTGGTTTTATGGCCATGGTTTGGATTTTGCCGATTGTTGAGGCTACCCAAGCCTTGTTATTTTATTCTCTGATTTATGGCTTAAGTACGCTATTGGTATTTTATGCTTTGGATGAAAATGAACAATATTTTTATGAAAAGAAAGATTTAGACCGTTGGAATGGACTTTCTCAGTCTAAGCCTTTGTGGTCCTTTTTTGTTCTGATTGGATTTGTTTCTTTGGTTGGTTTGCCTCCTGCAGGAACATTTTTAGCAAAACTGACATATTTTACTTTGATATGGCAAAAGTATCAAGAAAGTGGTATCACACTAGTTTTAATATTATTACTTGTGGCTATTTTTTCTACGGCTGTTTCCGTTTTTTATTATTTAAAGATTCCATATCAAATTTATTTTAAAAAATCAACTGAAAACAATCGTCATTTACCTGTAGAAAAATGGCAACAATTGTGGCTTTATGCTGTCCTGAGTGGCATTATTGTCCTGATTTTAATTTTCCCCAATTTGTTTTTAGCTATTTGGAAATAAGAATTGAAAAAAATAGAACTTTTCCGTTTTTAGGTCATTTTATTTATTAATTTTGAGTCCCATTTGAACTAAAATCCCGAGAAACAACCAAAAATGTCTGATTCTATTAAGCATGAATGCGGAATTGCATTAATTCGATTAAGAAAGCCGTTCCAGTATTATCTTGACAAATATAAAACTCCTAGTTACGGCCTCAAAAAGTTGTATTTAATGATGGAGAAACAAGTGAATCGGGGACAGGATGGTGCAGGGGTTGCCAATATTAAAATCAATGTAAAACCAGGTAGCAGGTACATTAGTCGCTACAGATCAGTAGAACCACAAGCCGTGTCCGATATCTTCGGAAAGATCAATAAGAAATTTCGAAAAGCACAAAAGTTAGCAAAGGATTATAAAAAAGAAACGGGAGTGGATCCATCGATGGACGCTTCTTGGTGGCAAGACAATTTTGCCTTTACGGGAGAGGTTTTATTAGGTCATTTACGTTATGGTACACATGGTCAAAATGAAATTGAAAATTGTCATCCGATGTTGCGCCAAAATAACTGGAGAAGTAGAAATTTGGTGATGGCGGGCAATTTTAATATGACCAATGTGGACGATTTATTTGATAAATTGGTTTCATTGGGTCAGCATCCAAAGGAGAAGGTGGATACCGTTACGGTGATGGAAAAGATTGGACACTTTTTGGATGAGGAAAATCAAAGGCAATTTTTGAAATACAAAGACCAATATACCAATCCAGAATTATCTGATGTATTAGCCAGTAAGATTAATCTCAAAAGGGTTTTAGAACGTTCTTGCAAGGATTTTGATGGTGGGTATGCTATGGTGGGTATGACAGGGTATGGTGCATCTTTCGTGGCAAGAGATCCTGCGGGTATTCGCCCTGCCTATTATTATGTGGATGAGGAAGTAGTGGTTGTAGCCTCTGAAAAGCAGGCAATAAAAACGAGTTTTAATTGTGCATATAACGAAATCAGAGAAGTAACTCCGGGTCATGCTTTGATTATTGATCAAGAAGGAGCGGTGGATGAAGTTCAATTCATCGATCAATTAGAGCAAAAATCATGTTCGTTTGAGCGTATTTATTTTTCTAGAGGATCCGATCCAGATATTTATCACGAGCGTAAAAAATTAGGTCGTTTATTGATTCCTCAAATTTTAGAAGAGGTAAATCACGATTTGAAAAATACGGTCTTTTCTTATATTCCTAACACAGCTGAAACGGCATTTTTAGGAATGATTGATGGATTAGAAGACCATTTAGCTAAAGAACGAAAGAAAGCCATCATGGAAGGGGTTCTTTTTGAAGAGGATTTGGATGAATTGTTGACTTTTAGACCTAGAGTAGAAAAGTTGATTTCTAAAGATGTAAAAGTTCGTACGTTTATTACAAGTGATGACCAAAGAGATGATATGGTTTCTCACGTATATGATACTACGTATGAGGTTATCAATAAAGGGGTAGATTCTGTAGTTTTGATTGATGATTCGATTGTTCGAGGAACAACCTTAGAAAAAAGTATTTTGAGTTTATTGGATAAATTATCTCCAAAGAAAATTGTGATTGTCTCTTCTGCGCCTCAAATTCGTTATCCAGATTGTTACGGAATTGATATGTCGAAGATGAAGGAATTTGTGGCCTTTAGAGCTGCATTAGCTTTGTTGAAGGAACGTGGTTTGGAACATATTTTAGATGAAGTAAACTTGAAATGCTTACATGCCTTGGAACAAGGTACAGCTCAAGAGGAGAATTTCGTCAAAGCGATTTATGCCCCATTTACGGATGATGAAATTTCTCAAAAGATTGCAGATATCGTTCGTCCCAAGAATTTAAGTGCAGAAATTTCAGTGGTTTATCAAACCGTCGCAAATTTGAATATCGCATGTCCTAATCACTTAGGAGATTGGTATTTTACTGGAAACTTTCCAACAAAAGGAGGTAATCAGGTAGTCAATAAGGCATTTGTGAATTTCATGAAAGGGGTGGAAGGAAGAGCTTATTA
>JACCDS010306102.1_pt1 | contig 12781 bp, 10 predicted proteins | sample 7446441 | NCBI WGS metagenome assembly JACCDS01 (sample SAMN15323445, study PRJNA562643) | freshwater metagenome | isolation source: river surface water | place: USA:Blue River Watershed | collected 2017-08-17
CATCACCTTTATATTCCCAAGCACCCACAAATGAGAAGTTTTCATCATCACGCAGTGTTTCTCCTTCTGCATCTTGATATTCTTCACGGAAGTGACCTCCACAAGATTCTTTACGTTGTAATGCATCCATTGCCATTAACTGCCCCAAGTCAATAAAGTCAGCCACACGAAGTGCTTTCTCTAATTCTGGGTTCAATTCGTCAGCGTTTCCTGGCACATATACATCTCTATAGAATTCTTCTTTCAAAGCTGCAATTTCTTCGATAGCTGCTTTTAATCCAGCCTCATTTCTACCCATTCCTACTTTATTCCACATAATCAATCCTAATCGTTTGTGGAAATGATCTACCGATTTAGAACCATTATTAGACAAGAACTTGTTGATAGATTCTTTCACTCTGTTTTCTGCTTCTTCGAATTCTGGTAAATCTGTTGAAATTTTACCCGTACGGATATCGTCTGCTAAATAGTTTGATATAGTATATGGTAATACAAAATATCCGTCTGCCAAACCTTGCATTAAAGCCGAAGCTCCTAAACGATTCGCTCCGTGATCAGAGAAGTTAGCCTCTCCCGCTACGAAACAACCAGGAATAGTCGATTGCAAGTTGTAATCTACCCAAACACCACCCATCGTATAGTGTACCGCTGGATAAATTTTCATTGGGGTTTCATACGGATTCTCATCGGTAATTTTTTGGTACATCGTAAATAAGTTACCGTACTTTTCTTCTAACCATTGTTTTCCTAAAGCAGTAATTTCTTCTGCTGTTGGATGATGATTCCCTTTGGCGTAAGCCGCTTGTTTTCCTTTGGTTTGAATCTCAGTAGAGAAATCCAAATAAACACCTTCATTGGTATCATTAGCTTCAATACCTCTACCTTCGTCACACACCTCTTTTGCAGCTCTTGAAGCTACATCACGAGGTACTAAGTTACCAAATGCAGGATATTTACGCTCTAAGTAATAATCTCTATCTTCTTCGGCAATTTGTGTTGGTTTTAGTTTACCAGCACGAATCGCTTCTGCATCTTCTTTTTTCTTCGGAACCCAAATACGTCCAGAGTTTCTTAATGACTCTGACATCAATGTTAATTTTGATTGATTTGTCCCATGAACAGGAATACAGGTTGGGTGAATTTGTACATAACATGGATTAGCAAAAGCAGCTCCTTGTTTGTGTACTTTCCATCCTGCACTCACGTTACTACCCATAGCATTTGTAGAAAGGAAATACACGTTTCCATATCCTCCTGAAGCAATAACAACAGCGTGAGCTGAATGTCTTTCGATAGCTCCAGTTACTAAGTTACGTGCAATAATTCCACGCGCTTTTCCGTCTACTTTAACCAAGTCTAACATTTCGTGACGGTTGAACATTTCAACACGACCCAAACCAATTTGTCTTGACAAAGCCGAATAAGCTCCTAATAATAATTGTTGTCCTGTTTGTCCCGCAGCATAAAAAGTACGTTGTACTTGTGTTCCTCCAAAAGAACGGTTGTCTAACAAACCACCGTAGTCTCTTGCAAAAGGAACTCCTTGTGCCACACACTGGTCAATAATATTTCCAGAAACTTCAGCTAAACGGTGAACGTTAGCCTCACGAGCTCTGTAATCTCCACCTTTAATGGTATCGTAAAATAATCGGTAAATACTATCCCCATCATTCTGATAGTTTTTAGCCGCATTGATTCCCCCTTGTGCTGCAATAGAGTGCGCACGACGCGGTGAATCTTGGAAACAAAATGCTTTTACATTGTATCCCATTTCTCCAAGAGAAGCGGCTGCAGAGGCTCCTGCTAAACCAGTCCCAACAACAATAATGTCAATTTTTGGTCTATTGTTTGGAGCAACTAATTTTAAATGGTCTTTGTAATCAGTCCATTTCTGAGAAATGTGACCTTCTGGTATTTTAGAATCTAACTTCATAATATCTTCTGATGTTGATTATTTTAAGAAAAAGTGAATGTAAATTGGAATAATTGCAAACAAAATAGGCACAATAATCGCAAAGGCTGCCCCGAATTTTTTGATTGCTGGAGTGTATTTTGGATTATTCAATCCTAAGGATTGGAATGCACTTTGAAATCCGTGTAATAAGTGGAACGCCAAAGTAATCATTGCAATTACATACAAAATAGTAGCAATCAATCCTGTTTTAGGATCTTTAAAGAATGCTACAGTAATCTTGTGTAAATCTTTATATCCTTCTTTAACTTTAACATTGGCTGCGGCATCAAAGAACTCCGTTCTGTTTTCAATCTTAATCATGTTTTGATCTACTTGAGCTTTTGGAAGGTACCCTCCATCTGTAGTTAAGTAGTACTCTTGCTCTTGACCTTGCATTCCAATGGTTACTGTTTGCAACGGCATGTTTTTGTCAAAATGCATAACTGCCCAAAAATTAACCATGTGGGTAACAATAAAAACTAAAATGACTGTTCCTAAAACGGCCATGTTCCTTGATGAAAATGAGCTGGAAGAACCATCTGTTTTTGCATAACCAATTGGTCTTGCTTTTCTGTTTTGAACAGTTAATACAATTCCGTCTACCGCATGGAACAGAATAGAAATGTAAGTAAGATACGATAGGATTTTTACGGCTGGGTTAGTCGTCATAAACAACGCATACTGATTAAAATGTAAGGCATCGCTAAAAATTAATTGAAGATTCCCCGCTAAATGTCCTGCTAAGAACAAACATAAAAATAAACCTGTAAGAGCCATCCAATATTTTTTTGCAAGAGATGACTTTAAAATTGCAGATTTTGCCATAATAATTTGAATAAATTTTTATTAAATAGTGAGACAAAAATAGCAGAAATACAATTCAACTACAACCTTTTCGTTGTTATTTATAATGATTTTAAAGTGTTTTAGCAAAAGCCCAACCAAATTAACAATAATCAAGCTTTAAAACCCTATTTACTTAAACAATTCCTAAAACTATCTAAATCACAAATCTCTATTTATCATCAGTTAAAAACCCATATAATTATTGATTTCTTATTATTTATCTAGATCCATTCTAAAATTCACAAAAATCACAAGACACACTTCTTTATCTTCCTAAATTAATTGTTATTCGAAAGGCTAATTTTAATTTTGCTAATCCAAACTAAAAATGATGAAAACAGGAATTGACGCTATTGCTTTTGACGTTGCTCAACTACATTTACCAATACAAACTTTGGCAATTGCCCGAAATATCGAACCTGAAAAACTAGAAAAAGGGTTGGGTTTAATTAAAATGAGCTTGCCAGATGTTCACCAAGATACGGTTGTTTTTGGCGCCAATGCCTTGACCAAATTAGTTCTAGAAAACCATATTAACCTGAACGAAATTTCTAGAATTTATGTAGGTACCGAAAGTGCTATTGACAGCTCAAAACCAATTAGCTCGTTTTTAATTGCTTTAATGGAACAAAAATTTGGAGACAATATTCTAGCCAACTGCGATGTGGTCGATTTTACTTTTGCTTGTATTGGCGGAGTAGACGCGCTACAAAACTGCTTGGATTTTGTACGACTTAATCCTACCAAAAAAGCCATTGTGGTCACTACTGATTTTGCTAAATACGATTTAAATTCAACAGGCGAATATACTCAAGGAGCAGGGGCCTTGGCGATGTTAGTTACTGCCAATCCTAAAATAATTGCATTTGAAAACGAATGGGCAACGAGTACCAAAGGAGTTTTTGACTTCTTTAAACCGTACAGAACTCTTTCAAAAGAAGCCATCACGGGCAATAAATCCAACGGTGCTTGGTTTGACAATTTAGAAGCCGAAATTGAAATCCACAAAGATCAACCTGTTTTTGACGGTCAATATTCCAATCAGTGTTATATGGATCGCACACGTGACGCCTACTTTACCTTCAAAAGAATCAAGAATACAACAACTACTCTTTACAATACTTGGGAAAGCATCATTATGCATTTACCGTACTCATTTCAAGGACGCCGAATGCTTTCTGAAATCTATGCGCTGGATGCTGCTACTCCAATCCTTTCAGGGAACGAGTCGCCTGCTGAATACCAAAACAAATTGAAAGAAGTAAGCAAATCTGACGAATACCGCCAATTCGTATCTAAAAAACTACAACCTGCCGAAATTGCCTCTTCACTTATAGGAAATTTATATACCGGTTCTATTTTTATGGGATTTCTTTCTACTTTGGCACATTTTGCCAACACAAATACGACTATTTCAGGAAAGAAATTTGGCTTCTTAGCATACGGAAGTGGTTCAAAATCCAAAGTTTTTGAAGGTATTATTCAGCCCGAATGGCAATTGGCTGTAGCCAAAACCAAGTTGTTTGAAACATTGGAAGAAAGCCATGAAATCGACTTTGTTACTTACGAAAAACTCCATAAAAAAGAACAAAAACAAAGTGTCAAGGCTCCCAGAAACGAATGGATTTTAGACCGCATAGAAAATGAAAATCCAAATCTGATTGGTGCACGTTATTACAAATGGGTGGATTAATTATTGGGATTATTGGAACACGGATGAAACGGATTCGCTACGCGAAAACACGGATAAATACAGATTTTTCAAATCACCGAATCAACAAATTACCAAATAAACAAATTTTTTACTACATTTGAAAACCCTGTAACTGCAATAGACCCCAAATCAATTTCCTTTACAGATATAGAAAAATAAAAATGCATCCTTGTTGCGGATTGACTCTATTTGGAGTGGTTTGACGCATTAGGGTTCATCAAACAAGAAGTTGGGCAAAATTGCCCAACAAGTGGGAATTTCGCCCAACTTAGACCTTTGCGCAAACTCCTGCGTAAAGTTATCTCTTTTTGTGCGACACTTTACCGGAACAATGCTAAAAATTAACTTAACTTAAATATTATGCAAACTTTAAAAATTATTTTTGGGATTATTCTCGCTATTGCAGCAATTAATGTAATGATTACAATGGCTGGGGAAGAAGAAGGTGCTGGATTAGCTGGTGCAGTGACTGGCTTTCTAATTATTGGCGGAATAGCTGGATGGCTTATCTCTAGTGGTATTCAAGGCAATAATAAAAAATAATATAAATACTTAAAAAAATAAATTATGACAAAATTTAAAATCTTATTTTTTTTCAGCTTCTTTAGTCTTTTTTCTTTCGCTCAAAACAATAAAATTGATAAAAAACAAGCGGAAATATATTATAATAAAGCAGCAAATAATTTTGAGAATAGGCAATTAGACGAAGCAATTATCAATATTGATAAATCAATTAAATTTGACCCAACTAACTCAAATTCTTATTATATCAAAGGAGTTATTAAACAACAAAAAAATGATTTGAATGGAGCAATATTGCTATATAAAAAAGCAATCCAACTTAATACAAAAAACTCTGATGCTTTAGCAAAATGTGGAATTGCATATGGAAAATTAAATGATATGACAAATGCTTGTAAGTATTTAAAATTGGCTTGTGAAAATGGTAATGATGATTGTTGCAAAGGTTATTCAAAATTTTGTAAATAACGCTTTAAAAAATGTCAAGATATAGTAATGATAAGGGTTGTTTCACAATATTTACAATTATTGGGTTTCTTTTATTTTCAATAATAAAAGCCTTTGAAGGTCAATTTATACCAATAATAATAGTAATTACCATTACTCTTATTTTATGGATTGAAAATATTTATGTAAAACATAAAACTGAAGGAAAAAAATTAGCAGAAACTGTTGAAGGTAGAAATAAAATTGATTCAAATAATTCAAAATTATTTATTATTATAATTATTGTAATATTTGGTGTGATTATTTCAATGATTTTTCAATCTAATAAAAGAGAATATTTTGAGAATAAGAAAAATGTGCAAATGGAATATATTCCATCAAACTCACAATCTAGTATTGACATTGATACAACAGTAAAAAAAAATGTAAAAGAAGAAACAGTTTGGTTGAATAAAATTAACATTGATTATAGTTTTAAACTGCCTGAAAATTTTATACAGAATGATGATTTAACAAATGATAATTTTTATCTCTACGTTGACAAAGATTTATATTTATCATTATCAATTACTTCGAATAATTTAGATGTAGGTAATCAAGATATGGAAATTGAACAATTTGCAGACAAATTGCCCGAATTTGCACAAAATTTCAATTCCAATAACAAAAAAAACTTTGATGACTTCAAACTAATTGATTATGAAATGTCAAAAATAGGAAATACAAACGCAATAAAAATAACTCAATCGTCGAGAAAAGTTTCTGGCAAAAACATTGAAATGAAAGTTGTTAGTTATAATTTAATTGCAAAACCTAAATATTATGACATAACTTATTCATATCCTAAAGACAGTATAAAATATGATTCGATATTCAAAAAAATTGAAGAATCTTTTGAATTCAAAAAAGAATAGAAAAAAACGATCGCACAATACATGTTTTGCGAGATTGGTAATTATGCGGTAAATTCACATTTATCTTTCGCAAGAAATTTATTATTAACAGAAAAACTCGATTACGAAGTTCGCTTCATCGCAAAGAGCGTGTACGTTAGCAAACAGCTTATGAAATCAGATAAAGAAAGGCAAAATGAAATTAATCGTTACTAATCAATTTTAAATGGTTTGAATAGAAACTATCATAATTATATTCTTTCTTTGTTTTATCCCAGAATTTAACAAAGATTACGGGATTATCAGAAGATGCATATGGAAAATTTCTATAACTATCTTTAATATCAGTTACAACCATCTCACCAGAATTAGGGTTAGCTTTAAAAATAACAATATCGTGTAAATTAATTTTAATCATAACTTATAAATTTAATATCAAATATAATGAAAATAAAAAAACTGCTTTTCATTTTCTTAGTAATAATAACTATAGCCTTTGTTGGTCTTATAATTAAGTACAATTATGAATGTGGAAATTATCAATCAAAGGACTTAAAAGATGAAAATCTAAAAGGCTTTGTAAAAAAAATTACTTCTAACGAAGTATTAGATTTATCTACTAACAATCTTCAAATTTATGACATTGATGAAAATTTAATTATGGAAACAAATACAAGTATTAGTGTTGGAGATGTTTTTAGTGAAAATAAGAAGAAATCTTTAATATTAAACAATTACTTTGTTTGTAGATATGAATGTGACACTTTGGACAATAGTAATTATAAATATTTTTTTGAGTCTAAAAAATCAGAACTTCTAAATACAATTGATATAGATTTAAAAGAAAACGAAGAATGGAGTGATTACAATATTTCAGAAAGTGATTATTTGTTAATTCAATTAACAAGAAATGATAAGATATTTAAAACTTACACCGTAGATGAAAACTTTAACAAATCAAATTATAATTGCTTTTCATATGATAATGAAATTGAAAAAAAAATTAACTGTAAAACATCAAAGATAATTGCAATTAAAAAATACCATAACGATCAAATTATTGAATCAACGAGTTTTTCTGAAGACGAACTGAATTTTACAAATTTTAAATCAGTTAACTATTATGATAATGGTTTGGTAATAAAAAATAAAATCTATGATAAAGATGGAGTTTGTTGGAAGTTTACAAACAAAAAATATGACAACAATAAAAATATAATTCAGAGCAACACTTTTGTTGATATTTCAAAATCAAAATATCAAAGATTTGCTTTAGATGAACTATTCAATCCTTCTGAAGAGAGTAGTATGAAATGGAGTTATATCTATGACAGTAATAATAATTGGATTGAAAAAACAACAATTCAAAAAGATGGGAAAACAAAAACTGTAAAAAGAAAAATCGAATATTATTATTTTATTGACTTTGTAAAAAATATATTTTAAAAAAACCTGCTTTTCGAAGTTTCCCGACTTCGAACTTAAGTAAGGTTATATAAACCAAAGCTTCCAGCCTTTAAAAGGCTGGAAGCTTTAATAACACCCCTGACTATATTAAGTCTACAGACTTCACCCAACCACAAGATTCAATAAGTTATAAATTAATATAAAGTACCAAGCCCCCATGAATAAATCATTTAAAGGAAAATACATCCCGTTCTATACAAGATTAATAAAACGACTTGTTCCGCATTTTTTATTAATGCTATATGCAATTCTAAAAATTACACACAACAAATCATTTTCTGATATTCGAATTTACTTTTATATAGTAATTGGACTGGCTTTTATTTATGGTATTTATTACCAAACTGATAAAATACGGACTATAGTGAATGAAATACAAATTACTGACACTACACTACATATCATTGGTCAAGATTTTAACGCAAAATACGAAGACCACCTTGACATTACTAAAACAATGCTTGAAATTCAATTAGAAGAATTAGGTAAAAACAAAACCCGTTTTTGTCTAGAGATATTCAGCGATGAAAAATATTATTATCTTAATAAATTTAATGATTGGAAATACGAAACCCTTATTGAAATTGTAGATGAATTTAATTTAAAAACAAATAACTCAGTAACTGGTATGGATTTATATTCACAATTACAAAATAGCAAATAGAACCCCTTGTATTGAATCTAAAACAATACTTTCAGCATACAATAAATCAAAAAACAGATTGCACTATTAAAAAAGGTTTGATTAGATTTGTAGTCTAATAAATTTCAAATAATATGAAATACCATCCAATAGACCGCAATTTATTTATAAAAAACCGCGCTAAATTCACGGCTCAAATGAAGCCAAAAAGTGTAGCAGTTTTTAATTCTAACGATATTTATCCTATTAGTGCAGATAGCACCATGCCATTTGCACAACACCGTGATATTTTTTACTTAAGTGGTGTAGATCAAGAGGAAAGCATCTTATTATTGTTTCCAGACGCTCCTTACGAGCATCAAAAAGAAATGCTTTTTTTAAGAGAAACCAATGACCATATTGCGGTTTGGGAAGGCGAAAAACTAACCAAAGAACGTGCTTTTGAAGTTTCAGGTATAAAAACTGTATACTGGCTGACCGAATTTGAAAAAGTGTTGTTTGAGTTAATGACACATTCAGAAACGATTTACATCAACACTAATGAACACTATCGCGCTACGGTAGAAACCGAAACTCGAGAAGCTCGTTTTGTGAAATGGTGGAAAGAGAAATATCCTGCTCATGCTGTTGCTAAAAGCAATCCTATATTACAACGCTTGCGCTCAGTAAAAGAAAACGTAGAATTAGATTTAATTCAAAAAGCCTGCGACATCACTGAAAAAGGATTTAGAAGAGTGCTGTCTTTTGTACAACCTGACGTAACCGAATACGAAATCGAAGCTGAATTTGCCCATGAATTTATTCGTAACCGTTCCAAAGGTTTTGCTTACACTCCGATTATTGCTTCAGGAAATAATGCTAATGTGCTGCATTACATAGAAAACAATCAAGTGTGTAAAGCTGGCGATTTAATCTTACTAGACGTTGCTGCAGAGTACGCTAACTATTCGAGTGATATGACACGAACCATTCCTGTTTCGGGTCGTTTTACAGAAAGACAAAAAGCGGTGTACAATGCTGTTTTACGTGTTAAAAACGAAGCTACTCAAATGCTCACTCCAGGCACTTTATGGAAACAATACCACGTTGAAGTGGGAAAAGTGATGACCTCTGAATTATTGGGTTTAGGTTTACTTGATAAAGCCGACATACAAAATGAAAATCCGGATTGGCCTGCTTATAAAAAATATTTTATGCACGGTACCTCTCACCACATGGGATTAGACACTCATGATTACGGCATTTTGACCGAACCTATGCAAGCCAACATGGTCTTTACTGTTGAGCCAGGGATTTACATTCCAGCAGAAGGTTTTGGTATTCGTTTAGAAGATAATGTGGTGATCCAAGAAAAGGGTTCGCCTTTCAACTTGATGCGCAACATTCCTATCGAAGTGGAGGAAATTGAGAATTTGATGAATGCGTAATCCGTTGCTATTTATTCTCATAAACAACTAGTCTATTTATTACACAGATTAAAGAAATTTATAAAATTTTAATAATTTCTTCAATCTGTGTTGCAACAACTTTAGCGCTTAAGACTAACTTTGTACTTCTTTAAAAAGCATGACTAAAACACTTCATTTCAAAAACACCACCATTAGCTACACCGACCAAGGCAAAGGAACGGCAGTAGTTTTATTGCATGGTTTTTTGGAAAATAAAAAAATGTGGGGAACTTTTATCCCCGAATGGAGCAAAAAATTCCGAATCATCACCATTGATTTGTTGGGTCATGGCGAAACGGAATGTATGGGCTACGTGCATTCTATGGAAAATAATGCCGATGTAGTTCACGAAGTACTTTCTGATTTACGTCTTCGAAAAGCAATTCTCGTAGGGCATTCTATGGGAGGGTATGTGGCTTTGGCTTTCGCCGAATTATACCCAGATGTAGTCAAAGGATTAGTGCTATTAAACTCAACTTCCAGAGCTGATAGTGACGAACGAAAAACCAATCGGGATCGCGCTATAAAAGCTGTAAAACAATCGTTTCAAAATTTCATTTCGTTGTCTATTTCAAATTTATTTAGCGAAGAAAACAGAGAACGTCTTTCTGATGCCATAGAAAATGTAAAAAAAGAAGCTTTAAAAACACCTCTTCAGGGCATTGTAGCCTCTTTAGAAGGAATGAAAATTCGCATGGACCGAGAAGTATTATTGCACTTAACCCCCTATCCCAAATTACTAGTTTTAGGCAAAAAAGATCCTGTTTTAAATTACGAAGAAACAAAAGAACAAATTGAAGATACCCAAGTTCAATTGCTTAGTTTTTCCGACGGACACATGTCCCACATTGAAAATCAAGAAGCTGTACAATCAGCATTTTTGCAATTTTTTAAATCAATAAAATCTTAATTTGTTTTTTCAATAAACGGAACCGTTTCGTCTAAAATTTCAGTAAGAAGCACCACTATTTGTTCTAAATAACTGTTCAGAATATCTTGGTCTATATGTTTAATTTCCTCTTTACCTGATATAAAATTGAAAGGTAAAAATCCTGCTTTTAAATTTTTAAAAGATATGATTCCAGCTTCTATTGGCAATCCTTTTGCTTCTTTTTCAAACATAAAAACATACGCTAAAACCTGAATGATTTTCTCGTTTTTAATGTCCAATGTTAAATCCTCCCAAGTCCTTAGAGTGACTGTTGCTTTTTCGACTTTTCCTGTTTTATAATCAATAATTCGGATAGTTCCGTTGCGATTTTCGATTCGGTCCACATTCCCTTTAATCAAAACTGGAAAAGGCAATTTAGGATGCTCCAACAAACGTTCAAAAGTTTGCTCCAAAGCAATAATTTGGATTTCATCTCCTGCTTTAATAGTTTCCAATTCGACTTTCAGGAAGTTCAACACATTCCGTTTAGCCACTTCAAAAGCCAACAAATTGCGCCCTTTTTTTATCTCGCCTTCTTTGTACACCAATTTGAATTGTTTCAAAACTTCGGCATCAATTTGCTTGAAGCATTGTTGTATATCAAATTCAGAAATCAACCGACCAATAAATGGTTCGTAAAGCGTTTTTAAAGTTTCGTGAATAATTGTTCCTAAGGTATTCAAGGCAATACTTTCTTCTACTTCCTCCACTTCTCGTATACGGAGGATTCTTTGGAAATAAAAATCAATCGGATTTCGAATGTATTTGGTCAATGCCGAAGGAGAAAATCCTTGTTCTGCAATTTCTTTTAAGCGCGACATAACCGCTTCTGATTTTGGCACTTCCATCGGCAGATAAGCTGTTTCGGGCAAAACCGCATTATAAATTTCTTGAGTCAGAGTATGATTGGGTTGTTTTTCAACCTCTAATTGGGTAATAAAACGACTTTTTTCGCCTGCATCCAAACCTTCACTTTCGGTATTGTACAATAAATAAATGTTGGTTGCTCGTTGTAATAAATGGTAGAAATGATAGGTGTAAATCGCATCTTTTTCTTTGAAAGTAGGCAAACCTAATTCGCGTTTCACATCATACGGAATAAACGAATTCGAGGATTTCCCCGCAGGAAATTTCCCTTCGTTCATAGAAGTGACAATCACCGTGTCAAAATCCAAAACCCTACTTTCTAAAACACCCATAATTTGCAATCCGTTCAAAGGCTCCCCTTCAAACGAAACTTCGGCAACATCAATCACCTGTTTATAAATAGCATACAAGGTTTCAATTTTGTCAATGTGTTGGTGTTTGGAATAATACGTAATCAATTTATTAATCACTTTGAAAATCGCAAAAACAAAGACTTTTGTTATTTTTTCTTCTTCATTCTCATTACTCAAATTATTTTTCAAAGTCTGTAACAAACTAATAATGGTTTCCAAAACTGGCACCGCCCCTGTTTTCCATTTTTTGAATAGTAACAAAAATAATTCGCTCGGATTCGGATTCAAATCCATTAGTTTTTGGTGCGTAATGAACGTATAATTGTTCTCATTGATAAGTTTAACTAATTCACGTGTTTGTGCATGCGGTTCCACCAACGGATGTGTCAAAATATCCAAAACCTCCTTGTAATACAACACATATCCCTTGTTGTTTCTCGACAACGAATTAGTGTGCATCTTGAATAATTTGGCTACCAAAATTTGGGCAGGATTATTCTTTGCCGAATACCCCATGGTAATATTCAAAGCGCCCCCAGAAGCTGGTAACGAATATAGCAAAGGGACCAACAAACTTTCCTCTCCTAAAACTACAGCTACTTTATCTAAGGTTTTTCCGGGGTGTTCCAAAATGGTTTGTTCCAAAATACTTCCTGCAATTTTGGCTTGACCTACTGACTTTGGAGTTCCAATAAC
>JACCDS010656008.1_pt1 | contig 12779 bp, 9 predicted proteins | sample 7446441 | NCBI WGS metagenome assembly JACCDS01 (sample SAMN15323445, study PRJNA562643) | freshwater metagenome | isolation source: river surface water | place: USA:Blue River Watershed | collected 2017-08-17
TCCTGGTGATGGTCCTGGCGCCGATCGCCGCCATGCTCATCCAGATGGCCATCAGCCGTGCCCGCGAGTTCGGCGCCGACGCCGGTGGTGCCGAGATCGCCAGCGACCCCGAGGCCCTCGCCAGCGCGCTGCAGAAGATCGAGGCCTATGCCCGCGGCACGCCGATGGATGTGGCCGACGAGCACCCGGAGACGGCGCAGATGATGATCGTCAACCCGCTCTCGGGTGGTGGCGTGGGCGGCTTGTTCCGCACCCACCCGGCAACCGAAGAGCGTGTCGCCCGGCTGATGGCCATGGCGCGAGGCTGAGCCGGCGTGCCTGAGGTCAGCCGCATCGCCGCGGCCACCGTCGCCGCGGTGGCTGGCGGCGCGTCGCTTGGGCAGATCCTGCCGCAGGCCCTGTCCGCACCCGGCCTGGGTGCCGGCCAGCGCGCCGCGATCCAGGACGCCGTCTACGGCACCCTGCGTTGGGGCGTGCGGATCGACGCCATGCTCAACCAGTTGCTGACCCGGCCGGACACCGCCCCGGGCCTGCGCGCGCTGCTGCAGGTCGGGCTCTACCGGCTCTTCTACGGTCGCTTGCCGGCGCATACCGCGGTCAATCTTCTGGTGGAGGCGGCCCCGCCGAGTCGCAAGGGTTTCGTCAACGCCGTCCTGCGCAGCGCGCTGCGTCGGCGCGACGAACTGGAAGCGGCGGTGGACGCGGGGCCCGCGACGCGGCTGTCGTACCCGCAGTGGTGGGTCGAGTTGCTGCACTCCGAGTACGGCGACGCCGCCGAGGCGGTGCTGGCCGCCGGCAACCAGCACCCGCCCTTCACCCTGCGCGTGAACGTGCGTCGCATCAGCGTGCAGGACTACATGGCATGGCTTGAGGATGCCGGTGTCGCTGGCCGGCACCTGGGCGGCGAGGCGGTCCTGCTGGAGCGGCCGATGCCGGTTGAGGATCTGCCCGGCTTTGCCGACGGGCTGGTCTCGGTGCAGGACTGGGCCGCACAGTGGTCGGCTGACCTGCTCGACGTGCACCCGGGCCAGCGCGTGCTCGACGCCTGCGCGGCACCGGGCGGCAAGGCCGCGCACCTCGCCGAGCGTCACGACCTCGACCTGCTGGCGATCGAGCTGGACCCGGTCCGCCTGCAGCGAGTCAGTGAGACCCTCGGGCGTCTGGGCCTGAATGTCCGCACCCGCTGCGCCGATGCGGCGCAACCCGAGGCTTGGTGGGACGGCAAGCCCTTCGACCGCATCCTTGCCGACCTGCCTTGCAGCGGGTCCGGTGTGGTGCGGCGGCACCCGGACATCAAGTGGTTGCGGCAGCCCGGCGACGCGGCTCGGTTCGCTGCCCAGCAGCAGCGCATTCTCGATGCCCTGTGGCCGCTGCTCGCCCCGGGTGGTAGATTGCTCATGGTCACCTGCTCGATCTTTCCCGAGGAGAACCGGCAGCAGGCGCAGGACTTCGCCCGCCGCCATGCCGATGCCCGCCCGGTGGTACTCGATCACCCGGCGTTGTGCGACGGCCAGGCGCTGCCATCGTCCGACCATGACGGTTTCTTCTACGCCGCGTTCATCAAGACCTGAGCCACCACCCGCCTTCCGTTGGCAGGCGGCGCTGCGACTGCTATCGGCCATTGCGCTGGTGACGGGTCTGGGTACGCAGCCGGTTGCGGCTGCAGACCCGCCGGTCGCTGCACCAGGCGCTTCAAGCCCGGGTGCCAGCGCAAACGGCGCACCCGTGCCGCAGTTGCGGCGCGAGGAGTCGGGCTGGGAGCTGAGCGCCGACCTCGATCTGCAACTGAGCCCGAGCCTCGAGTCGGCCCTGCAGCGCGGTGTGCCACTGTTCTTCACGCTCCGCTTCGTTGTCACGAGACCGCGCTGGTACTGGCTCGACGCCGAGCTGGCCGATGTCCGGCGCGACTACCGTGTCTCCTATCACGCGCTGACCAGGCAATACCGTGTCTCGACCGGCGCCCTGGCGCTGAGCTACCCCACCCTCGGCGAGGCCATGCGCGCCGTCAGCAACCTGCGCGGTCTGGCGGTGGCGGAGGCTGCACGCTTCCGTCCGGGTGAGCGTTACCGCGCGCGGCTCGAGCTGCGTCTGGATGGCAGCCGTCTGCCGCGGCCTTTCCAGATCAACCTGATCGGGCCCGGTGACTGGTCCAGCGATGTCGAGACCGAGTGGGAGTTCGCGCCATGAGGGGGCTCAGGACGCGGCGCCTGATCGTCGGCGCGAGCCTTGCCGGGCTGCTCTCGCTTGCGCTGCTGCTGGCCTCGACGCGCAATACCGATGCCCTCTCGGCGAGCCTGCCCTGGCTGGTCGGTCTCAACGCCGTGCTGTTGATGCTGGTGGTGGGCCTGGTGGTGGCCCAGCTGCGTGACCTTGCACAGCGACGCCGGTCGGGCGCCTTCGGCAGCCGTCTGATGAGCCGGCTGGTGTTGCTGTTCAGCCTGATGGCGGTGCTGCCGGGTGCGCTGGTCTACGGCGTCTCGGTCTACTTTCTGCGCAGCAGCATCGACAGCTGGTTCGATGTGCGCATCGAGCGTGCCATCGATGGTGGCCTGACGCTGGGCCGCGGCGCTGTGGACAAGCTGCTGGAGGATCTGCACCGGCGCGGCGCCACCCTCGCACTCGACCTTGCCGAGTCGCCATCTGCCGAACACTTCGATCGGCTGAGCGAGGTCGTCGACCGCACGGCGGTCCGCGAGGCCATCCTCTATGACGCTCGTGGGGGCGTTCTGATGGTGGTGGGTGGGCGTTTCCAGCAGCAGGTGGCGCCGACCCTGCCGGTGGCGCCCCTGCTGGCCAACCTGCGGGCACAGCGCCAGTACAGCGGGGTGCAGACCGATGACGGCGGCGCGCTGGTGCTGCGCAGCCTGTATTGGGTCACGCCGGCGCGCCCAGGGCAGGAGTCGCGCATCCTCGAGCTGCAGCAGCCGGTCCCTGCGGAGATCGCCGCCGAGGCCGAGAAGGTCGAGACCGGCTGGGCCGAGTATCAGTCGCTCACACTTGCCCGCGGCAGCCTGAAGCGGCTGTTCCTGCTGTCGCTCACCCTCGCTTTGGGCCTGGCCGGGATGATCGCGGTGGCGATCGGTATCTACTTGGCCGACCGCCTGAGCACGCCCCTGGCGCAGTTGGGTCTGGGGACCGCCGCAGTGGCCGGGGGGGATCTCACCGTGCAGCTGCGCGCACACGGCCGCGACGAACTCGGCCGGCTGGCCGGTTCGTTCAACCGCATGACGCAGCAGCTGCGCGAGGCGCGGGCCAACCTGATCGACCAGCAGGCGGCGCTGTCGGCGACCAACGCCTACCTTCAGGCGCTGCTGGAGAACCTCTCGTCCGGTGTCCTGGTGTTCGGGCGTGACCTCAAGCTGCGTTCCAGCAACGCGCTCGCCGCCGAGCGGCTGGGCTTGGCCGGCAGCACGACCGCGGACCTTGATACCGCGCTGCATGGCGCTGCCGGCAGCGGTGTCGGCGCGCTCGGGGCTGCGCTGCGGGAGCAGGTCGCGGCCGCCCCCGGCCACTGGACACTCGAGCACCGTCTCGCCGGCCGTCAGGGCGAGCGCGTCCTGCTGCTGCGCGGCAGTCCGCTGGAAGATGTCGCGGAGGCTGGCCACGTGGTGGTGTTCGACGACATCACCGATGTTGTGCAGGCGCAGCGCGACATCGCCTGGGCCGAGGTGGCGCGCCGGCTGGCCCACGAGATCAAGAACCCGCTGATGCCGATCCGCCTGTCGGCCGAGCGGCTGGAGCACAAACTTGCTGCGCGTCTGGCGCCGGCCGATGCCGAGGTGCTGCAGCGGGCCACTGCGACCATCGTCAACCAGGTCGACGCGATGAAGGCGATGGTGCGCGACTTTGCCGATTTTGCCCGCCCGGTGACACCGCAGGCGCCCGAGTCCGTCGATCTGGCGGCGCTCACCGAGGAGGTGCTGGGCCTATACGGCGAGCTGGAGCCGATCCTCGAGCGCCGGATCGAGAACGACCTGCCAGCGCTGGAAGGCCACCCGACCCAACTGCGGCAGGTGCTGCACAACGTCCTCACAAATGCCAAGGACGCGCTCGAGGGGCAGCCGGATCCGCACCTGCGGCTTGACCTGCGGCGCGCCGATGCCGGCGTCGAGCTGAGCCTGACCGACAACGGGGCGGGTTTCCCCGAGACCCTCATCACCCGTGCATTCGAGCCCTACACCACGACCAAGGAGAAGGGCACCGGACTGGGACTGGCCATCGTCCGAAAGCTGGTCGAGTCGCACGGTGGCCGGGTGAGCATCGGCAACGTCGAACCCCACGGTGCCCGCGTGCGCATCTTTCTACCTGCTGGAGCCGCCGCATGACCGCACAGATCCTGGTGGTGGACGACGAGTCGGGCATCCGCGAACTGCTCGCCGACATCCTCGCCGACGAAGGCTACGCGGTGACCCTTGCCGCCAACGCCACCGAGGCACGGGCGTTGCGCCTGGCCGGCCGGCCAGATCTCGTGCTGCTCGACATCTGGATGCCTGATACCGATGGCGTGACGCTGCTCAAGGAATGGGCGCGCAACGGCCAGCTCGACATGCCGGTGGTGATGATGTCGGGCCACGCCACCATCGATACCGCGGTCGAGGCGACGCGCGTGGGTGCCGCCGATTTCCTCGAGAAGCCGGTGGCGCTGGCGCGGCTGCTGGAGACGGTGCGCCGGCACCTGGCGGACACCGCAGCGGCCGGTGGTGATGGCCTGCTCGAGGCGCTCTGCCGCGTCTCGCCGCCGTTCGAGCGTGCGCGTGCCGCCGCCGAGGCCTTGCTGGCGCGCGAGCAGCCGTTGCTGCTGGTCGGCCCGGCCGGTGCCGCATTCGAAGCGTTTCTTCCGCTGCTGCGGCGTGGCGGCGGCCCTTGGGTGCCGGTCGAGCGGCCGTCGCAACTGGCGGATTCGCCCGGCGAACTGGCTGAGCGCGCGGCCGGCGGCGCGCTCTGGCTGGCCGATCTGGCGCCGCTCTCGCGCATGGAGGCGCGCGGTCTGGCGATCGTCGCGGGGCGGCGTGCGCAGTCCGGCTTCCGCTTTGCTGTGGGCTGCTCTGCAGACCCCTCGCGCCTGCTCGCCGACGGTCGTATCGAGCCGGGGCTGTTCGCCACCCTTGGGCCGGGTCGCGTCGACCTGCCCGCTCTGCGCGATCCGGGGCACGTGGTGGGCGACATCGCCGCCTGCCTGCATGCGCACACGGCAACCGATGGCGGCGAGTTGGCGCCCTCGCTGCGGCAGGCCATTGCCGGCTGTTTCCTGCCCGGCGATTTCGTCGAGCTGAGGGCCCTGCTGGAGCAGGTGCAACTGCTCGGCGGGGACGCGGTGGACTGGGCGCGATTGCAGGTCCCGCCAGATCAGGCTACCGGTGACGGGGCCATGAGCGCAGACGCGGCGGCGTGGTTCGAGGCACCCCTGCGCGAGGCGCGCGATGCCTTCGAGAAAGCGTACTTCGAGCATCATTTGCAGCGGCTGGGTGGTCAGGTGGCGGCGTTGGCGGAATACGTCGGTCTGGAGCGGACGCACCTGTACCGGAAGCTCAAGCAGCTCGGTATCCGCGATTGATTACTCCGGCGGGCACTCCTGCAGCGCCGCTGCGCAATTTCTAGAAGTCGCCCCACAGCGTCTGCATCGCCGCAATAGCCGCCATCGCTGCGGTCTCGGTGCGCAGCACGCGCGGACCGAGCCGGACCGGCACGAAGCCGGCGTCGATCACCAGGATGCGCTCCTCGTCGCTGAAGCCGCCCTCCGGGCCGGCCAGCAGGTAGCCGGTCACGCCGGCGTCCGGGCGCTGCAGGTCGGCGAGCCGGCGCCCCTCATGCGCGCAGAGCAGCCACTTCGGGGCATCGGAGGGCAGCTCCGCCAGCCAGTGGCGCAGGTTCTGCACCGGGTCGACCGGCGGCACGACGCTGCGCCGGCACTGCTCGCAGGCGGCGATGGCGATGCGCTGCCAGTGCTCGCGGCGGCGTTCGGCGCGCTCGCCCGACAGCTTCACCACCGCGCGAGCAGTGGCCAACGGTGCGATGCCGGTGATGCCCAGTTCCACCGCTTTCTGCACGGTGATGTCCATACGGTCGCCGCTGGACAGGCCCTGTCCGAGTACGACCCGCAGTGGCGACTCGCGGTCTGCATCGAGCGGCGCGATGACCTCGGCGGTGGCTGGCGCGCCACCGGCGGTGCGCAGCCGCGCCAGCCAGGCCGAGCCGCTGCCATCGAACAGCGAGAGATGCGCGCCATCGGCCAGACGCAGCACGCGCCCCAGGTGGTGTGCGAGTTCTCGTGGCAGTTCTACCCGGGCTCCGGGGCCCATGGGCGCCTCGACGTGGCAGTGAGCGGCGACGGCCGGAGCCGCCCCGATGTCCGGTGCATCCATGGCGCCATCCTCCCGCCCCCGATGCGCCTTGTCCAGCGTCAGCCCCTGCGCGATAATCCAAAGCTTTACCGCGCCCGCCAGGGCGGCTTAGCGCTTCATGCCCACCACGACCCAGCTTAGCAACGCCATCCGCGTCCTCGCCATGGACGCGGTCCAGCAGGCCAATTCCGGACACCCGGGCGCCCCGATGGGCATGGCCGACATCGCCGAAGTCCTGTGGCGCCGTCACCTCAAACACAACCCCGCTGACCCGCGATGGGCCGACCGCGACCGCTTCGTGCTGTCCAATGGCCACGGCTCGATGCTGCTCTATGCCCTGCTGCACCTGACCGGCTACGACCTGACGATCGACGACCTGAAGCAGTTCCGGCAGCTGCACGCGCGCACGCCGGGGCATCCGGAATTCGGCTACGCGCCGGGTGTGGAGACCACTACCGGCCCGCTCGGGCAGGGTCTGGCCAACGCGGTGGGCATGGCGATGGCCGAGAAGCGGATGGCAGAAGAGTTCAACCGGCCTGGCCACACCGTTGTCGACCACTCGACCTACGTGTTCGTCGGGGACGGTTGCCTGATGGAGGGCGTGAGCCACGAGGCCTGCTCTCTGGCGGGTACCTTGGGCTTGGGCAAGCTGGTCGTGTTTTACGACGACAACGGCATCTCGATCGACGGCCACGTCGAGCACTGGTTCGGCGACGACACGCCGGCCCGCTTCGAGGCCTATGGCTGGCAGGTCATCCGCAGTGTCGATGGCCACGACGGCGACGCCATCGAGAAGGCGCTTGCCGCTGCCCGCGCCGAGACCGCCAGGCCGACGCTCATTTGCTGCCGCACCGTCATCGGCAAGGGTTCGCCGAACAAGGCCGGCACTCACGACGTGCACGGTGCACCCCTAGGCGCCGAAGAGATCGCCGCGACCCGTGCCGCGCTGGGTTGGACCCATGGCCCGTTCGAGATCCCGGCCGAAATCCGCGCCGGGTGGGACCGCCGCAGCGCCGGCGCCGCCGCGCAGAAGGATTGGGATGCTCGCTTTGCCGCCTACGCCGCAGCCCACCCCGAACTGGCCGCCGAGTTCGGCCGCCGCGTGAAGGGTGAGTTGCCGGCCAACTGGGCCGACACCGTTGCCGCCCTTTACGCCAAGACCCGCGAGCAGGCGCAGACGGTTGCCACCCGCAAGGCCTCGCAGCTGGCCATCACCGGCCTGGCGCCGGCGCTGCCTGAGTTCGTCGGCGGCTCCGCCGACCTGACCAGCTCCAACCTGACCAACTGGCCGGCCTGCACCGCCTGGCGGCGCGCCGCGACCGGCAGCCACGTGAACTGGGGCGTGCGCGAGTTCGGCATGAGCGCCGCCATGAACGGTATGGCGCTGCACGGCGGCTTCATCCCGTTCGGCGGCACCTTCCTGGTGTTCTCCGACTACGCCCGTAACGCCTTGCGCATGGCCGCGCTGATGAAGCAGCGCGTCATCTTCGTCTACACGCATGACTCGATCGGGCTCGGCGAAGACGGCCCGACGCACCAGCCGGTGGAGCATCTGGCGAGCCTGCGCATCATCCCGCGCATGGACGTCTGGCGCCCCTGCGACACGCTCGAGTCCGCGGTGGCGTGGGTCGCCGCGGTGGAGCGCAGCGACGGCCCCAGCACCCTCGTCTTCAGCCGCCAGAACCTGCCCTTCGTCAGCGGCGCCAGCGACCCGGCACATGTCCGCAAGGGTGGTTACGTGCTGGCCGAGAGCGGCATCGGCCGGCTCGACGTGGTGCTCATCGCCACCGGCTCCGAGGTCGAGCTGGCGCTCAAGTCCCGCGAGGCACTGGCGCAGGCCGGCGTCGGCGCGCGCGTCGTCTCCATGCCCTCGACCAGCGTCTTCGACCGGCAGTCGCCGTCGTGGCGAGCCGAGGTTCTGCCGGCCGGCGTGCCGCGCATCGCCATCGAGGCCGGTGTCACCGACCTCTGGCGCAAGTACGTCGGGCTCGAGGGGGCCGTGGTCGGCATCGACACCTTCGGCGAATCGGCCCCGGCCGGCGCGCTGTTCAAGCACTTCGGTTTCACTGTCGACAACGTGGTCGCTACCGCGCGCACGCTGCTGACCCACCACATCAAGCAAGAGGACTGAAACACATGGCGATCCGTGTCGCGATCAACGGCTATGGCCGCATCGGCCGCAACGTTCTGAGGGCCTTGTTCGAATCGGGGCGTCGCGACGTGCAGATCGTCGCCATCAATGACCTCGGCGACGCCGCGACCAACGCCCACCTGACCCAGTACGACACCGCACACGGCCGCTTCCCCGGCACGGTGACGGCTGCCGACGGCGAGATGCTGGTCAACGGCGAGCGCATCGCCTGCTTCGCCGAACGCGACCCGACCAAGCTGCCCTGGGGTGATCTGGGTATCGACGTGGTGATGGAGTGCACCGGCATCTTCCGCACCAAGTCCCGCTGCCAGCCGCATCTGGATGCCGGCGCGCACAAGGTGATCATCTCGGCTCCGGCCGACAAGAACGAGGCCGACGCGACCATCGTCTACGGTGTCAACCACGACACCCTGCGGGCGAGCCATACCGTCATCTCGAATGCCAGTTGCACCACCAACTGCCTGGCGCCGGTCGCCGCGCCGCTGCACCGCGAGATCGGCATCGTCAACGGCCTGATGACCACGGTGCACGCCTACACCAACGACCAGGTGCTGTCCGACGTCTACCACTCGGACCTCTACCGTGCTCGCGCAGCCGCGCACAACATGATCCCGACCAAGACCGGCGCCGCACAGGCCGTTGGCCTGGTCCTGCCTGAGCTCAACGGCCGTCTGGACGGTTTCGCCATCCGCGTGCCGACGATCAATGTTTCTGTGGTCGACCTTACCTTCACCGCCGCGCGCGACACCACCAAGGACGAGGTCAACGAGATCATCCGCGCCGCCAGCGAGGGCGCGCTCAAGGGCGTGCTGGGCTACAACACGCTGCCGCTGGTCTCGTCCGACTTCAACCACAACCCGGCATCGAGCACCTTCGACGCCACGCAGACGAAAGTGAACGGCCGTCTGGTCAAGGTCCTGTCCTGGTACGACAACGAGTGGGGCTTCTCAAACCGCATGCTCGACACCGCCGTCGCGCTCATGAATGCAAAGTGAGGCCTCGGCAGTGACCGCATTCCGCCGCATGAGCGAGGTCCCGCTGGCGGGGCAGCGCGTCTTTATCCGCGCTGACCTCAACGTGCCGCAGGATGACCATGGCGCGATCACCGACGACACGCGCATCCGCGCCTCGATGCCGGCGGTGCGTATGGCCCTCGAGGCTGGCGCCGCGGTGATGGTGACCAGCCACCTGGGCCGCCCGACCGAGGGCGAGTTCAAGCCAGAGGACAGTCTGGCGCCGGTCGCCGCGCGCATGGCTGAACTGCTCGATCGCCCGGTGCGGCTGGTCAGCAACTGGCTTGATGGCGTGCAGGTGGCGCCGGGCGAGGTGGTGTTGCTGGAGAACTGCCGCCTCAACCGTGGCGAGAAGAAGAACAGCGACGAACTGGCGCAAAAGATGGCCGCGCTGTGCGACGTCTATGTGAATGATGCTTTTGGTACGGCGCACCGCGCCGAGGCCACCACCCACGGCATTGCAAAGTACGCCAGGGCCGCCTGCGCCGGGCCGCTGCTGGCCGCCGAACTGGACGCACTGGGCCGCGCGCTGCAGCAACCGGCGCGTCCGCTGCTGGCGGTGGTCGCCGGCAGCAAGGTCTCGACCAAGCTGACCATCCTTGAGTCGCTGGCCGGCAAGGTCGACCAGCTGATCGTCGGCGGCGGCATCGCCAACACCTTTCTAAAGGCCGCGGGCCTGCCGATCGGCAAGTCGCTGTGCGAGGACGACCTCCTCGACGAGGCGCGGCGCCTGATGGGTGCTGCCAAGGCGCGAGGTGGTGACATCCCGCTGCCGAGCGACGTGGTGGTCGGCAAGCGCTTCGACGCGGCCGAGCCGGCGGTGGTCAAGCGGGTGGCCGACGTGGCCGAGGACGACATGATCTTCGACATCGGCCCGGACACGGCCCGCGCCTATGCCGACATCATCGCCAAGGCCGGCACCGTGGTGTGGAACGGCCCGGTCGGTGTCTTCGAGTTCGACCAGTTCGCCGCCGGCACCGAGGCGGTCGGACGCGCCATCGCGGCGAGCCCAGCCTTCAGCATCGCCGGTGGCGGCGACACCCTTGCAGCCATCGCCAAGTACGGCCTCGAGGCCGAAATCTCCTACATCTCCACTGGCGGCGGCGCCTTCCTCGAGTTCCTCGAGGGCAAGACCCTGCCAGCTGTGGCGATCCTCGCCGAACGCGTCGCCTGAGTCCTGGACCCCCTATGCAGACACCTTTCATCCGCCGCCGCACCAAGATCGTCGCCACGCTCGGCCCGGCCAGCTCCAGCGACCAGGTGCTCGGCCGCATGATGGACGCCGGCCTCGATCTGGTAAGACTCAACTTCTCGCACGGCAAGAGCTCCGACCACGCCGACGTTGCCGACCGCGTGCGGGCGCTGGCGCGTGAACGCAAGCGCGCGGTGGGTGTGCTGGCCGACCTGCAGGGCCCGAAGATCCGCATCGGTCGCTTCGCCGAGGGCAAGGTCAACCTGGAGCCGGGTGACCGCTTCATCCTCGACGCCACCTGCGAGTTGGGCGACCAGACCCGTGTGGGTCTGGACTACAAGGAGCTGACGCGCGACGTGGGCGCCGGCGACACGCTGCTGCTGGCTGACGGCTTCATTACCATGACGGTCGATCGTGTCGAGGGCAGCGAGATCTTCTGCACCGTGGTGCAGGGCGGCATCCTCTCCAACAACAAGGGCGTCAACCGGCTCGGTGGTGGCCTGTCGGCGCCGGCGCTGACCGACAAGGACCGCGAGGACATCAAGACCGTCGGCGCGATCAAGGCCGACTATGTCGCGGTGAGCTTCCCGCGCAGTGGCGCCGACATCGACCAGGCGCGTGCGCTGCTGCGCCAGACCGGCTGGGACGCCAAGATCATTGCCAAGATCGAGCGCGCCGAGGCCATCGATGCGCTGGAGGAGATCCTCGACGCCTCCGACGGCATCATGGTGGCGCGCGGTGACCTGGCCGTGGAGATGGGCGACGCAGCGGTGCCCGGCCTGCAGAAGCGCATGATCCGCGCCGCCCGCGCCAAGCGGAAGCTGGTCATCACCGCGACGCAGATGATGGAGTCGATGATCGACAACCCGGTGCCGACCCGCGCCGAGGTGTCGGACGTTGCCAATGCCGTGCTCGACGGCACCGATGGCGTCATGCTCTCGGCCGAGAGCGCGGTCGGCAAGTACCCGGTCGAGACCATCGCTGCCATGAACCGCGTCTGCATCGAGGCAGAGAAGGTTGCCGAGTTCATCCCCGAGAAGGATTTCGAGGGCAACGATTTCAGCTCGGTCGAGCAGTCGATCGCGCTGGCCGCGGTGTTCGTCTCGGCGCACTATCCGCTGCGGGCCATCGCCGCATTGACCGAATCCGGTACCACCGCGCTGTGGATGTCGCGCTTCAACCTCAACCTGCCGGTGTATGCGCTATCGCCCAACGTCGAGACGCGCCGCCGCGCGTCGCTGTTCCGCGGCGTCTACCCGATCCGCTTCGAGGAGGCCTCGACCGACCCCGAGGTGGTGCTGGCACGCGCCGGCGACGAGCTCAAGCGGCTCGGCGTGGTCGATGCCGGCGACCTGGTCGCCATCACCATCGGCGAGCCGATCGGCCAGCCGGGTGGGACCAATACCCTCAAGATCGTCCGCATCCCCTAGGAATCCCAGTCATGGCGCTCATCTCCCTCCGTCAGATGCTCGACCACGCTGCAGAGCATGGCTACGGCGTGCCGGCGTTCAACGTCAACAACCTCGAGCAGATGCGCGCCATCATGGAGGCCGCTCACAAGACCGACTCGCCGGTGATCGTCCAGGCCTCGGCCGGTGCCCGCAAGTACGCCGGCGCGCCCTTCCTGCGGCATCTCATCCTCGCCGCCATCGAGGAGTTCCCGCACATCCCGGTGTGCATGCACCAGGACCATGGCACCAGTCCGTCGGTGTGCCAGCGCTCGATCCAGCTCGGCTTTTCCAGCGTGATGATGGACGGCAGCCTTGGCACCGACGGCAAGACGCCGACCGACTACGACTACAACGTCAGCGTGACACGTGAGGTGGTCGCCATGGCGCACGCTTGTGGTGTCTCGGTGGAGGGTGAGCTGGGTTGTCTGGGCTCGCTCGAGACCGGCACCGCGGGTGAGGAAGACGGCGTCGGCGCCGAGGGCGTGCTCGACCACTCGCAGTTGCTCACCGACCCGGAGGAGGCTGCGCACTTTGTAGCGGCGACGCAGGTCGATGCGCTGGCGATCGCCATTGGCACCTCGCACGGTGCGTACAAGTTCACGCGCCCGCCGACTGGCGACATCCTTGCCA
>JACCDS010095271.1_pt1 | contig 12775 bp, 7 predicted proteins | sample 7446441 | NCBI WGS metagenome assembly JACCDS01 (sample SAMN15323445, study PRJNA562643) | freshwater metagenome | isolation source: river surface water | place: USA:Blue River Watershed | collected 2017-08-17
CTCGCGGTGTTGAAAGCCCTCAAGCCGCGGCTGGGCGAGACGTGGGCGTTTTCCTGCTCGTGGGTGGTGTCGACGACGACGCACTACCTGGCGAACCGCTACTGGGCCTTGCCGAGCACGCGGAGCGACAACGTGCAGCAACTCGGCGAGTATCTGGTCGCGGTGGCGCTGAGCTACCTGATCAACCTCGGGGTTTTCAAACTGCTGCGCCTGAAATTCAAGGTGAGCACGACCTGGGCGACGCTGCTGGCGATCCCGCCGTCGACCATCGTGGTGTTTCTGATTCTGAATTTCCGGGTTTTCGGGAAATAGCGGGCGGCTCGCCCGGCCAAGATTGCGCGGACTGGATCAGCGCGTCCGGCGCGGCATCCGGCTGCGGTGGGCGTCGGGCGAAGCGTTCAGAGCTTCTTGCCGCGTTCCTCGGGCAGAATGCGGCGCAGGGTGAAAATATCGGTGCCGGCGAGGTCGGCGGGGGCGAGCGTCGGCCACGGGTCCCACGGCGCGGCGATGAGGCGGCCGCTGATGCCGTCGCTGGCGGGGGAGAGGAGCCACTCGACGCAATCGAGGGCACGGGCGAGGCCGGCGTCGCCGGCGGCCTTTTGCTTCTGCGCGGCGGCGAATTCGGCGGGGCCGACGACGGCGGGGCCGAGGGCGAGGACCTCGTCGGTGAGGCGCGTGTTGATCGCGCCGGGCGCGAGGGCGTTGATGTCGTAGGGGCGGCCGCGCTCTTCTTCGGCGATCGTCTCGACGAGGCGGACGACGCCGGTCTTGGCGACGCCGTAGGCGGAGAAGTTGAGGCGGGGTTTGGTGGCGCCGCCGCCGGAGAAGCAGACGACCTTGGCCCGCCGCGGGGCGGTCACGCGGGCGAGCAGGGGGTCGAACGCGCGGAGCGAGTAGAAGGTGCCGTCGAGGTTGGCGCGAACGGTGGCGGACCAGCGGACGGGATCGGCGGCGAGGGTGCGGCCGATCTCGCCCTGCAGGCCGGCGGCGCAGACGAGGGCATCGGCGTGCGGCCAGGCGGCGGCGACCTCGGCGGCGGCGCGGGCGACGGCGGCGGGGTCGGCGACATCGCAGCGGGAGAAGCGGAAGGCGCCCGGGTGGGCGGCGGCGAAGTCGGCCTGGTCGCCGCGGGCGAGGCCCCAGACCCGGTGGCCGCGGGCGAGCAGGCGGGCGGCGAGGGCGCGGCCGATGCCGGTGCTGGAGCCGGTGAGGACGACGTGCAGGCTCACTTGCGCGCCTCGTAGACCCAGCGGTTGGCCTCGAGCCAGCGGAGCGTGGCGATGATGCCCTGCGCGATGGTGAGCCTGGGGGCCCAGCCGGTGGCGCGGATCTTCGCGGTGTCGAGGTAGATGAAGGGATTGTCGCCGATCCAGCCCTTGTTGCCGCCGGTGTATTCGAGTTTCGGCGACAGGTTGAGGGCCTGGCAGATGGCGCGGATGCTGTCGTTGACCTGCACGTATTCCGCGGTGCCGAGATTGTAGATCTGGGTGCGGTGCTTGGCGCCGCGGGCGGTGTGCGCGCGCGTGACGTGGAGCAGGGCCTCCACGCAGTCCTGCACGTAGAGGTAGCTCTTGCGCTGGCTGCCGTCGCCGAGGACGCGGAGGCGGTCGGGGTGCTCGATCAGCTGCTTGTAGAAGTCGAAGACGTGGCCGTGGGTGTAGCGCTCGCCGAGGATGGAGACGAAGCGGAAGATATAGGCTTCGTCGATCTGGGCGCCCTCGGCGTAGGCGGCGATGAGGCCCTCGCCGGCGGTCTTGGAGGCGCCGTAGAGCGAAGTCTGGATCGGGAAGGCGTCGGTCTCGGGGGTGGGGCGGTCGGGGGTGACGAGGGCTTCGCCGTAGACGGAGCCGGTCGACGAGAAGGCGATGCGCTTCACGCCGTTGGCGCGCATGGCCTCGAGGACGTTGAAGGTGGCGATGGTGTTTTGCTCGAGGTCCTTCCGCGGATGGGCCCAGCCGTCCTTGATGTCGGCGTTGGCGGCGAAGTGGAAAACGAAGTCGGCGCCGGCCATGGCGGCGGTGAGCGCGGGGAGGTCGAGGTTGTCGCCGCGCACGAGCTTGAAGTTCGGGTGCCGCTGCGCGCCCTCGAGGAACCGGATCTGGCCGGTGCTGAGATTGTCCCAGCCGGTGACGCGCACGCCGTCGGCGAGCAGGCGGTCGACAAGATTGGAACCGATGAAACCGGCGGCGCCGGTGAGGAAGACGTGTTGCATGCGGGAGGAAGGAGGGAGCGCGGAAAAAGGGGGAAGTGAGCGCGGCCTGGGGGCGCGTGGCAATTCAGGGTTGCGGGCGGGCGGCGGGCGGGGCGACGCCGAACCGGCGGTCGACGCGCCGACGGAGATCGCGGTAGTCGGCGCGGACCTCCTCGGGCACGCCCCAGAGCGTCTCGCGTTGGTAGTGGAGGGTAATGGCGGCGGTGATGCCGGCGGCGGCGAACGCGGCGACGAAGAGCACGGCGAAGGCGAGTCGGCGCGGGCCGGGTCGGAGCGAGGCGAGGGCGGCCAGGCCCAAAGCGGCGGCGACCGTCAGGGGCGGCACCCAGTCGCCGGTGTAGCGCTGGGCGGTGGCGACGGCGGCGAGGAGCGCCAGCGACATCGGCGCGGCGGCGATCCACGTGGCGGCCAGAGCCCAGCGCAGACCCGGGCGCGCCGCGAGAACCACGAGACTCCCGAGCAAGGCGGCGCCGACGAGCCCGGGCATCGCCCAAGGGAGGGCAAGCGTGGTGTCGGGGAGATCGAGCTTGGCGCGGGGAAATTCGGGCGGCGGGACGGAGGAGCCGAGGTAGACCCAGGGGAAGCCGGGTTCGACGCGGAGGTTGGGCCAGAGGAAGTAGGTGGTGGCGTTGGCGGGGACGTTGACGAGGTGGAAGCTCCGGCCGTCGATGGAAGCGAGTCGCACCGCGTCGTAGGGGCGGCTGAGGCGGAGCGGAGCCGGGTCGAAGGTGCGGAATTTCAGCCACGCGAGGGCGTTGACGCTGAAGAACGCGAGCAGGCACAGGCTGCCGACAACCAGCGGCCGACGGAGATCGGCCGGCCGTCGGCGGGCCGGCAGGGCGCGGATCGCCGGCAGGCAGGCGACGACGCCGAGCAAGGTGAGGGCAAAGAGGCCGGTGGGCGGCCGGGCGTGGGCGGACAGCAGCCCGCAGACCAGGGCACCGATCCAGGCGCGGCCGGCCGGCGCCTGCAGAAATCGGAGCGAGTAACGCGCGGACCAGAGGGCCAGGGCGATGCCGACGAGAATGGCTTCGTGAAAAAGCACCGCGCGGCTGCCGAGAAAAAAGGCGGTGCTGCCGAGGCCGAGACCGGCGGTGAGCAGGACGGCGGCGCCGCCCCCGGAGAAAACAGCGGCGCTTCCGCCGGGGGCGGGCCCGGCGAGGAGGCGCCGGGCGTCGCGAAGAATCAGATACGCCGCGAGCAGGGCGGCGGCGTAGGCGGCGAGCATCACGCCGCGGCTCAGATGGCCGAACGCGAATCCCGTCACGGCGAACGGGAGGCGCAGCAGGGTGGGGGTGGGGCCGAAGTAGCCGTAGAGCTTGCCGCGGGCGACGAAGGCCTCGCCGCCGATGGCGACGTCGGGCACGTCGAGGCGGCCGCGGAGCAGGCTGGCGGCCTGATAATCGTAGAAGCTGCCGAAGACCTCGCGGTGGTGCAGCCGGAAGGTGCCGAACGTGAGCATCCAGGCGAAGGCGAGCAGGCAGCCGGCGGCCGGGAGGAGAAACCAGCGATGGGTTGCCGCGAGCCCGAGGACGGCGCGGAGGGGCAGGGCGCGGAGCCGGCGCGCCGCCACCGGGATCAGCCAGACGAATGCAGCCGCGAAGGCCGCGAGGGCGACCGGTTCCCAGGGAGTGCGGCGTCCCCAATCGCGGACGCGATCGGCGGGAGTGAAGAGGCGGGCGACGGGGCCCCGCAGTTCGCGGCCGTCGGCGCGGACGAGGCGGCCGCGGAGCGTGTCGTCGCAGGCGGTGCCGCCGAGGGGATTCTCGCCGAACCAGAGTTCGTCGCGCTCGCGGGCAAAATGGTGCACCGACGTGTCGAGGACGACCCGATCGTCGCACTCGACGCGGAGGCGGCCGGTTTCGGCGGTCCACGTGCCGGCGACCTGGTCGAGCGCGGGGACGGTGAGCCGGAGCCGGAGCGGTTGGCCGGGCCGGAGCGCAACGGGGGCGGAGCGCGTGGCGGGAAATCCCCAGCTGTCGTAGACGAACTCGGCGGAGCGGGCGTCCAGGAACCGGAGCACGAGAAAGTCCGCCGCGCCGGAGCGGCCGGAAACGAGGATGGGATCGGCCCGGCCCGCGACCGGATCCGCGTGGGCCTCCAGGGAGAGCTCGACCGAGAGCGAGGCGGGCAGCGCGGGGTAGTCGCCGTCCAGGCGCAGCGCGACCAGGCCGGCGAAGAGCAGCGTGGCGGCGGCGAGGCGCGCGAGGACGAAGAACATGGCGGGCGGCGCCGGGGACGCGGGAGGGGACGCGGCGGACCGCTCAGGTGCCGACCGGCAGATCGGCGGACTTCCGGTCGCTGTGGCTGCGGGCGGCCTGCATCAGGGTCCGCAGCGTGGGACGCGGTTTCACGACGAGGAGCATCTGGTAGGCGAAGAGGCCGCGGGAGACGCGCATGAGCAGTGCCTGGGTGCGCATGAGCGTGCGCTGCCAGAACGGATTTTTCACGACGAGCGGGACCGGGGCGGGGATGGGCACCTCGCGCTCGATGTCGAAGCCGGTTTCACGGAGCAGGCGGCGCATGGACGAAAACGTGAACAGGCGCGTGTGGGTGAGGTCGAGGATGCCGCGTTTGTTGTAGTTGAACTGGCCGAGGAAGAGCATGAGGCGCGTGACGACGAAGCCGATGTTCCCGGTGGAGATGACGATCTTGAGGCCGAGGTTGGCCTGGGCGCGGCGGCGGAGTTCGTCGCAGAAGGCTTCGGGCGAGTGCAGGTGTTCGATGATATCGAGGGCGAAAAGAACCTGGACGTCGTCGAGGGGGCGGGGAAACGGCGCGACGTTGAGATCGCTGACGTGGAATTCGTCGAAGGCCGAGCCGTCCGCGGGGCGAAACTGGTCCACGCCGACGACGCGGCAGCCCTTGGCGCGGAGGGCGGGCACGAGGTGGCCGGGGCCGCAACCCACGTCGAGCACGGTGGCGCCGGGCGGGACCTCGGCGACGGCGACCCGGTGGGTGCTGGGGAAGTCGAGCTTCGCGAGGTAGTGGCGGTTGGCGTCGTCGGCGGGGGCGACGTCGAAGTTGCGCCGGTAGACGAGGCCGTAGTCCTGGAGGCGGGCGACGGTCGAGGCGTTGACGACGTCGAGCGCGTAGCGGAGACCGGGAACGCGGCAGATCTCGTCGCCGTAGAACGTGGGGATGGGGAGCTCGACGATGCGGGCGCGGGCGCGGAGAAACTGGATGATGATCTCGGTGTCGAAGTGGAAGACGTTCGAGTTGAGATCGAAGGGGAGGCGGCGCAGGAGCGGGACGGCGACGACCTTGTAGCCGGAGTGGAATTCGCTGAGGCGGCTGCCGAGGACGCGGTTCTGATACCAGGTGAGGAGGCGGTTGCCGACCCACTTGTAGAGCGGCATGCCGCCGCGGCGGGCGCCGCCGGGCGTGAGCATCCGGGAACCGAATACGACATCGGCCTCGCCGCGGGCGAGCGGGGCGAGGAGGTCGGGCAGCAGTTCCGGGGCGTATTGGCCGTCGCCGTGGACCAGGGCGACGAAATCGAAGCCGTGCTCGATCGCGTAGTGGTAGCCGAGCTTCTGGTTGCCGCCGTAGCCCTGGTTGACGGGATTGGCGAGGACGGTGAGGCGGTGGCGGTAGGCCCGGTGGCGGCGGAGACGGTCGGAGAGGGCGAAGGTGGCGTCGGTCGAGCCGTCGTCGATGATCAGGACCTCGACGTCGAAGCCGGGCAGCGCGGGAATGCGCTCGAGCACGCGGAGGATCGTCGACTCGGCGAAGTAGGCGACGATGAAGACAAGGACGCGCGGCGGGCGGTCGGGACTCATGAGCGCGGCAAGCCGAGTGCGGAATCCACGGCTTGGCGAAGCATTTGGTAGTTGGCGCGGACGGCGTCGGACACACCCCAGACCAGTTCGCCCTGGAAGCGAAGGGCGAGAGCCAGCGTGATGCCGGCGGACACGGCGGCGGCCACGGCGAGCAGGCCCAGGGCGGTGCGGCGACGCGCGGGCGGGAGCAGGCCGAGGCTTTGCAGGCCATACGCGCCGGCGAGCAGCAGGGGCGGGCAGAAGTCCGCCGTGTAGCGGTGGGAGATGGCGACGGCGGTGCAGAGCGCCAGCGCCATGGGCAGGGCGGCGAGCGCGACGAGCGCGAGCGGCCCGCGGGCCGCGGGCCAGTGGACCAAGGCGAAGAGGCCGCCGACGACCGCGAGCAGGCAGAGGGCGGGCATGGCGTAGGGCAACGCGAGGGTGGGCTCGGCAAGGTCGATGCGGGCGCGCGGGTAGGCGGTTTCGGCGGGCGCGGGACCGTGCACGAGGAACGGAAACCCCGGGCGCCAGGCGAGGGCGGGACGCCAGAAATAGGCGTCGAAGTTGTGGCGGAAGTTTTCGGGGTGGAAATTGCGGCCGTCGATGGCGGCGACGCGCAGCGCGTCGTATTGGACGTGGTATTTGAGCGGGGCGCCGTCGAAGGTGCGGAATTTCAGGTAGCTGAGGGCGTTGAAACTCAGGACGAAAACGACGGCGACCAGCGCGGGCACGAGCGGGCCGCGGCCGGCGCGCCAGAGCGCGACGAGGGGGGCGTCGGACGGACGGCGGGACAGCCAGCCGCGGACCGCGACCGCGAGGGCGACGCAGCCCAGCAGCGTGAGCGCGAAAAGGCCGGCGGGCGGGCGGGCATGGACGGCAAACAGACCGCAGAGGGCGGCGCCGAGCCAGGCGCGGCCGGCCGGCGCGGCGAGGTAGCGCAGCGAGAACCAGCCGCTCCACAGCGCGAACGTCGCGCCGCAAAGGATCGCTTCGTGGTAGGTGTAGGCGCGGCCGGCGAGGTAGAGCAGCGTGGTGCCCAGGCCGGCGACGGCGGTGAAAAGAACGACGGCGTCGCGCGACGGAGTTTGGTCCGGGCCGCCGGCGAGGCGGGCGGCATGGCGCAGCAGCGCGTAGACCGCGGCGAGCAGGGCGGCATACAGGACGACCATCGTGGGCCGGCTGAGCGCGTGGACGGCGACGCCGGCCGCGACGAAGGGCAGGCGCAGGAGCGCGGGCGTGGGCCCGAAATACATGTAGAGGCGGCCCTCGAAAACGAACGACTCCTCGGTGCGCGCGGCCTCGGGCAGGTCGAGCCGGCCGGCGAGGAGGCTTTGGGCCTGGTAGTCGTATTGGTCGCCGAAGGTTTCGCGCTCAAAAAAGCGGAAGGTGCCGCCGGTGATGACGGTGGAAAACACCAGCACGCACAGGGCGGCGGTGACGGCGAACGCGCGGTGCGCGGGGACAGACAGCGGCGGGAATGCGGCCGGGGTGGCGTCGCGGAAGAAGGCGACGACGCGGGGTCCCAACCGGGCGACGGACAGGCCGACACCGGCGGCGGCCAGCAGTGCGCCGAAGACTCCGAGGAGGTGGGCGCGCGCGATCCAAGACAGTCGGGCGCCCGGCGAAAACCATGCCGCGGGGCCGCCGGCGAGCGGGCGGCCGCCGGGGGCGGCGAGCGTGCCGCGGAAGGCCGGCGCGACCAGCGTGCCGCCGATGGGATTGCGCGCGAAGTAAAGTTGGTCGGCGCGGCGCCGGTGGAAGAAGACGGGTTCGTCGAGCAGCACGGTGCCGTCGACCGTGACGCGGAGCGGCCGGCGTTCGCGGGAGCGGACGCGATCGACGGGGGCGAGGGTGGGCATCTCGACCGTGACGCGGCGGCGTTCGCCCGGGCGAAGCGCGAACGGCGCGGAGACAGGACCGCCGACCCCCCAGACATCGTAGAGCAACACGGCCCGGTCGGCATCGACGTAGCGGACGGCAAGAAAATCGCCGTCGCGATTCGCACCCGAGGTGAGAAGCGGTTCGCAGGTGCCGGGGATGCCGGCGGGAAATATGGCGTCGAACTCGATCCGCGACGGCAGGGCCGGAAACGAAAAAAGCCAGAGGGCGGCAAAGGCGGTCGCCGCGGTGCCGAGTCCGGCGAGCCAACCGAGCACGCGATAGCGGACGGGGGGCGCGTTCACGGGTCAGCGGGGGGCGGCCGAGGCGGGCAGCCGGAAGTTGCGGTAGGCGGCGCGCAGATCCTCCGGCACGCCCCAGACGATCTCGCGCTGCTGGTGGATGGTGAGCGCGAAGACGACCAGCACGCCGACGACGGCAAAGACGGCGAGCGCGACCGCCACCAGCGGACGCAGGCGCGGCCCGGCGGCCGGCAGCGCCGCGGCGCCGAAGGCGGCGACGGCGAAAAGGAACGGACAGAAATCGGCCTCGTAGCGTTGCGTGACCGCGACCGCGGTGAGCATCGCGAGGGCGGCCGGCGCGGCGGCCAGGGCGAGCACGACGAGGGGCGCGCGATGGGCGGGCACGAAGGCGGCGGCGAGCAGCGCACCGACCGCGGCCAGCGCGAAGAGGCCCGGCATGGCCCACGGCATCGCGAGCGTCTGGTCGCGGTAGGCGAGGCGGGACTCGGGATAGTCGCGCAGCCGGTCGAGAAACGTGCGGTAAACGTAGGGGAAGGTGCCGTCGACGGCGAAGCTCGGGCGGAGCAGGTAGGCGGCGGAGTTGAAGCGCAGGTTGGCGAGGTGGAAGTTTTTGTTCTCGAGGACGGCGAGCGACTGCGGGGTGTATTGGACGTTCAGGTGGAGCGGGCAGCCCTCGAAGGTGCGGAATTTGAGGTAGCTGAGACCGTTGAAGCTGAGCACGCCGAGTCCGGCCGCGACGGCGACACCGAGATGGCGGCGCGGGGCGAGCCGGAGGCGGCCGAGGGCGGCGACGCCAAGCACCGAGAGGGCGAAGAGGCCGATCGGCGGGCGGGCGTGGACGGCGAGCACGCCGGCGACGAGGGCGAGCAGCCACCAGCGCGAGGCCGGAGTTTCCCAATAGCGCAGCGCGGCGTAGGTCGCGACGACGGCGCAGGCGAGGCCGCACAAAATGGCCTCGTGGTAGACGTAGGCGCGGCTGCCGAGGAAGAAGGCCATCGAGCCGAGGCCGACCGATGCGAGAAACAGGACGACGACACCGGGCGGCGGCGGACCGACGGCCCCGCGCCAGCGGTGGGCGAGGCCCAGCAGCGCGTAGGCGCCCGCCAGCAGCACGATGTAATCGAGCAGCATAAACAGACGGGTGACGCGGCCGAAGCCGAGGCCGAACACAACGAGGGGCAGCCGCTGGAGCGCGGGCGTCGGCCCGAAATAGCCGTAAACCTTGCCGTCGTGGATGAAGGCCTCGCCGCTCAGCGCCGGTTCCGGGACGTCCCAGCGGCCCTTGAGCCAGGCGGCGGCCTGGTGGTCGTAGAAGTTGGCAAAGGTATCGTCCGCGACAAAGCGGAAGGAGCCGTAGGTCAGCATCCAGCCGAACACGGCGACGCAGACGGCGGCGGTGCCCAGGAACCAGCGGTGCGCCGCGCCGGCGGCGAGGACGGCGACCGGAAGCGATGGGCGGGCGGCGGCCGTCATGGGCGGCGGAGGTGCGACCGGGGCGGGAACACAGGCGGCGTCACCGGAGCCAGGATACGAGCGGGGCCGGCGAGGCGGACCTCAGCGCGGGGGGAAACCCTCGGCGCGGTCGACGATGAACTTGGGGCGCGAGCGGACCTCCTCGTAGATGCGACCGATGTATTCGCCGAGGATGCCGATGGAGATGAGCTGGATGCCGCCGAGGAAGAGGATGAGGATGACGATGGTGGGGTTGCCGGAGGCGAAGTTGAACAGGCCGAGCAGCTTGGCGGCGAGGTAGAGGACGGCGAAAAGCAGGGAGCCGAAGGCGAGGACGAATCCCGCCATCGTGCTGAGGGAAAGCGCGTAGGTGGAGAAGCAGAAGATGCCGTTGAAGCCGATGCGCAGGGAGCCGAAGAAGCGGTTGTAGTTGGTCTCGCCGGCGAAGCGCGCGGGCCGGTCGAACGGGATGATGGCCTGCTTGAAGCCGACGACGGCGACCATGCCGCGGAGGAAGCCGTGGCTCTCCTTGAGGCGCACGACCTCGAGCACGACGCGGCGGGACATCAGCCGAAAATCGCCGGTGTTGGGCGGGATGCGGACGTCGGCGATCTTGTTGATCACCTTGTAGCCGGTGGCGGCGACGGTCTTCTTGATCCACGGCTCGCCGGTGCGCTGGCGGCGCTGGGGCAAAACGACATCGTAGCCCTCGCGCCATTTGGCGACCATCTCGTGGACGAGCTCCGGCGGATCCTGGAGGTCGACGTCCATCACGATGACGGCGTCGCCGGCGGAATACTGGAGGCCGGCGAGCGTGGCCATGGGCTGGCCGAAACGGCGGGAGAATTTGAGCAGCTTGATCCGCGAATCGGCGGCGCGGTGCTCGAGCACGACGTCCTCGGTGCGATCCGGGGACGGATCGAGGGAGAAGATGATTTCGTAATCCTCGGTGACGCGCGCGAGAATCGGGCGCAGGCGGGAGAGGAACTCGGGGATGTTCTTCTCTTCCTTGTAAACCGGGACGACGATGCTGAGGAGCATTGGGCAAAAACGGCAGAAAGGGGAAGGTGCGGAAAGCAGAAAGACGACGGCGGCCGGGCCCGGACGGCGGCCGGATCACGGGTCGGCCGGAGGCGGCAGCGGGGCGGCCAGCAGCAACAACCCGGGGAACTCGGCGGCGGTGGTGCTGCCGCCGAGGGGGTTGCCGCCGATATGGACGGAGCCGGGGTCGGCAGGGAAGGCGGGCAGCGGGGCGCGCCAGAGCGGAGCGCCGTCGAGCCGGACGAGCAGTTCGCGCGACGGCCGGACGATCGGCAGCCAGAATTCCAACGTGTGTTCGCGGGACGGATCGAGGGCGAACTCCGGACCGGCGTGCATCGGCTCGCCCCAGTGGTCGTAGCCGAGGGCGGCGCGGCCGTCGGCCGACCAACGCAGGATCAGGAAATCGCCGGCACCGGGGCGGCCGCCGGTGGCCAGCGGGAGCCAGCGGTCGGCGAGGCCGGCCGGGAAACCGATCCGCACGCGGACCCCGCCGAGGGCCGGGGGGGCGAAATCGGCCGGGTCGATCGGGCGGACGGCGAGGATCGTCCCAGAGAAGGCGGGCGGACCGGCGAGGGCGAACGGCGCGGAAGCGGCGGCGAGCGGGACGACGGGATGGTGCCAGAGGGGCAGGGCGTCGAACTGCACCCGCAGGGCGCCGCGCCGACCGTCGAAACCGGCGAAGTCGCCGCCGAAGGAAAGACGCAGGAGGTGGCGCGCGCCGGGCGGGGCGGCGACGACGGGCGAAAAGCGGGGCGCGATGTCGCCGGGTTCCGAATACGCGAGGCGGAGGCGATCGCCGCCGAGGTAGTCGACAGCCAGGCGGGCCGCCGGGGCATCCGGGGCGCCGACGAGCACGAGCGGCTCGGTGCGCGGGGTGCGGTCGGAGGGAAAGACGAGTTCGACGGCGCGGGGGGCGCGGGCGGAGGCGGGGTCGGCCGGGATCAGAAAACGGGGCGCCTGGAGGATGCGGGCGAGCGGGCGGTAGCCGTCGGGCGGGAGGCCGGGCGGCGGGTTGTAGAGCGGGACCAGCGCGAGTGCGGCGACGGCGGTGCTGGCGGCGGCGAGGGCGAGGCCGGTGCCGGCGACCAGGCGCGGCGCGGGGAGTTTTTCGGCGAGCCAGAAGAGCCCGCAGCCGGCGAGCAGCATGATGGCCGGGGTGAAGTCGGCCATGTAGCGGACGCAGACGCCGAAGTAGCCGAGGTGCACGGCGGACTGGGCGGCGGCGACGAAGGCGAAGGCGGCGACGACCGGCGAGCGGCGCAGGGCGCAGAGACCGGCGAGGGCGAGGAGAGCGAAGGGGAGGTTGGGGAGGAGACCGATGGCGTATTCGTAGCCGCCGTGGCCGGGAGGCTGGGGCGGCAGCGCGATGCCGGCGTGAAACGGAAACGTTGCCGCGGGCCGGAGCGGCGCGACGAAGTAGGCGTGGAGATTGAAGCCGAGGTAGCGGAGGCTGAAGTGGTCGGCGTCGCCCTCGACGATGGAGGAGAGCTGGTATTTTTGGCCGAACTCGAAGGGATCCGCAAAGCGGGCGTAATTGTAGACGAAGAGCGCCAGCACGATGGCCGAGCAGCCGGCCGCGGCGGAGAAGAGCGCGCGCCAGCCGTAGGCGCCGCGCTCGCGCCAGAGCAGCGGCAAGGCGAAGATCGGCGCGCAGACGAGGTAGGTGGGGCGCGAGCCGACGGCGAGGCCGAGGAGGAGGCCGCCGGCGAGCGTCCAGGCGGCGGGGCGGCGGGCGCCGAGGGCGAGCACGAGGCAGAGCAAAGCGCCGGAGAAGAAGGCGAAGCCGGCGGAGCCGGAGACTTCCCAGATATGCGGGCGGCGGAGCAGGGCGGTGATCAGGCCGGCGCCGCCGAGGGCGAGGACGGCGGCGGTCCGAGCGGTGAGACCGGCGGCGGGAAAATGGCGGCGGCGAACGACGAGGAGCGCCGCGACCAGGGCGATGAATCCAAGACTGCAATACAGCAGCACGGCCCAGGCGACCGGCAGGTCGCGGCCGACCAGCACGGCCCACGGCAGAAACAGGGTCACCACCGGGGCGGGACCGAAGTAGATGTAGTATTTTCCCCGGTAGAACGACGCGTCGTGCAGGACCTCGACGCCGGGCGGGCGGAGGCGCGGGTCGTAGGGGTTGGGCGCGGCGACGAGCGCGGGCGGGACTTCGCCGGCGA
>JACCDS011814877.1_pt1 | contig 12771 bp, 12 predicted proteins | sample 7446441 | NCBI WGS metagenome assembly JACCDS01 (sample SAMN15323445, study PRJNA562643) | freshwater metagenome | isolation source: river surface water | place: USA:Blue River Watershed | collected 2017-08-17
ATACCGGCGATGCGCTGGATGCGGCCGATATCTATTACTCGCTGGATAACGGCGCAACCTGGACGCTGTATACCGGATCGGCGATTACGGTCGGTGACTATCCGGTGCTGGTATCGGTCGACATCAGTGCGGAAGCGGATGACGTTTACGAAGGTGAAGAGCAGTTCAAGCTGGTAGTGAACGCTGGTACGCCGACGGAGTCGTCCGGCTATGCGTCGATTGTTGACGACGGTACCGGTGGCATTGTCGATGTCGACAGCAATGGCGACCCGATCATTGATGCCAATGGCGACGTGACGCTGGACACCGCCACGCCGAAAGATGACGACCGCCCGGTGGACCCGCCGCCGCCACCACCGGAACTCCCGCCGTTCATGGCCGACCTCGACCCGGACACCGATTCCGGCGAATCCGATCGCATCACCGAAGAAATCGATCCCGAGTTCACCCTGAATGGCGGCCCGTATCTGCGACCGGGCGGTACTGCGCAACTGGTCGGCCCCGACGGCAGGATCCTGGATAGCGCGCTTATCACCGACGACGACGTTGACCGTGGCACGATCAACCTCGCCCCGGGTACGCTGGACGACGGTACCTACACCTACATGGCACGGATTCTCGATGAGAACGGCAACCTGCTGGCCGAGGCGCCGGTGGTGGTTACCATCGTCACCGATCGCGATGGCGTGATGCCTTCCGTCGAACTTGCCGCCAATGGCGGTGACTTCAACGGCGATGGCGTGCTCGACTGGCGGCAGAACAACGTTACCCACCTGCCGATCGCTTCATATGAGGCTTTCCTGGCCGGGAAGATGGCACCGGATACCAGCTTCGGCGCGATCATGGCCGGTAATGTTCCCGCTGGCGCTCCGGGCTCGGCGGTACAGCTCGACGAGGGCGCGCAGCTGTTCAACGTCCGGCTCATGGAGCTACCCAAGCCGCTGCCAGAAAATTTCCTGGCGGCCACGCCGCTGATGGACTTCACGGTCGAGGCCTTGCAAGGTGGCACGCTGACTGACGTGGCGCCGAATCTTGCCGGCCTGCAGACGCGCCTGGTGATTGACCTGCAGCCGGGTGGTACCGAGGCCAACACCTATCTGAAATGGGACGCCAGCACGCAGGCGTATTACGAATTTCTCGATGACGGCGACCTGTCGACCTATGACGATGGCGCCACGCTGCTCGACCTGAACGGCGATGGCCTGATCGACCGTGTGGTTGTCACGCTGACCGACGGCGCACGCGGCGACGACGATGGCCTGGTCAACGGCGTCATCGTCGACCCCGGCATGCTGGCGCTGGACGATAACTCGCCGGTGTATTGCGTGCTGCTGAAGAATGGTGACCGCTTCTACACCACCAGCGCCGACGAGGCTGCGCAAATGGCCAAGGGCGCACAGAACAAGTTCGAAGGCGTGCGCTTCGATAATCAGGAAGATGCGGCTGCGCAGAAAATGATCGCCTGGTACAACCCGTACACGCGCGACTGGTTCTTCGGCTCCGAGGCGCAGGACCCGCCCTATGACTGCTACGTGCGCAAGCCGGATGCCGTCGGCTTCTACTCTGCCGCGGCCGGCACCGCAGGTGGCGAGGACTTCCACCTCTTTATCAACAAGAAGGGCATCACGCAGCTGGTGACGCTGGACGAGGCGGCCACGCTGAAGCTGGCATCGGCCGGCTATGTCGACAAAGGCATCGCTTTCAATGCGTCGATCGAGAATGCGTACAGCTTCGATGCCGAGGGCTACCTGATCGCCAACCAGGGCAATGCCAGCGTCCAGGCACTGGTCACCAAGCTCGATTGCAAATACGCCAGCGCATCGTCGGCCGGCTTCATCGAGGCGGTTGAGCAGCATTTCCTGGCGCAGGTGGATCTGGTTGGCCTGCCGCCGGGGGACGCCGCCAGCGCTGCCGACCTGAATGCGGTGTTCGGCACCCACTTCACTGTCTGACGCCGGCGCCCATGACACTCGACAAGACCCACAAGGAGTCCACAATGAAACACACCACCTTGCTGCTGGCTGCCGCTGCGCTCTTCGGCATCGGCATCGGCAAGGCCGGCGCGCAGCCGGTCAATGTTGACGCAGAGCCGCGTTACTACATTGGCCTGCATGGCGGCGCCAACCAGATCAGGGAGTGGCCGGCCAAAGTGCGCCTCGGCGCCCCGGTCGTCCTCGATGGCGCAGCGCAGATGAAGATCGGTTACGCGGCTGGCATCCAGCTCGGCCGGCAAACCGAGAACGGCCGCATCGAACTGGAATACCAGCAAGGCGGCTTCAAGCTGAAGGGCCTCGAGCTCGGCCCGGTGAGCGAATCGGTAACCGGCGGGAAAGGGGGCTACCGCGCGCTGACCCTCAATGGCTACCGTAGTGGCGCATTCAGCGAGCGCTCCTATGGCTACCTCGGCCTCGGAATCGGCTTCGGGCGCGCCGAATTACCTGCAGGGGAATTTTCCAGTGGTTGCAGCTGCTTCCCCAAGGTTGCCGGTAACGGTCTGGTGCTGCTGGCCCGGCTGGGTACCGAATACAGGTTCGACTACCAGGGCAACCACCGCGCATTCCTGCAGTACACCTGGCTCAGCATGCGCGGCCCGTCGACATCGGGCGCGCCGGGCATCGAATATGACCGCAAGGTGTTTGGCACGCTGACGCTGGGCTATCGCTACGTGTTCGACTGACGCTGGCTGGCGAGGGCGGCTTACCCGGCCGCCCGGTCAGCCCGCCCGGTCAGCCCGCATATAGCGCCGCCGCCGCCTGATGTTCGCCGCGCACCTTGGCGCGCAGCGCCGCCGGCGCAAGCACTTCGACAGCAGCGCCATGGCGCATGATGTCCAGCAGCAGCTCGCGGTCATCGCTGTAGGGAAACTCCAGCAGGAAGTAGCCGTCCTTGTCAAAGCTGCCTTGCTGCTCCGGATGCCAGGTCTCCGATGCCACCCAGCGCGCACGCTCGGGCGTGAAGCGCAGCTGTGCGCGGTGGCACGGGTTGCCGGCGAAGATGCCGTAGCTGGACGCGAGGAACTGGTCGAGCGACTTCATGGACACGTCGACCGCCTTGGCCGGCAGCAGCTGCACCGACTGTATGCCGTCCAGCGAGAAACCGCGCAGGTCCCGGCGCAGGTGGCACCAGGCGTCGAGATACCAGTTGTCGCGATAGTGCACCAGCCGCTGCGGCGACAGCTCGCGCTGGGTGATCTCATCCTTTGCGCGCGAGTGGTAGCGGATCGTCATGCGGCGGCGCTTGAACAGCGCGGCACCAACCTCCGAGAAATGCGCCGGACTTTGTTTGCGCGAGGCCATCGTGATCAGCCGGATGCGCTTGCGGATTTCGGCTGCGGTCGAATCGGCCTCGCCGAGCATGGCGTCCAGGCGGGCGCGGAAGGGCGCGATGTGCGGGCCGATCAGGCTGCCCTGGCCGACGTTCTCCAGCAGCTGCTGCATGGTGAGCAGCGCATACACTTCCGGCTCCGAGAACCACAGGCCCGGCAACTCGAAGCGGCGGCCAGCCATGGATGACTTTTCGTAGCGGTAGCCGCGCGCGTCTGCATCCCAGATCACCGGCGCGTTGAAGCGGTCGCGCATGTACTCGAGGTCGCGCTTGAAGGTGGCCAGCGACACCTCGAGTTCGCTGACGAACAGGTCGCGCGGGACGACCGTGTGTTCGGCCAGCAGCTGGTCGATCTTGTAGAAGCGTTCGAGTCGGTTCATAGGCTGGCTGGGCGGCCTGCACCGCGGTTGGCTGGCATGACCCAAAGCTTATAAAACTAAGAATCAGTTTGTCAAATACCGTTTGCGGTACGGCGCGCCACGGATGCGCGGCCGTCAGTCCGGCTGGGACGGCGGCAGACCGTTTTGCGTCGCGACAAAATCGGCCAGCATGGGCACATAACGCTGTGCCTGGCCGGCCGCCTCCATCGCGGCGAACGAGTTTTTTACCATCGACTGGATAGGGTGCAGCGCGCCGATCTCATTGGCCAGGCTGCACAGGTAGCGCATGTCCTTGTGCGCGTTGCTGATGGTGAAACGATGGGCGTTCTCGTCGCCGTCCATGGTCCACTTCATGAAGGTGTCGTAGAACGCGCTGCGCATGCGGCCGCTGCCGATCACCGTGTGGAACTGTTCCTGCGACAGGCCGGCCTTGCGGGCGATGGCCAGCGCCTCGGAAAACAGCGCCGCATAGCCCATCGCGATGAAGTTGTTGACCAGCTTCATCTTGTGGCCGAGCCCGACCGGGCCGAGGTGAACGACATTGCCGGCCCAGCAGTCGAGTACCGGCTTGACGCGCGCGAAGATTTCCGGATCGGCACCGACCATGGTGTCGAGCGTGCCGGCTTCGGCCTCGATCGGCGTGCGCGACAGCGGCGCATCGATGAAATGCATGCCGTGCGCCGTGGCCGCCTCGGCCAGCGCCAGCGTTGACACCGGGTTTGAGGTCGAGCAGTCGATCACCACCAGCCCTTGCCGGCCGCAGGCGAAGATACCGTCAGGACCATGCATCACCGCTTCGACCTGTGGCGAGCCCGTCACGCACAGGTGCACGATGTCGCACTGCGCGGCCAGTTCGCGCGGCGTGTGCGCCTCGCTGGCGCCAAGCTGCTTGAGCCGTTCGACCGGCTCGCGGTTGCGGTGGCCCATGATCACCAGCGGATAGCCCTTGGTGACGATGTTCTTGGCCATACCGGCGCCCATGAGGCCAACGCCGATGAAGCCAATGACGGGATGTGCCATGCGTGTCTCCGTGATGTGTAGATAGGGTCGGGCCATTATCAGCGATCGGACCGGGGCGAGCCAGCGCGCCTGCTGGAAGTCAGGGTAAAGGCCGGGCGAAGGCGGGGCGAAGGGCTGGCCTGGCTCAGCCGCCGGCGCGCAACCAGCCGATATGCCCTTGGCACGCGTCGTTGAGCCGCCGTATCAGGTCCTCGGCAGCGGCATCAGCCACGGTGAAGTCGATGCCGACCAGTGTCGCATGCCTTACCTCGCCGAGGCTGCCGCCGGCGGCATCGATCTCGCGGCGCAGCAATCCTTCCAGCGCATAGGGCACCTCGCAGCGCAGCAGGCGCTGGCGCATCAGCGGAATTTTTTCTGCGCCGCGTAGCGCCTGTGCGACGGCGTCGGTGTAGGCGCGCACCAGGCCGCCGGCCCCCAGCTTGACGCCGCCGAAGTAGCGCACCACGGTGGCCAGCACGCCTTCGAGGTCCTGGTGCCGCAGCACTTCCAGCATTGGCCGGCCGGCCGTGCCGCCAGGTTCGCCATCGTCGTTGGCGGCCGACTGGCCGCCGGCCAGCAGCGCCCAGCACACATGGGCGGCGCCCGGATGCTCGCTGCGCAGACGCGCCACCACGACCAGCGCCGCGGCACGGTCCGCGACCGGCTGCACGCAGGCGATGAAGCGGCTTTTCTTGATCAGCAGTTCGCTGGTGACGGGCGCGGCGAGGGAGAGGGGCATGCGGGCGTGCCGGTGGGCAGGTGGTCAATACGGGGAACGATGGCCTGCATGATAGCCGACCGCGGGCGGGTGCCTGCATCGCGCGCTGCCGATGGTGCTTGTGCAGATGGTGCTTGCGTTGCCGGTCGTTTCGCACGGATGATAGGATTGCCATTCAGCAATTTACCCATTGCCCCATTGCCCCATTGCCCTATTCACCCATTCGCCCGATGACGAGGAGGCCAGCATGCCGATTGCCCGGAGACTCATGATGTTCTGCATGGCGCTGGCCATGGGACTGGCGGAAGCCGCGCCGCTGCTGACCCCCGAGCAAGTGATCACTGAGCTGCGGCGTCCGGAGAACAGCACCGGGAACATTGCCGATGCCGTCGAGGAGGCCACCGGTGCGCGTGGCTGGATGTCGTCGGATGTCAAGCCGATCTATGACGCGCGCATCGTCGGCCAGGCTGCCACGGCACTGATGCGCCCGGTACTGCGCACCGACACGCGGCAGTATCGCAACCACCTGCTCGACATCCTCGACGAGGCTGCGCCCGGTTCGGTGCTGGTGTACGTGATGCAGGACGGTCTGGAAATCGCCGCGATGGGCAATCTGATGGGCACGACCGCCAAGGTGCGCGGCCTGGCCGGCGCCGTGATCGACGGTGCGGTACGCGATATCACGGAGCTGCGGCGGCTGCAGTTTCCGGTCTGGTCGCGTCGCGTCAGCCCGGCCACGTCGGTCGGCCGCATGATCAGTGTCGACAAGCAGATACCGGTCACCTGCGGCGAGATCCTGGTGCGTCCGGGCGACTACATCGTTGCCGATGCCGACGGCGTGGTGGTGGTGCCGGCTACCGCGGCCGAGGCCGTGATCTCGCTGCTCAAAAAGTATGACGACAAGGAATCAAAGATGATTCCCATCATCGAGCGCGAACAATCGATGCGCAAGGCGCTCGAGCAGTACAACCGTTATTGATTGCGCGTGCGGGTATATTGTGCACAGGCGCTGCTTTTGCCGAACCGCCCTGTGCCAAAAAACATAACGACAACATTCTGGAGACCTTCGATGACCCGGTCCACCCTGGCCCGCCTGCTGTCTGGCCTTGCTTTGCTGTGCGCTGTGTTCTCGCCGGCCCTGGCCGCCGATCCCTACCCGAACCGGCCGGTCACGCTGATCGTGCCGTTTGCCGCCGGCGGCGGTACGGATGCGGTGGCGCGCATTATTGCGTCGCTGCTGGAGAAGGAACTGGGGCAGCCGGTGAATGTGGTCAATCGCGCCGGCGGCAATGGTGTGGTCGGTCATGCGGCGCTGGCCGCGGCGCCGGCCGACGGCTACACGCTGGGCATGGTGACCGCCGACATCGCGATGCTGCACTGGGTACGCCTGAGCCCGCTGACGCCGCGCGACTTCACGCCGCTGGCGCTGATGAACAATGATCCGGCCGGCGTCACCGTGCGTGCCGACTCGCCGTACCGCACGCTTGACGACCTGCTCAAGGCGGTGCGCGCGCAGCCCGGCAAGTTCAAGGCGTCCGGCACCGGACAGGGCGGCATCTGGCATCTGGCGCTGGCCGGCATGCTGAAGGACCTGAAGATCGAGCCGGCCAGCGTGCCGTGGGTGCCCTCGACCGGCGCGGCACAGGCGATGAATGACCTGGTGGCCGGCGGGGTCGAGTTCGTTACCTGTTCACTGCCGGAGGCGCGTGCACTGATCGATGCCGGCAAGGCGCGTCCGTTGGTCGTGATGTCCGACAAACCGTCCGCGCTCTATCCGACGGTGCCGACGCTGAAGGCCGCCACCGGCAGCAGCTGGACCATCGGCGCCTGGCGCGGCATCGCTGGCCCGAAGAACCTGCCGGCCGATGTGCAGGCCAGGCTGGCTGCGGCGCTGAAGAAGCTTGGCGACAGCAAGGACTTCCAGGGTTTCATGGCCAGCCGCGGCTTCGGCCTGAGCTACGCGGATGCGCGCGGTTATGAGCAATTCATGGCCAAAAGCGACGCCGAGATGGGCGCGGTGATGAAGGCCGTCGGCCTGGCGAAATAAGCGCGCCAATGAAATTCAATGACGCCCTTAGCGGCGCTGCGCTGCTGGTGCTGGCCACGGCCGTTCTGATCAACGCCGCCGGCTTCCCTGACATACCGGGCCAGCAGGTCGGACCGGCGGTGTTTCCCGGCCTGGTGGCCGCGCTGCTGGGCGCCTGCGCGCTGCTGATGATCGTCAAGGGCCTGGCGCAATCGAAGGCGCACGCCTGGGTGCAGCCGGGACGCTGGCTGATGTCGCCTCATCACCGGCGCAATTTCCTCATCATTATTGGCTGCCTGTTGTTCTATGTGCAGGCGTCGGAAGCGCTCGGCTTCCTGTTGTGCTCGGTACTGATCCTGGCGGCCCTGTTCCTGGCGCTGTCGGTACGGCGCGCGCTGATTCTGCCGCTGGCAGTGCTGATCACGCTGGCGATACATACGGTGTTCTACAAAGGCCTGCGCGTGCCGCTGCCGTGGGGCGTGCTGCAGTCATGGCAGTGGTGAGGAGGGTGCGATGACAGCCGCCGTATGGATGCAGGCGCTGGGGATGGTGTTCGATCCCTATGTGCTGCTGGTGATTTTTTGTTCCGCGCTGTTCGGCCTGTTTGTCGGCTGCATTCCCGGGCTGACCGCGACGATGGCCACGGCCCTGCTGGTGCCAATGACTTTTTTCATGGCGCCGGTGCCGGCGGTGGCGGCAATCGTCACGGCCACGGCGATGGCAATCTTTTCCGGCGACATACCGGGCGCGCTGCTGCGCATCCCCGGCACGCCGGCCTCGGCCGCGTATGCGGACGAATCGTACCGGATGACGCTGAAAGGGCAGGCCGAGCTCGCGCTCGGCGCCGGCCTGGTGTTCTCGGCCATCGGCGGGCTGTTCGGCACGGCCGTGCTGATCCTGTTTTCGCCGGCGCTGGCGGAATTCGCGCTGAAGTTTTCGTCGTTTGAATATTTCTGGCTGATGATACTTGGTCTGTCCGGCGCGATCTTCATCGGCAACAGCAGCCGGCTGAAGGCGACGATCTCGCTGCTGCTCGGCCTGCTGATCGCCTGTGTCGGACTGGAGAATCCGGCCGCGCATCCGCGCTTTACCTTCGACCGGCCGGAGCTGATGAGCGGTATCGAGCTCATACCGATGATGGTCGGCATGTTCGCCATCTCCGAGCTGCTGCGTTATGTGACCGATCTCGATCCGCCACCGATGATCCTGACCGAGAAGATCGGTAATATCTTTGCCGGCATGCGCGGCCTGCTCATGAAATATCCGTGGCAGCTGCTGCGCGGCAGCGTGCTGGGCACGGTGATCGGCATACAGCCCGGCGCCGGCGCCGACATGGCCGCGTGGATGAGCTATGCGACCAGCAAGAAGTTTTCGAAGGAGCCGGAGAAATTCGGCACCGGCCATGTGGAGGGCGTGGTCGAATCGGGCGCGGCGAACAACTCGGCGCTGGCCGGTGCGTGGATACCGGCGATCGTCTTCGGCATTCCCGGCGACTCGATCACCGCGATCGCGATCGGCGTGCTGTACCTGAAGAACATGAATCCCGGGCCGACGATCTTCATCAATCACCCGGAGAATATTTACGCGATCTTCATCGTCTTCATCCTGGCAAATATTGTGATGCTGCCGCTCGGCTGGCTGATCGTGAAGCTGGCAACACGGGTGCTGAGAGTCGCGCGCAATATCCTGATGCCGACCATCCTGTTGTTCTGCATCGTCGGCGCGTTCGCGGTGACGAATTCCACCCTTGGCGTGCTGCTGATCCTGTGCTTCGGGCTGCTTGCCTTCGTGATGGAGGAAAACGGTTTCCCGGTGGCGCCGGCGATTCTCGGCGTCGTGCTCGGCAAGATGCTGGAAGAGAGCCTGGTCACGTCGATGATCAAGTCCGACGGCGATCCGCTGCTGTTTTTCACGCGGCCGATTGCGATGTGGCTGGCGGCGGGTACCTTGCTGGTGATGCTGTGGCCGCTACTCAGATGGCTGGGGCAGCGGCGCCGCAGCGGCGCAGGCTGATGCGCACGCCGGGCCACGCGCTGCCGAACTCATTGCACGAAGCACCTCAACCCGACAGGGCATTCCACCTGTAACCCCCGCTGAAGGAGACATCGATGCGCAAACTACTGGCCACCCTGGTGTGTGCCGCTTTTCCCTGGCTACCCGTTGCCGGCCACGCGGCCAGCTGCGATCCGGTCACGGCCGATGAAGCGCTGTCCGCCGAGGAGGCCCGCTATGCGGCCCAGGTAGGCGAGGATTTCATCGCGCTCGAGCAGCTGCTGGCGGACGACCTCGTCTACATTCACAGCAGCACAGTCATCGACAGCAAGCGCTCGTACATCGAGTCGCTGCGCAGCCGTGCCGTCAGCTATCTGTCGATGAAGCGCAGCGACGTGACGGTGCGCACCTTCGGCTGCGTGGCGGCGATCACCGGGCTGGGCAATTTCGACGTGCGGCTGAATGGCAAGGAGCTCAGCGTCGAAGTGCGCTTCCACAGCCTTTGGGCGCGGCGCGACGGACGGCTGCAATTCGTATCATGGCAGGCCACGCGTACGCCGCCGAAATGAATGCGGCTGGCAGGTCTTGGTTCGGCCCGGATCAGAACGGGTCGGCGTCCATGCCCTGATTGCGCCAGCGCTGTATGGCCGAGCGCAGCAGTTCGCTTTCGCCGCCAACAGCCTGCCATGAGGTGCTGAACACCGGGTCGGCGGAGGCCGGCAGCCGCGACGGTTCGAGGCGGTCGATCCGGACACGGATCGGCAGCGACACGCCTTCGCCGCAGATGATGCATTCCTGGTTGCGCAGGCCGGGCACGGCGTCCAGCAGGCTCTTTGACCATTCGGGCATTGCCGCGCGGATGAACTGCTGGTCGCGTTCGGTGCTCATGCGCATGGTCATGATGGTGCCGCACTGCGACAGCACGCCTTCGGACAGGTCGGACGGCCGCTGCGACACCAGGCCGAGCGAGATGCCGTGCTTGCGCCCCTCTTTGGCGATCCGCTGCAGGATCTTCTGCACCGCGGTGACCGCGCCGGAGCGGTCGCTCGGCAGGTACTGTTGCGCCTCTTCGCAGACCAGCACGATGGGACGGGTATCGTCCTGCTTGGACCAGATGGAAAAATCGAACGTCAGGCGCGCCACCAGCGCCACCACCACCTTGACAACCTCGGACGGAATGCCCGAGATGTCGATGATGGTGACGGGCGCGCCATTCGGCGGCAGCCGCAGGATATCCGCGAGGAAGGTCTCCATCGAGTCGGAGATCAGGTTGCGGTTGAACATGAAGCCGTAGCGCGGATCGTTGCTGATTTCCTGAACCTTGAACTTCAGCCGCAGGTAGTTGGTCGCGCTGGCGGATTTTTCCAGCTTGCCCATTTCCGTTTCGAGAATCGAGGTCAGGTCGCCGAGCAGATAGGGAATCGGACTGTCGACCGTGATCTTGTTGACCGCGATAGACAGGTTGTTGCGGGTGCGTGCCTTCAGCAGGCATTTCGCGAGAATCTCCCTGTCCACCTCGCCGGCTTCGCCTCCGGCCGTGACGAAGATCTCGGCGTGTTCCTCGAAATTCATCAGCCAGTAGGGCAGCTGCAGGTTGCCGGTATTGAGCTGCAGGCTGCGGCCGGCAAATGCCGGCGCGTATTCGCCGTGGGTGTCGAACAGCACGATATGGCCGTGCGGCAGGCGCTCGATCATGCGGTTCAGGATCAGCGACACGAAGCTCGATTTGCCGGAGCCGGACGAACCCATCACCGCGAAATGGCGGCCGAGCATCGCATCGATATTCAGCGACGCCGGTATGTCATGGCTCGGAAAAACGGTGCCGACCCGGATCGTCACCTTGTCGTCAGCGCTGTAGATGTGCATCAGGTCGTCATGCGTGACCGCATACAGCGGGTCGCCCGGGAACGGGTAGCGCGAGATGCCACGCTTGAAATGCTGCAGGCCGGCCTCGGCGGAGTGCAGGCCCTCACCGATAAATTCCAGGCTGGCGGCCGCATGGGTTGCGCCCGCCGTGTCGCTCTTTACCTCGCGAACCGAGGCGATCAGGTACAGCTCGCCTACCTTCATTTTGACCAGGCTGCCGACGGTGCCGGCGCTGGCCAGCGCCGTATCGTCCGCCTGGCGGGCGCCGATCAGCCGGGCCATCTCGAGTTGTGCGGTCGCGGTCGAGGTGTCGATTGTCCGAAGCTCGCCGATGAAATGATCCGGATCGTCAGGGAGGTGCGAATTCATGCGTTGGTTCTCTCGGGAGCTGCGGGATGGGGGGCGCCGGGGAGCCGCGGCGAGCGCATTGGTTTTGAGCGTCAATGATTCATGTTTTCAGATCGGTTGGCAATCACCGTCTGCAGGCGTTTTCCGTTGACGCAGGCGGAATCGGCCGGGCTTTCGGCAAAGGTCAGCAGGTGGAGGGCAGGGTGATCGCAGCGGATGTTCGGCAGGTGGTCTATGGGTTGTCCGATGCCCTTGACATCATAATTTCTTTGTCCCCACCAACAGGACTATGCACACCATGAAAATTTTCAGGCACGGCAACTCGCTGGCCATTCGGATTCCGTCCGATCTCGCTCAGGAAGGTATGGATATCGAGCTGGAAATCGCGCGACATGGCGATGAAATCCGCATCCGACCGGCTCGCAGCACGCTCGTGAACGTGTTGAACAAGTTCGCCCGCTTTTCGCCGGATTTCATGGCCTAAGGGCGAGGGGAAGATGGGCAGGCCGAACGGGATTCGCCATGATCCCGACCTTATGTTGGATACCAGCCTATGCATCTATCTGATGAAAAACCAGCCCCTGGAAATCGCCCGGCGTTTTGCGCAATGTTATTACGGTGAGATGGTTATCTGTGCCGTCACCTTCGCTGAATTGAGCTACGGCGTGGCGGTGTCGGAACACCCGCTCCGGGAAAAAAAGAACCTGACTGCACTGGTGGAGGATATTCCGGTCGTACCTTTCTACGTCGCTGCGGGGCTGGCGTACCGACCGATCCGCCTGGCCACGCGGAAGCCCAGGAAAGATCAGCTCGACAAGATGATCGCAGCCCTTTCAAAAGCGCTGAAGGTCACCCTCGTGACCAAGCACGTGAAGGATTTCGAGAAGTATCGCGGTATCCGGATCGCGAACTGGCTGGCTCCCGCAAATAAAAAATCGTGAGCACACCCGCCTGATCACCCACGATGTTCGTGTTGCTGCGATCTGCAGGGTTGGATCGATTCCATCATCAAGCTATTCCCCGAGGCAGGCGAAGCTGACCGGCGAAGACAAAGACGCCGACCCGACGCCAGCGCCGGAGAGGTCGTTCCCCGATAGCGTCGTCCCAACGCAGCCCGC
>JACCDS010399818.1_pt1 | contig 12770 bp, 8 predicted proteins | sample 7446441 | NCBI WGS metagenome assembly JACCDS01 (sample SAMN15323445, study PRJNA562643) | freshwater metagenome | isolation source: river surface water | place: USA:Blue River Watershed | collected 2017-08-17
AGCATGTATTGAATGGGATCCATGTAATGTTGGCCCATATCCCCCAAAGCACCTCCATCGTAATCCCAGTAACCGCGGAAGGTTTGATGGGTACGGTGGACGTTGTAGGGTTTGTAGGGAGCAGGCCCTAACCAAGCATCGTAATCCAATTCAGGCGGAACCGGTTGGGGCGTCAAATCCGTTTTCCCTACCCAGTAAAACTTCCAATCAAATCCGGTATGCTTACTGACTGTAAATTTCAAAGGCCAACCCAATAATCCGGAATCAACCAATTTCTTCATCGGTTTTACCGGGCAATTCAACCCATAAAAATTCCCTTCAAAACGGAACCAGGTGTTCAAACGGAAAATCCGTCCGTGTTGCTGGATGGCTTCTTTTAGCTTCTGTCCTTCCCCAATCGTCCGTGTCATCGGTTTTTCGCACCACACGTCTTTCCCGGCACGGGCAGCGTCAGCCGCCATAATTCCATGCCAGTGCGGAGGAGTGGCTACGTGAACGATATCCACCTCGGGCAATTGAATCATTTCGCGATAATCCGAGAAGGCTTTCACACCTTTCTCTACTTTATCCAGACCGAGTTGGAGATTTTTTTTGTCGACATCACACAAGGCTACCACACGCGTACCAGCATAAGGAATGTGCCCACGGCCCATGCCACCGGTTCCGATGATCGCTTTGGTAAGTTGGTCTGACGGCGCAATAAAGCCTTTTCCGAGTACATGACGCGGCACAATACTAAATGCAGCGAGGGATAGGACAGATTGTCCAAGGAATTTTCTTCTGGAGACTGACATAATTGAATAGGTTTGAAAATAAATATAAGAAATATTTAGTTAATCCTAATCCGGTCTCCTACCTGTAATGATTTTGATTTGAACCGACGATTCTTTTGCACTAAGGCCTCCATGTTAATGTGGTAACGAGCGGCGATACTGTAAAATGTGTCTCCTTTTTTAACCCGATGAAAAACGGTTTTTTTTGTTTCAAGCTTCTTTGGTAGAACAATGATAGAATCTTTCGCAGCAGAATCGGTAGAATTTTTCTTCCAAAGTAGCGCATTGGCTCTTTCCATTACACTAGCATGTAAAGCTTTCGTATCCCACGTAGGTTGTAATGAGCCCATGAGGGCCAACATAAATAAGTCGGCCTGCAACTGATAACCCGATTTATTTAGGTGTAATTTATCCTTTAAAAAATAATCTTTTTCGATCCAGGGCTGATAAGAGCCGAATCCACCCATGACCTTATTCAAATCATAGAATGAGCTTTTTAATTGAGATTGTCCTTGGATCACCTCGCCTTGCTTGCGGGGTATGCGGTTTTGGCTTCGAGTATCCGGCGGGCTCGTAAGCAGTATGGCTACGTTAGGTAATGCTTGTCGGATTTCATCAAAAAAACGAGATACCTGTTTAATGAAAACGGAAGATTCAAAATTCGCATTGTAAGCTTCATTGGTCCCGTAGGAAAAGATCAACAAATTGGGATTGAGAAGTTTTAATTGCTCTCTCCAACTGTTGCTATGGTTGATTAAATGTGTGAATTGTGCCCCAGCAACACCTAATGCATGATAATCCAGGCTACCTTGGGAATAGACCAATTCAATGCCATGCAATTGAAAGCTTTGGTCCAGGCTATCTTTTTTAAGAAGCTTTAATTCAAATTGTTCAAATTGGTTTTTCGCAACAAAATGAGCAACACCCATTTTATTATCCATTTGAGTAAAATTCAATAGGTTGAAATTATCCCCCAAATCTGGAAAAAAAGATAAACTATCGGAATTAAACCAAACCTTCACTCCCGCATAATTGGCCTTCGAATCACGTAATTGGAAAGAAATCGAAGCTGCGGAATCCTGGGTCATGACGGAATAACCCGTAAGTCCGAGGTCTATTTTAGGTTTGGAAGAAAGTATCTTATCGCCAACCCAGATTCCTTTGGATTTGGATTTAAACCAAGGACCATCGACACTTTTCGCCATGGAATAGGGAAAACTAATGCCAGTTCCCGTTAGTGTTACATGCGCTGCGAAAACATCCCGAATCTGTTTAGCGAAATGGCCAATTTGAATATGCGAATCTCCAATGTGGACGATTCGAAAGGGTTCCTTGCCAATCGAATTCTTCAATCGAACGAGCGCTTGATCCTCTGTGATTTGATTACACGGAATACAAATGACAGTCGTGTCTGCCTGCCCCATAGCCGCATAAAATCCCAAAAGAAGAAAAAATAGCAGCCTCCTCAAAATTGAAAATAAATAAAGGGTTGAACGACTTCGTCTTTAAACTGAATGATTACTTGTAAGGCAATTAAAAGAAAGAAAATCCAAAAGAACGATGGCACATAATACAATCGCTCAATACACCATTTTTTAATCGATTGTGGAATCAACACGATCACGAAGACGGCAAGCAATAAAATTGAAATTTCAAATCGGGAATACCCAAAGCCGACGAAATCCTGCCAAATGGTATGATAGGCAATGCGTTGGATAATATCGAGCGCAGCGGGGAAATCGGCCGCCCGGAAAAAGATCCAACAAAAGGAAACAAAAAGAAAAGTTGCCAACCAACCCAAAGCACTTAGTAGCCAATGATCCGGAATTTTATCTTTGATCAACTTATGAAACCCTAAGGCTAATCCATGAGCTGCTCCCCAGAAAACGAATTTCCAACTAGCACCGTGCCAGAAACCACCGATCAACATGGTCGTCAACAAAAACAAATAGGTATTGAACTCCCCTTTACGATTCCCTCCTAAGGGGATATAGACATAATCCCGAAGCCATGAGGAAAGTGAAATATGCCACTTACGCCAAAAAACAGTAATGTTTGTCGAATTATAAGGGTTATCAAAGTTCTCTTTCAATCGGTAACCCACTAATAAGGCTAATCCAATGGCAATGTCTGAATATCCCGAGAAGTCAAAGTAAATTTGAAAAGTATAAGCGAATACTGCGAGCAAGTTTTCTGCCCCCGAATAGAATCCGGGATTCTCGAAAACCATATCGACATACTTAGCCAAGTAGTCGGCGATGAACAATTTCTTAATCAAGCCCAATAGGATACGAACAAAACTCTCCTTAAAAACGTAGGAATTAGGTCTTTCGGGGTGATTTACTTGACCTAAGAAATCACTGGCTCGAACGATCGGCCCTGCCACCAAATGAGGAAAAAAGGTCATGTAAAATGCATAGTCTAGAAAATTAGATGATGCGTTAATTTGACCACGATACACATCAACCAGGTAAGAAATGGACTGGAAGGTATAAAAGGAAATTCCGATGGGTAAAAATAAATCGACGAATTCAAAATGTGTCAACAAGAGAAGGTTGGTATTCTCAATGAAGAAGTTAGCATATTTAAAATAAAGCAGAAACGAGAGACTAAACAGAATGGAAATGGTTGCGAGTAGTTTTTTAGAGACGCCTTCCGATTTTTGAATCCATTGGGCAAAAACATAATCACAGGTCACCTGTATGAGGAAAAGAGCTAGAAAAGGTCCACTGGATTTGTAATAAAAAAACAAACTAAAAGCGACTAAATACAGCTTTCGAATAATATTCCAGTCGAAAAGGAGTGCATAAAAAAAGACAAAAACACCAAAAACTAAGAGAAATGAATATTCCGTAAAAAACCAAGGCTCCTTGGTTGAATACAAAAACAAATCCCGTAAAATCTGCTCAAAAGGAATACCTTTCAATAGCTCAATAACCTCGATATTCTGCAGCATTCAGTATAATTGTTCTATATTTTTTAGGATAACCCGAACGAGGGGGCGGTAACATTTTGATTTTCCAGCGAGCCGATGTTTGCAACCAATTTGCTATGTTAGCCATCCAGATCCGGTAGCCAGACAAGGATGGATGGCGCCCATCTTGCGCTTTGGGTAGTACCAAAGACTTAGAAGAAAAAAAAGCGGCAGAGTCAGCCGCAGCCCGAAAGGCATCCGTCACGACAAAATCTTGCCCCCAATTGGTGGGGCCTATCCATGCGTAAGGAACCTTACGAATCCTTTTATGAAATAATTTTGCCATGGCCCGTCGATTTGCCGCATCTTTAGCTAACACTTCATTTAAACCAAATAAGACAAAAATATAAGTAGGCTTGTATTTAGCGATGATCTTTGAAATCGTATCTGCCCGAGCGAAATTAATGGAGGTCGCGGAATACCATTCTACGGTAGCTACGAGTTTATGACCATTGCTCCGGCAATAATCATTTAACACATTCTTGATTCCTCCTGCCTCCGAGTCACCCAAAAGTAAAATACGATGGTGGGTCGAATCACTGGTTGATGAGTCAGATACGATAGGTGCGGGTGGCGTAGAGGCAATTTCAACAACAATACTGGTGTCAGAAACTGTCTTTAACTTTTGTTTAGTGGTATCTAGCTGAACCGTTTTTTCTTCGGCAAGAAATGTGGTATCAACGATTGAAGTATCGATGGAAAGTTCCGCTGATAGATCTTTCCCTCCAATCTTTTTTAATTCGAAACCGCCGATTGAGAAGGTACTTGAAGAGTAACTGTAAACAAACAACAGAGACACAACGGCCATAAAACACAAACCAGCCCATACTAAATACCCCTTATTTGATTTCATTCACTACTTTATTGACGCGATACCTCGCTTAACTAATTTAATCCAAACCTTTCGGTTTCCCGCATAATTTGCTTTGGCAAGTGCCTTGACCCAAACCATGGGGTCTTTATTCCCTTTTAATTTATCGTAAAACTTTTTTCGAGCCACCAATTCACAAAATGCCACGATACTATCCTCTGGCTTGGCATAGTAAACATAACTTGTCTTGTGAATCTTCGAATATTTACCTCGAATCCCAAAATAATTGTTCAGGTTTTTGGCATGTTTGGATAAGCCAAATCCGGATTCACAAACACCCACACCAAAAATTAAATCCGCCGGAATTTGATAATGAATGGCAACGGAATCTACAAATTTACGGTATTTCTCAACATTTCCCGGTGGCTTCGCCATCATAGAAACGGAGATCAACAAACATAAAACATAAATAATTTTCTTCATCGTATGATAATTAACGTTTAGGAATTTTGATTTTGTCACCTTCCTTTAAAAGGTCCTTTTCAGTTAATTTATTATACTTAAGCAAATCTTTGATTTTGATATTATATTTTTTAGCAAGGCTGTAATAGGTCTCCCCTTTCTTCACTTTAACTTCGGTCGGCTTTTTCTCTGTCTTCGTTTTCTTCTCCGAAACTTGCTTTTTTTCGATTGGATCTGATTTTACAGGGGTAGTATTGGCAATTTTTGTTTCCTTTTCCTCCACAGGCTCGTTTTCTTGGGCAACTTGTTTTTTCTTGTTTGGCATCAACAAAACAGAATCCTTTTTCACTTCTTTCGCGACCACGAGCGTATCATTTTTCACAGTCGCCTTGAGAGGTTTCTGCTTGTTGTCGGCATACACTCGCTTCAAATTCGTATCAAATATCTCAATATCCATTAATTTTTCCGTGGAAACCTGATCTTTCTCAAATTGATAAAGCCAATCATACATCTGTTTCGCGTAGAACACGCGCGCGAATTCGCCATGCCCATAATTAGGAAAACTTGAAAAACGCGTCAAGTTCATTTCGCAGCAACTTTGAATGGCATTATATACTTTCTCCGACTCAGCATGTGGCACGGCAGCATCCTTCTTTCCATGCATAATCCATAAAGGAACTTTCGCCAAAGACTCCGCCATTTTCACATTTCCTCCTCCACACATGGCCATGGCCGCAGTTACCTCCTCAGGATAGGTCCCTACGAAGTCCATGGTACCATAGCCTCCCAAACTCATGCCGACAACATATACACGGCATTTATCGGTCGGATAATTTGAATGAACATAATCCAAAATTGTCTTCAGTTTTGGAGGAGACCAAGATTGGCCATAGGGCACTTGCGGAGCAATTACATAAGCATCTACATTGCGACCACGATGCACGATATCGTCAATAATCCCATATTGCTTAACCTTATTCAGATTATTTCCGGATAGACTACGACCATGCAAAAACAAAATAACCGGTTTGATTTGATTATCCTGATTCTCTGGTTTGTGTAATAAAAAATTATAGGTCCCCTCTAAATTCGTAATGGGTAAAACCTCTTGTGCGTTACTGAACAGACTTATGCAGCAAAAAATACCTAAAATAATATACCTAATTAGTCTCATTTAGATGATTTTAAACTTGTAAATTTTATTCCCTCGTGAACCCACGACGAATTGATTCCCTATAACAGCAGGGCTTGCTTCAAAGTTCCCTCCTAGGTGTTTGGAGAAGATACGTTCACCATTTAATCCATTGATGATGTACATATTTCCGACTACGTCACCTATCACAACGTAAGGATCACCACTTTTGGTATAAAAACTCACCGGTGATGACCAAGAATAAGCCTTTAATGGGCTGGTAAATTTAAGCTCTCCTGTTTTTTTATCCAATCCCATCAGTTGGCCCGTATTACTCCGACCCGGCTGGGAGATACTTACATAAATGATTCCTTTTGCCTTGTGCTTACCCAATAAGGGCGTCGATAACATACCGCCATTAAATTCCTTTTCCCCGTGGACAATGGAATGCGCAGCAATTTTATTCAACCACATTTCCTGCCCAGTTAACCCATTAATTTTTCTTAGGTAGGAAAATCCGGATTCTCCTTGTTTATCCACCTCACAACCGACGTATAAATAGGGGACACCATTTTCCTCTTCGATGACCACCGTTGCATCCGAATCGTCCACATTATCCGAATACCAAATTGGCTTTAAGGTATTCAAATTCACACAAAGTAGATTCCCTTGATTATCTCCCCAATACCCATAATTCTTGTAAACGGCCATACTTGATTCTACTCCAAGACTTCCTACGTTTCTGGTTTTACATCGATAAATCAATTTAGAATGTATCTGATATTGATTATTCACCATGCGAAATTTATAGAGCATTCCATTCTCGCCTGGCCAGAAGTAATAATTCCCCACTTTAATGGGAGAACTATCAAAGGCCCCCCAACCTCGCAAAGCATCTCGGTCAATCCCTGACACATAACTTGCTAATTTACCCTCAAAAATATTGTAAACCCGAAAGCCAAATTCATGGTTAGCCCTCACGCCCTGCCCCACCAATAGATTTCCAGAAAAATCAGGATCGAACATAGCTGTACCTTTGATGGGGTTATACGTATCTATTGTCGGCCTAATTTTCTTACCTGAATCTAAATCAAGAAAAAAGATTTTGCCACTTAAGGAACTTATAATTACCTCTTGATTGGCAGTAGGCTTAAAAGGCAGAGCGGATTTAGGAATAGCACGGTATTTCCAGTTGACAATCAGCGGCTGCCCGGTCCATCCACTTCCCCCACCCCAAACGCCTAAATTTGTTTTCTTTCCATTATAATCCGTACTAAACTCCCACTCCATGGTAATGGAGGTAGGCTTAGAAGCGAGGCTTCCTTCGGCGACAAGATCACGGGACAAGGCACCCCGAAAACCAAGCACCCCTTTTTCCGGGTGGTATTTCGAATGAAGGGTTCCCAGCTGAGGCCCCGTCGAATCCATCAGTTTAACTTGGTACTCCAAGCTTGAATCCACACTTCCTAAACTGACATCTGGTAAATGTACCTCAACGGGTAATTTCTTCGCCATCGGCACCTTTACCTTAGTTGGCTTTTCGCAGCCCCAAAGCAATAAAAGTATACCCAGAAGGAATAGCGTGGATCTCATTTAATTTCGAAAAATTGTACTGCGCAACGTTCGCTGAGCATCGGAATTCTTATAACTCGCCGCTTTTTTATAGGCAATGAAGGCTTCCGATTTCTTGTTTAAACTCAACAGCGAATTACCTAAATTATTGAAATAAATTCCAAGGCTCGATTCGGATTCATTATCCTTGGCTCCCAATATTGTGGCCTTTCTAAAATCCGCAACGGCATTAGGTATCATATTCAAACGTGAATAACATACCCCACGTAAATTATAGGCCCAGCCACGGTAATAGCCAGTATTCTCTCCGGCAAACGAAAAGGTGAAATCATCAATGGCAGCGCTGTATTGACGGGATTCTAAATAGGCTAGACCACGATCTACATACCAACGGTAACGAACATCTGGAAATTGATTGATAATCTGTGAAGCCAAACTGATAGCCTCTGTCCAATCCGATCGTTCTTTGTAAATGTTAAATTTAAATTCGAGTACACTTAACTTCTCAGATTCACTGGCAACTTCCAATGCCTGATCCGCATATTCAATCGCCTCTTGTCTATCATTTAAATCCTTGTATGTTTCCGCCATACCAAACAATGCGGCAAAGTTACGTGGAGCGATACTCAGCGCTTTTTTATAATCCTTTATAGCCTCATTGTACTCTTTTTGCAACCGATGACCATTTCCTGATATGTTGAATTCTGAAGCTTCAAAAGCAGAAAAATCAATATTTTCATCCGAATACCATACTAAATCTTGAGTGGCATAAACAACCGCATCCTTGTAATCGAACTTGATATAGTCTTTGTATCGTTGAATATTGGATATGTTCTTTCCCAAAGATTTTGGGCTGACCGTTCCGTTCATGACTAAATCAAAAAGCTCACCCTCTCGATTCCGAATAATAACTCGATCATTCGATAGCCATGTATCGATTGCATAATCTTCAAGTACAACCTGATCGGATTTATTGATAAGATAAACATGACATTTTTGATCTGAAATCTTCTTCGTTGCTGTCGCAATCCCGTTACGAAATGGGGATAAATAATCATACGTTATCGGGATTACGATTTTACCCGTGCGATCTATGGCCCCAAACTTTTCGCCAATGAGAACGACCGCTAAATCATTCGAAAAATCGGTTATGGATGTTGGGTATAAAGGCTCTAATTCAATCGAATTATTACTTGAATTATCATAACAATTAACAGGTAAATAATCTCCAGCGTCCCCGGAATCTTCCCCCTCGCCTTCTCCATCATAACCCTCAAAATAAATATCCTTCAACAAATATTCGCCAAAATCCTCATCATAAGGATGTAATTCGTTCGTGTATTCATCAAAAATAGTTGGGACAACCAACTTCCCATCTGTATTCACATATCCAATCTTCCCAGCTAATTTCACATTGAGCAATCCATCTTTGTAGAGACCAACTTGCTCATAGGCCACCGCATTAATGACACGCTTCTTCGCCAATGAAAATAATTGAACAGCGGATTTATTCGATTTGGTATTTACAATTTTATCCAAAGCATATATCCCCTCTCCCACATAACTTACGGTATGCTTGTCGAACGGTACAATAATCTGCCCCAAAGAATCAATTAATCCTGACTTGTCATCCAACGTGCTTGCTGAAAAATAACCCGAATTAAGATGATATAAACTCTTATAATTTAACGGAATAGTCAGTTTCCCATCCAGGCTTAGGTATCCATTTTTGCCATTCTTACTAACTATGCGATCACTAAAAAAACTTGGATAAGGAGCCGATAAAGGCTGGCCGACCAAGTTGGCAATGTAATAAGCCTTCTTATCGAGACTTACAATCATGTGATTAGTTCCAATAACAGTCAACTCTCGAAACTTATTCTCGACAATTACCTTTCCCTTTAAATCTAAAATCCCATGCTTAACAATTTTACCCGTCTTTGACGAACTAATAATTAAACTATCGCCATGCGAATTCAATGCATCATAAATGGGCTGAATGACAAACTCGCCTTTCCGATCCATCAAACCAAATTTACTCCCCAATTGGAAAATAAAATGCTTCTTTCCCACCGGCATAAAACAATCATAGGTTGCCAAGGTAATGTTATCTCCAAACTTATTAACAAGTCCCTTTTTACCCAGTTTACTAACTACAAAAAGCTCATTATCTACCACTTGAACCTCGTCATAAAGAGATTCAGAAACAAACTCCTCACGAGTAGCATCGTAAAGTTTATACTTTCGGTTAGCGGTTAAATAAGGAACGACCAACTTAAGTCCGTTCATGACCGTCTTAGCTTCGGATGCATAAAGCCCATTCGGATAGGCATTTAAAAAGTTTTGTAAGGCGGTCAGCGTACCATCCTTCGATGCCTCTAGCCAATCAAATTTTTCAATTGAAGCCATGGCAACTTTGTTATTCGCAGACTCCGGATATTTATCCACAAAGGCCGCAAAGGACTCCCGCGTATTTTGAGTAAGCGCCCCATCCCATTCTATTTTCTCGATCGCAGCTAATCCTTGTTTCTTCCTCGAAGAACTAGGGTATTTATCCAAAAATGCAGCATAGGATTCAATGGTATTGAGAATTTTCGCCGACTCCCAATCAAATTGCTCTATCCGGTCACGTGCATCTTTTAGTAAGCTTGACTTGGGGTATTCATTGATGAATGCTACGAATCGGTCTCTTGTATTTGCTTGTAGCGCCCCTTCCCAATCGAGTTTTTCCATCGCAATCTTTGCTTTGGGAACCAAATCAGAAGTCGGGAAAGATGCTACAAAATCCACATAAGCCGTCTTGGTATTTAATTGTTCCGCATCTTCAAACGCTTTTTGCCACATTTTAGCCCGAACAATCGAATATCGTTTTGATTGCGGATATTCGCCCAAAAACAACTTATATTTCGATACACTATTTTCTCGAACAACCGACCGAAAACTAATCGACTCGAGACTGTCGAGCGCAAATTTAAATTCCTCCGACTTCTCATATCGGGTAGCAAAAGAACGATAGGCAGACTCCGTATTTATTTTTAATGCCTCATCAAAAGCAAACTTGGTGAGGTATTGATAAGCAGCTCGCTGATGAATACTTTCCGCATATTTTTGTACGAACCAATTCAATTGTTCCTCCGTCTTTCCTAGCTTACATAATTCCACTAACTCCAACTCCCTCGCTTGGATCAACGTCGAAAACTCCTCTCCACATACCTGTAAGTCCTCGCAAATTTCCGTCTTTTTCTTTGCGTCCTGCTCCTCCAAATACATTCGATTCGAAGCTTTTAACAACGTAATGGCAGAATCAAGTCCAACAAGGGTAGGAGCACTCTTGTAGAGTAATAAATACCGATAATAGAGAGATTCATATTTGACACCCACCGAACCCTCGTATGTATTTATACGCTCAATCGCTTTATCAAAAGTGCCCTTTTCAATAAAATTTTTGGCATTCTTTAGATGCCGCTCTTGTCCATTGACCTGAATGGCAACTTGAAAAAATAAAACCAAAAAGATAAAAATCCGTCTCATACACTTAAACGTTTAGTAAGCGTATAAATCTGTAAAAAGTACAGAAAAACGCATCTTAAAACTAAGTATAATCTAATTTTAATCATAATTTAGCGACACAAATAAGCTCCTATGAAAACATATCTTTACTCCTTCCCCTTACTTTTCATCCTCCTTTTTAGCGCTTGCAAATCCAAGAAATCAGACTCACTAGCCGACAGCACCGCAGCGGATAGCTTAGCAGCAAATCAAAAAATGAACATCCCTAATTTCAAGAAATACTACGAGGGATCAATTAATAATAAATACCAGATTACCATGTCCCTGACAAAAACGGACAACATCTTGAGCGGTAGCTATGCGTATACCTCGACTGGGTCACCTATTCGAATTTCTGGAACGATCGATGAAAGTGGTAAAATCACCTTAAACGAATACACAGAGGAAGGGTCACTTATCGGAACATTCAATGGTCGTTACCAACAAGACGGAGGAATATCCGGAAATTGGAACAAAAATAACAGTGATAAACTCATGCCTTTCTATTTGACTGAGCGAACAAAGCCAATCAGCGATGCCTCAGCTACTTGCATGGAAGCTGATTTTTCTAATGAAGAAGGCAATGGTACAAAAAAAACCTGCCTTTTCAATACCTTCAAAACAGTTAGCACAGGGTATGCAAATGATCGAAATGGTAAATACTATTGGACCTATGAATTATTCCAAAATAAAAACGGAAAATATGTCAAAGTTCCCAATACGGCATTGTTTAACCTAGATCAGGCTCAACTTTTGAAATTAATCAATGACCGAATCAGAAGGGATTATAATGTGTATTCTACCGAGCCGGAGACAAGAGACTGCTTTATTGATTTTGGGAAATTACCTACCTATAAGATGAATGATTTAGGGATCGACTTTAACGACGATGAAATTCAGTTTCACATTGAATTCGGCTTACCTGAATTCTGTGACGCTGTGGGCGGAAGCGTTGTGACCTTCAAAATTTCCGATATCGAAAAATACCTTAATTAATCACAACCGTTAAACTGCGAGCACCATGTGCTCCAATCACAAGGGATTGCTCAATATCAGCGGTCTTCGAAGGACCCGATAAGAACAAACCAAATCCCGAATCAACCTTTCCAAGTTCCTCATATGCCGCATGCATGTGGGGAACTATTTTTTTTACATGTATCACCAAATGCTGGCAGATAAATGGCGCCACCCGATGAGGCAAGGCATCCTCTTTCAACCAGATCGCCCCATTTTCCGCCACACCAAATTCCCCATCAATCTCCAATACCTCAACTTCTTCCAAACTCAATCCGTCTGTCGTCTTATCAAAACGACGTTTTCCTGGAAACAAACCCTCCAATTCTTTCTGCGTCACTACTCGCGCACCCACAACTTCCAACGAGGCGCGAAAATCAAATTCAGTCGAAGCCCCCTGAAAAACGCCAGGATGCTCCACCTTCGCCAAGGGCTTAATCTTATTCAATATGTCATTGCGTACACTCATCGTTTCTGATACCA
>JACCDS011327119.1_pt1 | contig 12769 bp, 14 predicted proteins | sample 7446441 | NCBI WGS metagenome assembly JACCDS01 (sample SAMN15323445, study PRJNA562643) | freshwater metagenome | isolation source: river surface water | place: USA:Blue River Watershed | collected 2017-08-17
CCCACGGCCGATGTGCTGTGGGACTCCGCCGGCTGGGTCAATGACATCGAGACGGGCTATCAGGAGCTGTACCCCACCACCGACGCCGACTGGGACATGGTGCGCCAGCGTGCCGCCCAGATTGTCGAGGCCGGCAACTCGCTGGCGCTGCCCGGACGAGCCGTGGACAACGACGCCTGGCTCACCTACGCCAATGCCCTCAGTGCCGCTGGCGCCATGGCCATGGAAGCGGCGGCCGTGCGCAACCAGGAAGACTTCTTCCAGGCGGGGGCCCAGATGTACAGCGTCTGCAGCGCCTGTCACCAGACCTACAATCCCGAAATCTCGCGCTTCACCTCCAACTGAGCGCGCCATGAACGCTGCGCCGAAACATCGGACAGTGCTGTGGCTTGCCGCCCTGCTGCTCTTCAGCAGCGGAGCCTGGGGCCACACCATCGCGGGCAGCAACGCCGTGTTCGTGCAGGGCATCGACGGGCCGGCCGTCGCGGCGTTCCTCTATCTCGGCGCCAAGCACATGGTCACGGGCTACGACCACCTGCTGTTCCTGTGCGGCGTGCTCTTCTACCTGGCGCGTCCGCTGCAGGTGCTGCACTACGTCTCCCTCTTCGCCCTCGGCCACAGCCTCACCCTGCTGGCCGGCGTGCTGCTGAACCTGCCGGTGAATCCGGCGCTCATCGACGCCGTCATCGGCTTCTCGGTCATCTACAAAGCCTTCGAGAATCTGGGCGGCTTCCGCAGTCTGGGTCTGCGCGCACCGGCACCGCACAGCGCCGTGTTTGTCTTCGGGCTGATCCACGGACTGGGCCTTGCCAGCCGCCTGCAAGCCTTCGAGATGAGCGCAAACGGCCTGTTGACCAATCTGCTGGCCTTCAATGTCGGCGTGGAGATCGGCCAGATGCTCGCGCTGAGCGTCATCTTCCTGCTGCTGAGCCTCTGGCGCCGTCACGACAGCTTCCCGCGGCAGGCACTGGCCGCCAACACTGTGCTGCTGGGCGCAGGCTTCCTGCTGATGTTCTGGCAGTTGAGTCTCTGGCTCCTGGGCGGCCCCCTCTGACACCTTGCACTGGAGACCACCATGACCCCGCCCGATGACACCCCCTCTCCCCGCACGCTGGCACTGACCGCCGGCATCGCCGCCTTCGTGGCAGGCGGCATCCTGCTGGTGGCCGTGCTGCCGGCCGAGTTCGGCATTGACCCGCTGGGCACCGGACGCGCCCTGGGTCTGCTGGAACTGGGAACGGCCAGCGCAAGTCCGCTGGAAAGTCGTGAGCAGCCTCATGCGCAGGACAGCACCGAATTCGTGCTGGAGGGCTTTCAATCGCTGGAATACAAATATCATCTGAATGCCGGCGACACCCTGGTTTACAGCTGGGAAGCCACGGGCGATCTGGTGTTCGACATGCATGCCGATCCGGACGACCAGCCGGGAGAGGAAAACGTGCGCAGCTTCGAGCAAGCCACGGGAGCGCGCCGCTCAGGCGTCTATCACGCGCCGTTCACGGGCATACACGGCTGGTTCTGGGAAAATCGCAGTTTCGAGGTGGTGACACTGCGCTTGGAAGCCTCGGGCTTCTTCGATGGCGTTGTGCTGTTCCGGGACGGCAGCCGCTTCGACTACGTCCCGGAACCTGTGCTGGAGTAGTCGCTCAGCGACGCTCGTCCGGATCAGAACCGTCGTTCGGTGCGCCTGTGCCGGAGGAGCCCATGAACAGCTTGCGGCCGTCGGGGAAGGTGATGTCACGGCCGTTGCCACGGCAGGCCGGCGAGCACAGACGATCCTTGCTCTGATAACCCGTCACCACGATCTCGGTGCCCAGTTGCAGGGAGTCGCGGTTGATGCCGCGACGCAGCAAGGTGTTGGGCGTGCCGCCCTCCACCATCCAGGCCTGGGTCGTGCCGTCTTCGTTGGTGTGATTCAAATGGATCCAGGAATGCGGATTGATCCACTCCACCCGGGTGATCGGCCCGCGCAGCGCGATCGGCAGATTGGCGTCGAATTCCGCGGAAAAGGCGTGGTGGGCGGAAGCCGGCGCAGCCGCCGCGAGCATGGCACCGGTCACCGCAGTGGCGGCCAGCAGAGTCGAGATTTTCATGTGTTCACCCCTTGCGTTGGTCTGATTGCTTGCGCTCAGCGGTTGCTGTCCTCGGGGAACAGCTCTGCCTCGCGTCCTTTTCTGTACTTTCCATACATCAATTCTTCCACGAATTCGACACACTTGAATTGCGGCAGCTCAAAGCCTGCCTCAAGTCGGCGATAGATCGGCATGCGAATCGTCCATGGCCGTTCGAAGATGTCCGGGTCTTCCATGGTGGCTTCGTACTGGATGACATTGGCGCTCTCAAGCGTGTAGCGCTCGGTCACCTTGAGCTTGTAGGTGTGGTAGTTGCCGGCACGATCGAACCAGGTGCGATCATCCAGACCGGAGACTTCCACCACGAAGGTGTCCCCGTCCCAGTAGCCATACGACTGCCCCATCCAGGCATCCAGCGGAGGCGGGCCCGGGTCCTCCAGGTAGATGTTGCGCACAGCGCCGGCGAAGGAATAGGCGATGAACATGGCCTCGTCGCTCTGGAATATCTGGAACGGGTGCGGCATGTAGGTGGCGCGCGGCACACCCGGCATGTAGCACTTGATCTCCGGATCGGCATTCAGCCAGTTGGCCTGGTTCTCGTCGCGGCGGGCCAGGGCCTCGGGCTTGTAGGGGATGACCCCGCCATCCACCACGCTGAAACTGGCCGGCACCGCGCCCACCGCGCCCATCGCCACCACTTCCGGCGCCGGCACGGGCACGAAGTCCCCCGGCACGAGGGCGTGAGCCGCGCGCGCGGGGGCCGCTTCGAGGTTGTTGTTGGCGGTACTCAGCACCTGCCAGATACCGTTGAAATCCGGTTTGCCTGAGGGCGTGCGGGGGATGTCACTGACGGGAGAGGGAGCAACGGCGGTGGCCGGCGGCTGCGAGTCGGCGGGCGTGCAGGCAGCACAGACAATTGCGAGTGCCGCAGCAGGCAGCAGCCTGTGGAAAAGTGTGTGTGACATGCGTTGTCGCCTCGTTATTGTGCGGCGATCTAAGCACCTGCCGCTCGACTGTGTCAAGCCAAGTGCCGCAGCCCGGCCGGGCACTGCAGGCGAGCCGGGGGGCTGGGCCTGGCGCTTCTGCACGCCTCGCCCCCTGGCCCCAGGCTTCAGTTGGCCTTGCGCCCCACGAAGCTGCCTTCCGCCATGCCACCGAGATCCAGACTGCCCTTCAGGGTGCCGTCTTCCTGCAATGTGCCCTTGTAAGTCACGGAGCCTGCCGCCCCCGTGAGGGTGAACTGGAAGTCATTGCCGGTGGCTGTGCCGGTGAAATCGGTATCACCCAGCTGACCGGTGTAGTGGCCTGCGATGCTGCCATCACTGTTCTGGGTCATGGAGACCGTGGCATTGCCGGTCTGCCCGGCCACGTCGACGGCAAAGCTCCAGTTGCCGCTGACATCTGCACTGACAAGTGTGGATACCAGCAGCAGGAAGCCGCCAATGGCGGCGCAGGTGCTGCGAATGGTGTTTCTGATCATGATGTGAGTCCCCCTGGGAGCTGACTGAAGATGACGAAGAATGAACGCGTCGACGCCACGGAAACGGCGGACCCAACGCGGCGCTGAAAGTAGCACGCACCCCCTTGCGGCAGCCAGTCGCGCCACGCCGGCCTGCCCTGCAAATGGCACCGTCCGTCGCTCAGAGCACGACAGAGCCCGTGCGCACGCGAAACCAGCCCGCGATGCTGTAGCGATCGCGGCGGGCGGCAAGCACTTCGTGAGGCACTTCCTCACTCAGAAAGAGTGCGACCGTCCCCGACTCGGGCAGCACCCGGTGCTCCTGATCACTCTGCGGATCGAACAGCAGCAGTTCGCCGCCGTCCTCTGCCTGCCAGTGAGGGTTGAAGTAGGCGACAAGGGACACGCGGCGAACACTTGCGGCGGGCACACCGGCCACGCGAAAGGCATCGAGATGCCGTGCATAGAACGCGCCTGGCGCATAGTGGGCGAAATGGCTCTCGAAGCTGTCGAGCCCCATGAACAAATGACGATTCAAGAATTGTCGCAGCGCATCGGCCCAGGCGAGCCAGGCCTGTTCCGCCGGGGTGCTGCCCGTGATCCAGGCGATCGCATCACTGCGGATGCCAGCAGCCACGGTGTGATCCTGCTGTCGGCCGATGCCGGCAGGACGAAAGGCCTGCGCGGTGGCTTGCTGCAGCTGCGCGCTCAGGGCATCGCGCAATGGCGCCGGCAAGGCGTCAGGAAGCACGCACCAGGGGTGCTCACGCAGTGTGGCCACCATGCGCTCGAACACCGAGAGCTGCGCATCATCATGGCGGGGAGATGGTGTCGAACACTGCTCGCTCATGCTGCTGCGCGCGCCTCAGGACTTCTTGCGAAACACGCGGGCCTTGCGCGGACCGAGCGGCGTGCCATCCTTCTTGAGGCGGGGGCCGTCCTCGAGACGGTCTGCAGCAGACGTTGTGCCGGCAGGCTCCTGCTCGACTGCCGACTCGGCATTTTCCGCCCCTGCCTTCGTGGGCGTTTCCGCCTTCTTCACGCGCAACCGGCTGCCGTGCAACTCCAGATTGTTGAGCGCGCGGATAGCGGCCTTGGCCTCGTGCGGCACCGGCATGTTGGCGAAGCCGAAGCCTTTGGAGCCACCTGTCACACTGTCCATCACGATGGTGCAGGACTGCACGCGGCCATGGGCCTCGAACAGCGCCTGCAGTTCCTCACGGCTAATGTCACGGGCCAGATTGCGAATCAGAATTTTCAAGAGAACACCCGAAGTTGCGAAAGGGGAGCTGCGAAAGCGGCGGCACGATACTGCAAATGCCGCCGGCAGTCTAACAAGGCGCCGGCAAATAAGCAGTAGTCGCTCACCGGCACGTCCTCTATAATGCGCGGCTTTCGCGCTGTCCTCACTTTCTGCCCTGCATGGGCACTTCGTCCAACGGATACCATCTTGATCACTGCCTCGAACATCACCATTCAGTTTGGTGCCAAACCATTGTTTGAAAATGTGTCGCTGCGTTTCGGCAACGGCAATCGCTACGGCCTGATCGGGGCCAACGGCTCCGGCAAGTCCACCTTCATGAAGATCCTGAGCGGTGAACTGCAGCCCACTTCCGGCAATGTCAGCGTCGATGTCGACGAGCGCGTGGGCATCCTTCGACAGAACCAGTTCGCCTACGAAGAGTTCTCCGCCATCGACACCGTGATCATGGGTCACGACAAGCTGTGGCAGATCAAGCAGGAAAAGGACCGCATCTACAATCTGCCGGAAATGTCCGAGGACGACGGCATGCGCGTGGCCGAACTCGAGATCGAGTTTGCGGAACTGGACGGCTATTCTGCCGAGTCCAGCGCCAGCGAGCTGCTGCTTGGACTGGGCATTCCACTGGAGCAGCACTACGGCCCGATGAGCGCCATCGCCCCGGGCTGGAAGCTGCGCGTGCTGCTGGCTCAGGCCCTGTTCGCCGACCCGGACATCATGCTGCTGGACGAACCCACCAACAACCTGGACATCAATGCGATCCGCTGGCTGGAAGGCGTGCTCAATCAGCGCGAGTGCACGATGATCATCATCTCCCACGACCGCCACTTCCTGAACAGCGTGTGCACCCACATGGTGGACGTGGACTACGGCGAGCTGCGGCTCTACCCGGGCAATTACGATGATTTCATGATTGCGTCGACTCAGGCCCGCGAGCGCATCCAGGCCGACAATGCCAAGAAGAAGACTCAGATTGCCGAGCTGCAGTCCTTCGTGAGCCGCTTCTCCGCCAACGCCTCCAAGGCCAAGCAGGCCACCTCGCGCGCGCGGCAGATCGAGAAGATCAAGCTGGAAGAGATGAAGCCCTCCAGCCGCGTCAGCCCCTTCATCCGCTTCGAGCAGGAGAAGAAGCTGCATCGCCTCGCGCTGGAGTTGAACAAGCTGACACTCGCCTATGGCGACCATGTGCTGCTGAAGAATCTCAGCCTGATGGTGGAAGCCGGCGAGCGCCTGGCCATCATCGGCCCCAACGGCATCGGCAAGACCACCCTGCTGCAGGCCATCACCGGCCATTTCGGCAAGCAGGGGGACGAGGTGCTTGGCGGCCAGGTGAAATGGGCCGAGAACGCCGCGCTGGGTTACTACGCCCAGGATCACAATCACGAATTCGCCGACGACGTCACGCTGTTCGAGTGGATGAGTCAGTGGGCGAAACCAGGCGACGATGAGCAGGTGATCCGCGGCATTCTGGGCAAGATGCTGTTCTCCAAGGAGGACAGCAACAAGAAGGTCAAGGTGATCTCGGGGGGCGAGAAGGGCCGCATGCTGTTCGGCAAGATGATGCTGCAGAAGCCGAATGTGCTGGTGATGGACGAACCCACCAACCACCTGGACATGGAGTCCATCGAGGCGCTGAACCTGGCGCTGGAGAATTACCCCGGCACGCTGATCTTCGTGAGCCATGACCGCGAATTCGTCTCCTCGCTGGCCACCCGCATCCTCGAACTCAGCCCCGATGGCTTCAACAATTTCGTCGGCAACTACGACGAGTACCTGCACCAGCTCGGAGTCGAGTGATGTCAGGCCCCTCTGCGCCGGCCGACGACGCGCAGGCAGCAGGCTTCGACTCGCTGCCGTTGCCCGCGGCACAACTGCAGAATCTGCAGGACATGGGCTATGCACTGATGACGCCGGTGCAGGCACTCAGCCTGCCGCCCGCACTGCAGGGCCGTGATCTGATTGCCCAGGCGAAGACAGGAAGCGGCAAGACGGCGGCCTTCGGCATCGCCCTGTTGCAGCGCTTGAATCCGCGCGACTTCGGTACGCAGGCCCTGGTGCTCTGCCCTACGCGTGAACTGGCCACGCAGGTGACCACCCAGCTGCGCAAGCTGGCCCGCTACCTCGCCAACATCAAGGTCGTGGTCCTGAGCGGCGGACAGCCGCTGGGGCCGCAGATCGCCTCGCTGGAACACGGCGCTCACGTGGTGGTCGCCACTCCGGGACGCCTGCGCGATCACCTGCAGAAGCAGACCGTGAACCTTGCCCGCGTCAACACGCTGGTGCTGGACGAAGCGGACCGCATGCTCGACATGGGCTTCGCCGAGGACATCGACTTCATTCTCGGCCACACTCCTGGCACACGGCAGACCCTGCTGTTCTCTGCGACCTTCCCCGCCGACATCGTGAGCCTGTGCAGCCGCTACCAGCGCGATGCGCTGCAGGTCAACGTCGAGTCGACCCATGATGCCCACAGCATCGAACAATGCTTCTTAAGTCTGGGCGAGGCGCCGGACGAAGAGCGCCGTGCCGCTGCCGTGGTGCGTCTGCTGCAGCTGTGGCAGCCCGAGGCCTGCGTAGTGTTCTGCAACACCCGTCAGGCCACCATGGACATCGCTCGGCATTTGCGCCAGCACGATCTGCCCGCCCTCGCCCTGCACGGCGAATTGGAGCAGCGCGAGCGCGACCAGATCCTGGTGCAGTTCCGCAACGGCAGCGTCCCGTTCCTCGCCGCGACCGACGTCGCCGCGCGCGGACTGGACATCGAGGCACTGCCGCTGGTGATCAACGCCGAATTGCCGCGCGATCTCGACGTCTACACCCATCGCATCGGACGCACGGGCCGCGCCGGCGAGCAAGGCATCGCGGCGAGTCTGTTTTTCGAGAACGAACGATTCAGAGTCGATGCGCTGCGCGAGCGCGATGCCGCCACGGCCAGCGCGAGCATCCAGGCGATCGGACAAGTGCAGGGCAAGCACGGCCAGGCGCCACAGCGACGGCGGCAGACTCTGGACATCAGCGGGGGACGCAAGAACAAGCTGCGCCCCGGCGACATCCTTGGCGCACTGACTGCCGAGCAGCGCATTCCCGCCAGCGCCATCGGCCGCATCGACATTCTGGAACACGCCAGCTATGTGGCTCTCGATGAAGAATGGGTCGATGCCGCACTGCAGGTACTGGAGCAGCGCCGCATCAAGGCACAGAAGTTCAAGATCAGGCGACTAGGCAGCCCCGTGCGGCGCCATAACTGAGTCGAGGATGTCGGGCATGGCACGCAGAATCCGCTGTCCACATTGCCAACGACCGCTTGCCCGGTGCTACTGCACGAGCCTCACACCCCTGCCCCACGCCTGGCCCGTGCGCATCCTGCAGCATGCCACCGAGGCCCGCCACGCGCTGGGCACGGCACGCATCGCGGCGCTGGGCCTGCAGGACTGCCAGCTGCTGCCGGCACACACGACGCCAGTGCCTGCCGGCGTGCTGATCTACCCCGGCCCCGACAGCCAGCCGCTGTCGACTCTGCTGAACACGGCCCCGCAACCCCTGATCTTTCTGGATGCCACCTGGCGCAAGAGTCTGCGCCTGCTGCTGGAGTCGGCCGAACTGGCGGCTCTGCCGCGTTATCAGCTGGAGCATCCGCAGCCCAGCCGCTATCGCATCCGGCGCGAACCCCACGCCCAGGCCCTCTCCACCCTGGAAGCCGTCGTGCAGACGCTGGAGTTTCTTGAAGGTGCCACGGGGCGCCATGCCTTGCTGCTGCAGGTGATGGATGCCCTGGTGGACGAACAGATCGCGCACATGGGCGAGCAGATCTATCGGCGCAACTACGACGCGCAGGATTGAGCGGCCCCGCCATGAAGGCAGGGCTCGAGACTTGCGAGCCTGCCGTTCAGAGCAGGGAAAGAATGGCAGCGATGCCGCCGCCGATGAGCAGGACGAGAATCGGCAGGATGCTGAGACCGAAGCCCAGGCCGCGCCGCGCAGGGTCACTGATGTAGGCGCGCAGATAGATCACGCGGCCGATCACGTAGATGAAGCCGATGCCCGCGCCCAGATCCGGACGCACCCAGTAGCCGAACAGCACGATGGCCGGGATGAACATGATCATCAGCTCGAGCGTGTTCTGGTGCACCCGGTAATAGCGTTCAAACACAGGATGCCCGGTGACGGCAGGGGCGTGAACGTCGAACTTCGCCCGGGCGCGCCCCACCAGCAAGCCGAAGACGAAGTACTGCAGCAAGGCCAGCACTATCACGATTGCGACGAATTCCATCCTGCCTTCTCCTCTGTTCTGCGTATGTTCAATGCGCGGCCTTCATGGCCCCGTGTTCGTTGTCCTGCCCCTGACTGCTGTTGATGATCTGCTCCAGATAGGCACTGGAGCGCGTCACCTCGTAGCGCTTGAACTTGATGCGCGGATGCAGCTCGCGCATGCGGGAGCTGAGCAGTCCGTGGGCCGAGTGCAGCTGCGCATCCGAAATGATGCCGTTGGTGTCGCAGTCGCGCGCAAGACGCAGCAGGCGATCGAAGTTCATGATGAAGTTGTCGGTGTGCGTGGAGCGGATCTGCGTGCCATAGAACAAGGGTTGCAGATCGACGCCCTTGCCGGCCAGGGCCAGGAAATTGCGCGAGAAGAGCTCGAAGTCGCCGGTGGCGAAAAGGTGCCACATCTCCATGAATTCGGCCTCGGAGTAGGTGTTGTCGCCGGTCTGACCCTTGCTCGACTGGAACAGCAGGCCCGCAATGCCGCCAAGCTGGCGTCGCGTGTTGTCGGCAATCTTGAAGAAGGTCTCCTGGCGCGCATTCATTTCCGTGGCGGCAATCGCCATGGTCTGCTTCTCGGACTGGATGTTGTTGTGGCGCAGCTCGCGATTGTTCTCGGCCAGCACGCTCTGCTGGATGAACAGCCCGATGACCAGCCAGAGAAAGGCCAGTGGCGCGAAGGCCCCTTCGAGGAAATTGCCCATTTCGTCGATGGGCAGCGTGGCGAAGCGCGCCCAGCCAAGGTTCCAGGAAATGTAGAGCGCCCCGAGCACCAGCCAGATCACGGTCAGCACGATGCCGTAGAGAATGCGCTTGTCCCTGTGGCTGACATCGACCGCCGGCTTGTTCTTGTGTTTTTCCATGGTCCTTTCCCGCCGTTTGCGAACGCCGGCTAGAGTACTGCGCGCCCCACGAAGCGGTCAACGAACAATCCCCGGCGCTTTGCCTTTGCCAGGAAGAATGGCGATAATTGCCGCCCCTCCAATCGCCCCGACTCACTGCCCAGGAACCTCTGCGATGAGCAAGAAACAGGACCCTGTCTTCAACTTCGAGGAATCCCTCGCCAGCCTCGAAGCGCTGGTATTGGCCATGGAGGAAGGCGATCTGAGCCTGGAGGAATCCCTGCAGGCCTTCGAGAAAGGCATACGCCTGACGCGGGAATGCCAGAGCGCGCTGCAGAAGGCGGAACAGAAAGTCCAGATCCTGATGGCGGAACATGGCAGCCCCGAGCCCTTCGAGGCGCAGGAAGGCGCCGACAGCGCAAGGTCACGCGCATGACAGCGACACGCGTGCACACACTCCCGCTGCAGGACTTCATGACACTGTGCCGCGAGCGCGTGCAAGCCAATCTCAGGCAAGGCCTCGAAGCCCTGCCCGGTCCGGCCGCGCGCCTGCGCGAAGCGATGCTGCACGCCAGCCTGCTGGGCGGCAAGCGCGTGCGCCCTGTGCTGGCCTATGCCAGTGCCATTGCCGTGGGCGGCAGCCTGGACGATGCCGATGTCGCCGCCTGCGCCGCCGAACTCGTGCACTGCTATTCGCTGGTTCACGACGACCTGCCGGCGATGGATGACGATGATCTGCGCCGCGGCCAGCCCACCGTGCACATCGCTTTTGACGAGGCCACCGCCATTCTGGCGGGCGACGCCCTGCAGGCCCTGGCGTTTCGTCTGCTCAGCGGTGCCGACGGACAGAAGGCCAGCGCGTCCACGCGCCTGCGCATGATCAATCTGCTGGCGGCTGCGGCCGGCTTCGAAGGCATGGTGTCGGGACAGTCCGTTGATTTCGAGGCCATGGGTCGCAGCCTCAGCCTGCAGCAGCTGCAGATCATGCACAGCCTGAAGACGGGCGCCTTGATCCGCGCCAGTGTGCTGCTGGGCGCCCTGGCCTCCGAGAAGGCTGACGCCGTCCAGCTTGCCGCTCTCGAACGTTATGCCGAGTGCATCGGCCTGGCCTTCCAGGTGCAGGATGACATTCTCGATGTGACGGGCGACACCGCCACCCTCGGCAAGACGCAAGGAGCGGATCAGGCGCTGAACAAGCCGACCTATGTGTCGCTGCTGGGGCTGGACGCGGCGACAGCAAAGGCCGCGGACCTGTGCGAGAGCGCACTTGCCGCACTGAGCCCGTTCGATGAGCGGGCCGAACCCTTGCGCCGCATTGCCCGCTACATCGTCGAAAGAGGCCACTGAGTCCGTGTTTGACGCTCCAGATGCATTGCTTTAAGTTAGCCCCACTCTTCTCCAGACAGGCCCGACCATGCTCGACGAAATCCCCCTCACCCGCCCGGATACGCCTCTGCTCGACCAGATCCAGAGCCCGGCCGACCTGAGGAAGATCGAGCCCGCCCAGTTCAAGGACCTGGCCCGCGAACTGCGCAAGTTCCTGCTCTACTCCGTCGGTCAGACGGGAGGGCATTTCGGTGCCGGACTCGGTGTCGTGGAACTCACCATCGCCCTGCACTACGTCTTCAATACCCCCGAGGACAGACTGGTCTGGGATGTCGGCCATCAAACGTATCCGCACAAGATCCTGACCGGACGACGCGAGCGCATGCTGAGCATGCGACAGGCCGGCGGCCTGGCAGCGTTTCCCAGCCGCGAGGAGAGCGAGTACGACAGCTTCGGCGTCGGCCACTCCAGCACCTCCATCAGCGCGGCGCTAGGCATGATGATCGCGGCCCGCGAACAGGGCATCGACCGCCGCACCGTGGCGATCATCGGCGATGGCGCGATGACGGCGGGCATGGCCTTCGAGGCACTCAATCACGCCGGCGACATCGACGAGAACTTCCTGGTGATTCTCAACGACAACAACATGTCGATCTCGCGCAATGTTGGCGGGCTGTCCAGCTACTTCGCCCGCATGTGGGCCAGTCGCCCCTACAACTTCATCCGCACCGGCAGCAAGCGCGTGCTGGCGAAGATTCCGCCCGCGCTGAAGGCGGCGCACCGGGCCGAGGAATACATGAAGGGCATGGTGTCACCTGGCACCTTGTTCGAAGAGATAGGCTTCAACTACATCGGCCTGGTGGATGGGCACAACACCCTGGAGCTCATCGACATCCTCACCAACATCAAGCAGCTGCGCGGACCGCAGCTGCTGCACATCGTCACGCAAAAGGGCAAGGGCTATTCGGCTTCCGAGAACGACCCGTTCGGAATGCACGCGATGAACAAGATCGAGCCGAAGAAGCCGGACACCGGGGTGCGCCGGGCCGAGACACCGAGCTATTCCGCCGTGTTCGGCGAGTGGCTGTGCGACATGGCCGCGCAGGACCCACTGCTGGCGGCCATCACGCCGGCCATGAGCGCCGGCTCAGGCATGGATGGCTTCGCCGAGCAGTTCCCGCGCCAATTCCACGACGTCGCCATTGCCGAGCAGCACGCGGTCACCCTGGCCGCCGGCATGGCCTGCGACGGCCTCAAACCCGTGGTGGCGATCTACTCCACCTTCCTGCAACGCGGCTATGACCAGCTGATTCACGACGTCGCCCTGCAGAACCTGGATGTGCTGTTCGCCATCGACCGCGCCGGTCTGGTGGGCGAGGACGGCCCCACCCATGCCGGCAGCTTCGACCTGAGCTTCCTGCGGTGCATCCCGAACATGGTGGTGATGGCGCCGAGCAACGAGAACGAGGCCCGGCAGATGCTCTACACGGGCTACTGCCACAAGGGGCCGGCCGCCGTGCGCTATCCGCGCGGAAAAGGGCCGGGTGCC
>JACCDS011983140.1_pt1 | contig 12767 bp, 13 predicted proteins | sample 7446441 | NCBI WGS metagenome assembly JACCDS01 (sample SAMN15323445, study PRJNA562643) | freshwater metagenome | isolation source: river surface water | place: USA:Blue River Watershed | collected 2017-08-17
CGCCGCGGCCACCAGCGCGCGGCGCTGCAGCGCCAGCGCCGCGTCGCCCTCCTCGCCCGGCAGCGCCGCGTCGGCCAGCCAGTCCTGGATGCGCGCGACCTGCGCATGGCCGCGCACCTCCAGATGCAGGATGCCGGGCCGGCCGGGCTGCGCCTCGTGCGCCAGATGGCTGCACAGCGAGCCGGCATCGGCGTGAATCACCAGATTCTGGAAGGCCTGCGCCGGCGCCGGTCCGGCCGCGCGCACATGCTCGTCATGCAGCAGCTTCGGCGGCACCAGCAGCATCTCGCCGGGCTGCAGCAGCCGCTCGGCGTGCGGGAAGACGAAGCGGGTCGTGCCCGAGACCTGCAGGAACAGCTCGGCGGCCAGGTGGAAATGGCCCTGGCCACGACCGGGCCAGACATCCGGATGCGGCGGCAGCCACAGCGGCGCACGCCCCTCGGCCGCCGCACGCGCGAAGCGCTCGACCAGCTGGCGCAGGCGCTGCGCCGGCTCGGTCGGCAGGTCGGCTGTCATTGCCGACGCATCCAGGTTTTCTGACATGGTTCGAGGTTTTGTGCTGTCGGCAGCCGTTGCCGCCCATCCGGGTAAAAACCTATTCTGCCGACATGCAAAGCCCCGCCCCATTGCCCGCGCCACCAGCGCGGATTTCTGTCATCGTCTGGAACGAGTTCCGCCACGAGCGCACGCGGCCGGAGGTCGCCGCGATCTATCCGGACGGCATTCACGCCACGATCGCCGCCGCGCTGGCCGAACTGCCCGGCCTGGGTCCGACCGCCCGGGCGCTCGACATCTCGACGGCCACGCTCGACGAGCCCGAGCAGGGCCTGTCGGAGACGCGCCTGGCCGGCTGCGACGTGCTGGTCTGGTGGGGCCACCGGGCGCATGCCGAGATCGAGGATGAGGTGGTCGACCGCCTGCAGCGCCATGTGCTGGCCGGCATGGGCCTGATCGTGCTGCACTCGGGCCACTTCTCGCGCCTCTTCCGCCGGCTGATGGGCACGCACTGCTCGCTGCAGTGGCGCGTCGCCGGCGAGCGCGAGCGGCTGTGGGTGGTCGAGCCCGCGCACCCGATCGCCGCCGGCCTGGACGACTGCATCGAGCTCGCGCAGGAAGAGATGTACGGCGAGCGCTTCGACATTCCTGCGCCCGACAGCACCGTCTTCATCTCCTGGTTCGAGGGCGGCGAGGTCTTCCGCTCGGGCTGCTGCTGGCAGCGCGGCCACGGGCGCATCTTCTATTTCCGGCCGGGCCACGAGACGTTCCCGACCTATCACCATCCGCAGATCCGGCGCGTGCTGGCCAACGCGGTGCAGTGGGCCGCGCCGAGCTCGGCACGCCGGCCCGACCGCTGCCCGAAGGTCGAGCCGCGCGAGCGCCTGCACACCCCGAAAGATCACGCATGACAACGACCTTCCCTGCCTCGCTCGGCCAGACCGCGCCCGGCCCCTCGCCCTCGCGGCTGTCGCGGGCGCGCCGCGCCACTCGGGTGCTGTTCGCGGCGCTCGGGCTGGTCGGCGGCGCCTGGGGCGTGCACATCCCCTCGGTCAAGATGCACTACGGCCTGGACGAGGCGATGCTGTCGCTGGTGCTGCTGTCGGCCGCCGCCGGCGCGGTGGTGTCGCTGTTCACCGCCGGGCGCATCGTCGCGTGGCTGGGCGCGCGCGGCGCGGCGCGGGCCTGCGCGCTGGTGATGGGCCTGATGCTGGCGCTGGTGCTGCACTGGCCCTCGCTGGCGCTGCTGCTGCCGGCGATGCTGGTCTTCGGCGCGGCGATGAGCCTCTACGACGTGGCGATCAATGCCGAAGGCTCGGCGCTGGAGGTCCTGGGCGGGCGCGCCATTCTCAGCGGCCTGCACGGCATGTTCAGCCTGGGCGCGATGGGCGGCGCGGCGCTGGCTGCAGGCCTGCTGCGGCTGCAGGTCACGCCGGAGCATCAGCTCGCCGGCTTCGGCCTGCTGATGGCGCTGGCGGTGCTGGCGGCCGCCCGCGGCATGCTCGACACCCATCCGGCGCCCGAGCCGCACGAGGGTCCGCAGGCGCAGTTCGCCTGGCCGCGCGGCCAGCTGCTGGTCATCGGCCTGCTGATCTTCGCCGGCATGAGCGCCGAGGGCGTGATGTACGACTGGTGCGTGCTCTACCTGAAGCAGGAGCTCGGCATGCCGCAGGCCCAGGCCGGCCTGGGCTACGCGGCCTTCGCAGGCGCGATGGCGCTGGCGCGCTTCGCCGGCGACCGGCTGCGCGCGCGCTATCCCGAAGACCAGCTGCTGGCCTTCAGCGCCGGGCTGTCGGCCTTCGCGATGGCGGTGGTGCTGATCAGCGGCGATCCGTGGGTCTCGCTGATCGGCTACGCGCTGGTCGGCGCCGGCCTGGCGCCGGTGGTGCCGATCCTCTACAACGCCGCGACCCGGGTGCCGGGCACCAGCCGCGCCGCGGCGATCGCCTCGGTCTCGTCGATCGGCTACAGCGGCTTCCTGATCGGCCCGCCGCTGATCGGCGCGATCGCGCACGCGCTGACCCTGACCGCCGCGATGGGCGTGGTGGTGGTGGCCGCCAGCCTGCTGTCGATCTTCTCGCACCGGGTGCCGATGGCGAAGCGCTGAGCACGGCTCGGATCAGAGCTGGCCCGACGCGCCCAGCAGCGCGCCGGCAGCCAGCATCCACGGCAGCGCCAGCCGGGTGCGCCACACCAGCAGCGCCACGCCGGCAGCCAGCAGCAGCGGCCGCGCCGGTGGCCAGCCGCCACGCTCGCCCTGCAGCAGCAGCGTGGCGGTCGACATCAGCACGCCGATCACCACCGGCGCCAGCCCGAGGCGGAAGGCCTGCACCGCCAGATGCTGCTGATGGCGGCCGATCCAGCGGGTCACGCCCAGCGCCAGCAGGCTGCTGGGCAGGAGCACCGCCACCAGGCTCAGCAACGCGCCGAACAGGCCGGACGCCAGCGCGGTGCCGCTGGCCGGCGCCGCGCCGCTGCCGCCCACCCCGACCTGCCAGCCCAGCAGCGCGATAAAGAGCACGTTCGGCCCCGGCGCGGCCTGCGCCAGCACCAGCGCCTGGGTGAACTGCATCGGGCTCAGCCAGGCCAGCTCGCGCACCAGATGCAGATGCAGCGCCGGCGCCAGCGTGACCGCGCCGCCGACGGCCAGCAGCGACAGGCTCAGGTGCAGGCCGGCCAGCGTCATCCAGTCCGCCAGGCTCATCGCCGCCCCTTCTTCATGACGAGGGCGGTGACCAGCGCGCCGCACAGGCCCAGGCCCGGCACCACCCAGGTCAGCGGCCAGCCCGCCAGCGCCAGCGCCCCCCAGGCCAGCACCGCCACCGCCAGCGCCGGCAGGAAACCCAGCGGATGCGAACGCAGCGCGGCCACCAGCCGCAGGCAGGTGCCGGCGATCAGCCCGGCCGCGACCACGCCCATGCCCTCGAGCGCCCCGGAGAAGACCCGCTGCGTGTCCGGATGCGCCGCCAGACCGCCGATCCCGCCCGCCAGCAGCAGCGCCAACGCCAACGGCAGCAGCAGCAGACCAGCGAGCGCGGCGGCGGCCCCGCGCCAGCCATGCGTGCGGTCGCCCAGCATCAGCGCCAGATTGCAGACATTCGGCCCGGGCAGCACCTGGGCCACCGCCCAGTCCTGCAGGAAGGACTCGGGCGTGTACCAGCGCTCGCGCTCGACCAGCTCGCGCTGCACCACCGCCAGCACGCCCCCGAAGCCCTGCAGCGAGGTGCGGGTGAAGACGAGGAACAGCTGTGCCGGACCGCTCGGCCGGCGCAGGTCCGCCGCCTCGGGTCGCGCGGCCGGCGTCGTGCTCATCGCGGAGGCCTCGCCGCTCAGCGGGCCGGCGCCTCGGCCACCGGATCCAGCCCGGTGGCGCGCACGATCGGCGCCACCGCCGCCGAGCGCAGGAAGCGCGCCAGATGCCGCGCCGCCTCCTGCTGCGACGAGCCCTGCACCAGCCCGGCCGAGAAGAACAGCGACTGCTGCACCTCCGGCGGCAGCGTGCCGATGAAGTCCAGCTCCTTGAAATAGATCAGCTCGCTGACCTGCTGGAAGCCCAGCTCGGCGTCACCGCGCGCCACCACCGCCCCGACCCGCTCGCTGAGGATGCGCTTGCCGGTCTGGCGCAGCCGCTCCTCGACGCCCAGCTTCGGGAACAGCACGGTCGACAGATAGGCGCCGCTGGCGCTGGCCGAATAGGCCACCGAGCCGGCCTCGAGCAGGGTGCGGCGCAGCGCCTCGACGGTCGAGATGTCCGGCCGCGGCGCGCCCTTGCGCACCGCCGCACCGATGTGAGAGCGTGCCAGGTCCAGGCGCGAGCCCGGCACCAGGCGGCCGTCCTTCTCGAGCGCCTCCAGGCCGGTCTCCGAGAGGATCACCAGGTCGAACTTCTCGCCCCGGGCGAAGCGGCTGGGAATCGAGTCCGGCGCATTGCCGACCGAGGCGCCGAAGGAGCTCCTGACCGTGTGGCCGCTGGCGGCCTCGTAGATCGGGATGAGCTGCTTGTAGGCCTCGGTGAAGGCGCCGGAGGTGATGACGTGCAGTTCAGCAGCCACGGCCGCGCCGCTGGCCAGCAGGCTGCTGGCGCCCAGCACCAGGGTGGCGCCCAGCCGCAGCCAGGTGCGTCGGGCGAGCATCGCTTGTCTCTTCATGATCAGTCTCTTTCGTGTGATGGGGGGCTCATTCCATGACGATCTTGCGATCGCGGATCACGCGGCCCCAGTAGGCGGACTCGCGCTCGATCTCGCGGCCCAGCTCCTCGCGGGTGCCCGGCGCCGGCGGCATGCCGTGGCGGTTCAGCTCGGCGACCACCTCGGGCGACTTCAGCACCTTCACCAGCTCGGTGTTCCAGCGCTCCAGCACCGGCCTGGGCACCTTGGACGCGGCCACGAAGGCATACCAGTTGGTGGCGTTGTAGCCGGGGTAGCCGGACTCGGCGACCGTCGGCACGTTGGGCAGCTGCGGCAGCCGCTTCGGCCCGGTGATGGCCAGCGGCACCAGCTTGCCGGCGTCGATGTGCTGCTGCGCGGTCGAATAGGTCGAGTAATAGGCGGTGACCCGGCCGCCCAGCAGGTCCTGCAGCGCCGGCGCGCCGCCCTTGTACGGGATGTGCACGGTGTCAATGCGCGCCATGTCGTCGAGCAGTTCGCCAGCCAGGTGCGAGGCCGAGCCAGGCCCGGTCGAGGCGTAGTCGAGCCGGCCGGGCGTCTTCTTCGCCGCGGCGATGAAGTCGGCGAAGCTGCGGATGCCGGCGCCTGCATGCACCACCAGCACGTTCGGGAAGTTCACCCCCATCGTGATCGGCGCCAGGTCGCGGATCGGGTCGTAGCTGACCTTCATCAGGTGCGGCGCGATGGCCAGCGGCCCGACCGAGCCGAAGAGCAGCACGCTGCCGTCGGTCGGTCCCTGGGCGACGTACTGGTGCGCCAGGTTGCCGCCGGCGCCGGCCTTGTTCTCGATCACCACCGTGGCGCCGAGGTTGTCGCCCAGCTTCTTGCCGATGACCCGTGCGGCCATGTCGGCCGCGCCGCCGGCGGCGAAGCCCACGATGATGGTGACGGTCTTCTTCGGCGGGAAGTCGGCGCTCTGCGCCTGCACCGGCGCGGCGGCCAGCGCCAGCAGGCTCAGCGCACCGAGCAGCCCGGCGCGGCGCCGGATCGATCCGACCGCCGGGGCCGGCGCCGACGCATCGGCATCGCAGGGAAGGGAACAGCCTGAAGGCTCGGTCGAGGACATGCTTGTCTCCTGGAAATGTTCGTGGGGCGGGAAGCGGCGCGCAGGCGCACGCCGGCGGCCACCGCCCGCGGCGGCCGCATCGGGAACATCGACAACGAGGGAGGGGGCGAGAGCGCCGCGGGAAATCAGTCGGCGCCGAGGCCGACGGGACTGGGCAGGCGCCGCTCGACGTTGTGGCGCAGCAGGGCCGCCACCCGGAAGATGCCGTGGGCGAACTTGCCGTAGGGCAGCGTCAGGAACAGCGCCATCACCGCGCCCAGGTGCAGGCACAGCAGCAGCGGCATCGCAGGCAGGCCACGCGCCAGCCACAGCGCCAGACCGCTGGCGCTGGTCAGCGCCAGCAGCGTGATGAAGGCCATGTCCATCGGCCGCTGGGCGGCGTCGCCGTGCAGCGGATGGCGCTGCATGCGCAGCCAGCCCAGGCCCAGCGATCCGGCCAGCAGGCTCACGCCGCCCGGCACGCCCAGCAGCTTGGGCAGGCTGGGCAGGTCATAGGGTGCTGGCTGGCCGCCCAGGTAGTGCATCAGCGTGGCCACGCCGGTGGCCGCGAAGCACAGGCCGAAGCCGTAGAAGGTAAGGTGGTGAAAGCGCCGCCGCCACAGGGTGTAGGCCTCGTCCGCCTCGTGGCAGCCGTCGCCGTGGCCGCCGTCCAGGTACTTCAGCGTCAGCACCTCCTGCGTGGCCGAGGCCGCCGCCTCGCCGCTCACCGGCCGAGCCCCCGTCACCGGGGTGATGCCGCGCCAGAAGCGCCGCACGCCCAGGCCCAGCGCCAGCACCGCCCACAGGAACACCGGCGCGAACATCAGCACCAGGGTGTTGTGCGGGAAGATGGCATAGAAGCCGCCCGGCCCCGGCGAGCCCCACAGCGCGCCGTTCCAGGCCGCCGCCAGCGCCAGGAACAGGCCCAGCGCCAGGCTCAGCAGCAGCGCCACCCCCTGGCCGTTGCGCTGGTAGAGCCGGCCAAGAGGGGCGGGCCAGGCATGGTCGGTGTAGGTCTGGCCGCGCACCCGGGCCATCGCCTGCGGCACATTGACCGCGAAGGCATGCGGCGGCGCGTACTGGCAGGCATGCAGGCAGGCACCGCAGTTGTGGCAGAGGTTGGCCAGGTAGTGCACGTCGGCGGCCGGGAAGTCCAGGCGGCGCGTCATCGCCGGAAAGACCGCGCAGAAGCCCTCGCAGTAGCGGCAGGCGTTGCAGATCTGCAGCTGGCGCGCCACCTCCTCGACCGGATCGCCCTGCGCCAGCGCGGTGGCCTGGCGCACCAGCGTCTGCAGCGTGTCGGTGCCGGTCATGTTCCCGGTGCTCATGCGTTCTCCTTGCGTGCGCGGTGCGCGGCCGAGGCGGCGCCCGCGCCGGCGATGCGCCCGAAGGCGGTGCCGATCGACATGCCCACGCCGGCGGTGTAGCCCTGGCCCAGCACATTGCCGGCCATCATCTCGCCGGCAACGAACAGGTTGTCGCTGGGCCGGTCGCCGAAGCGCACGGCCGCCGTCTCGTCGGTCTTCAGGCCCAGATAGGTGAAGGTCACGCCCGGGCGCAGCGCATAGGCGGTGTAGGGCGGCGTGTCGAGGGGCCGCGCCCAGTGGGTCTTGGGCGGCTGCAGCCCGGCGGTGTGGCAGTCGTCCAGCGTGGTGTGGTCGAAGTGGCCGGCCTGGCAGGCGCGGTTGTAGTCGTCCACGGTGCGCATGAAGGTCGCCTCGTCCAGGCCGAGCCGGCGCGCCAGCTCCGGCAGGCTCTGCGCCACCTCGCCGGGAAAGACCGGCGGCATGAAGCGGCCGGCCGCCTTGGCGTCGATCACGCTCCAGGCGATCTGCCCGGGCTGGCCGGCCACCAGGCGCCCCCAGATGGCGTAGCGCTTGGGCCAGAAGTCCTCGCCCTCGTCATAAAAGCGCAGCGCCTCGCGGTTGACGACGATGCCCAGCGACACGCAGTCGATGCGGGTGCAGATGCCGCCGTCGTACAGCGGCGCGCGCGCGTCGATGGCCACCATGTGCGCCTGCGTCGGGTCGCCGATCGCGTCGGCGCGGTGCGCCTCGAGCAGGTGGCGCAGCAGCACGCCCTGGTTGAAGCGCGTGCCGCGGATCAGGAACTGCTCGGCCGGACGCTCGCCGCGCGCGTTGGTGCCCCAGGCCTCGCTCAGCCATTCGCGGTTCGATTCGAAGCCGCCGGCGGCCAGCACGCAGGCGTCGGCGGTGATGCGCTCGTCGCCGGCGTGGGCGGCCACGAAGCGGCCCGCCTCGATCTCCAGGCGCTGCACCGGCGTCTCGTAGCGCACCTGCACGCCCAGGCGCTCGGCGCTGCGGTAATAGGCGTTCACCAGCGCCTTGCCGCCGCCCATGAAGAAGGCGTTGGTGCGCGCCACATGCAGCGCGCCCGACAGCGGCGGCTGGAAGCGCACGCCGTGGCGGCGCATCCAGTCCCGGCAGGTCGACGAGGCGCGGATGGTCAGCCGCGCCAGCGGCTCGCTGGTGCGCCCGCCGGTGACCTTCAGCAGGTCCTGCCAGAACTCCTCCTCGGGATAGGCATCGACCAGCACGTCCTGCGGCGCGTCATGCATGCAGCGCAGGTTGCGGGTGTGGGCGGAATTGCCGCCACGCAGCAGGCGCGGCGCGGCCTCCAGCAGCAGCACGCGCGCGCCCGCCTCGGCCGCGGTGAGCGCGGCGCACAGGGCGGCGTTGCCGCCACCGATGACCAGCACGTCGGTGTGCATCGTGAATCCGTTCGAAAGTTCGAGAGTCCGTGGGGTGACGGCGCCGATTCTTCCGCGGCCGGATTGATGCGTGAAATGAAACTCAGGTGCTCACTGATGCCTGCCACGCATCAGCGTCCGATGACGCCATCAGGTCGACGAAGGCGCGCGCCGCCGGCGACAGGTCGGCATGGCGACGGCGCAGCAGCTGCACCTTGCGACGTACCACCGGATGGGTGATGGCCAGACGGCGCACGCCCGGGCGGTCGCCCTCGCGGAAGGTGGAGGCGGGCAGGATGGCGCAGCCCACGCCGGCGGCCACCAGATTGAGCGCGGTCGCATGGTGCTGGACCTCGTAGCGCGCGGTCAGCGTGATGCCGCGCCGGGCGAGCTGGTAGTCCATCTGGATGCGCGTGGCCATGAAGCTGCCGACGCCGACCAGGTCCAGGCCGCGCATGTCCTCCCAGCGCAGGCTGGCGCGGCCGGCCAGCGCATGGCCGTCGCGGCAGATGAAGACCAGCGGATCGTCGAACAGCGCCGTCTCGGCCAGCTCGGCGTGGCGCTCGCCGGCCAGCGCGATGCCCAGCTCGGCCTGGCCGCCCAGCACCGCCTGGCGCACCTCGGTGGACGCGCCGTCGAGCAGCCGGATGTGATTGCCCGGATGGCGCTGCGCATAGCGCCCGATCAGCCCGGGCAGCACATGCGAGGTCATCGAGGGAATGCAGGCCAGCGTGAACTGGCCGTGGCCGTGCTGGGCCATGTCGCGCAGACGGCTCATCGCGCCACTGACGTCCTGCACCATCGCGCGGGCCTGGGGCAGGAAGTCGCGGCCGACCGCGGTCAGCGCCACGCGCCGGGTGCTGCGCTCGACCAGCTTCAGCCCGAGCCAGCCCTCGAGCTTCTGCAGCCGGCGGGTCAGCGCGGTCTGAGTCAGATGCAGGCTCTCGGCCGCCTTGCCGAAGCCGCCCAGATCGGCGATGGCCACGAAGGCCTGGAGTCCGTCGAAGTCGATCTTCATGCGGCAAAGTGTCGCGCAAGCCTTGAAATCCCGGCCCGCCCCCCGCAGATCAGCAGATCAGGACCCACCGCCGCAGGAGCCGACCATGCCGATCATGCCGACCCGTCCCGAACGACTTCACCACGATCTCGGTGCCGTGCTGGCGCTGGCGCGGCTGCTGGAGCGGCTCGACCCCGGCGCCTCGGAGCGCGCGGCGGCGCAGTACCGCCAGGTCGCCTCGACGCTGGGCGCGCTGCTCGACGCGGCCGAACCCGGCCCGGCGCTGGATGCGCTGCTCGACGCCCATCCGGCCGCCGCCGAGCTCTACGAGAACCTGCATTACGCGCAGGCCGGACTGTGCCGGCATGCGCTGGGCGCCTCGCTCGGCAGCGAGATCGCCGCGGTCGACCTGATCCGCCGCGCCCGCACCCGGCGCTGAGGCGGCGCCGCGCTCAGGCCGAGATGCCGTCGGCCTTGAGCATCGCGCGGATGCCGCGCACGGCCTGGCGGATGCGGCTTTCGTTCTCGATCAGCGCGAAGCGCACATGGTCGTCGCCGTGGTCGCCGAAGCCGATGCCGGGGCTGACGCAGACCTTGGCGCGCGCCATCAGCTGCCTGGCGAACTCCAGCGAGCCCAGTGCCGCGTACTTCTCGGGGATCTTCGCCCAGATGTACATCGACGCCTTCGGGCAGTCCACGTTCCAGCCGGCCTCGCGCAGGCCCTTGACCAGCACGTCGCGGCGCTTCTGGTAGGTCGCGGCGATGTCACGGACGCAATTCTGGTCGCCCTCCAGCGCGGCGATCGCCGCCACCTGCAGCGGCGTGAAGGTGCCGTAGTCGTGGTAACTCTTGATGCGCGCCAAGGCGGCCACCAGATCGGGATTGCCGACCATGAAGCCGATGCGCCAGCCGGCCATGTTGTAGCTCTTGCTGAGCGTGAAGAACTCGACCGCGATGTCCTTGGCGCCGGGCACCTGCATGATCGACGGCGCCTTCCAGCCGTCGAAGACGATGTCGGCGTAGGCCAGGTCGTGCACGACGAAGATGTCGTGCTTCTTCGCCAGCGCGATGACGCGCTCGAAGAAGTCGAGCTCGACGCACTGCGCGGTCGGGTTGCTGGGGAAGCCGAGGATCATCATCTTCGGCTTGGGGTAGCTGCCGCGGATGGTCTTCTCCAGCTCGGCGAAGAAGTCCACGCCGGGCACCAGCGGCACCGAGCGGATGTCGGCGCCGGCGATGACCGCGCCGTAGATGTGGATCGGATAGCTCGGGTCCGGCACCAGCACGGTGTCGCCGCGGTCGAGCGTGGCCAGCATCAGGTGCGCCAGGCCCTCCTTCGAGCCGATGGTGACGATGGCCTCGCTGTCGGGGTCGATGTCGACGGCGTAGCGGTCCTTGTACCAGTGCGAGATCGCGCGGCGCAGGCGCGGAATGCCCTTGCTGGCCGAGTAGCCGTGGGTGTCGGGGCGCTGCGCGACCTCGGTGAGCTTGGCGACGATGTGCGCCGGCGTGGCCCCGTCGGGGTTGCCCATGCTGAGGTCGATGATGTCCTCGCCCCGGCGGCGCGCGGCGAGCTTGAGCTCGGCCGTGATGTTGAAGACGTAGGGGGGAAGACGGTCGATGCGGGCGAAGCGGCGCTTGCCCGAAGAGCTGGAAGACGACATTGGCAGGGATGAACGTGAGCGCCCGGAACCGTCCGAGCGACGTCGGGCCGCGCGGTGCGGCCCGAGGGCATCCTAGGCCTTGCAGCGCCAGCGTGCAAGTCTTCGGTCTTCAGCCATCCACCGGCTCGGCCGGGGTGTCGAGCAGCAACTGGTACAGGGCCAGATCGAGCCAGCGCCCGAACTTGAAGCCCACCTGCGGCAAGGTGCCGACACGGCTGAAGCCCAGACGCCGATGAAGAGCGATGCTGCCCTGGTTGTCGGCGTCGATGGCCCCGATCATCGCGTGCACCTGCCGCTGCCGGGCCGCATCGATCAGTGCGTGCATCACCTGCAGACCCAGCCCATGACCGCGGTGGTCCTGATGGACATAGACCGAGTGCTCGACCGAATACTTGTAGGCCGGCCAGGCCCGGAAGGTGCCGAAGCTGCCGAAGGCGACAAGCTGCCCCGCCTCGTCCTCGATGCCGATGACGGGAAATCCCCCCGCCTGCTTGGTCGCGAACCAGGTCTCCATGCTCGCCAGCGAGCGCGGCTGGTAGTCGTAGAGCGCGGTCGAGTTCGCGATGGCCTCGTTGAAGATGTCGAGGATGGCGCGGGCATGGCGGTCATGCGTGCACGGCACGATGCGGCGAATCGTCATGGAAGGGGGAGCCTCAGGCAGGGAGCGGCGCGAGAGCCAGGGCCAGCAGGTAGCGGGCCGGCTGCGAGCCGGGGTTGTGGAAAGTGATGCGCGAACCCGGCTGCATGGCCATGCAGTCGCCGCGCTGCAGGCGCCAGGTCCCGTGCTCGAGCGTGATGTCCATCTCGCCCTCGAGGAGCCAGATCTGATGGCTCGGACGGGCCTGCCCGGCGGGACGCTCGAAGACCACCGTCTCGCCCGCCGGAAAGCTCACCTCCACCAGTTCGATCGGCGAGACGGTGCCCGTGGGCGAGAGGTGCCGGCGCACATAGCCCGAAGCGGGGTCGGTCCAGACCGGCTGCTGCGTGTGGCGCGACACCGGATCCGGCTCCGCCTGCGGCACGGCTGCGGCAAAGAAGGCGGGCAGGGACAGTCCGAAGGCCGCAGCCAGCCTGTCGAGCACCGCGGCGGTCGGACTGGTCTCGCGCCGCTCGATCAGCGAGATCATCGAGCGGCTCACGCCGCTGTGCTGGGCCAGCTGATCCAGCGTGAAGCCACGGGCGCGGCGCAGCTCCCTGATTCGGTCGGCCAGAAAGGTGTCGATCTCCATTCATCCATCATATTGGATAAAAATCCAATAAACAAGAATGGAGTCTGTCGGGCCGTCAGCGCCGGTGGTGGCTCGGCGCCGGCTTGTGCACCGGCGTCGCCAGTCCCTCCATGCGTGCCTTGAGCTGCAGCGCCAGGTACTGCGAGTAGCAGCGCGACTGGTGCAGGTTGCCGCCGTGGATCCACAGGTTCTCGACCGGCGTGGGCTTCCACATGTTGCGCAGCTCACCCTCCCACGGGCCCGGATCCTTGGTGGTGGCCGAGCCCAGGCCCCAGCACTTGCCGACCTGGTCGGCGACCTCGGGCGAGATCAGGTCGGCCAGCCAGCTGTTCATCGAGCCATAGCCGGTCGCGTAGACCAGCAGATCGCAGGGCAGCTCGGTGCCGTCGGTCAGCGTGACCGAGCGCGGGTTGATGCGCTCGATGTTGACGCGGCTCTTCAGGTGGATGCGGCCGTCGGCC
>JACCDS011777699.1_pt1 | contig 12763 bp, 7 predicted proteins | sample 7446441 | NCBI WGS metagenome assembly JACCDS01 (sample SAMN15323445, study PRJNA562643) | freshwater metagenome | isolation source: river surface water | place: USA:Blue River Watershed | collected 2017-08-17
AACAACCGATGGCGACGGTTGCTACAAGACCAATGTCGACAAGGTTTACGCGGCCGGCGACGTGCGGCGTGGTCAGTCGCTGGTGGTCTGGGCGATCCGTGAAGGGCGCCAGGCTGCACGTGAAGTCGATGCTGCACTGATGGGGGCGACGACGCTGCCGCGTTAATCGGATACTGCTTCCTGAAAACCCGCCCGCTGCGAAGCCGGCGGGTTTTTTGTTGCCTGGCATCTGGCGCTTGATCGGGGTCAACCGATGCTCATCTTGGCCGCTTCCGCCTTCGACAGTCCGGGGTAATCGTGTGAGAATGACGAACCATCACAGGGGGAAACAATGTCGGCTGAACTGCAACCTGCCTTGCAGGTGACGACTCCGCACGGAGCACTTGATGGGCACATGTTGCTCATCCTTGGCATCATGGTTCTGATGGGAGTCTTGGGCGGCGTCGCCAATTTCTACCTGGCCGACCGACAGGGTGAACCGGGGCGGCGGGACTGGGTCAAATACCCGGTATTTGGCGTTGTCGCGGCGCTGACCGTGCCGATGTTCCTGAACATGATTTCCAGTACGCTGCTCGAAGGAGCGCGTACCAAGCCGATCGACTACTACGTTTTTGCCGGGTTCTGCCTGCTCTATGTCGTTGCCTCGCGACGGCTGTTCGAAAACATGGTCCAGCGCTTGATGGGCCAGATCGATCAGGTTCGGCGCGATGTCGGGCAGATCAGGCAGCAGAAACGGGAAGAGCCACTACTCGCACCGGTCAAGGCGGAGGCTGAGCCCCCAAGGAGTGCCGATCCTGATCCCCGTGAAGCCTTGTCATATAATGACGTTGAGATTTTGCGGGCCTTGGCCGATGGCAATTTCGTCTATGGCAACCTGGTCTCGATATGCGAGACGACAGGATTGTCGCGGGACGTAGTCAGCCAGCGGCTGACCATCATGAAAGCGATGGGGGTTATCGAGACCCGCATTAACGAAAAGAACGTCCTCCACTGGTTTGTATCGGCGCGTGGCAAAGCCGTGCTCGCCGATATCCTCGGTGGTCAGGAGCAAAAGAAAATCGCCTGAACCGCCGGTGTCCGCCGGCCTTAAATACGAAAAATCACCATGAACATCGTCATTCTCGCTGCCGGTCAAGGCAAGCGCATGCATTCCAATCTTCCCAAAGTGTTGCACCCGATTGCTGGCAAGCCGCTGGCGCAGCATGTCATCGATACTGCCCGCCAGTTGTCGCCCGAGAAACTGATCGTGGTCTATGGCCACGGTGGCGACGTCGTTCGCGCCACGCTGGCTGCTGACGATCTGGCCTGGGCCGAGCAGGCGCAGCAACTGGGTACCGGCCATGCCGTGGCGCAGGCCATCCCGGAACTGGGCTGCCCCGCCCAGACCCTGGTGCTCTACGGTGACGTGCCGCTGACTACCGTCGCGACCCTGAAGCGCTTGCTGCAGGCCGGCAAGGATGGCTTGTCGGTGCTCACCGTCGATCTGGCCAATCCGACCGGCTATGGCCGTATCGTGCGCGATGCGGCTGGCAATATGATCAGCATCGTCGAGGAAAAGGATGCGGCGGCAGAGCAAAAGGCTATCCGCGAAGTAAATACGGGCATCATGGCCATTCCGACTGCCCGCCTCGCCGATTGGCTGGGCAAGCTGAAGAACGATAACGCTCAGGGCGAGTACTACCTGACCGACGTCGTGGCTCTGGCCGTGGCCGAGGGGCTGCCGGTGCGTACCGCACAGCCTGAGGGCGAATGGGAGGTGCTGGGCGTGAACAGCAAGGTGCAGTTGGCCGAGTTGGAACGCCAGCATCAGCGCAATCTGGCCGATCAGTTGCTGGTTGCCGGCGTGCGCCTGGCTGACCCGGCTCGTATTGATATCCGGGGCCAGCTGACGCATGGCCGCGACGTGTCGGTCGATGTCGGCTGCGTCTTCGAAGGCAAGGTCGAACTGGCCGATGCCGTAGAGGTCGGCCCCTATTGCGTACTGAAGAACGTCAAAGTTGGCGCGGGAACGCGCATCGCCGCCTTCTGCCATTTCGAGGATGCGGTGATCGGGCCGGATGGCGTGCTCGGCCCCTATGCCCGCCTGCGCCCGGGCACCGAACTCGGCCCCGAAGTGCACATCGGCAACTTCGTCGAGGTCAAGAAGAGCAAGATCGCGGCGCAATCGAAGGCCAACCACCTAGCCTACATCGGTGATGCCGAGATTGGCCAGCGCGTCAATGTCGGTGCCGGCACCATTACCTGCAACTACGATGGTGCCAACAAGCACCTGACGGTGATCGAGGACGACGTATTTATTGGTTCCGATACGCAACTGGTGGCACCGGTACGAGTTGGGCGCGGGGCAACGCTGGGCGCCGGCACGACCTTGACCAAGGATGCGCCGCCCGATGCGCTGACCGTGTCGCGCGCCAAGCAGATGACCCTGCCCGGCTGGGCGCGGCCGCAGAAGGTGAAGAAATAATGGATTGGGGGTTCATGGCCTTCGCCGTGGCGTCGACGCTGTCGCTGGCGACTGGCGGCGTGCTGTTGATTGCTGGCTATATCGGTACGGTGCCGGCCGCTTTCAGCTTTGGATTGAAGACCGGTTTGCCGGTACTGCTCTTGCCGGTGATCGGGCCGACGTGGTTCGCGCTGAGTCGCGGCCCGGAATTCCGGCGTCACGCCATCCAACTGATCGCCGGCCTGGCGCTGGTGGTGGTTGCGGGTGGCCTGATCCTGGGGCTGGGCCCCCATTTTGCGGAAAAACTGGTTGCCGAGGCGGTCGAGGCGGCCAAGAACCGGTAATCACGCGCTGATTTTCATTTGTTCAGGGAGAACAAGATGTCCAAATACACAAGCGAGGCCCTACGTTCTGTCGCATTGGTTGGTCATGGTGCTGCCGGCAAGACCAGCCTGGCCGAGGCGCTGTTGTTCGCGACGGGGGCCATTGGCGCCAAGGGAAGCGTCGACAAGGGCAATACTGTCGGCGATTCGGATGCCCAGGAAAAGGAAGCCGGCCACTCCCTGACTTCGGCCGTGATGAATTTCGGCTATGAAGATACGCATGTCCATCTGATCGACACGCCGGGCTATCCGGACTTCGCCGGTCAGGCCATCGCTTCGCTGGCTGGCGTCGATACGGCGCTGATCGTGGTCAATGCGCAAACCGGCATCGAACTGTCGACCGAGCGCATGATGCGCTACGCGGCCGACCGCAAGTTGTGCCGAATGATCGTCATCAACAAGATCGACGCCGATAACCTCGATCTGCCGGGCCTGGTGGCCGACATCCGCGAGCGTTTCGGCAAGCAGTGCATGCTGCTCGACTTGCCGGCGCACGGTGCAGCCGATGTCGTCGAGGTGCTCGAACACGCTGCCGGCGATGCTGATTTCGAATCGGTCGCCGCCGCCCACCGTGCGTTGATAGACCAGATCGTCGAGGAAGACGAGGACCTGTTGGCCCAGTACCTCGAAGATGGGGCAGACCCGAGCGCTGCTGCCTTGCATGCCCCATTCGAGAAGGCGCTGCGCGAGGGGCATCTGATTCCCATCCTGTTCACTTCTGCCAAGACCGGCGCCGGCATTCCGGAACTGCTGCATGTGCTGGCCTCGCTGGCACCGAACCCGGCGGAAGGCAATCCGCCGCCCTTCTACAAGGGCGAGCCGGGCGGTGCCACCGAGGCATTCCAGGCCGTTCCGGACGCCGGCATGCACGTTCTGGCCCACGTTTTCAAGGTCATTGCCGATCCCTACATGGGCAAGATCGGTGTTTTCCGCGTGCATCAGGGCACGGTGAAGAAGGACATGCAGTTGTTCGTCGGCGACGGCAAGCGGCCGTTCAAGGTGGCCCACCTCTACCAATTGCAGGGCAAGGACTCCATGGAGGTCGATGAACTGCTGCCGGGTGACATCGGTGCCATCGCCAAGATCGACGAAATCGAATTCGACTGCGTGCTGCATGACTCGCACGATGAGGACCATATCCATCTCGTGCCGCTGGAGTTCCCAAAGCCGATGGCCGGCCTGGCGGTCGAAACCAGGAAGAAGGGTGACGAGCAGCGTCTGTTCGACATCCTCGGCAAGCTGGCCATGGAAGATCCGACCTTCGTGGTCGAACGTCATCCGACCAGCAACGAAACGGTCATTCGTGGCCTGGGCGAAATCCACCTCAAGGCCAAGCTGGCCAAGATGGCAAGCCAGTACAAGCTGGAAGTCGACACCCAGCCGCCGCGCATTCCCTACCGCGAAACCATCACCGGCAATGCCGAGGCCATGTACCGCCACAAGAAGCAGTCGGGTGGGGCCGGGCAGTTCGGCGAGGTGCATCTGCGCATCGAGCCGAAGGGGCGTGGTGAGGGCTTCGAGTTCGTCGATGCCGTTAAGGGCGGGGTGATTCCCGGTGTTTTCATGGCTGCGGTGGAAAAAGGTATCCGCCAGGGCCTGGAGGGCGGGGTCGTCGCCGGCTACGAGGTCGAGGACATCAAGGTCACCGTCCATGACGGCAAAACGCACGCGGTCGACGGCAAGGAAGTGGCTTTCACCATCGCCGGCCGCAAGGCAGTGATCGAGGCTATTCGCGCTGCCAAGCCGATCGTGCTCGAGCCGATTGTCAGTATCGAGATCGTCGTGCCCGAAAGTGCCATCGGCGACCTGACCGGTGATCTATCCGGGCGTCGTGGCCATATCACCGGCACGGATGGGCGCGGTCATGGTATGGCTGCAATCAGCGGCGAAGTGCCGCTGGCCGAGCTGAACGACTACCAGTCCCGCCTCAAGTCGCTGACCGGTGGGCAGGGGAGCTACACCATCGAATTCGCGCGTTACTCGGCGGTTCCGCCCAACGTGCAACAGCAGATGGCGAGCAAGTTCCAGTTGCACGACGAAGACGAGTAAACGCTCCCTCCACGCCGCCCAAAGGCCGACCCAGTCGGCCTTTTGCATTTTCAGGGCAGCCGTCGGCAAGACGGCTAGCGAGAAGGAAAAGCCTTCTCGATGCTGCCCAGAACCCTTTCCAGTTCGCACTCGAAAGCGCTCAGGTGCGCTGTCTGTTCGGGCATGGCGGCCTTGATGGCATCTTCGAGGTTCTTGGCGAGCAGGGAGAGCTGCTTGGCGCCAATCGTTCCGCCGGTGCCTTTGACGCTATGCGCCAGGCGGGCAGCCGTTTCGCGGTCCCCGATGCTCAGCGCCTGGCGCAGGCGCTCCGGCTCGCCGGTGAAGCGGCCATGAAAATCGCGCAGCACTTTTTCGTAGAGCGGGGCCTTGTTCAGCATGCGGCGCAGCCCGTCGGCGACATCGATGCCCGGCATTTCAGGGAAGGATGGCGCTGCCGGCGGAGCGGCCTTGGGGGCGACCGGCTCGGCCATCACGGGCGACGATGACGGTGCGGTGGCCGGGGCGGGGGCAGCCTGGGGAGATCGTGCATCGGCATGGCGCCGGATCGTGGCCAGCAACTGATCCGGTTCGATCGGCTTGGTCAGAAAGCCGTTCATGCCGGCATCCCGTGCCCGCTGGCGCTCATTTTCGAGGGCGTGGGCCGTCAGCGCGATGATCGGTATGTCTGGCCGGATCGAGCCGGCCCGGATGCGGCGGGTGGCTTCAAGCCCGTCCATCTCCGGCATCTGGATGTCCATCAGGATCAGGTCGATCTGCCCACTGCTGCCGGCAAACGCCTCAATGGCCAGTTGGCCGTTGTCGGCAAGCATGATGGTGGCCCCCAGGGATTCCAGCAGATCGCGGATGATGAGCTGGTTGGTCGGCACATCTTCGGCGACCAGGATGCGTATACCGGCCAGAGGGGCGGCGTCGACTTCCGGTACGCTTGCCTGGGTGTGTCCAGGCTGGCCGTCGAGATGGGCCAGAATCTCCCCGATCCGCCCAAAGGTCACCGGTTTTTCGACGATTTCGTCGAACACGTCGAGCGAACCGCGTAGATCGGTGGCATGCGGGTTGCCCGCAGTGACCATGACCAGGCGGGTGCTGGCACCCAGCTTGGAGCGCAGCATGCCGGCCAGGGCGAGGCCATCGATCCCGGGCATGTTGAGGTCGATCATGATGCAGTCGAAGGGCGTCGCATCGTTGCGCAAGCGGGAGAGCGCAGCACTGGCCGACTCGTCGGTTTCCACCGTGCAGCCATGTTTTTTCAGGAGCCGGGCGAGCACCGTTCGGGCGAGGCTGTGATCATCGACCACCAGGATGCGGTGGCTGAGCGGCTGGTCGCGATGCGCCGCGCTTTGGCCGACGCCGAGCAATACGGTGAAGGAAAAGGTCGAGCCGACCTGCGGCATGCTGTCGATGGTGATGCTGCCGCCCATCATTTCAATCAGGCGCTTGGTGATCACCAGTCCGAGGCCCGTGCCGCCGAACTTGCGCGTGACCGAGTTGTCCGCCTGGGTAAAGGGCTGGAACAGGGCGGCTTGCTGTTCGCGCGACATGCCGATGCCGGTATCCTGGATGCGGAAACCCAATTCGATCTTGTCGTTGCTCTGATGGTGGCAATCTACATACAAGGTAATGCCACCTACGGCGGTGAATTTGATGGCATTGCCAACCAGGTTGATCAGCACCTGTGACAGGCGCAATGCATCGCCGCGCAAGCTGGTCGGAACATTGGGGGCAACCACGTATTCGAGGATCAGCTTCTTTTCCTGAACGCGGCTGCGCAGCAGGCTGGACAGATTGTCCAGGATGTCGTCGAGTTCGAAATCCGCCTCTTCCAGGCTCATCCCCCCTGCGTCGATCTTGGAGAAGTCCAGTACGTCATTGACCAGTGCGAGCAGGAGTTTTCCGGCGCCTTCGATGCGCCGCACGTATTCCATTTCACGGGGTTGGAGCTGGCTTTGCCGCAGCAGGTGGGAAAGACCGATCACGCCGTTCAGCGGGGTGCGTATTTCGTGGCTCATGTTGGCCAGGAAGTCGGCGCGGGCCTGGGCCAGCGCTTCCGATTCCAGTCGGGCCGCCTCTCGCATGCGGGCCAGGGTGCGGTCCCGATCGTTGTCGAAGGCGATGCGGTTGCGCAGTGTTTCGAGGCCATGGATGAGCTGTGCGATCTCGTCGTTGCCGCGAATGTCGAGCGGGGTGTCGAACTGGCCGGCCGATATGGCTTCGAACGTCGGGAGAACCTCGGTGTGGAGCGGGTCGAGAACCAGTTTGCGCAGCAGGTGGAGAATGGTGACGAGAATCGCGCCAGCCAGCAGCAGGCCGCCGACAATGACCGACCAGAGGACGCTTTGCGTCAAAGCGGCAAATTCATCGACCGTCGTGCCGCCAGCGATGATCCAGTGCGGCATGTCGAGTGTTTCGAAGATGACCAGCTTTTTCCGGGGGGCTGTTTCTCCGGCCTCCTCGTTTTGCCAGGCATAGCTGATCTCGCCCTGTCGGCGCTGGGCCATTTCAGCAACCAGGAACTGTGTCGGGCTGATACGGAAATCAGCCAGATTCGTACCCTCCTTGTAGGGGTGCAGGAGCAGATCACCGTAGCTTTCGCCTGGCGTCGCATCGAGGATGTAGTAATAGCCGCTGTTGCCGACCTGCATGGCGCGAATCTGCACCTTGAGCGTGGCCAGTTGATCGTCGATGTCGATCCCGACCGCGCTGGCCCCGATGACGACGCCTGCACTGTCCTTGATGGGGGTGTAGCGGGTGATGTACTGGCGCCCGAAAACCCTGGCTGGACCGATGTAGATCTGGCCGGCCAGGAGCGGCTCATGGGCGGGATGGCGGCTGCTCAGATAGCTGCCGATCGCCGGCTTGCCAAGTTCGTCCGGGGCCGTGCTCAAGCGCCGTTGAAACCCGTCGCGGGTCAGCAGGAAGATGCTGGCAGCGCCGCGCAGTTCTTTCAAACTGCTGGTCAGCCCGGCCGCACGCGTGGGATGGTCGATCAGTGCAGCGAGCGTCAGGTAGGTCATTTTCTGCGAGCCACCGATGCTCTCCTCGATGGTTTCGCTGAGGGTTTTTGCGTAGCCGACGGTTTCGGAGTTGGCGCTTTCGATACGGGAGGAGACTGCAGCGCGCAAAAGGCTGACGTCGTGGGTCAGCTGATGGCGGGCATTTTCGTCCAGCGTGCGGGTGATGTGGGTGCCGATGAAATATGTGGCAGCGCTCAGGGTCAGGATGGCTGCCAGCAAGGATGCCGCCAGAAATTTGGTGCCGAGGGAGATGTCGTGGCTGGCATAGCCGAGCAGCGAGGCCAGTCGGCGTCGCCGGATCACACTGCCGTGCTTGAAGCTTAGTTCATTCTGCGCCGGGTCGCGCAGGGTGGCGTAGGCGATTTCGGCGGCATGGATCTGCTCGCGCGTCGGCTTGCGGCGCATGGACATGTAGCCGGACAGTTTCTTGCCATCCATGAGCGGCGAGACATGGGCCTCCACCCAGTAGAAATCCCCGTTCTTGCACCGGTTCTTGAGCATGCCGACCCAAGGTCGGCCGGCCTGGATGTCGCGCCAGAAATCGGCGAAAACTGCGCTTGGCATGTCCGGGTGGCGGACGACGTTGTGCGGTTGGCCGATCAGTTCCTCTTCGCTGTAGCCGCTGATCTCGACGAAATCCGGGTTGATGAAGAGGATGCGGCCGTGTTCGTCCGTACGGGAAATGATGAGCTGATCATCCCGCACTTCAATCTCATGCTTGCCAACCAACCCGTTGTCGCGCATTGCAACAGATACCCCATGACGATCAGCGCTTGAACGAACCGACCACTCTGAAACTTTTTAAAGATACAAAAATCAACAAAAACAATAATGCCAAGAGGGCTTGTTTGTCAATTCGTCATTTGGGGGGTGTCGTTCAGGCCTTGTCGCCGGACCAGGTGACGGTGGCCAGGAACAGGTAGCCGGCGCCGTACACCGTCTTGATGAAGGCCGGGCTGTCGGCATCGGGTTCCAGCTTGCGGCGCAGGCGGGAGATACGGACGTCGATGGCGCGGTCGGTGGGGGCCAGGTCGCGTGTGCCCATCAGCTTTTCGCGCTGCAGGATGCGGTTCGGGTTGTTGATGAAGATCTTGAGCAGTTCCGATTCGGCTGTGCTCAGTGCATGTTCCTCGCCACCCGGCGAGGTCAGGTGATTGTTGCCGAGGTTGAAGCGCCAGCCGCTGAATTCGGCCACCTGGCGGGCCGTGGCTTCGTTGCCCTCGCGCCGGCGGACGATGCTGCGCACGCGGGCGACCAGTTCGCGCGGTTCGAAGGGCTTTAGCACGTAGTCGTCGGCACCCAGTTCGAGGCCCATGACGCGGTCGCTGACATGGGCGCGGCCGGTCAGGATCAGGATCCCGCAGGGCGATTGCGCCTTGACGCGCTGCATGGCCTCGATGCCGTCCATGTCAGGCAGGCCGAGGTCGATGATGCACAGGTCGGGGGCCAGGCTGCGCAGGCGGCGCAGCAGATCGCCGGCGCTGCGGCACCAGACGGTGCGGAAACCGAAATCGCCGAGCACCTGCTCGATAATTTTCGCGACATCGGGATCGTCCTCGACGATGGCGATGGTCTTGGCGGATTCGTTGTCTCTCATTGCGTTTCTCGGGTGGCGCGGAGCAGGGCGCGGGCCAGGTCCTGGCGCACGAAGGGCTTGGCCAGCACGGGCAGGTCGCTGGCGCCGTCGGCATCGGTTTCGTCGGTGTAGCCGCTCATCAGCACGATGCGCATGTCGGGCCGGCGGCCCAGCACGGCCTCGGCCAGTTGGCGGCCATTGAGCTCGCCCGGCATGATGATGTCGCTGACCACGATGGCGATATCGATGATCTGGTCGACCATCTCCAGCGCCTGCTCGCCGTCCTCGGCCTCGATGACCGGGTAGCCGAGGTCGATCAGTTGCTGGCGGACGACGCGGCGGACGTTGGGCTCATCCTCGACGAGCAGCACCAGTTCGCCGCCGTGCGGGAGGAGAACTTCGTCGCTGTCGGCATCGCTGTCAGGGCCCGCCGTGGCCAGCGGCAGCACGAGCAGCACGGTGGTGCCCTGGCCGGGCTGGCTCTGGATGGAGATGCCGCCGCCCGACTGCTTGGCAAAACCGTAGGCCATGGCCAGGCCGAGGCCGCTACCGAGGCCGAGGCGCTTGGTGGTGAAGAAGGGTTCGCAGGCCCGGGCCAGCGTGGCGGCATCCATGCCACTGCCGTTGTCGGCCACTTCGATCAGCACGTACTGGCCGGGGGCGACGTCGAAGGCGCTGGCGTTGGCCGACAGGTCGACGGCGCGCGCGGCAATGTGCAGGCGGCCGCCGCCGGGCATGGCGTCGCGCGAATTGAGCGCGAAGTTGAGCAGGGCGCTTTCCAGCTGGCCGGGGTCGACCAACGCATGCACGCTGGCCGCGCTGAGATCGGTGGACACGGACACGGACTCGGGCAGCGAGCGGCGGACCAGCTTGGCCAGGCTGGCGATAAGCTGGCCGGTGTCGATCACCTGCGGTTCCAGCGGCTGCTGGCGCGAGAAGGTGAGCAGGCGGTTGATCAGTTGCACGCCGCGGCGTGCCGATTGCAGGGCTGGCTCGACGAATTCGTTGACCTCGGCATCGTCCGGCCGGTGATCCTGCAGCGCCGCCAGGTTGCCGATGACGACGGTGAGCAGGTTGTTGAAATCATGGGCCAGGCCGCCGGTCAGCTGGCCGATGGCTTCCATCTTTTGCGCTTGCACCAGGGCGGCCTGCATGCGCTTCTGCTCGGTGATGTCGTGCGAGAAGACGAAGAAGCCGAGGTTCTCGCCCTCGGCGCTGATTTCCGGGACCAGCGTGCTTTGCGCATGGACCGTCTGGCCCTCGCGCTGCATCTGGTACTCGTAGGTGACCTGCTGGCCGGACAGTGCCTTGCGGACTGAGTCCCTGACCTGGGCATAGACCTCGGGGCCGATCACGTCGCGCACGTCGCGGTCGGTGATCGTCCCTTCCGGGTGACCGTACCAGTCCGAATAGCCCTTGTTGGCGTAGCGATAGACCTCGTCCTTGTCGACGTAGCCGATCAGGATGGGCACGGTGTCGTTGATCAGGCGCAGGCGGGCTTCGCTGCGGCCCAGCGCGGCGGCGATACGCTCGTTTTCCTCGTTGGCCTTGCGCAGGTTGGCGAAGGTGTTTTCGAGCTGGGCGGTGCGCCGGCGCACCCGTTCGTCGAGTTGGATATTCTGGTGCTCGGTCAGGTGCTCGATGTAGCGCTGCTCGGTCACGTCGCTGTACAGCGTGACGAAGCCCTGGTGCGGCAAGGGTTCGCCGCGCAGCAGCAGCACCTTGCCGTTCGGGCGCTGGCGTTCGGTGACGTGCTGCGCGAAGTTGCGGGCGCTGGCGACGCGCTGGGCGATCTGCTCCTCCTTGTCGCCCGGGCCATATTCGCCGCGCTCGGCGTTGTAGCGGATGAAGCCCTCGAAAGGGGCGCCGACATAGGCCAGTTGGTCGGGGAATTCGAGCAGTTCGAGGAAGGTGCGGTTCCACGCCACCAGGCGCAGATCGCCGTCGAACACGGTGATGCCCTGGTCGAGCAGGTCGAGCCCGGCCTGCAACATTTCGTAGCGCTGGCGGGTTTCGGCGGGGGCGGTTTCGGGCGACATCGGACGATTCTAGTGCAGGCGAACGGGTGGATTCGGTGATGTAACGATTCGTTACATTCTGCCAATAGTTGCGCAAGAGTGTTTTGCGATTCTTCTCAAACAATAAAAGCACGGTCACGGGCGCACACCAAAAAAGCCTGGGTCGGCAATAACTTGCATTTCGAGAACAGCAAACTCGGCAAGCAAAACGTGAGGAGATTTACCGTGGTTAACCCGTACACCGTAGGGCTGGACCGGAATCCGGCCAACTATGTTCCGCTGTCGCCGCTGACCTTCATCGAACGGTCGGCCTTTATCTATCCCAAGCGCATTTCCGTCATCCAGGGCGCCCGCCAATATACCTGGAAGGAAAGTTACGATCGCGCCCGCCAGCTCGCTTCGGCGCTGCAGGGCCGCGGCATCGGCAAGGGCGACACGGTTGCCGTGATGCTGCCGAACAGCGCCGCCATGTTCGAATGCCACTTCGGCGTGCCGATGGTCGGCGCCGTGCTGAACACCCTGAATACCCGCCTCGACGCCGAAGCCATCGCCTTCATGCTGGCCCATGGCGAAGCCAAGGTGCTGATTACCGACCTCGAATTCTCCAAGGTGGTCAAGGCTGCGCTGGAATTGCTGGAAGGCCCGAAGCCGCTGGTCATCGATAGCCTCGATCCGGATTTCACCGACGGCGAAAAGCTTGGTGAGAAGGATTACGACGCTTTCCTGAACGAAGGCTCGCCCGATTTCGCCTGGCAACTGCCGGAAGACGAGTGGGATGCCATCGCGCTGAACTACACCTCCGGCACCACCGGCAACCCGAAGGGCGTCGTCTACCACCACCGCGGTGCCTACCTGAACTCGGCCTCCAACATCATTTCCTGGGGCATGCCGCCGCACGCGGTCTACCTCTGGACCCTGCCGATGTTCCACTGCAACGGCTGGTGCTTCCCGTGGACCCTGGCCGCCAACGCCGGTACCAGCGTCTGCCTGCGCAAGGTCGATCCGGCCCTGATCTTCGGCCTGATCAAGGAACACACCGTTACCCACATGTGCGGCGCGCCGATCGTCTACGGCATGATGATCAACGCTCCGGACGAGCTCAAGCAGGGCATCGAACACACGGTCAACGGCCTGATCGCCGGCGCCGCGCCCCCGGCCGCGATCATCGAAGGCGCCGAGCAGATGGGGTTCAACATCACCCATGTCTACGGCCTGACCGAAACCTACGGTCCGGCCTCGGTGTGCGCCAAGCATCCGGAATGGGATCGTCTGCCGATCGACCT
>JACCDS012010516.1_pt1 | contig 12760 bp, 7 predicted proteins | sample 7446441 | NCBI WGS metagenome assembly JACCDS01 (sample SAMN15323445, study PRJNA562643) | freshwater metagenome | isolation source: river surface water | place: USA:Blue River Watershed | collected 2017-08-17
AAGGCTTCGCTTGGCAGTGGTGATGCTTTTTATGTCACTGTGGCCTATCAGCCGGTGTCAAAGCTGCGCTTTGGTTTTCGCCAGCAGGTCATTCGCAGCCGGGACGACAAGCTGATGCTGGATGCGCTGGTCACTGGTACCGCGCTTAATCCGCAAGGGCGGCCTTTTGTGCCGCCGGAACTGGGTCTGTTGGCTGACTGAGTTTGCTCGCTGACTAAGTTTGCTCGCTGACTGAGTCTGCTGACCGACTGAGCTGGCGCAGCTGCTGCAGGCGCCCGCGGCAGACAGCCTGTCGCGGACTGCCTGCCGCCGATAGCCGACGCCTGGCAGCAGGCAGCCTGGCGTTTAACGGCCGTCCAGCAAACGGCCGAGCCCACCCAGAACCGAGCCTTCCCCCTGACTGCTGCCGCCCATCGAAGGGGCATGACTGATGATGCGATCGGCGAGGCGCGAAAACGGCAGGCTCTGGATCCAGACTTTGCCATGGCCACGCACTGTTGCCAAAAATAAGCCTTCACCGCCAAACAGGATGGATTTGAGGCCTTTGCTCATCTCGATGTCGTAATCAATATCACCGGCCATCGCCACCAGACAGCCGGTGTCCAGCCGCAGCGTTTCGCCGTTGAGTTCGCGTTCAATCACAGTGCCGCCGGCATGGACAAAGGCCAGGCCGTCGCCTGACAGCCGCTCGAGGATAAAACCTTCACCGCCAAAAAAGCCGGCGCCGAGTTTACGGTTAAAGGCGATGTCGACTTTGGTGCCTTTGGCGGCGCACAAAAAAGCATCTTTCTGACAAATGATTTCACCGCCCAAGGCGGCCAGATCCAACGGAATAATGCTGCCGGGGAAGGGGGCGGCAAAAGTGACCCGGCTTTTGCCGCGGCCTTCGTTGGTGAAATGCGTCATAAACAACGACTCGCCGGTCAGCACCCGTTTGCCAGCGCCGAGCAGCTTGCCAAATAAACTCTGGTCAGCTTCAGAGCCATCGCCCATCCGCGTTTCAAAACGGATGTCCTGCTCCATGTAATTCATTGCGCCGGCTTCGGCGATGACGGTTTCTTGTGGGTCGAGTTCAAGCTCGACCATTTGCATGCTGTTGCCGATAATTTTGTAGTCGATTTGATGGCTGGCCATGGTTGGGCTCCGCTTTGAAAGGAAGACATTAGCCATTCATTTCTGCCGCAACAGCTGGATAACTGCAACTGAAAATGCTGTCAGCAGACACTTAAACTGTATCAGGTTGTGACTGAACCATCGATTCGAATGAGATGCGACGATCCGACGTAGTGGTTGTGCTGTATAAGTCGCGGTGATTATTTTTCACACAGGGCTTGACGGCCAATTTTGGATAGTCTAAAACGATTAAGTTAAGAGGCGTGAAAATTCCTCAGCTATCCAGGCAGCAGCAAGCGCTGTTTTTTTTGGTTAGCAAACTTAAACGATTAAGTTGATATGAAAAATAAGTTGAGCAGGTAACGGCAATCATTGATGTCGCGATGTTACCGCCATAAATTCTGCTCCGGCAGGCGCATCAACTGAGTCCGGGTCATCATTCACAACAGCAATCGACAAGGGTTATCAAATGAGAGCAATGAAGTTTAAACCGACGTTATTGTCGCTGGCAGTGTCCTCTGCCATCTGTTCAGCACCTTCTATCGCCCAGCAGGCAACCACGCCTTCAGCGGCTGCAGATCCAGCGGTCGAAGTCATCGCTGTACGCGGGATCCGCGGCTCGCTGATCCGCTCTCAGGCAGAGAAAATGGATAACTCTTCGATTGTGGAAGCTATTTCGGCGGAAGACATCGGCAAACTGCCAGACTCTTCCATTGCAGAATCCTTGTCGCGCTTGCCGGGTCTGGCGGGGGAGCGGGTCGGCGGCCGCACGTCCGGGATTTCGGTGCGCGGCTTTAAAGAAGATTTCACCGGGACCTCATTAAATGGTCGTGAACTGATCGGCATCGGCGACAACCGTGGGGTGGAATACGACCTGTACCCTTCCGAAATCATGACCGGCGCCACGATTTATAAAACCACTGATGCGGCTTTACTGGTGCAGGGCATTGGCGGCACCGTCGACTTGCGCACTGTGCGTCCGTTGCAGGCTAAAGAAACCCTGACTTTTAACGGCAACTATGAAATGAACAGCCGGGATTCAGACAACCCTGAATTTGATAACAAGGGCAAACGTTATGCGTTGTCTTTTGTTGAGAAGTTTGCTGACGATACCGTTGGCCTGGCGGTCGCGCTGGCGTCCACTGAATCGCCCAACAATCAGCGTAAATATGGCGTCTGGGGCTATTCAACCAATGAAGCCGGTCAGGTGTTACCAACCGGTCTTGATACCGCCTCTATCAGTACCAAGCTGGAACGTGACACTATTTCTGCCATTTTCCAGTATCAGCCCAATGACAAAGTCAATCTGGTGTTGGATGTGCTGGACATCGATTACTCGGATTCAGGCGTGCTGCGTGGTTTTATTGAGCCCTTTTCTTCGGCCAATGTGACCGGCACCGGCGTGAATAACCAAGGGACTCAGGTCGGTGCCAACCCGGTACTTCGCACAGATCCACTGCAAAAAGACGGTGAACTGCAGGTATTTGGCCTGAATCTGGAGTATCAGCTGAACGACGACTGGCAGGTTGCACTGGATGTGGCCAGCAGTGAATCCTCCAAGCGCGATTTACGGGGTGAATCCTACGCCGGGCTGGCCCGTTCGGGGGCGCTCAGTTCGGCGCAGCTGGGTTCGCGCCAGTTTACCATGAGCCCGGACGGGGTCTTTTTTACCGGGTCATCTGGGCTTGGTGCATTCAGCAATCCGGCAGCACTGCAGCTGACAGGTCCTCAGGTCTGGGGGGGCGGCATGGCCAATCTGGCCAGCCAATTTACGACTAACGTACTGCAGGCAAACGGCGAGCCGTACAGTTATTTCAATGCGCAGGATGGCTTCCTGAACTATGCCGATTTCAGTGAAGAGTTAAAAACCTACCGGCTTGAAGCCAAAGGCAACCTGGATTACAGCATCTTTACCAAGCTGACCCTGGGCCTGAACTACTCCGACCGTTTCAAAGACAAGGACAATAAAGGCTTCTTTGCGACGGCCACCTCCTATCCGTTTTCAACAGCTATCCCGGCGAAATATTTATACAACGGACTGGCTGATTTGACCTGGGCTGGTTTAGGTTATGTGGTTGCCTATGACGGTTTTGCTCCTTACAACGATGGGACTTACAAACTCAATGACGCGGGGTTGCTCGAGCCGGATCGGCTGGGAGACACCTATGTCGTCAATGAGGAAGTGACGACCTTGTATGCAAAAACCGACTTTGACACTGAGCTTGCTGGCATGCCACTGACCGGGAATATCGGGTTGCAGTATGTAAAAACCGATCAGTCATCGAGCGGTTTTATCGGAATAGTGGGGGCGAATTTCGCCGTCTGTGATGATAATGGTGACAAACAGGTGGATGCAGACTGCGTGACCGAACTGGGTGACAGTTACAGCCATGTGCTGCCCAGCCTGAATATGAGCCTGGAAGTGGCGGATAATAATTTTGTCCGCTTCGCTGCCAACAAAACCATCAGCCGGGCCCGCATTGACCAGATGAAAGCGTCAGGTTTCGTCAAGTTCGATCAGAACATCGACCTGATTGCGATCCCGAACAGCGAAGCCGCGGTCGAAACTTATGGTTCGCCCTGGTCTAAATTTGCCGGTAATCCGTTGTTAAAGCCGCTGGAAGCCAACAACTTTGACCTGGCCTATGAGCGTTACTTCGATGATGAAGGTTATGTCTCGGTGACCGCGTTTTACAAAGATTTGGTGAACTGGACCCGTGACGGTAACACCCTGATCAATTTCACCAATGATGAAACCAACGGTGGCGCGAACTATTTTATTCCTGGTTTCCATGACCGCATTATCGACCAGAGCGGCACTTATGGCCCGGCAGATATTTTTTATGCCGCGGGCGCCAAAGTCACCCCACCAAACTACGGCTACTTTTCTTACTTTGAAGATGGGTTGAGTGGTCGGGTCCATGGTGTGGAAGTCACCGCCAACCTGCCACTGAACAAGGTCGCTGATGTGCTGGAAGGCTTTGGCCTGGCAGCTTCTGGCACCTTGATTGATGCCAAACTGAGCGACGGCAACCGGATCCCGGGACAATCGGATAAAGTGTTCTCCCTGACCGCTTATTACGAAATGAATGGTTTCGAAGTGCGGGTTGCCGGCACAGACCGCTCCGACTTCCTGACCTATGAGCGGGGCGGTTCTAACAAAATCTCAACGGCCAGTCGCAATGGCGTGACACTGGTCGATGCGCAAATCAGCTACGACTTCAGCGAAAGCAGTTTCACTGCATTGCATGGTCTGCGCATTTCTTTGCAAGGGACCAACCTGACAGATGTTGATGAGGAGACCGTCAACAGTGATGGCATTGTCACCACCCGCCGGCAGTTTGGTCCGACTTACATGCTGAACGTCAACTACGCGTTTTATTGATCAGGTCCCGGTGTAAAGACCTCTGTGAAGCGTTATGTCAGCAGAGGTCTTTTTTTTCTTTCAGAATTTTTGCTTTACTCTCATCAAGATAACGAAAGTCTGTGACCGGGGTAACTGATGAAACCGATAAAAAAAGTGGTGGTCGCCGGGGGCGGCACTGCAGGCTGGATGGCCGCGGCGCTTTTGAAAAAAGTATTAGGTGCCAGCGTAGAGATTGAGCTGGTCGAGTCAGACGCAATCGGCATTGTCGGGGTTGGTGAAGCCACCATCCCGCCTATCCAGATTTATAACCAATATCTTGGCCTTGATGAGAAAGCCTTTTTGCGTGAGACCCACGCCACCATCAAACTGGCTATCAGATTCGACAACTGGCGACAATCTGGTGACAGTTATTTTCATACCTTTGGCGCTCCCGGTGCTGCGCTGGGCTTTTGTAACTTTCAGCATTACTGGCTGCGTGCAAAGCAGGCAGGGCTTAGTGAATCATTGTGGGATTTTGACCTGAATTATCTGTGTTGTGTTGCCGGTAAATTCAACATTATCCAAACACCGAATCCGCTCTATGAAATGCCATACGCCTATCATTTTGACGCGACGCTGTATGGCCGGTTTTTACGTAAAATTGCTGAGGCCGCCGGAGTGCGCCGCACCGAAGGCATCATCGACGCGGTCCGCCAGCATGGTGTCAGTGGTTGTGTTGAAGCCTTACAACTGAGTGATGGCCGCCTGGTTGAAGGCGATTTTTTCATCGACTGTACTGGCCTGCGCAGTCTGTTGTTGCAAAAAACGTTGCAAGTCCCCTTTGAATCTTATGCCCGTTATCTGCCGGCCAACCGCGCCCTGGCGGTGCCGAGTGAGCGCTTTGCCCAAACGTTGCCATATACCCGCAGCATCGCGCACAAAGCGGGCTGGCAATGGCGCATCCCGCTGACTCACCGCAATGGCAATGGCCTGGTGTATTGCTCCGATTATTTGTCGGATGACGAAGCCAGCCATCTGTTGCTTGGCAATCTCGACAGCCCGGCGCTGGCGGAGCCGAGGCTCATCCGCTTTGAAACCGGCCGGACCGCACGCCAGTGGTCTCATAATGTCGTGGCTGTTGGGCTGGCCAGCGGTTTTCTGGAACCGCTGGAATCGACCAGTATCCATCTGATCCAGTCGGCGATTGTCCGTTTATTGAAGGTATTTCCACAGCAGCAGGGGACCGTTGGCCAGGATGCGGCGACCAACTATTACAACGAAGAATCCAAAGCAGAATTTGAAACCATCCGCGATTTTATTATTTTGCATTACCATGCCAATGAGCGCGACGACTCCGACTTCTGGCGTGACATGCGCCAGATGGCAATTCCCGCGCGGCTTTTGCACAAAATCGAACTGTTCCGGCAAAGTGGTCAGGTTTTTAACGATGCCCACGATATTTTCCGCGATGCCTCCTGGATCCAGGTGATGCTGGGACAGGGCATCATCCCGGCGACTTATCATCCGGCGGCAGCGCTGCCATCTGTGGCTGAACTGAACAGCACCTTACAGCGGCTGCGCGAGGCCAAGCAGCAGCCCCTGTCACAAATGCTGGCACACGATGAATTTTTACGCCGTTACAGTGCAGCGCCTGCACAGGTGGCGCGATGACATCGGCGCCGGCATTTCACTTTGTCATCGTTGGCGGCGGTACGGCCGGCTGGCTGGCTGCATTGTTGCTGGCGCACCGTTTTGGCGGGGCCGGTTCAGCTCAATGTGCAGGCACAAAGCCTGGCTTTTCTGTGTCTGGTCAGTCTGACCGCGCCGGTCTGCCGGCTGTTCGGATCAGCCTGATCGAAGCGCCGGATATTGGTATTGTCGGTGTCGGTGAGGGCTCGACGCCAACCTTACGCCGTCTGTTTACCCAGCTGGGTATTGCCGAAGCGGAATGGATGAGTGCCTGCCAGGCCACTTACAAAACCAGTATTCGTCTTTGTGACTGGAGCCGGGACGTCAACGGACTGGCGCAGCAGTACAGCCATCCGTTTTTGTCGCAGCTCGATGTGCACAGCGAACTGGCGTTCTACAGCAATTGTTTTAAACGCCGGCTGGGGCTGGCGGCTGAAACCAGTCCGGAGCGTTTTCTGTTTAACGGCTATCTGGCCAACTTGCATTTAGCACCAAAGGCGCCTGCCCATTTCCCATTCCGGCTCGAATACGGATATCACTTTGACTCCGCTTTGCTCGGGCAATTCTTGCGGCAAAAAGCGCAGCAATGGGGGGTAGAGTACCTGCCTCTCAACGTTGACACAGTGCAGCAATGGCCGGATGGCAGGCTGAAAAGCCTGACGGGTCAGCACAGCAGTGGCCAGCATCAGCGTGTCGAAGGTGACTTTTTTATCGACTGCACCGGTTTTCGGGCCCGGCTGTTACAGCAGCAGTTACAGGTGCCATTTTTATCTTTTGCCAACAATCTGTTTAATGATGCCGCCGTGGTCATGCCGACTGCGCCACAAGCCGACATGCCGGTGGAAACCCGCGCGACTGCGCTCACTGCAGGCTGGGCCTGGCAAATTCCGCTGCGTCATCGCACCGGCAATGGTTACGTGTACAGCACTGCCTTTGTCACGCCGCAGGCCGCAGAAACTGAGCTGCGTCAGCACTTGTTGCAGCAGAACCCGGCAGCAGAGCCTGGACAGGCCCGTCACCTGCACATGCGGGTTGGGCAGGTGGCAAGGCATTGGGAAAAAAACTGTCTGGCGCTTGGGCTGGCGCAAGGCTTTATTGAACCGCTGGAAGCCACAGCACTGCATCTGGTGCAAACCAGTATGGAGAGTTTCCTCGACGCTTTTGTGGCGGGCGGCTATTGGCAGCAGCAGGTGTCTGCCGAGCCAGGTCCTGAGCAGCTTGTTTTTAATGCTTTGATTTTCAACAGATTTGAGCGCGTGCGGGACTATATAGTGGCGCACTATAAGCTGACCAGTCGCAGCGACAGTGATTATTGGCGGGCCAATCGGGCGCAGTCAAATCTGTCGGAGTCGTTGCTGCAAATCCTGGATGTCTGGTATCGCGGCGGTGATCTGGCACAGGAAATCAGCCGGCAGCAGCTCGACAGCCATTTCGGCGCCACCTCATGGCACTGTTTGCTGGCGGGGTATCAGCAGTTTCCGCCGCTGCGTGCCTTACAGCCGGCCGGGCTGCGCGATGCCTTTGCTGATTTGCAGATAGGCGAGCTGTTTAGCGGCTGCAGTCTGAATTTTCAGCCGCAGCGCCTGCTGTTTGCACAAGCGGCAGCGGATTAACGAGACCTCACAGGAGTTGACATGATGTTACGACCTTTGCGCTGGCTGCTCGCCAGTTGTTTGTGCCTGTTGCAAGCCGGGCTGGGCGCTGTGGCGGCAGAAACCAAAGCGGAATCAACGCATTGGACTGTCCTTTCGCCAGATGGCCAGATAGAGCTGGTGCTGACATTAACGCCGGCCGCCTTGCAATACGCGGTGCGATACCGCCAGCAACCGGTGCTCAAAGCGTCCAGGCTTGGACTGACATTTAAAGGGCAGCCGGCGCTGCAGGCCGGTTTGCAAGTGGCGCAGGTGCGCACGCGCCAGCACGACAGCCAATGGCAGCCGGTCTGGGGACAGCGCGCTCAGATCCGCGATCATTTTAACGAATTGGTGTTGTCGCTGGAGGAAACTGCAGCACCAAAGCGTAAGGTTGTGCTGGTGTTTCGCAGTTACGATGACGGTGTCGCTTTCAGATATCAGCTCCCGGCACAAGCGGCCCTGAGTGGTCCTTTAACGCTCGCCGATGAGCTGACCGAATTTGCCTTTGCGCGTAATTTTTCCAGCTGGTGGATTGAGGCCTATCGTGACCTGAGTTACGAGTACCAATATCTGAACTCGGCACTGTCGAGTGTCACTGTCGCGCATACCCCATTGACGCTGACTGACGAGGGGATTGCGGTCTCTGTCCACGAAGCGGCACTGCTGGATTATGCGCCGATGACGCTGCGCAACATTGCAGACAATCAGATCACGCTCAAAGCTGATTTAATGCCCTGGGGCGGTGGTTCTGCGGCCAGTGGTGACAGGGTCTACACCGAGGCGCCTTTTCAGACGCCCTGGCGCACCATTCAAATTGCACCGACGGAAGCGGCCTTGCTGAACTCCAGCCTGATTTTAAACCTGAATGAACCTATGGCGCCGGACACCGACACCAGCTATATCAAACCCGGTAAATATATGGGGATCTGGTGGGAGATGCATATCGGCGAAAAAGACTGGTCGCCAGGCCCCAAACAAGGCGCCACGACGGCGCGAGCCAGGCAATATATCGATTTCGCCAGCCAGCATGACATTGACGGCGTGCTGGTTGAAGGATGGAACCAGGGGTGGGAGGGCGAGTGGTGGCAGCGGCCGCCGACTTTTAGTTTCACCAGACCAGTAGAGGGGTTTGACATCGAAGACGTCGTGGCATACGCCAAGGCCAAAGGGGTGAAGCTGATTGGCCATCACGAAACCGCTGCCGGCGTTCGCTACTATGAGCAGCAAATGGCCGATGCTTTTGCTTATTATCAGCGGCTCGGGATTGGCAGCGTCAAAATGGGCTATGTTGGCAAACGGCTGGACGGCAAAGAATGGCACGACAGCCAGTTTATGGTGCGGCACTTTCAAAAGCTGGTCGACATGGCGGCGGCTCATAAAGTGATGGTCAACGCCCATGAAACGGTGAAAGATACCGGCTTAAGCCGCACTTATCCAAACCTGATGACCCGTGAGTCGGTGCGGGGCATGGAATACAACGGTGGGAGTCCGGATACCGGCAATGCACCCAATCACACGGTGATTATCCCTTTCACCCGCGGGTTGTCCGGGCCTGTTGATTTTACGCCGGGTATTTTTAATTTTAATTATCAAAAGTACCGGCCCAATAACCGGGTACCCAGTACGCTGGCCAATCAACTGGCACTTTATGTCACGCTTTACAGCCCGTTGCAGATGGTGGCGGACTTGCCAGAAAACTATCAGCCAAACGGTAAACTGCATCCGGCGTTTGCCTTTATCGATGCGGTACCAACCGATTGGCAACAAAGTATTGCGCTGGATGGCAAAATTGGTCAGTACCTGTTGATAGCCCGGCAGGACAAACACAGTGCGCGCTGGTTTGTTGGCGCGACCAGCAATGAGCAGGCCCGCAGCCTGACGCTGAAGCTGGATTTCCTGACAAAAGGCCAGGCTTACGAACTGATTGCCTATGAAGACGCATCCGATGCGCATTGGCGCAGCAACCCTGGCGCTTATCAAATCAGGAAAATGCGGGTGACGGCTGCAGACAGTCTGCAGCTGAAACTGGCGGCTGGTGGTGGCGCCGCGTTGCAGCTGACCCCTCTGGCTGCGACGCGCTCTGACGATTAACAGGGCCAGTCTGTTTGTCAGGGCTGGCCGGCGGTCTGCTGTTGCCTGCTCAGCAGGTTGGGGCAGTTCGCAACCTCAGCCCAGATAAAGCGTGCGGCCCTGGCGGCTGCTTTGCTCGGCCAGTTCCAGCAATTGCAGGCCAAGCAGCGCATCTTCCAGTGGCACGGGCGGTGTCAGGTCGCCCTGACTGAGCCGTCTGGCCAGCGTGCGGTAAAACTCTGCATAGTCACCGGCCGGCAGCGCATAGTTTTGGCTGCCATTGCCATTGCCATTGCTATCCGCCAGTTCGCCATGGCGGGCGGCCTGCTGCTGATGGGCTTTGTTGTCCTGTGCCAGCACACCGGTTTTGAGCAGTTCTTCCTGTGGATCTGTGCCAAACACCCGAAAGCTGCCGCGCTCAGCGTGCAATTCAAACCGCAGTGGCTGCAGCGCCTGAAAGGGTGATGAGCCGAGCTGCACTTCCAATGCCGGCCGGCTGGGCTGGCCCGCTGCGCTCGCTTTGGCGTCGTAGTGCAGGGTCAGCTGGAAATAATCGCTGCCAGCTTTAAAGTCTGCCGGCTCGCCGGGTAACTGCGCCGCTGCCGGGGCGCGCAAGACGCGGCACTGCGCGGTCAGCGCGTCCGGTTTGCCAAAAAGGGCAATGGTCTGGTCCAGCAGATGCGGCGCTAAGTCCCACAAAATGCCATTCCCCGGCGCGGCGCTCTCTTTCCAGCGTATTTTGGCATCTGGCCGGCAGCGGTCGTAACGCGAGATCAGCAGCCTCGGCGCGCCCAGCTGCTGGCTGCTCAGCAATTGTTTCAGCGCAAGAAAATCATCGTCAAAACGGCGGTTATGAAACACCGCCAGCATGCGCTGTTGTTGCAGCGCCAGCGCCTGCAGTGACACCGCATCGGCATAACTGACCGCCAGCGGTTTTTCCACTACCACGTGTTTGCCCAGGCGCAGCGCCTGCCCGGCCAGCCGGGCGTGCTCAGTGTTAGGCGCACAAATGACGATCAGCTCTGCTTCCGTCTGCGCCAGCAGGCTGTCGGCGTCGGCATACACTCTCACGTGCGGGTATAAAGTTGCCGCTTCGTGCTGACGGGTCGAGATGGCGACCAGCGCAAAGCCGGGCAGGCTGCGCAGAAACGGCAAGTGGAATACTTTGGCCGACAGGCCATAGCCGATCACGGCGGTTTTCAGCATGTGTTGCTCCATCTGGTGCTGCCTGCTGTCGCGGGCGTGAATAATGCCGGTGCTGTTACACCAGCGTGACCGGCGCCGCGCAGTCGGCAAACAGCGCTTGTTTGTCTGCGCCAAGGTCACGGCTTAAAAAAATCTGGCTGATATCTTTAAGCGGCGCCACCGCAAAAGCGGCCAGCGTTGGCACTTTGGCTGCGCCGACCAGTACGCTGACCCGGTCACTTTGCCGGATAGCCGCACGTTTAAACAAGGCATCCTCGTAGTTGCTGGCGCTGATGCCGCTGTCTGGATCCAGTGCGCAGACCCCGATAAAACTTTGATCAAAATGCAGCCCCTGCAATTGCTGCAAGGCGCCAGCACACAAGCAGGCACCGCTGCGGGCCTGCAACCGGCCACCAAGCAGGATCACTTCCAGCGCTGGTTTTGCCAGCAGCGCCAGTGCCACGGCCGGACTGTGGGTGACCACGGTCAGGGATAAATCTGCAGGAATGGCCGCTGCCAGCGCCAGGTGTGTACTGCCGGCATCGATAAACACCAGACTGCCGGGGCTCAGTAGGCCCACCGCGGCTTGCGCCAGCCGCTGCTGCTCGACACTGAGCTGACGGCCGCGCTCGGCCAGATCTGCGGCTGGCGGCGCCAGCGCCACCGCGCCGCCATAGACTTTTTTACACAGGCCACGTGCCGACAACTCCTGCAGATCCCGCCTTATCGTATGCTCTGAGACCTGTAGTTGCTGCGCCAGTGGCACCGATTGCACCCGGCCTTGTTGTTGCAGCAATTGACAGATCAATGCTTGTCGTTGTTCCGGAAATGATCCATAATCGAGCATTATGCGCCTTAATAAATCAAAATCGAGCATTGCAAAGTCTAGCAAGCTGTGCGCAGGGAAGCAAGCTGGCGCCGGCGCGTCTTGCCAGCGCCGCGGAGCCGGTGCTGGTCGTCCATCTTCAGTTTTCAGGAGTTTTTTGTGAGTCAACAACAGCGGCAGCCGCAGGCCGAGCCTGCACTCCAGCAATATCCGGCAGCATCTGCATTGGGCAGGCGCGAGCAACGGGCCACCCGTGCGATGTTTTTCTGTTCAGGTTTTGCCGCTGCAGCCTGGGCGGCATTGGTGCCGATCGCCAAGCTCAACACAGGCGCCAGTGAAGGGCAGTTGGGCCTGTTGCTGCTGTGTATCGGCATTGGCGCTTTGGGTTCAATGCCGCTGACCGGGCTGCTGACCAGCCGGTATGGCTGTCGCCGGGTGATGTTGCTGGCTGTTTTACTGTTTTGTACCGTGTTGCCGCTGTTGGCGCTGACCAGCCAGCTGTGGTTATTGGCTGCCCTGCTGGTGCTGTTTGGCATCGGCCTTGGCATTACCGATTGTGCGATGAATATTCAGGCGCTGGTGGTAGAAAGGGCCGCCGCGGCGCCACTGATGTCCGGCTTTCATGGCTTTTACAGCGTGGGCGGGATCGCCGGCGCCGGTTGTCTGGCGCTGTTGATGTCATTGGGCTGTCCGGCCGGTCTGGCGAGCGCCGTCGCCAGCCTGCTGATCCTGCTGTTGCTGGCACTGAGTTTTGCCGGTCTGCTTAGCACCCGCTCGGCACGCGAATCGGTCGCGCTGACCTGGCCACGCGGCACCGTGTTATGGATTGGGCTGATTTGTTTTGCCATGTTTCTGGCCGAGGGCACAGTGCTGGACTGGAGCGCGGTGTTTCTGACC
>JACCDS010390312.1_pt1 | contig 12759 bp, 13 predicted proteins | sample 7446441 | NCBI WGS metagenome assembly JACCDS01 (sample SAMN15323445, study PRJNA562643) | freshwater metagenome | isolation source: river surface water | place: USA:Blue River Watershed | collected 2017-08-17
CGCTGCGCCGAGTACGACGGCGGCGCGGTGGTCGAGGAACAAGAGGCGGCCGATCCGCTCGGGTACGTGAACGACTATCTCGCGCGTTTCAGGGTCGCGCAGGACGTGCGCCTGCCGCGTTTTTGCGGCGGTCTCGTGGGCTACTTCGGCTACGACACGGTGCGTTACATCGAGAAGCGGCTCGCGCGCGCGCTCCACCCGGATCCGCTCGGGGTGCCCGACGTTCTTTTCCTCGTCTCGGAGGCGATCGCGATCGTCGACAACCTGTCGGGCAAGCTTTCGCTGGTGGTCTATGCGGCACCCGGCGAGCCGGACGCCTACGCCCGGGCGCAGGCGCGCCTCACCGTGCTGCTCGAGCGCCTCCGGCAGCCGCTCGTGATTCCGCCTTCGCCGCCGCATCCGTCGGAGCCCGCCGTATCGGGTTTTGGCGAGTCGGCCTATCTGTCCGCCGTGGAGAAGGCCAAGCGCTACATACAGGACGGCGACATCATGCAGGTCGTGCCGTCGCAGCGCATGACGAAGCCATTCCATGCGACGCCGCTCGCCTTGTACCGGGCGCTGCGCGCGCTGAATCCCTCGCCCTACATGTTCTATTTCGACCTCGCCGATTTCCACATCGTCGGCGCCTCGCCCGAGATCCTCGTGCGGCTCGAAGGCGACAAGGTGACGGTGCGGCCGATCGCCGGTACCCGGCGTCGCGGCGCCACGCCGCAAGAGGACGCTGCGCTGGCCGAGGAGCTGCTTGCCGATCCCAAGGAGCGCGCGGAGCACATCATGCTCGTCGACCTTGGCCGCAACGACACGGGCCGCGTGGCGCGCACGGGCACGGTTCACGTCACGGAACAGATGGTGATCGAGCGCTACTCGCACGTCATGCACATCGTCTCCAACGTCGAAGGCACGCTCAAGCCCGGACTCAACGCGATCGACGTGTTGCGGGCCACGTTCCCGGCGGGCACGGTGTCCGGCGCCCCCAAGGTGCGCGCGATGGAAATCATCGACGAGCTCGAGCCGGTGAAGCGGGGCGTCTATGCCGGAGCCGTCGGCTACCTCGGCTTTCACGGCAACATGGATGTGGCGATCGCGCTGCGCACCGGCGTGATCAAGGACGGCAAGCTCCATGTCCAGGCGGGCGGCGGCGTCGTCGCCGATTCGGACCCGGCCGCCGAGTGGCAGGAAACGCAGAACAAGGCGAAGGCGCTGCTGCGTGCCGCGGAAATGGCCGAAGCGGGCCTCGACACGCGCCGCGGCTGAGCTAGCCCTCCAGCACGCCCAATCGCCGACGCGTTCGCGTCGCTGAACGACCATTTTCCGGATGCGCCGGCCGCGATAGGGCGGCGTTCCCACGCCTGCGCTGGATCCAGCCGTACGCCTGGCAGGTCACCACGCCCGTCGCCATTAAGTTTCACCTCCGCGGAGCCGTATAAGGATTCGAACCACACAACAAGCCCGCGCGGGCGCGCCCATCATGTACGGAGCTCGAACCCATCCGGCCGTTACGCTCATCGGGGTGGCGGGCGTGATCTTCAGCCTAATGTTCAGCCTGGAGCTGGCTGCGTCCGCCTCCAGCGGCGAGCGCGGTTTTGCCCGCAGCGTGACGCCGGGACTCGTCCGTGCGTATTCCGCCCGCTTCGATTCGGGTGTGCCCTACCGGCTGAGCGGCTGGCACAAATTCGTCGTGAATGCTGCCGAGCGGACGCCTGCCGACGAAGTGGCGCTGCTCACGCGAGTCAACGATTTCGTGAACGTGCAGCCCTACGCGTCCGACGCGGACCATTGGCGCAGCGAGGATTACTGGGCGACGCCGGCTGAGTTCTACGGCAGCAACGGGGGCGACTGCGAGGACTATGCGATCGCCAAATTCTTCGCGCTGAAGGAGCTGGGCGTGGCGTCCGACAAAATGCGCATCGTGTACGCCATGGCGTGGCAGGGCAACCGCGCCCAGCCCCACATGGTGCTCGCCTACTACGCCACGCCGGGCGCTACGCCGATGATCCTCGACAACAACATCCGGAGCGATGTCGTGCCCGCGACGCAGCGTCCGGATCTCGTTCCCGTCTACAGTTTCAACGACGACGACACGGCCCTGCGCTTCCGCCGCGAAAATCCAGCGCAGTCACGGCGGTGGAAGGACCTCGTGGACAAGCTCGAATGGGAGTTGCGCCACTAGCGCGGCCTCCATGACCCTCTACAAGCAAATCCTGACCGGCGTGTCGATGTTGTTTCTCGTCCTGCTGATCGGACTGCACGCGGTCTACGTCACCAACGCGCGTCACTATCTCGAGCAGCAGCTCGCTTCCCATGCGCAGGATGCGGCCACTTCGATCGCCATGTCGCTCGGCTCGCGAGGCGCGGTCAGCAACGCGGCGCTGGTGGAAACGGTGATAGGGCCGGCGTTCGACCGCGGCTATTTCCGCAAGATATCCGTCGTGTCCGTCTCCGGCGCGCCGATCGCTGCGCGCGAGCTGCCGATCGCTTACGGCAACGTCCCGCCGTGGTTCGTGCGGCTTTTCCCGATCGAGGCGCTGGACAGCGAGGCCATCATCACTGCCGGCTGGAACCAGCTCGGCCGCGTGATCGTCGTGAGCCAGCCTCATTTCGTGTACCAGCAACTGTGGCATACAGCGGTCGGCACGCTCGCCTATTTCGCCGTCGCTTATGTGCTCACGCTCGTCGCGACGCGCCTTTTTCTGCGTAACCTGTTGCGGCCGCTGCGCGTCATCGAAGACATGGCCGAAGCGATCGGGCGACGCGACTTCCGCACCACCGATATTTGTCCCCGCGCGCCCGAGCTACGACGGGTGGTCGCGGCGATCAACAGCCTGTCCGGCAAGGTTCGCGGCGTGATCGCGGACGAGGCGGAGCGTGCCGAACGCCTGTGCAAGGAGGCGCGCGAGGATGCACTGACCGGTCTCTATACGAGGGCGGCCTTCGAGCAGGAATACGAGAGTCTCGTCGCCGGCCAGGACATCTATGCAGTGACACTGGCGCTCCTCGAAGTGACGGACATTCGGCGCGTGAACCAGACGGAAGGCCGCGCGCGTGGCGACGAGATCCTGGCCTGCACGGCGAGCGCGCTGCGCGCGGGCTGCGCGGCGATACCCGCGATCAGAGGTCGGCTCGCCGGCACGCATTTCGCGATCGCGGTGGTCAACGTCGGCGCGGCCGCGGCGCAGCGCATCCTCGACGGCATCGCGACGCGGGTAGCCGCGTGTCTGGCGACCGAGTTTCCAGGGCTCGGTGTCGATGTCCACTGCGGCGGCGCTTACAGCGAGAACGGAGCGCCAGCCCTGGCGGCGCTGCTGGCGTCCGCCGACCTCGGCCTGGAGCGCGCACGCTCCCATGGCAGCGCGACGTGCGAGCTGGTGAGGCTGGGCGATGCGCCTCAACCGCCGCTCGGCTCGCTCGAATGGCGGCGGATCATCAGCGCGGCGATTGCGGGGGATCGGTACACGCTGTACGCGCAGCCGGTGATGGGCTTGCCGGCGCACGAAGTGCTCCATCGCGAAGTGTTCGTGCGGCAGATCGACGAGGCGGGACACGCCTTGCCCGCTGCCGTGTTCCTGCCAATGGCGGCCCGCCATGGCTTGCTGCCGCGCATCGACGCCGGAGTCGCCGAGAAGGTGTTCCGGCACCTCGAGAAGCATCCTGCGGGCGCGGATCGCATCGCGCTTAACATCTCGGCTCAGACGCTGGGCGATCTCCCGGTCGTGGAGCGCTTGCTGCAGCTCGTGCGCGGCAACCGCGCGATCGCCGCGCGCCTGGTGTTCGAGATGACCGAGTTCGGCGCGGCACGCGATCCCAGGGCGACGCAGGAGTTCGCCTCCAAGGTTCGCGCGCTGGGCGCCGGCTTTGCGCTCGACAACTTCGCGCTTCACCGCAGCGGCCTTGCGCTGCTGCCGATTGTGCTGCCCGAGTACGTGAAGCTGTCGCCGCAGTTCACGGCAGAGTTTCTCCATCGCAAAGACATGCAATTCCTGGTCACGTCGCTGGCCCGCATCGCGAAGCCGCTCGAAATCCGGCTGATCGCTCAGGCCGTGGAGTCGGAAGGCGCGCTCGCGCAACTCATGGAACTCAGCATTGGCGGCTATCAGGGCTACGTGAGCGGCATGCCCGCGCCGCTGTGCTAGCTGCCGGAAAGCGCGACCAGGCAGCCGCGCGTCCCCGGACCGCCCGCTCGAGCTCTGTCGACCGCTCTTGATGTAGACTTGCGGTATGTTTTACTCGACTGAACTACCCTTCCGCGCTCGCCGATGGCGTTGAGGACGCCGCCCCCTTCCTCGTAGGAAGGGCGCATCACGGCGCGCGCCGGCCCCAGTCGCAAGACCAGGCGGTTCTTCAAGCTTACAGAGGGTGGTTTACTTATGCTGCTGATGATCGACAACTACGATTCCTTTACCTACAACCTCGTGCAGTATTTCGGCGAGCTGGGCGAAGAAGTCGTGGTTTACCGCAACGACGAAATCACGCTCGACCAGATCGGAGCGCTCAGGCCGGCGCGCATCGTCGTCTCGCCGGGACCCTGCACGCCCAACGAGGCCGGCATTTCGGTGCCTTTGATCAAGAAGTTCGCCGGGCAGATTCCCATTCTGGGTGTCTGCCTGGGACACCAGAGCATCGGCCAGGCGTATGGCGGACGCATCGTTCATGCGCAGGAGCTCATGCACGGCAAGACCTCCCTCGTCCATCACCGCGATCAGGGCGTATTCAAGGCGCTGCCGGAGCCGTTTCGCGCAACGCGCTACCACTCGCTCGTGATCGAGCGCAGCACGCTGCCTGAATGCCTGGAAGTGACTGCCTGGACGGACGACGGAGAAATCATGGGGGTGCGCCACCGGATGCTGCGGGTCGAAGGCGTGCAGTTCCATCCCGAGTCGATATTGACGGAGCATGGTCATCAGTTGCTCAAGAACTTCCTCGAGGAATGACGACATGACACCCCAAGAAGCGCTCGCCCGGGTGATCGAGCACCGCGAGATTTTCCGCGAGGAAATGCTCTCGCTCATGCGCCAGATCATGAGCGGCGAAGTATCGCCGACCCTGATCGCGGCGATCATCGCCGGGCTGCGCGTGAAGAAGGAGACCATAGGCGAGATCGCCGCCGCCGCCGAGGTGATGCGCGAGTTCGCGACCAAGGTGCCGCTGCCCGACGAGCCGAATCTCATCGATACCTGCGGTACGGGGGGCGATTCCGCGCACACGTTCAATATATCGACGGCGGCGATGTTCGTCGCCGCGGCGGCCGGCGCGAGGATCGCGAAGCACGGTGGGCGTTCGGTATCGAGCAAGTCCGGAAGCGCGGACGTGCTGGAGGCGCTCGGCGCTAAGATCAGTCTGTCGCCGGACAATGTCGCGCGCTCGATCGCGCAGACCGGCGTAGGGTTCATGTTCGCGCCCAATCACCACACCGCCATGAAGCATGCAGCCCCGGTTCGACGCGAGCTGGCGGTGAAGACGATATTCAACATCCTGGGTCCGCTCACCAACCCGGCCGGCGCGCGGCAGCAGGTGATGGGCGTCTTCCATCGCGATCTCGTGGGCATCCAGGTGCGCGTTCTCGAGCGCCTCGGCAGCCGTCGCGCGATAATCGTACATGGGGTGGACGGACTGGACGAGATCTCGCTCGGCGGTCCGACCATGATCGGCGAGCTGAAAGACGGCCGCATTTTCGAGTACACCATTGCGCCCGAGGATTTCGGCCTGCGAGTGCAGGACGCGAGCGCGATACGCGTCGACAGTGTCGAGACGTCTAAGGCGATGGTCCTTGCCGCCGTGGGCAACGAACCGGGTGCGGCGCGCGATATCGTTGCGCTGAACGCCGGCGCGAGCATCTATGTGGCCGGGCTCGCGGCAACGCTGGCCGAAGGCGTGGCCAAAGCGCAGGCGATCATGGCGACCGGCGCCGCGCGTCGCAAGCTCGACCAGTTCGTCGATTTCACCCAAAAGCATGGCTGACATTCTTCAACGCATACTCGCCATCAAGGCGGGAGAGGTCGCGCGCGCGAAGTCGGTCTGTCCGCTCGAGGAACTCCGTGCGCGCGCGCGCGATGCCGCTCCGACGCGCGGTTTCGTGGCAGCGATGCAAGCGAAAGTCGCGGCCGGCCGGCCCGCGGTCATCGCCGAGATCAAGAAGGCGAGTCCGAGCAAAGGCGTGCTGCGGGCGAAGTTCGAGCCGGCGGCGATCGCGGCGACGTATGCCGGCCACGGCGCCGCGTGCTTGTCGGTCCTGACGGACACCCAGTTCTTTCAGGGTGCGCTGGACGACTTGTGTGCCGCGCGGGCGGCGTGCACGGTGCCCGTGCTGAGGAAAGACTTCGTCGTCGACGCCTACCAGGTGTACGAGGCGCGCGCGGCCGGCGCCGACTGCATCCTGCTGATTGTCGCCGCGCTGCAGCCGGCACACATGCGCGAGCTCGAAGGCATTGCAGCCCAACTGGGCCTCGCGGTGCTGGTGGAAGCGCACGATGGCGACGAGCTCGACGCGGCGCTCACGCTGCAGACGCCGCTCATCGGCATCAACAATCGTAACCTGCGCACTTTCGAAACCCGGCTCGACACGACGCTCGATCTGTTGCCCCGGGTGCCGGGCGGTCGCCTGGTGGTGACGGAGAGCGGCATACTGAAGCCTGAAGACGTGGCATTGATGCGCAGCCACGCGGTGAATTGTTTCCTGGTCGGCGAGGCGTTCATGCGCGCGCCCGACCCCGGCGTCGAGCTGGAACGGCTGTTCGGCGCCGCTTGAGTGGAGTAAGGATATGTTTGATATCGATCGACTGATCACGGGCTTCGATCGAGGGCTGAGAACGATCTTCGCGCCGGCGCAGAGTGCGCGCGTCGTGCCCGGCACCGACCAGCCGGACGCGCTCCTGCAGGACGACGAGCGGCGGCTCTCTGCGGCGCTGATGCGCGTGAATCACAGCGGGGAGATATGCGCCCAGGCGCTGTACCACGGACAAGCGCTTACGGCGCGCAACACCGTGGCGCGAGAAGCGCTCGATCACGCGGCGCAGGAGGAAACCGAGCATCTCGCGTGGACCGAGCGGCGCATCACGGAACTGGGCGGGCACAAGAGCCTCCTCGCGCCTGCGTGGTATGCGGGATCGTTCGCGCTGGGGGCGGTTGCCGGACTCGCAGGCGATCGCTGGAATCTCGGCTTTCTCGCCGAGACGGAGCGCCAGGTCGTGAAGCATCTCGAAGGCCATCTCGAGCGCCTCCCGCCGGGAGATCGCAAGAGCCGCGCCATCATCGAGCAGATGAAGGAAGATGAGGCACGGCACGCGACCAGCGCATTCAAACACGGCGGGGCGGAATTGCCGTGGCCGGTGCGCAGCGCGATGCGCTTCGCGTCGCGCCTCATGACGCGCACCGCCTACTGGGTCTGAATCAGGCTTCGACGATCTCGAAATCGTGCGTGATCGTCGCGGTCTTCCCGAGCATGATGGACGCGGAACAGTACTTCTCCGCGGATAGCGAGACGGCGCGCTCCACCACCTGCGGCTTGAGCCCTTTGCCGGTCACGACAAAATGGAAATGGATTTTTGTGAAGACTTTCGGGTCTTCCTGGGCGCGTTCGGCGTCGATGTGAACGACGCAGTCGGTGACCGGCGCGCGCGATTTGCGCAGGATGTGCACGACATCGTAGGCGGTGCAGCCGCCCGTGCCCATCAAGACCGTTTCCATCGGGCGCGGCCCCAGATTGCGCCCTCCACCTTCCGGTGCACCGTCCATCACGAACGCATGACCGCTTTCCGACTCGGCGACGAAGCTCACGTTTTCCAGCCACTTGATGCGAACCTTCATGTCTGCTCCTGGTTGCCGGCTACGAGGGCCGGCTCGTAACGAATGACTTGAGTCGGTACCACGCGAGACCGAGCGCCTCGTGGACGTAGCTGCTGCTGTCCTCCAGCGCGTGGGCGTCCGGCATGAAATCGACGATTTTCCGCGGCCCGTGCGTCTTGTACAGCGTCGGCGCGGGTATGACCGTGAAGCCCGCGCGCTCGAAGCTCGCTTGCGCGCGCTTCATATGCCAGGCGTGCGTCACGAGATAGACGGTATCCACGCCGACCTCGTGCAGCAGGCGATAGCTCAGCGCCGCGTTCTCTTCCGTGGTCGTCGACGTCTTTTCCACCCAGCGTACCGGCACGTTGAATTCGTCTTCCAGCACCTGTCTCATCGTCTCTGCCTCGGAGCGTGCCTCGCCTCTCGGCGCGCCGCCGGTCACAAGCACCGGCTTGCCGAGTTCGCGGTACAGACGGGCGCCATACCTCAGCCGCCCCAGCGCTTGCGCGTTGACGGTGTCGGCGGCGTCGTATTCCGGGGCCTCATAATACTTGCCCCCGCCCAGCACGACGATCGCCTGTCCCCTGCGATTCGCCGCCGGGTCGGTGTACGGCGCTTGCAGGGACTGCAGCAGCGTCGTTGCGATATAGGGCGTGGAGAGCGCATACAACGCGAGCCACGCGGCTGCTATCAGGCTCTTCCCCCAGCGCCGCCTGCGCTTAAGCAGCACAAGGCCGACGAGCGTTACGAGGAGCAGGCAGCCGGGCGGCATCAGCGCCAGTCCAAGCGCGTTTCGGATTTCCCAGTCGGGCATTAACTCGTTGTTCTTGATCGGTTATAGGACGGGGCTGCAGCCCGCGGATCGCATGCGCCCGGCCGACTTCGTGTTTGACACAGGGTACTGATTTCCAATAGAATTCGCGGTTTCCCAAAACGATCGACCGCAGGATTCAATCATGAAGACGTTTTCCGCCAAGCCGCACGAAGTGCGCCGCGACTGGTTTATCGTGGATGCGGCGGGCAAGGTGCTCGGGCGCGTTGCGGCCGAAATTGCACACCGGTTGCGCGGCAAGCACAAGCCGGAATTCACGCCCCACGTGGACACGGGCGATTATATCGTGGTGGTGAACGCCGATAAATTGCGTGTCACCGGCAACAAGGCCAAGGACAAGCTGTATTACCGGCACACCACGTATCCCGGCGGCATTTTCAGCACGAGCTTCGAGAAGCTCCAGGCGAAGCACCCCGAGCGCGTCCTGCAGAAGGCGGTGAAAGGCATGCTGCCCAAAGGACCGCTGGGCTACGCGATGATCAAGAAAATGAAAGTGTATGCGGGCGCCGAGCATCCGCATGCAGCCCAACAACCGAAACCTCTCGAGATCTGAGGCAGGCACACATGGCAGTTCAGAACAACTACGGCACGGGTCGGCGCAAGAGCGCCGTTGCGCGGGTATACCTGAAGCCGGGCAAAGGCGACATCGTCGTCAACGGCAAGCCGGTAGACGAGTTCTTCTCGCGCGAGACCGGGCGCATGGTCGTGCGCCAGCCGCTGGTGCTCACCGAAAATCTCGCGCGCTTCGACATACAGGTGAACGTGATCGGCGGCGGCGAGTCCGGCCAAGCCGGCGCGGTGCGCCACGGTATCACCCGGGCCCTGATCGACTATGATGCTACGCTCAAGTCGCCGCTCAAGAAGGCGGGACTCGTCACCCGAGACGCGCGCGAAGTCGAGCGTAAGAAGGTCGGCTTGCACAAGGCGCGGCGCCGCAAGCAGTTCTCGAAGCGCTAAGGCCGACGCAACAAGCCAAAAAGCCGCCTTCCGGGCGGCTTTTTTGTCTGGGCCATACCAGCATCCCGGAGCAGGCCAATGGCACACAGCAGCATCAGAATAGGCATCGTGGGCGGTACCGGTTATACCGGCGTGGAACTCCTGCGTCTGCTTGCCCAGCACCCGCGCGCCGAGGTCGCCGTAATCACCTCGCGCAAAGAAGCGGGCATGCCGGTAGCGGACATGTTCCCGAATCTTCGCGGACGCATCGATATCCACTTCACCGAGCCGGACACCCGCGCGCTCGCCGGCTGCGACGTCGTCTTCTTCGCGACGCCGAACGGGGTCGCGATGCAGGAAGCCCGCTCACTCTACGATGCGGGCGCGCGCCTGATCGACATCTCGGCCGACTTTCGCATCAAGGACGTGGCGGTGTGGGAAAAGTGGTACAAGATGCAGCACACATGTCCCGATCTGGTGTCGCATGCGGTGTACGGGCTGCCGGAAATCTATCGCGAGCAGATCCGCGATGCGCGCATCGTCGCCAACCCGGGGTGTTACCCGACGGCCGTGCAACTCGGCTTCTTACCGCCGCTCGAGTCCGGTTGTGCGGATCTTCAGCATCTGATCGCGGACGCGAAGTCGGGTGTGTCCGGCGCCGGGCGTAAAGCCGAGGTGCACACGCTGCTCGCCGAGGCGAGCGACAACTTCAAGGCGTACGGCGTCCCTGGCCACCGGCATCTCCCGGAGATCACGCAAGGATTGACGGCAGCGGCCGGCCAACACGTGCGGCTCATCTTCACGCCCCACCTGACGCCCATGATCCGGGGGATACACGCGACGCTGTACGTCAGGCTCACGAAGGACGTCGATCTCCAGTCGCTGTACGAGGCGCGCTATGCCGCGGAGCCTTTCGTCGACGTCATGCCCGCCGGCAGCCATCCGGAAACGCGATCCGTGCGCGGTGCGAACATGTGCCGCATCGCCGTACACCGGCCTCAAGGCGGCGACACGGCAGTAGTGTTATCCGTCATCGACAATCTGGTGAAGGGGGCGTCGGGGCAAGCCGTGCAGAACATGAACCTGATGTTCGGGCTGCCGGAAACCACGGGCCTGGAGCAGGTCGCACTGCTGCCCTAGTGAACGGGCCGACCGCGCGACTGTCTCAGCAGCGAGCGCGACAAACCGCATTGACCCCGGGGACGGGCCCCGGGGATAATCTTCATCTGGTGGGCTCAGGAGAGCGTAATGAATGCAGTGACCGAAACGATGCCGGACCCGCTGGTCTTCACTGACAGCGCTGCGGGCAAGGTGAAGCAGTTGATCGAGGAGGAAGGCAACCCCGATCTCAAGCTGCGCGTGTTCGTGACCGGCGGCGGCTGCTCGGGCTTCCAGTACGGCTTCACGTTCGACGAAGTCGTCAACGAAGACGATACGACCCTGAAGAAAGGCAGCGTGACGCTGCTGATCGACCCGATGAGCCTGCAGTATCTGATGGGTGCTGAAATCGACTATCAGGAAAACGTCGAGGGCGCACAGTTCGTGATCAAGAATCCGAACGCGACGTCCACGTGCGGCTGCGGTTCTTCGTTTTCCGCGTAGGCACGACCCCACCGACGAAAAAAGGCGGCCGGTGGCCGCCTTTTTTATTGCCTCAGGTGGATCTCAGTCCACGCTCGCCACATTCGTCGCGCGCAGCAAGCCGAGCCGCTGCGCCATCGGCCGCGCAACCGCCTCGAACGCTGCGCGCTGGTCGGCCGTGATCGGAGGCGCTTCGGGCATGACCACTCTCAATGGGTCCTGGTGCTCGTCGTTGATCCGAAACTCGTAGTGCAGATGCGGACCGGTGGCGAGACCCGTGGCGCCGACATAGCCGATCACCTCGCCTTGCGCGACGCGCGCACCCTTGTGAATGCCTTTCGCGAATCCGGACAGGTGGCCGTACCAGGTGGTGTATTTCGACTGGTGACGCAGAACCAGGAGATTGCCGTACCCCGCATGACGGCCGGCGAGTTCAACCACGCCGTCGGCCGTCGCTTTGACGCCCGTTCCGGTCGGCGCAGCGTAATCGACGCCTCGATGGGCGCGCCACTGCTGCAGAACCGGGTGAAATCGGGCCTGGGTGAACCCCGAACTGATGCGCGAGAACTCGAGCGGGCTGCGCAGGAAGGCCTTGCGTATGTTCTTGCCGTCGAAGGTGTAGTAGCCGCCTTGACCATCGCTGTGCTTGAACCACATCGCCTGGTGGCGCTTGCCCTGGTTCGTGAATTCGGCGGCGAGCACGCGCCCGGCTTTCACCGGCTCGCCCAAGTGGTACTGCATCTCGTAGACGACCGTGAAGCGGTCGCCACGCCGAAGATCTTTGTGGAAATCGATGTCGGTCGAGAAGATGTCGGCGATCTGGGTCGCGATGCTGTCCGCGAGCTGTGCCGCATCCGTCGCTGCGAAGAGGGAACTGCGGATTTCGGCTGACTTCATCAGCACGCGCGTTTCGAGCGCAGGTTTCTGCTCGACGATGGTGTAGCCGTCGCCCTGCTGTTCGACGGCGAGCTCCGTGCCGCCCTGCATGTAGCGCAGCGTGATGAGCTTGCCTTCGTTCGTCGTCAGCGCGCGCACAACGCGTCCGGGCGCGAGCTGGTACAGCGAACGGGCATCCCGGGCATTGCGCAAGAACTGTATCGCCTCCGGATCTTCGACGCCGAGGCGGGCGAGCAGGCTGCCTATCGTGTCTCCGCGCTGGATGCGCTCTTCACGCCAGAAAGTCTCGGGCCCTTGAGCGACCGGCTGCAGTTCCGGCAACGCGATCGGCTCGACGATGCGGTTGATAGCGACTTGGTCGGTGACAGTGTCGGGCGCGATGCCGAAGGCGGCCATGACGCCTGCAAAAGGGAGTGTGGCGGCCAGCACCAGGCGGCGAAGCTTGCCGTTCCGTGCCAGCCGCGAGAGGTTTTGAGCTAGAATCTCGCTCTCGTGCCGCATGTTGGTCTCAGTTTTTCAGAGCCGCAAGCTTAGCAGAATCACCCCGGCCGGCAAATCGAATAAGTCAGTGTTTTTGGTGGTCTTTTTTCGCATCGTGAAACCCCTGTGCCATCCGTAGAAGAACAGCTTGCGATCGTCAAACGCGGCTCCGACGAGCTCCTCGTCGAGGCCGAGTTGCGGGACAAGCTGAAGAGCGGACGCGCGTTGCGCATCAAGGCTGGCTTCGACCCTAC
>JACCDS011279018.1_pt1 | contig 12759 bp, 10 predicted proteins | sample 7446441 | NCBI WGS metagenome assembly JACCDS01 (sample SAMN15323445, study PRJNA562643) | freshwater metagenome | isolation source: river surface water | place: USA:Blue River Watershed | collected 2017-08-17
AACGCGATGCGCAATCCATTCATTGCGGTATGGGCTTGGGGTTAAGCATTGTAAGTGAATTGATTACGTTGATGTCCGGTCAAATTCATTTAGCGTCCTCGCCGGGTCGGGGAATGCGTGTTGAATGTGAAATTCCGGTGGGCATCGTTAGTGGAAAATATGTCACACCGTCGATTGCTGCAGAAAATGCGCGGCGAGATGATCCGTCGAAAAAAGGGAGCTTGCCTCAACCAGCAGTTGTAGATATCGACGATGAGATAAATCGTGCTGGACCCTTGGTATTGGTCGTGGAAGACAACCCGGTTAATCGCATGGTTATTAGCGGGATGTTAAAAAAGCTGGGAGTTGATTTTTGCATGGCAGAGGATGGTGCCCAGGCAATGACACTGTATCAACGCTATAAAAATAATCTGACGTGTATCCTGATGGATGTGCAGCTTCCTGATGCTAACGGTCTCGAGTTGGTAGAAAAAATTCGCAAGGGCGGCGACAAGGTTCCGGTATTGGTTATTAGTGCATTTACCTTTGGTGATGATGAAGCCAAAGCGATGCGCGTGGGGGCTGATGCCTATTTGCGTAAGCCTTATCACTTTGATGAATGTAAAAATGCATTGGGTGATTTGGGGGTTGCGGCGAATGCATAAACTTTTTTACAAATTTAATCGATAAGTTGGAAAGAGTCTTGCAGTTAGGGACTTGTGGGTTGATTTTTGTTCAAAAAATTGACGCACTTTCAATAACTAATAAGGAGTCATTCCAATGAATAAAGTATTTGCTGCTATTGAACAACATAAAAACCATTTGGCTGAGCATTCTTTTTGTCAGCATCTACGCAACTCCGAATATCCTGATAAATCCATTTTTTCATTTGTGCCGCTCATGAGCTTTTTCGTGTTGGGTTTCAGGGATTTGTTGGAGTATTTGCGCGTTCCCTTTCCCAGTAATCAAACCGAATTTCTGCTGAACGAACATTGCACCGAAGATAGCGACCATTGGTTGTGGTTTTTGCATGATTTGGAGACTCTGGAATTGCCGGATAGCGCCTGGGGAGGAGAAAAATTTTCTGATAGCTTGCATTTAATATGGGCACCACAGAATGCGGCGATTCGTCGTCAAATCTACGACATTATTGTGCTGATAAACAACTGCAAAAATGCGCAAGAAAAACTGGTAATTATCGAGTGCCTGGAAGCCGCATTTGCCGCGTTTATTGAAAGCTTGAATGTACTGACCAAGCGTATGGGTGTCTATCAACAGTTGGTGTATTTTGGGGAGCATCATTACGACAAAGAATCTGAGCACACTATGGGTAGCTGGCTGGACTCCGCGGAGCCGAAGACAAAGAAAGCAGCGCGAGCGGAAGGCACTATACGTAGTTCGCAAATGGAGCAGATGATTGATGATATTTTTCAGGGGTTCGAAGCTATGTTTAGCTGTTGGGAAAAAGGTATTGAAACTTCACAGCAAGACTCAGTGCGCGTGGCCTGGTTGCAATAAGCCGCATTATAAGGACGAGGCTGGTAAGGGATTTGTGAAAATTTTGTGGAGTAAGTGATTGTGTATACCAAAAGCAGCCGTGGCTGGAAAACCAGTCACGGCTTTTTTATTGGTCGCGGTATTTTATTGCAGGCGTCGGACCCACCGTCATCCTATTAATGTCTTGGGGAGGTGCAGGCTGTCCAGAGTGTCCAAACGTATGGGGCCCGCGCTACAAAAACTGACTTGCAGGGGCCGGCTGTGTTACCTATCATCCACGGCCAGTTGAGTCCCTGTTATAGCGCTGGATCAATGTTTGGTATCGGCGCAGCAAGTCGAGTTGATATGTCTAATCCCTGGTCAAGTTACAAGCAATCCGTTACCCAGGTAATGGGGCGCGATTATCACAAGTTGGTTCGCCGATTAAGCGAGATCGAAAAGCTCGCGCGTGCCGAGAAGCCTTTTGATCAAGCGCTGGAAAAATGGCAACAACAGCTTGCGCATTCGCAAGCCGAAGTTATGCGCCGTCAAGAGCTTGTTCCTGCTGATATTGAATTCCCTGCGTTACCGGTGTGCGAAAAGCGTGAAGAGATTGCGCAAATTATTGCCGCTAATCAGGTGGTAGTGCTCGCCGGTGAAACCGGTTCCGGTAAAACGACCCAGATTCCGAAAATTTGTTTAAGTATTGGTCGCGGTGTTAAGGGCTTGATCGGTCACACCCAGCCGCGCCGAATTGCCGCCAATACTGTTGCCAATCGCATCGCCGAAGAATTAAAAACCACACTCGGTGAAAAGGTGGGTTATCAGGTCAGGTTCAGTGATCAATCCAATGAAAACACCCTGATCAAGGTGATGACCGATGGTATTTTGTTGGCAGAAATCCAGCATGATCCGTTTTTAAATAAGTACGATACGCTGATTATCGACGAAGCCCATGAGCGCAGTCTGAATATCGATTTTCTACTCGGCTATTTAAAGCAGCTGTTGGCCAAGCGCCCGGATTTAAAATTAATTATCACCTCGGCCACTATCGATCTGGAGCGCTTCTCGCAGCATTTTAACAATGCGCCGATTATCGAAGTCTCCGGTCGCACCTATCCGGTGGATGTCTGGTATCGCCCGCTCTACGAATTTGAAAACAGTGAGGGTGAAGATGCCGAGCCGGATCAATACGCGGCGATTGTCGATGCGGTGCGCGAAATCGAGCTGCATGAAAAAACCGGTTCGGGTGTGCGCGGTGGCGATATCCTGGTGTTTTTAAGTGGTGAGCGCGAAATTCGCGAAGCCGCCGATGCGTTGCGCAAAGCCCAATTTGCCCATATGGAAGTCATTCCGTTTTACGCGCGTCTGAGTTTGGCGGAGCAACAAAAAGTGTTTGCGCCTCACACCGGCCGCCGTATTGTATTGGCTACCAACGTAGCCGAAACCTCGATCACCGTACCGGGTATTCGCTATGTCATTGACCCGGGGTTTGCGCGTATCAGTCGCTACTCCTATCGCACTAAAGTGCAGCGCTTGCCGATAGAGCCGGTTTCGCAGGCGAGCGCGAACCAGCGCAAAGGTCGCTGTGGGCGCGTGGCGGAAGGTATTTGTATTCGCTTGTACAGCGAGGACGATTTTAAGTCCCGCCCTGAGTTTACCGATGCTGAAATTCTGCGCACCAACCTTGCCGCCGTAATTTTACAAATGCTGCAATTGCGCATGGGCGATATTCATAAATTCCCATTTATTGATGCACCTGATCATCGCCTGATTAGCGATGGGTTTAAATTGCTGGAAGAGCTGCACGCGGTTAACAGCAAAAACCAGCTAACGCCGGTGGGCCAGCAGTTGGCCAAACTGCCGTTGGACCCGCGCCTGGCGCGCATGATGTTGGCGGCGCAGGAGCAATCCTGTATTCGCGAGCTATTAATCATTGTTAGCGCGTTGTCGGTGCAGGACCCGCGCGAACGGCCGGTGGAAAAGCAACAGGCCGCTGATCAAATGCATCGCCGTTTTTGGTCCGAGCATTCGGATTTCCTTGGTTATGTCAGCCTGTGGGATTATTTTGAAACCCAGCGTCAGGAACTCTCACAAAATCAGCTGCGCAAACTCTGCAAAAAAGAATTTCTATCTTACTTGCGTTTGCGCGAATGGCGCGATGTGCACCACCAGTTGTGCGTGGCGATAAAGGATTTGGGTTTTCGCATTAATAGCGAGCCTGCGAATTACGAATCTATTCATAAAGCGCTTCTGACCGGCTTGTTGGGAAATTTGGGATTCAATCACGAAGAGCGTGAATATTTAGGGGCGCGTAATCGCAAATTTGCGATTTTCCCCGGCTCGTCGCTAGCGAAGAAAACGCCCAAGTGGATGATGGCGGCAGAGTTAATTGAAACCTCCAAATTATTTGCGCACACAGTAGCGAAAATTGAACCTGAGTGGGTGATTGGTGCAGCAGAGCATTTGATCAAGCGGCAACATTTCGAACCTCATTATGACTCGCGCGCAGGCCAGGTAATGGCCTACGAAAAAATTACGCTTTATGGTTTAACGATTGTTGAGAAAAAATCGGTTAACTACAGCCATATAGATGCAGCGCAAGCGCGAGAAGTATTTATTCGCGCAGCCTTGGTGGAAGGCCAGTACGCGCAGCACCCCAAGCGCAAACATTTGCAGCAGCAAGCAGGCTTCACGGATTTTTATACGCATCAACAGCAACTGTTACTGCAGTTGGAAGCGTTGGAAGCAAAGTCTCGCCGGCGCGATATAGTGGTGGATGAACAGGTTATTTTTGATTTTTATAACGATCGAATTCCATCTGATGTGGTAAATCTCGCCGGGTTTGAATCCTGGCGAAAAAAAGCGGAGCAAACCAACCCGCAATTGCTGTATATCACGCGAGAAACATTAATGCGGCACGGTGCGGGTGAGATCACCGAAGCGCAATTCCCCAATGAGCTGGAATGGCGTGGCATGGTGTTTCCGCTGAGTTATCATTTTGAACCCAAGCATGCATTTGATGGTGTGAGTATCCACGTACCTATGAGCGTCCTCCATCAAGTGCCCGAGCAGCGGCTCGAATGGTTAGTACCGGGTATGTTGCGCGATAAATGCATCGGCTTGATTAAATCCCTGCCTAAAAACCTGCGCAAACATTTTGTACCTGTGCCGGATGTGGTGGATAAATTGTTGGCTGTAATTACGCCTGACAATAAACCGCTCAGCGAAGCCATGGGGGTACAATTAAAACGCCTTACGGGCGTGGATATTCCGAAAGAAGCCTGGTTGGAAACCAATGTGGATGATTACTATCGCTTTAATATCCATGTAGTAGATGACAAAGGCAAAGTAATTGCGAGTGGCCGCGAGTTGAACCCGCTACGCGAAAAGTATCGTGAAAAAGTGCAGCAAAATATCCAGTCGGCAGCAACCGATATTGAACGCGATGGTATTACTGCCTGGGATTTTGATGAACTGCCACAGGCTATACAGTTGCCACGTGGTGGAATCAGTATTCGTGCTTATCCCGCACTGGTGGATAAAAATTCCAGTGTGGCCTTGCAGGTGCTGGATAATCCTTTGCAAGCCTTGGATTTTACTCAACGCGGCTTAACACGCTTAATGTATTTATCCCTTGGGCAAACTGTTAAATATTTACACAAAGAATTATTAAAAGGGCAGGAGGTTGCGCTGACCTTGGCAGGAATTGGCAGCCGTGATCAGGTGGTTGATGATTTAATTATGGCAGCTATCAAACAACTAGCTTTTGCCGATCAACAGCAATTGCCGCGCGAAAAATCGTTGTTTGAGTCTTTATTGCAAACGATCAAAGATAAATTAATTTCCCACGCGCAAGAACTGGCGAATCAATTAATTACCAGTTTGAAACTGTTGGTCGAGATTAAAAAGCAGCTTAAACAACAAAAAAATATGTTGGTGCTAGCGTATACCATTAGTGACATCAATCAACAGCTGGCGCAGCTCTATTACCCTGGTTTGGTATACAAGACACCGTCGCAATGGTTGCAGCAGTATCCCAAATATATGCGCGGCATCCAGCAACGGCTGGAGAAGGCGGCGTTAAATTCCCAGAAAGATAAGTTGCAGCTGGCAGAGGTCGCACCGCATTGGCAGCGCCTCGCAGATTATCTGGCGAAGGAAGGTGATTATCGCCTTGGGCAGTTGTCGGAGCTGATGGAATACCGTTGGTGGGTGGAAGAACTGCGCATCTCCTTATTCGCCCAGACCTTGAAGACCCAGGTGCCAGTATCCGACAAACGCTTGGATAAGCAGTGGGAGCAAGCTCTTTTACAAGCCCAAGGGTAGCCAATAGCCGGCGAAAAATTAGGCTGAGATAAATAATAGGGTAAATATGTGTTGGTGTTGTAACAAAGTCAAATGAGGCTAGTCTATAAGTCACCAACAGCGAACTGGGCGAGGGTAGGTGTGGCAAGCTTGTGAGCAAGGCCCAGCTATTTAGTAGGTAATGCGGTTAATATCAGTTTGCTTTAGTGGTACAAAAATCCGATGACATTTTCTATCACCCTGTAACTATTGAACGAAAGGAGTTTTTCCATGAATAATAAAATTTCTAACCTGTCCGCAATGATTGGTGCTGCGTTCGTTGCTTCCGCCGCCTTGGCTCCGGTAGCGTCCGCTGCAGATACCACCTTTAGCGCAACTCAACTGCAAGCAGGTTACACCTTGGCTGATAACAGCGCGACTAAAACTGAAGGCGAACACAAGTGCGGTGAAGCAAAATGCGGCGCCGACAAAAAAGCTGATGGTGAGCATAAGTGCGGCGAAGCCAAGTGCGGCGCTGATAAAAAAGCTGAAGGTGAACACAAGTGTGGCGCTGATAAAAAGGCAGAAGGCGAGCATAAGTGTGGTGAAGCTAAATGCGGCGCCGATAAAAAAGAAGAGAAAAAAGCTGAGTAATCTTTATGGCTGATGCAGCTGGCAATTATTCAGCAGCTGTTTCCGGTGCAGGCCTTGGCTTGCGCCGGACGCTAATGAAAACCCTGGCAGATTTGAATACTAGCGATATTCAGTTTATGGAGGTTGCTCCAGAAAACTGGATTCAGGTTGGCGGCCGTTTAGCAAAACAGTTGCGGGCCTACACAGAGCGTTTTCCTTTTGTCTGCCATGGATTATCCCTTTCTATCGGTTCCCCGGCACCCTTAAACACTGACCTCTTGCATTCGATCAAACAATTAATGCGTGAGCACGGTATTCGCTATTACAGTTAGCATCTGAGCTATTGCAGTGATCAGGGCCAGTTATACGATTTGTTGCCTATCCCGTTTACTGAAGAAGCCATAGATTATGTGGCTGAACGTATTTTGCGTGCGCAGGATATATTAGGGCAGCGTATTGCCATTGAAAATTCGTCCTATTATTACGCTCCGCAGCAGGAAATGAGCGAAAGCGAATTCATTAATGCCGTGGTAAAAAAGGCCGATTGTGCGCTCTTGCTGGATGTAAATAATATTTACGTTAACAGCATCAACCACAAGTATGATCCCTATGAGTTTCTTGCCAGTCTTCCCGGTGAGCGCACGGCTTACGTACATATCGCCGGGCATTATGAAGAGGCGGAAGATTTGCGCGTAGACACTCACGGTGCACCGGTGATTCATCCGGTGTGGCAATTGTTGGAAAAAACCTACGAATTATTTGGCGTGAAACCAACACTATTGGAGCGGGATTTTAATATACCGCCGCTGCCTGAATTGTTGGCAGAACTCAATGAAATTAAAATTCGCCAGCAGAGTGTCTTATGAAAAGTTTCCAACACACTCAACTGGAGCCCGCGCGTTATTTGCGATCACCGGAAGCGACCCCGGCACCCATGCAAGTGGAAGAACGTCGTTTGCATATTTATCGCGATTTGATTTACAACAATATTGAGAATTTTATTGCTAATGTATTTCCCGTTACTCGCTCAATTCTAACGGATGATGCATGGCACAGATTAATCCGCAGCTTTATCGCACATCACTATTGCCAGACTCCCTATTTTTTACAGCTCAGTGACGAGTTTGTGCAATATTTGCTGCAGGAGCGTGGACTGCAGGAAGGCGACCCTGAGTATTTACTGGAGTTGGTACATTACGAATGGATTGAGCTGGCATTGGATGTAAGTACTGAGGTCATTCCCGAGACGGGTGCCTGGCCAAAGGATCTTGATGACTCTCGCCCGCGAGTCTCACCAGTGGCGGTCTGCCTCAGTTACCAAAACCCGGTACAGAAAGTCTCTGCGACTCACGCCAATTTGACGCCGGAAGTAACACATTTGTTGGTTTACCGTAATCGCAATGACAAGGTTTGTTTTGTTGCAGCTAATCCACTGACAGCGCGCTTGTTGTTTTTATTGCAATCGGTTGATCAACCTTTAATCGCTCAACTGCAAACCATTGCCCGAGAGTTACAGCATTCCGATTTTGATTTGCTTAAAAAACAGGCAGTTTTGTTGTTGGAAGGTCTTTATAAAGATAGCGTTATCAGTCATTTTGAGTAATATGTATCCTCATTTGCACTTTTATGGATGATATAAGTGCCTTAAATACGATTTAAGGCGCAAAAATAGTGCAAAAAGTGTGAATTTTTGATTTAAAGCTAGGATTTATCACAGTACAGCCATTCATTTCTTTATATAATCTTGCCCCGTCAATAAGACACTCCGGTTGTCATATTTCTGTAATCATCCAGTCACACAATGGCAACCCGAAAGACACATAAATGTAATCTTTAAATTCGAAACACCTGACTCACCGATGCTCTATGCATCACACACACACAATCAAGGAGACAACTCCATGAAAAAAACATTATTAGCCGTGACCCTCGCTTCTCTGTTCCCGCTGGCAGCTGTTGCTGACGTAGTCGTATACGGTAAAGCCAACGTTTCTCTGCAAAGCACCGACGAAGCCAGCTATTCAACTGCTAACGGCAATCAGGCTGATGGCAGCTAAGTAGAGTTACTGAGCAACGCTTCGCGCATCGGTGTAAAGGGTGGTGAAGAAGTTAATTCGAAGTTGAAAGTGATTTACCAGTTTGAATACCAAACTGAAGTGGATGACGGTACCAACGGTTCACAAACTTTCGGCCAACGTAATATTTTTCTGGGTCTGCAAGGTGTAGCTGGTACCATTATGGGCGGTCACTTTGATACCCCAACTAAAGTTGCTCAGGAAAAAATTGACCTGTTCAATGATCTGGAAGGCGATATTACCAACATCTTCAAAGGTGAAAACCGCGTAAGCAACATCGTGCAATACGTAACCCCAACTTTCGGCGGTTTCGCAATTGCTGCTGCCTACACCTCTGAAGAAAACGACGGTACCTTCAAACAAGCGGGTACTCCAACCAATGGCGCGTCTGTATCTTTCAGCTATACCAGCCCGGTATTCTACGGGGCTATCGCAACTGATCAGGACGTAGAAGCGGATGGTATTAGCCTGGTTCGCGCTGTCGCTCGTTTGACTTTGGGCCCTGTGCAATTAGGTGCGTTGGCTGAGCAATACGAAAACGACAATACCGGCTACGATGAAGACGGTGCGTTGGTTTCTATCCTCTGGAACCTGACCGACAAGTGGGCCGTAAAAGGTCAATTTGGTGACTCTGACGTAAGATGGATCGATGGCGAAGCCGCGAGCGTTGGTGTGGATTACAAAATGACCAAAAATGCCACTTTGTACGGTTACTTCACTTCAGTTGAAAATGGCATGAATGACGCTACTGAACCAACTGTTGACACCTACCGTGATGATACTTACGGTGGTGTTGGTGTGGATTTCAAATTCTAATTCGTGACTGCGAATTGCAATTTGTAAGCAAAGGGTGCGTAAGCACCCTTTGTTATTTTGGGAAATGATATTTTATTGTTAACGATATTCAGGAGTGATCCATGAAATCTCTTGCGTTTTGCCTGTTGATGGTAGCATTTTCAGTAGAAGCCGGTGAAGCAGCTAAAAAAAACTGTGAAGCAGCTGTGGATGCAGCCGACTCGATGAATGTGAACCAGCAAGATTGCGATTATTCCAACGAAGGACTGAACGGGTTTTTGCAGAAAGCGTTTAAAAAAGGAGAAGAGGGTGCTGTACTGGAGACTACTGGTGCAGAAAAAAATACTACTGCTCCAACCACACAAGATGCGCCTGCAACACAAGAAGCTTCCGCACAAGGCTTGCGCACATCTAAACAGAAAGTTGAACAGAATTTTATGTTGCGCGTAGAAGTAGATCAGTGGGCTAATCTGCCCGTGGCGCGTGCACAATTATTACCAAAGGCGTTGGAAAAGTGTGGTAATGGTTTTGCGATTATTGGTGAGCATTACCGTGGTCTGGCGATGGGACGAATCGAATTGGCATTAACCTTTCGCTGTGACTAGCCCTTAGCCTGAATAAATTGTATAAATAAAAACGCCGCTATAAAGCGGCGTTTTTATTTATTTCTGTGTTGGCGATCAAGCCCGACGCCTAAAGAGCGGCAGTGGTTGATCTACAGCAGCTTGATAATATTCCTGCAGGTCTTGCAATGATTTTGCCGCTTCATCCAGATTTATTTCAGGATTGGCAAAGGCAAACGCATTAACACCGCAGCGGCGCAAGTAGCAAAGTTGGTCGCGGATAAAATTGCCAACGGCACGCAGTTCGCCAGTGAAGCCATAGCGCTCGCGCAGCAGGCGCGCGCTGGAAAAAGCGCGGCCATCCATAAACAGCGGAAAGTTAACGCCGATCACCGGGAAGCGATTCGCCTCTGCACCTATTAACTCGGCGCTTTCATCGCTGTCCAGCCATACACCAATATCAGTGCGTGTTTGCAGTGTTTCCTTTTGGGCGAGCCAAACACTAACGGGAATAATGACCTGACCCGCAGGAACTTCTGCAGCAGCGGCTTCGCCTTCTGGTTTAGCGATCAATGTCCAGGTGTTTTCGACAATCAAGCCGTCTTTAATTAGCTTTGGCATAAACTTTCTCCTTGAAGGGAGCTGCGCCTATACGGCGGTAGGTATCGATAAATAATTCTTCAGCGGTGCGGTTGGCGAGATATACATCTACCAATTTCTGGATAACGGTTGGCATATCTTCCGCACTGAATGATGGGCCAAGTACATCGCCCAGCGAAGCGTCGTTACTGGCGTTACCGCCTAACTGCACTTGATAAAACTCTTTACCCGCTTTATCCACGCCCAAAATACCAATGTGGCCGACATGGTGATGGCCACAGGCATTCATACAACCGGAAATATTCAGGTCGATATCGCCCAGGTCATAAACATAATCCAGGTCTTCAAATTGACGTTGAATGGCTTCAGCAATTGGAATGGATTTCGCGTTAGCCAGTGAGCAGAAGTCACCGCCGGGACAGCAAATAATATCGGTAATGGTGCCGATATTGGGCGTTGCAAAACCGGCCGCTTTGGCTTTTTGCCAGAGTGTAAATAATTCAGTTTTCTTCACGTCAGCCAGCACGATATTTTGTTCATGCGTAGTGCGTGCTTCACCAAAGCTGAATTCATCAGCCAGGTTGGCGATGATTTCCAACTGGGAATCAGTAATATCGCCAGGCGCAACACCAGTTGGTTTCAGCGATAAAGTCACCGCAGCATATCCGGGAACTTTGTGCTCGCGCACGTTGCGTTGTAGCCACTTGCCGAACGCAACGCTCTCACTCGCTTGTGCGTTTACCGCAGCTTGTGCCGCAGCATTATCAATAGTGTCGTAGGCGGGTGCAGTGAAGAAGCCTTTGGCACGCTCGATTTCATCGCGAGTTAATTTGTTGTAGCCATCTTTCAAGTATTGCCATTCAGCTTCAACTTTTTGTGCGAAGACTTCCGGCGTCAGTGCGCGCACCAGAATTTTAATACGGGCTTTGTATTTGTTATCGCGGCGACCGTAGAGGTTGTATACGCGCAGGATAGCTTCCAGGTAAGACAATAAATCTTCTTCTGGCAAGAAATCGCGAATGGCGGAGCCAATACAAGGAGTGCGGCCCAGGCCGCCACCGACATAAACTTGAAAACCGACTTCGCCTTTTTCATTCAGCAATATTTGCAGGCCGATATCATGCACTTGCACCGCAGCGCGATCTTGTGTCGAACCTGTTACTGCAATTTTGAATTTACGTGGCAGGAAGGCAAACTCCGGGTGGAAGCTGGACCACTGGCGAATAATTTCGCAGTAGGGGCGTGGGTCCACAATTTCATCGGGTGCTGTGCCGGCAAATTGGTCAGAGGTAGTATTGCGGATACAGTTACCGCTGGACTGGGTACCGTGCATGCCGACATCCGCAAGCTCTGAAAGAATATCAGGCACTTCGGTCAGATCTGGCCAGTTGTACTGGATGTTCTGACGGGTACTAACGTGGCAATAGCCTTTGTCGTAGTGACGGGCAATATGGGCCAGCTTACGGATTTGGGTGGAGTTAATCATGCCGTAGGGCACGTTAATTCGCAGCATGGGGGCCAGGCGTTGAACATAAAGGCCATTCTGTAAACGCAGTGGCAGGAATTGTTCGGGCGGTAATTCCCCGGCCAGAAAGCGCTCGGTTTGGCCGCGGAATTGAGCAACGCGCTGACGCAGGATGCTATTGTCGTACTCGTCGTAGATATACATGGAGCTAGATACCTATCTATAAGAAAAAGGCCATCACGGAATGGCGCAGTAGGCTGGAAATTAAGGCGCGCAGGATACAGGAAAAGCCGCTCTCCGGCGAGTTTTGCGGCGGCACGATAACAGTCGTCTTCGCGGATGTGAATAACCCTTTGGGCCTAAGCTTGTTCCGCAAGGTTATGATGCGCGAATTTATTGGCTTGGGGCTGGTATCATGCCCATATTGATTTTTTTTCTATCTATTAGCTATTTCGCTTATGCACGCCGATATCGACCAATTGTACGTACTTCCTCCTTGTACTGCGGATCTGAAAATCCTGCGGGTAGACGTGGATTTTCTTCTTATCAACAAGCCGACGCGCTTGCTCAGTGTGCCCGGTCGCCATCCGCAAAATCGCGATTCGGTGATTAGTCGTTTGGAGATGGATTACCCGTCTGCGGCCATAGTGCATCGTCTGGATTTCGATACCTCTGGCGTTATGGTTATTCCGTTGAATAAGCCTGCCTTATCGCATATCAGCAAACAGTTCCAGGCGCGCTCGGTGAGCAAGCATTATCTGGCGATAGTTGCCGGGTTGGTGGAGCAGGATGAAGGCGTTATTGATTTGCCGATCGCGGCAGGCGAGGGACCTAAATACAAAATCTGCCCTGACACTGGCAAACCCTCGGTAACAGAATTTAAGGT
>JACCDS011837846.1_pt1 | contig 12758 bp, 11 predicted proteins | sample 7446441 | NCBI WGS metagenome assembly JACCDS01 (sample SAMN15323445, study PRJNA562643) | freshwater metagenome | isolation source: river surface water | place: USA:Blue River Watershed | collected 2017-08-17
CGAGTTCATCAGGATGACCCAGACGAACACGGTCAGTGCGAGCGGGGCAATGAAGGCACGGTTACCGTGGACGATGCTCTTCGACTGGTCTTCGACCATTTCGACGACCATTTCCACCAGCGCCTGGAAGCGGCCCGGCACACCGGAGGTGGCCTTGCGCGCGGCGCGGTACATGAAGAAGCTCCCGATCACGCCCATCAGGACCGACCAGAACACCGTATCCAGATTGATCACCGAGAAATCGATGATGCTGTGCTGGTGCGAGGTCTGCAGGTGTCCGAGGTGGTGGACGATGTATTCGGAGGCGGTTGGCGCGTGGTTCACCCCCTCTGCTGCCATTTCAGATGCCATGTCAGTGCCTAAACAATAAGATGATGTAACTCTTCAACGCGACAATGAAGGCGGCGATTAGCGCCAGCCAGTTCAGGTCGCGATACCACCAGACGGTCAGCGCAAGCAGCGCGACCGTCATCGCAATCTTGGTGAACTCCCCGAAGAAAAAAGTCATCGGGCTCAGAGTTCCGGGCTGTCGCGCGCCGATGAAGAGGCGCAATGCAAACAGGCCGTTGGGCACCACACAACACAAACCCCCGAGCAGCGCCGAGACAAACGCATGGAACCCGGCGACCAGACCCGCGAATGCCGCGGTCGCCAATGTCGCCACCAGCTGTATCAGGATCAGGCGCAGCATGGAGTCGGCGCTGTCAGGCCCGATGTCTCAGGCGCGCGGCGAAGGATGTGCTTTTCGCGCGCGATGGAGTGATTCACGTTTCGTGAAGCCGCGTGATTATATTGGCCGGTGATTGCCTGCGTCAAATGTTTACTTGCCGGCGCACGTGCATTTTTCATTTTCAAAAACATAATTTCGGCGTTTCAATGCCCTTGCGCGTTGAGGCGCGCGATCAGGCCATCGAGTTGATCGAGATCGCCAAAGGCAATTACCAGCTCGCCGCGATGGCGTTTGCCGAGCCGGATCGTCACGCTCGTCGCCAGTGTGTCGGACAGCTCTTCTTCGAGACGCGTGATGTCGCGCGACTTCTCCCGCACTGCCGCACTGCCGCGTGCCGGTGGCTCGCCGGCCGCATGCCGTACGACCAGCTTTTCGGCGTCACGCACCGACAGGCGTTTGGCAATCACTTCATTGGCCAGTGCGATCTGCGTGGCCGCATCCACCGCGAGCAAGGCGCGCGCGTGTCCCATGTCGATGTCGCCTGCCATCAGCATCGATTGCACCGGCTTCGCGAGATTCAGCAGCCGCAACAGGTTGGACACGGCGCTGCGTGAGCGGCCGACCGATTGCGCGGCCTGTTCATGGGTGAAGTGAAATTCATCGATCAGTCTTTGAATCCCCTGCGCTTCTTCGAGCGGATTGAGGTCTTCGCGCTGCATGTTCTCGATCAGCGCCATTGCCGCCGCACCCTGATCATCGACATCGCGCACGAGCACGGGCACTTCGGTGAGGCCGGCCAGCTGCGCCGCGCGGAAGCGGCGTTCGCCGGCGATGATTTCATGCGTCACGCCGTTCTTGCCGTCGGCAATCGGACGAACCAGGATGGCCTGCAGCAGGCCCTGTGCGCGGATCGAGTCGGCCAGCTCGTTGAGCGCGCCTTCATCCATGCGCGTGCGCGGTTGGTACTTGCCCGCCTGTAGCGTGCTCACCGGCAGGCTGGCCGTGGCGTTTGCCGCCGATGTCGCTTCAGGGGTGAGATCGGTCGAGCCGCCGAGCAGTGCTTCGAGCCCGCGTCCGAGCCCTTTGGGTTTCTTGGTCACCATGTCTGTGGAATGCTTGTGAATGCCGGGGAATGTGTCGGTACCGGAAAGGATCTGCCACGCCGGCAGATCACAGCTCGGTTATGCGTTCGGCCAGCTCCTGGCCAAAGGCGAGATAAGCTTGCGCCCCTCGCGAGGAGGGGTCGAAGATCACGCCGGGAATGCCGTAGGACGGTGCTTCGGCCAGCCGCACATTACGCGGTATGACGGTCTTGAACACCTTGTCACCGAAATGCTTTTCCAGCTGCGCGGAGACCTGCTGCGACAGCGTCATGCGCGGATCAAACATCACGCGCAGCAAGCCAATCACCTTCAGCTCCGGGTTCATTTTTGCGTGGACGATCTTGATCGTGTTGACCAGGTCCGACAGCCCTTCGAGCGCGTAGTACTCGCACTGCATCGGTATGACGACGCCGTGCGCCGCACACAGGCCGTTGAGCGTCAGCATCGACAAGGCCGGCGGACAATCAACCAGCACGAAATCGTATTCGTCACTCACTGCCGCCAGCGCCTGCTTCAGCCGCGTCTCGCGATGATCGAGTTCAACCATCTCGACTTCGGCGCCGGCCAGCTCGCGATTCGCCGGCAGCACGTCGAAGCGGCCCGACTCGGAGCGTTGCCTCGCGCCCGCGACATCGCCCAGTCCAAGCAGCACCTGGTACACCGAACTCTGCAAGCTTGCCTTGTTGATGCCTGCGCCCATGGTCGCGTTACCCTGCGGGTCGAGATCGACGAGCAGCACGCGTCGTCCGAGCTTTGCCAGGCCGGCAGCAAGGTTGACCGCAGTGGTGGTCTTGCCGACGCCGCCCTTCTGGTTGGCGATACAGAATATCTTGGCCATGTTGTTGGTGTTCTTCTTCAGTGATGTTCTGCGCGCTGGATAAAAACGAGATGCCGCTCGGCGTCGAGACCCGGCACGCTCAGCGCCTGTGTGCGCACGATCTGCCATCCCGGCGGCAGGCTCTCTTTCTCGGTCTGCTTGGCCTGCCCTTTCAGCGCGATCATGGTCCCACCCTCATGCAGCAGATGGCCGGACCAGTTGACGAAGTCCGCCAGCTCGGCAAATGCGCGCGAGGTGATCACGTCATATTTCTCATCGCAGTGAAATTGTTCGACGCGGCCGGTGTGCACCCGCGCGTTGTTCAGCGCCAGCTCGGCTTTCACTTGCGTGAGGAAGGCGGTCTTCTTGTGTACGGTGTCGATCATCTCGACGCGCATCGCCGGTTCGGCTTGCTGCGCCCAGATCGCCAGCACTATGCCCGGCAGGCCACCGCCCGACCCCACATCCAGCACACGCCGCGCACCGGCAAACGCGGGCAGCGTCGCCAGACAATCAAGCAGGTGCTGGGTCAGCATCTGCCCGGGGTCGCGCACTGCGGTCAGGTTGTAGACCTTGTTCCATTTCTGCAGCAGCGCGAGGTAATCGAGCAGCTTGTCTAGCGCGGCGTCCGGCAGGTCGAGCTGTAGCGCGCGTGCTCCGTCGCGCAGCCGGCTGCGCATGGCGTCTTTGTCAATGGCCATTCAGGCGGCGTCCATGCCTTCGTTGAGCGAAGCGAACTGCTTGAATCCGCCTTTTTTCAGATGCACCAGCAGCAGCGAGATCGCCGCCGGCGTAATGCCGGCAATCCGCGATGCCTGCCCCAGCGTCTCGGGCCGATGTTTGTTGAGCTTCTGCCGTACCTCGATCGACAGCGCCGGCACGGTCATGTAATCGAGCTCGGCCGGCAGCCTGAGATTTTCGTAGTACTCGTGGCGCTCGACCTCCTTGGCCTGGCGATCGATGTAACCGGCGTACTTGACCTGAATCTCGACCTGTTCGGCAACGGCCGGATCAAGATCCGGATTGTCGAAGCGGCGACCGTCCGTCGCTTGCAGGCTCATCAGCGCCTGATAGCTGACATCCGGGCGGCGCAGCAGATCAGTGAGCGCATACTCGCGCTCTATGCCTTTGCCGAGCACACGTTCGGCTTCCCCTGGCGCGATCATCTTGGGATTGACCCAGGTGGATTTCAGCCGCTCGAGTTCGCGCGCAATGGCTTCCCGCCGCCGCTCAAAGCGCTCCCACTGCGCATCGCTAACACAGCCGAGCCCGCGGCCGATCTCGGTCAGGCGCAGATCGGCATTGTCTTCGCGCAGGCTGAGCCGGTATTCGGCCCGGCTGGTGAACATGCGATAGGGTTCCTGCACGCCCTGCGTGACCAGGTCGTCAACCAGCACGCCCAGATAGGCCTCGTCGCGGCGCGGTGTCCATGCATCGCGACCCTGGGTCTGCAACGCGGCATTCAGTCCGGCCAGCAGGCCTTGTGCGGCCGCTTCTTCGTAACCGGTGGTACCGTTGATCTGGCCTGCAAAGTACAAGCCGTGAATGGCCTTGGTTTCGAGCGATGCTTTCAGGCCGCGCGGATCAAAGTAGTCATATTCGATCGCATAGCCCGGACGTAGGATGTGGGCGTTTTCCAGACCGCGCATCGAGCGCACGAGCGCAAGCTGGGCGTCGAATGGCAGGCTGGTCGAGATGCCATTCGGGTAAAACTCGTGGGTGGTCAGACCCTCGGGTTCCAGATAGATCTGGTGCGCATCCTTGTCAGCGAAGCGATGGATCTTGTCCTCGATCGACGGGCAATAACGCGGACCGACACCTTCGATCACACCAGTGAACATCGGACTGCGGTCTAGCGCGGCGCGGATGATATCGTGGGTTTTCGTATTCGTGTGCGTGATCCAGCAAGGCAACTGGCGCGGGTGCATGTCGGCGGAACCCATCATCGAGAACACGGGTACCGGGTCGAGGTCACCGGGTTGCTCGCTCATCACCGAAAAGTCGATCGATCGACCGTCGATTCGCGGCGGCGTGCCCGTCTTGAGCCGGCCCTGCGGCAACTGGAGTTCTTTCAGTCGCGCTGACAGGGTCGCCGCCGGCGGATCCCCTGCCCGTCCGCCCGAATAATTATTCAGGCCGACATGAATTTTCCCATCGAGGAAAGTCCCCGCGGTCAGCACCACGGCGCGTGAACGAAAACGGATGCCGACCTGGGTCACAGTACCGACCACGCGATCGCCCTCCACCATCAGGTCATCGACAGCCTGCTGGAACAGCCAGAGATTCGGCTGATTTTCAAGACGATGGCGTATTGCGGCCTTGTACAAAATGCGGTCCGCTTGTGCGCGGGTGGCGCGCACGGCGGGCCCTTTCGAGGAGTTCAGTATGCGGAACTGAATGCCTGCCTCGTCGGTGGCAATCGCCATCGCGCCGCCCAGCGCGTCGACTTCTTTCACCAGATGACCCTTGCCTATGCCCCCGATCGACGGGTTGCAGGACATCTGGCCCAGGGTTTCGATATTGTGCGTGAGCAGCAGCGTTTTCTGGCCCATTCGGGCCGCCACCAGCGCGGCTTCCGTGCCGGCATGGCCGCCACCAACAACAATGACATCGAACTCAGTGGGGAAATCCATGGGGATGGGACAAGACGAGATCAGGCAGAGGCTGGATTATAAAGGGATTTCATTCAGCATCGACCGATGCCTGAGCCCTGGGACCAAAGATTGTCCGAATCTGGTTCCACGTGAAACAGCGGCGCTGCGACTCTTCGGCAATGTTTCACGTGAAACCAGAGACGAGGTAACTAGGTGAACGGTCCGAATGCATCCCAGGAAGTTTTCAGGATCAACGCAGCGACAACCCATAGAAACACCACGCGCACAAAACCGGCACCGCGATGCAGGGCAAGCCGCACGCCCAGTACTGATCCTGAGATATTGCAACACGCCATCAAAACACCCAGTGCCCAGATCGGTTGTCCGGCCGGGATAAACCAGGCCAGCGCCGCGAGGTTGCAGACAACATTGACGATTTTCGCGGCAGCGGAAGCACGCAGAAAATCCAGCCCGAAACTGTGCACGAAAAGGAAGACAAGGAAGCTACCCGTGCCAGGGCCAAAAAAGCCGTCATAGGCACCAACGGCAGCGCCCACAGCGATGGCCCTCGCCATTTTCGCTGGACCATTCGCCATCGGCGCGTGGACAGTACCAAACGTCTTCCGGCGGAAAACATCGACTGCCACCAGCATCAGCACAAACGGCAGCAACTTGCGAAACAGCTCAGCGGGGAAAATCGTAATCGCCCATGCACCGGCAAAAGCGGCGAACCCGGCGGCGATGGAGGCCGGAATGACCAGGCGCCAGTCGATGGCAAAACGGCGGTAGTAACTCCGCGCTGCCATCGCCGTGCCACAAATACCGGCGAGTTTATTGGTGGCAAACAAAGTGGCCGGTGCCGCCTGCGGAAGCGCCGAGAACAAAGCGGGAACCTGAATCAGCCCTCCTCCGCCAACGACCGCATCGACAAGTCCGGCCAACAATGCCGCCAGTGCCAAAGGCAGGTAAAGCTCAATCAGTGTTTCCATGCTGCGCTCGAGCTGAAATCCGGAGGGCATCATCGATCCCTGTTTAGCCGTCCTGCAGGCAGCTGAACGGCACCGCACCAACGACTATTGCTCAGCGCAGGCCATCGATGACGACGAATAGCCGATCAATGTGAGCATCCACTTTCGGCAAAGCCAATGACATTGCTTCATCAAGCCACGATCTCGGGCGTGTCCAGCCGCACAATCCGTTCCTCGCTACGCTGTGCACGAATCAAATCGGCGGCGCGGTCGGCAATCATGATGATGGGCGAATTGCAATTGCCCGAGGTAATGAACGGCATGACCGATCCATCCACCACGCGCAAACCCTGTACGCTGCGCACACGCAATTCGCTGTCGACCACCGCGGTGGGGTCGTCATGCTTGCCCATTTTGCAAGTGCCGACCGGATGAAAAATCGTGGTGCCGATATCACCGGAAGCGCGTGCCAGTTCATCGTCCGTCTGGAATTGGGGTCCGGGCTTGAATTCCTCCGGCGCGTAGACGCTCAATGCGGGGGCGGCGGCAATCCGTCGTGTCAGGCGCAATGAATCGGCGGCGACTTTGCGGTCTTCTGCAGTCGACAGATAGTTAGGCGTGATCTTCGGTGCCGCATACGGATCGCCGCTGGCAATGCGCACATGCCCGCGCGATGTCGGCCGCAGGTTACACACACTGGCCGTGAACGCCGGAAAGCGGTGCAGCGGTTCGCCGAAGCGATCCAGTGACAGCGGCTGTACGTGGTACTGAATGTTCGCGCTCGCCTGCGTCGGGTCGGAACGCGTGAACAGGCCGAGTTGCGACGGCGCCATCGACATCGGGCCACTCCGGTTCAGCAGATACTCGGCGCCAATACGCAATTTGCCGAGCCAGCTATTGGCCAGGGTGTTAAGCGTCTTTACACCGCTCACCTTGAAGACCATCCGGATCTGCAAATGGTCTTGCAGATTCTCGCCGACGCCCGGCAGGTCGACGATGGGCTGAATCCCGTGCTGCCGCAACTGCGACGCCGGACCGATGCCAGACAGCTGCAGGATCTGCGGCGAACCGATCGCTCCGGCCGACAGCAAGGTTTCCCGTGTCGCCAGGGCCGTGAACGCACGGCCGCCGCCGGTGAACTCGACGCCGGTACAGCGCAGCCCCTGCGGACCTTGTTCGAGCACCAGCTTTTCGACGTGGCAGCCCGTCATGATGGTCAGGTTGCCGCGCTGTGATGCGGGTTTCAGGAAAGCTTTCGCGGTATTCCAGCGGATGCCCGCTTTCTGGTTGACCTCGAAATAACCGCAGCCCTCATTGTCACCACGATTGAAATCATCGGTATTCGGAATGCCGGTCTGCCGCGCCGCTTCGCGGAACGCATCCAGAATCTGCCAGCGCAGCCGCTGCTTCTCGACACGCCACTCACCGCCACTGCCATGGAAGCCACTGCTGCCGCCATGATGATCTTCGGTACGCAGGAACAGCGGCAGCACCTGATCCCAGCGCCAGCGCTCGTCGCCGGTGGCATCAGCCCAGCGATCGTAATCGCCCTGCTGGCCGCGCATGTAAATCATGCCGTTGATCGACGAACAACCGCCGAGCACTTTCCCGCGCGGGTAAATCAGGCTGCGACCGTTGAGACCCGCATCCGCCTCGGTGCGGTAGCGCCAGTCGGTACGCGGATTGTCGATGCAATACAAATAGCCGACCGGGATATGAATCCACACATAGTCATCCTTGCCGCCGGCCTCGATCAGCAATACCTGTACATCACGATCCTGCGTCAGCCGGTTGGCCAGCACACAGCCGGCACTGCCGGCGCCGATGATCACGTAGTCGTATGTTCCTGCACTCTCTCGCGTCTGCATCGCAGCCTCCGTCACGCTTACTTCGCAACCGGCATCGTGAACTCGGCCCCTTTGCCAATCGACTCGGGCCAGCGCTGCATGATGGATTTGTAGCGCGTGTAAAAACGCACACCCTCTTCGCCATAGATATGCGCATCGCCGAACAGCGAGCGCTTCCAGCCGCCAAACGAATGCCAGGCCATCGGCACCGGGATGGGTACATTCACGCCGACCATGCCGACCTCGATACGGCGCGAGAACTCGCGTGCCGTATTGCCATCGGAAGTGAACAGGGACACACCGTTGCCGAATTCATGCGCATTGATGAGCTCGATCGCTGCCGCCATGTCAGGAACGCGCACGACGCACAAGACGGGCCCGAAAATCTCTTCGCGATAGATGGTCATATCCGGCGTGACCTTGTCGAACAAGGTGCCGCCCACGAAAAAGCCCTGCTCGTGTCCGGGCACCTGATAACCACGGCCATCCACCAGCAATTGCGCGCCTGCGTCAACGCCTTGGGCAATGTAGGACTCGATCTTGGCCTTGTGCGCCGCGGTGACCACCGGCCCCATTTCGGCATCCTCTTCCATGCCGTTGCCGATTTTCAGCGCCTTGACGCGCGGCACCAGTCTTTCCACCAGCGCGTCCGCCACGCTGCCAACAGCCACCGCAACCGAGATCGCCATGCAGCGCTCGCCTGCTGAACCATAGGCGGCACCGATCAGCGCATCCACGGCCTGATCGAGGTTCGCGTCCGGCATGACCACCAGATGATTCTTCGCGCCGCCCAGGGCCTGCACGCGCAGCGGGTACGCGCCCTTGCGCTTCGCACCCTCGGTGTAGATGTATTCGGCGATCGGCGTGGACCCGACAAAGGACACCGCCTTCACGTCCGGATGCTGCAGCAGGGTATCCACCGCCAGCTTGTCACCCTGTACGACATTGAACACCCCATCGGGCAGGCCAGCCTGCTTGAACAGATCCGCCAGCATCAGCGATGGCGAAGGATCACGTTCGGAAGGCTTCAGCACGAAGGTATTGCCGCAACCAATCGCCACCGGCGCCATCCACAGCGGTACCATCACCGGGAAATTGAACGGCGTAATGCCTGCAGTGACCCCCAGCGGCTGGCGCAGTTGCCAGTTATCGATGCCGCCGCCGATGTTGTCGGTGAACTGGGTTTTCAGCAGTTGCGGCATGCCACAGGCAAACTCAACGATTTCCAGTCCGCGCACCACCTCGCCCTTCGCATCACTGAAGACCTTGCCATGCTCGCGGGTGATCATCGCTGCCAGGTCGTCATGGTGCTTTTCAATCAGCTCCTTGAATTTCGATAGCACCCGGGCCCGCTTCAGCGGCGCAGTTTCAGCCCAGCCGGGCGCAGCGGCCGATGCAGCCGCCACCGCCGAATTCACCTCCTCAACCGTCGCCAGCGCCACGTGTGCCACGGGCGATCCTGTGGCCGGGTTGTACACGGGCTGAGTACGTCCACCAGACGGCACCACCGCCTGACCGTTGACGTAGTGCGAAATCAGCGTTTCAGCAGGCTTCATAAAAAATCCTTTGTATTAAGTACGGTTAAACGCACTTTATTACGGGAATTTTGGGGAATCCAATGAGTTATCATCAATTTCAACTTAAAAATTTCTTATGATCTATCATGGATTTGACCCAGTTGCGCGCATTTGTCACGGTGGCTCGCGAAGGCAACCTCACGCGGGCCGCTGAAAAACTGCATCTCACACAACCGGCTGTCAGCCTGCAGCTGAAATCCCTGCAGCAAAACCTCGCCCTGCAACTGTTCACGCGTACACCAGCAGGCCTCGCGCTGAGTGCAGACGGCGCCAAGCTGTTACCACTGGCGGAGAAAGTCCTCGCGGGCAGTCAGGAATTGCTGCAGGCGGCGCATTCGTTGCATTCCACGCTGTCGGGAAAGCTGGCCATCGGCACGATCCTCGACCCGGAATTTACTCGCCTCGGCGCTTTCCTGAAGATGCTGGTCGAAGGCTACCCTCAGGTTTCTACCGAGCTCAAACACGGTATGTCCGGCTGGGTACAACAGCAGATCCGCGACGGGCAGATCGATGTCGGTTATTACCTTGGCCCTGTGCCGCTGCAACTGCATGCCATCGAACTCTGCTCATTCAACTATCACGTACTAGCCCCGCAGGGATGGGGAAAGCGGGTTACCGGCAAAAGCTGGGAAAGCCTGGCGCAACTTCCGTGGATCTGGTCACCGCCGGAATCCGTGCACCACAGACTCTTGAACGAGCTCTTCGATGCGCACCATGTGCAACCCCTCAAAATGGCCCTGGTCGATCAGGAAGCCTCGATGCTTGACTTGGTGAAGTCTGGTATCGGCCTGTCACTGGTGCGTGACTCGATCGCGCTACGGGAATCGCAGGCGCATGGCCTGGTGATCGCTGACACCGTCAGCGTTACCACGCAACTTTCATTCATCTGTCTGGCCAGCCGCAAGATCGAACCCGCCATCGCCACAGCGTTCCGGCTGATGGCCGGTTTGTGGAGCAAATAACCAGTCTGTCGGATCGATCATCTGTGGAAAACCCTTGTGACAAACGACCGCGGGAAAGTGGATAACTGTGCAAAAGTCATCGACCGGCTTTTTTATCCCAAAACTATCCTTCGAAGCCAGCGCAGCTATTCAGCTTTTATTTTCTTTGCAAACCTATGAAAGCATTGAAGAAAAGTCGGTTATCCACAGATTTCCGTCCAGCTTATCTATTACTACTAAACTTATATACAAGACTTAAGAAACAACAAAAGCAAAAGCGGGAAAACAGCGGCAGCAGCATTAACTGTGGGTAAATCTGGGGATAACCTGTGCACTGATTGTGCAAAACCTGAACTTTTCTTCTTACGGACTGTTGGGGCGGTTGCGGACCGCTTCCGAGCGCGCAACCAGAACCGAAAGAACGAAAAAAAAGCCGGCAAAGCCGGCTTAGGAATGTGTGTCAGTCTGTTATTTCATCTCGAGTGCCCGATTAGCAAGTGCACTGGAGTTGCGCAATTGTTCGCGCAGCCAACGATGCCCCGGGCTGCGGGCATCGCGCTCATGCCAGAGCATGTCGATGTGTACTTCCGGCAGTGAAAACGGAAGACTCTTCCGAATCAATTGATCCGACATGCCAGTCGCATCGATCAGGTGATAAGGAATTACCATCAGCAAGTCGGAAGCAGCAACCACTTTGCCGGCAGTGAAAAACTGGTTCACCGTCAGCAGAATTCGCCGCTCACGATTCAACGAAACGAGCGCATCGTCGACCAGACCGCGCGCACGGCCGGAGAAACTGACCAGCAAGTGATTGGCATCGCAATAACGGTCGAGCGTGAGTTCGGCATCGGCCAGAGGGTGGTTCTTGCGCATCACACATACATAATGTCCCGCGTAGAGCCGTTCATGCCTGACCGGTGTTTCGGTTGAACCTTGCAATTGCGCCACCACGCCAGGGAAAAAACCGATGGCAAGATCGATATCACCGCGCAGCAGCATCGGACGCGGCTCGCGCGTGGTCAGGGGCACCATGCGGATATCAATACCTGGTGCTTCACTCTCGATCAGCCGGACCAGCGGTGGCAGCAATAACCCCGCTGTTGCGTCAGCCATCGCCATGCGGAAGGTCGCATTCGCCTTCGCCAGCTCAAAACTTCGCGGAGCGACCGCTTCTTCAAGATCGGCCAATGCACGTCGTACAGCAGGCCACAGGGATTCGGCGCGGGCGGTGGGCTTGACGCCGTGCGCGGTACGGATCAGCAATTCGTCACCCAGTGCATCACGCAATCTTTTAACGGCGTTCGAAACAGCAGGTTGCGTCATCGCCAGCCGGTTTGCGGCGCGGGTAAGGTTTTGCTCGGTCATGACTGCATCGAACACACGCAGCAAATTCAAGTCGAGGGTCAGGAAGCTCATCGGTTTATCGATCCAAAATAGCAACAACGAAGATATATAATAAAACTATATTCGGCATAAGAAAATAAAACTATTCTTATATCTTAGACCTCTCTATACTGCGACGCAACAAAACTGATTCATAGGGAATCATCATGCAAAACTTCTTTGTTGCCGCATCCGAGACGTTCAAGCCGCTGTTCTTCAGCTTTCAGAACCCGTTCTCGGCACTGCTGCGTAGCAACACAGCAAGCACCAAGCGTGTTGAGCGCGCGGACACCTCGCGTAGCCTGGAACTCATGGCGCGCGATGTAGAGGAATTCCAGCCGAACTTCGCCGCCGAGCTGCGTAGTTTCGCAGCACGCGACTGAGCAATTGTTTGATGAGTCCTGGCGCAAGGCCGCTGCTTTACCAAGTGCAGTGTGCAGGTGAGCGGACGACAAACTCTGCTGGCGTCGATGCGGGAATGATCATTGCCGTTGTCAGTTAAAGCCAGGGCGATCTTCATTCACGCTCGCGGTTTGCGTGCGCCACCCGGGTGAGGATAGCTGCGTAAATGCCTTCAGGCTAATCGTGCAGCCCGGAGACGGGCGAAACGCTCTCCGATCAGCAGCACGCCCAGACCGGCCGTGGCCAGCAAATGCCCGCTTCCTACGGAAGTCAGCAGCGCACCGCCGGCGGCCACGCCAGCCGACTGTCCCAGGAAGAAACAGGAAGCAAACGCTGCAACGGCAGCGCCACGTCGTTCCGGGGCCATTTGCGTTGCATTGATCTGCAGCGTGTTGTGCATCATGTAAAAGCCCAGCCCGAATACAAAGCAGGCCGGAATGGCGGTCCACCAGAACG
>JACCDS010024903.1_pt1 | contig 12756 bp, 8 predicted proteins | sample 7446441 | NCBI WGS metagenome assembly JACCDS01 (sample SAMN15323445, study PRJNA562643) | freshwater metagenome | isolation source: river surface water | place: USA:Blue River Watershed | collected 2017-08-17
CCACAAGCTGCTCAACACCATGTACGACGACGGCTTCCTGACCGACGGCGTGATGATCGAGTGGCTCAAGTCCCACACCAACGTGGTCTACCAGCCGCCCGTGGGGCACCCGGCCTACAGCGGCATCAACCCGTACGCGCTGGGCTTTGCGATGTACACCGACATCAAGCGCATCTGCGAATCGCCCGACGACGAAGACCGCGCCTGGTTCCCCGACATCGCCGGCAAGCCCTGGTTGCCCGTGCTGGACCATGCCATGCGCAACTTCAAGGACGAGAGCTTCATCGGCCAGTACCTGAGCCCCAAGCTGATGCGGGAGCTGCGCCTGTTCGCGATTTCAGACGACGAGAAGCAGAACGAGCTGGAAGTCAGCGCCATCCACGACGACGCCGGCTACCGTCGCGTCCGCGAGGCATTGAGCCGCCAGTACGACCTGGGCAGCCGCGAACCCAACATCCAGGTCTGGAACGTCAACCTGCGCGGCGACCGCAGCCTCACGCTGCGCCACTTCCAGCACAACGACCGCCCGCTGCACGACAGCGCCCAGGAAGTGCTCAAGCACGTGGCGCGGTTGTGGGGCTTTGGCGTGCAGCTGGAGAGCACCAACGCCAAGGGCGACGTCACCAAGCGCTTCAGCGTGCCGGCGCCGGCCAACTGAGCCGCGGCGCCGCCGGGCGCCCTGCCTTCACCGCTCGATGTGGATGGACGTGGCCTGCACCACGCTGCGGTCGGCCGCCGGCCGGCCTTTCACGCTGAGCTTGCGGTTCAAGGCCAGGTCAGCCGCCGTGCTGTCGTCGAAGCGTGTGCTGTCGTCGTAGCGCACCGTGGTGCTGCGCACCACGAAGGTCCTGGCGGCCAGGTCCAGGGCGGTGACGAGGCCTTCCAGTTCGATGACGGAATCGCCGCCGCCGTCCTCTTCGTCGATGGACACCTTGCGCGCGATGATGGTGCCCGCGACCGAGCGGCCGTCCACCTCCACGCGCTTGCCCAGCGCCACCGTGCCGCCGCTGAAGGTGGCTGCCGATGCGTCCACGGGCGTGCCGTCCAGGCTGAAACGCTGGGCGGAGGTGAACGCCGTGACGCGCCCTTCGACTTCGATGGCGTCCCGGTCGGGCAGCGGCTGCTCGTTGAGCTTCAGTGCCGTGGCCGCCCACACGCCGGCGGTGGCCGTGGTGCGCAGCTGGGCGCGGACCACGCTGCCCGTGTCCACCCCCGCGGGCAGGCTGCCAAGTTCGTCGTAGCGCACGGTCAGCGTCCCCAGGCCCAGGCGCTGCGCCGTGCGGTCCAGCCCGGCCACCGCGGCCGTCACCACATAACGGGCCACCGAGCCGCGGGGCTCGATGCGCGTGGCCACGATGCGTGCACCCACGCGGTCCACCTGGCCGTGCACGGCCACCACATCGCCCACGCGCATCGACGCCAGGCCCTGGCCCAGCGAGGCCTCGAACACCGTGCCGGCCGTGGCGGTGACGCTCTGGCCGAGGATGCGCGCCGTGCCGGCCGTGGTGTCGACCGACTCCACGGGCCCGACCAGGGCTTCCGTCACCTGGATGGTCTGCGCCACGGCGGCCACGCGCGTGCCCGCGTCCACCAGGCTTGAGGCGTCCACGCGTGTCATGCTGCCCAGCGTCAGTGCCGACCTGCTGAGCGGCTGGCCGTCGGCGTCCACCACGGTGGCCGCGGTCTCGTCGTAGTGCACGCCGTTGACGACGATGGAGCCCAGGCCGCTGATCGGGCCGATCGCCAGCGTCGGCGTGTCCATGCCCGTGCCGCCCGAGTCGACCCCGCCCGAGCCGCCGCAGCCGGGCAGATGCGCCAGCGCCAGGGCTGCGGCACAGGCCGCCAGCAACCAGCCCCGGGCGCCGTGCCGATCAGCTTGCTTGTTCATCGGATTCCCCTGGGTTGGGCTCGTGGAAGCTGTACATGCCGATGCGAATGCGCTGGTCGGACGCTGTGCCATCGGCCAGGTCCTGGTTGATCATCTGTTGCAGGGCTGGCACCAGGTTCTGCAGCATCACTTGCCACTGCTGCCGCACCAGTTCGGCGGCCTTCTCCAGGCTGCGCGTGGACATGGAGTCGCTGAAGATGGCCTGTTCAAAGTGCCGCCGGTCGCCATGCAGCACGTTGGCCACCGCCGCGGACAGATGGTCGCCGGCGTTGGACGCCAGGAAGCCGTACATCTGCGCCATGTCGTCGCTGGGTGTGATGCGGTCGACGTTCACCTGCACGGTCTCGCCGTCGTCGCTGAGCCGCACCAGGTCGCGCCTGATCAGGTCGTCCAGCAGGCTGCGCGCATGCACGTGGCGCGTGATCGACAGGGCCAGCGCCTCGAAGCTGGGTGCCGGCCCCTGCCGTGGCAGCTTGCGCAGCCGGCCGTTGCGGTGGCGCAGGCTGGGGTCGGACAGCCAGCGGGTGATCAGCTGCGTGGCCGGCACCGGCCGCTGACGCGGCCGGGCCGGTTGTGTGCCGCCGATGCGGGTGACCTCGCGCCGGTGCAGGCCGGTGGCCACGGCGATCTGGCTGATGTCCCGGTGGCCGCTGGCGCCGCGCTCCTGCCGCGCCTCGCGCGCCGCGGCCACAAAGGCCTGCTTGAAGAGCTCTTCCACCTGCGCAAACGGCAACCCGCGCTGCACGCACAGGCGCGCCAGAGGCGCCAGCAGGACCTCCAGGGTTTCCTGCAGCAGCTGGGCGGGGTCCGGGCTGGCGGGGGCTTTCAAGGTGTCTTCATCATATCTGCCCATTTCGGGCATTTGATGAAGAAGGTCTCTGCGGCGCGGTTTGCGTCGCCCTTCAGGCCGTGCCGTGCTTGGTGGCGAAGCGCACGCCCGCCGCTTGCAACAGCGGCGTGGGCAGCACGCCGCCCGCGCACACCACCACGGCGTCGTTGGGCAGGCGCTCTTCGCCCTGCGCGGTCTTCAGCGTCACCGTGTCTGCGTCTATGCGCTTCACCGATGAGGACAGCGCCAGCCGCAGCGTGCCGTCCGCCGCTGCGGACTGGACCCGGTCCCGGTTCTTCTGCTTCACGCGCGAGAAGGCCTCGCTGCGGTAGGACAAGGTCACCGTGGTGCCGGGTTGTTCGGCCAGCGCCAGGGCGGCTTCCAGCGCGCTGTCGCCACCGCCCACCACCAGCATGTGCTGACCGCGGTACTGCTCGGCGTCCACCAGCTTGTAGACGACCTTGGCCGAGGCCTCCCCCGGCACGTCCAGCTTGCGCGGTGTGCCCCGGCGCCCGATGGCCAGCAGCACCGACCGCGCGCGCAGCGTGCCGCGGTTGGTGGTGACCACGAAGCCTTCACCATCGGCGGCCAGCCCGTCCATGCGTTCCTGGTAGGCAATCTGCAGGCCGGTCTTGGCCACCACGCCGTTCCAGAACTCCAGCAACTTCTCCTTCTGGATCTCGCCCATCTTCACCTTGCCAATCAGCGGCAGCACCACCGGGGCCGTCATGGCGATCTTGTTGCGCGGGTAGTGGTAGACCGCCCCGCCCAAGGAGTCTTCCTGCTCGATGAGCCGGTAGCGCATCTTGTGTTGCATGGCGGCCAGGCCGGCTGAAAGCCCGGCGGGGCCCGCGCCGACGATCAGCACGTCCAGTTCATCGCCCGCGCCCGCCGGCCCCTTGCGCTTGCGTATGACCTCCATGGCCTGGCGGCCCTGTTCCACCGCCTTGCGAATGAGCCCCATCCCGCCCAGTTCACCGGCGATGAAGAGCCCCGGCACATTGGTTTCGAACTGTGGCGACAGTTCCGGAATGTCAACGCCGCGCTTTTCCGTGCCGAAAACCAGGCGGATGGCATCCACCGGGCAAGCCGGCTTGCAGGCGCCGTGGCCTATGCAGGCGGCCGCGTTGATCAGCACGGCCTTGCCCTGGACGATGCCCAGGGCGCCTTCCGGGCAGGCCGGCACGCAGCCCGCGGAGCCAATGCAGCGGTGGGGGTCGATCACCGGGTGCAGCGAGGGCGGTTCGTTCAGCCCCAGCGCCTCGGACTGGGCCAGTTCGGCCAGCGCGGCCTTCTCGCGTCGGCGTTGCAGCGCCAGGTACGCGGCGGTGACGGTGGTCGCCGCCAGCAAGTAAGGCAAGAGCAAGAAAAACGAGTCGGTCCAGTGATCCATAGGCGGCAGTGTGCCGCCCAAGCGGTGCCGGCTGTTGCCCGATGTGGCCCGCACAACAGTCGCAATTTATAACAGCCCTAAGACTTTAAATGCACAAAATGGGCATTCAAGAGAATCAGCAGTCCCTCATGAGCTTCGCCGCCACCTCAGCAGCCACCCCCTCCAGCCCGGGCCCCCAGGGCGCTGCCACGCAGGCGGCGCCGCGGCGGCCGGGTCGCAGCACCCGCCACTGGACGGTGGACGCGCTCATGTACCTGGGCATGGGCCTGCTGCTGCTGGGCGCCTTCAAGTTCAGCCGCATGGGGCTGTACGACGCGCGTTCCGACCTGGGCTACTGGATCGGCGTGGCCGGCGCCGTGATGATGGTGCTGCTGTTCGCCTACCCCTTGCGCAAGCGCTCGGCGACGCTGGCGCGCTTCGGCAAGGCCAAGATCTGGTTTGTGGTGCACATGGTGCTGGGCATCCTGGGCCCGGTCTTTGTGCTGGCGCACTCCACTTTCCGCATCGGTTCGCTGAACGCGGGCGTGGCCCTGGTCAGCATGCTGGTGGTGGCCGCCAGCGGGGTAATGGGCCGCTTCATCTACCTGCGCATCCACCAGGGCCTGGGCGGCCAGCTGCAAACGCTGGACGCGCTTCAGGCGGAGCTCTTGGCCACCGACTCCTGGGCCGGTGGCGCCTTGAACTTTGCGCCCGAGGCCGCGCAGCGGCTGCAGGGCCTGAAAGACCGGGTGGGGACGCCGCGCGACAGCTGGCTGGGCCACCTGCAGCGCCTGGTGGTGCTGCCCTGGCAGCTGCGCCGCGAGCGCCGTGCCATCCGCCGCCTGGCACGCCAGGCGCTGCGGGACATTGGCGCGCGCCAAGGCTGGGACAGCGCCACGCTGCGTGGCCGCGAACGCAAGATTGCCGACCTGGTTTCCCGTTATGCGGACACCGTTCAGCGCACGGCCCAGCTGTCGGCCTACACCAAGGTCTTCTCCCTGTGGCACGTGCTGCATGTGCCCTTTGTGTTCCTGATGATCCTGTGTGCGGTGGCCCATGTGGTGGCGGTGCACGCGTATTGATGCGGACGCTTGTGCGCGTCTGGGCGCTGCTGTGGGCCCTGGTGGTTGCGCTGGTGGCCGGGCCGCTGCATGCGCAGTCGCTGGAGTCCGCCCTCTCGCCGGGGCCGCTGACGCAGAGCCACGCCAAGCCCGAGGTCGGTTGTTCGGACTGCCATGTGCGCTTTGACCGCGCGGGGCAGGACGGCAAGTGCCTGGTCTGCCACAAGGACGTGGCCGCCGATCTGCGCGCCAAGACCGGCCTTCACGGCAGGCAGCAGCCCCAGGCCTGCCGCAGCTGCCACACCGACCACCGCGGTCGCGACATGAACATCGCGCCGCTGAACACCAACCTCTTCGACCACCGCGTCACCGACTACCTGCTGCAGGGCAAGCACAAGGGCGTGGCCTGCAAGTCCTGCCACCTGCCGGGCAAGAAGTACAGCCAGGCGCCGTCGGATTGCGCCAGTTGCCACGCCAAGGACGACAAGCACAAGGGCACGCTGGGCAAGGACTGCGCCAGCTGCCACGTCGAGCAGGCCTGGAAAGAGACCAAGGTCGACCACGACAAGACCCGCTTCCCGCTCACGGGCAAGCATGTCAACGCCAGCTGCGACAGCTGCCACAAGACCAAGGTCTACAAGGACGCGCCCAGCACCTGCATCGGCTGCCACAAGAAGGAAGACAAGCACAAGGCGCGCTTCGGCGAGCGCTGCGAGAGCTGTCACAGCACACGCAACTGGACCGGCATCACCTTCAAGCACGACACCGACACCAAGTTCGCGCTCAAGGGCAAGCACGTCAACGCCACCTGCACCAGCTGCCACACCGGGCCGTCGCTCTACAAGGGCAAGCTCTCCAGCGACTGTTTCAGCTGCCACCAGAAGGAAGACAAGCACAAGGGCACCTTGGGCAAGGACTGCGGCAGCTGCCACAGCGAGCGCAACTGGAAGGAGTCCGCCCGCTTTGACCACGACAAAGCGCGCTTTGTGCTGCGCGGCGCCCACGTCAAGGTGGAGTGCAAGAGCTGCCACACCACACCGGTTTTCAAGGACGCGCCCAAGGACTGCATCGGCTGCCACAAGAAGGACGACAAGCACCAGGCCACCCTGGGCACCGACTGCGCCGCCTGCCACACCGACCGCGACTGGAAGGCCAGCCGCTTCGACCACGCACGCACCCAGTTCCCGCTGCGCAACGCGCACGCGGTGCCGCCGCTGACGTGTGCGTCCTGCCATGTGGACCACCGCAGCTACCGCCCCACGGCCACCGAGTGCCTGGCCTGCCACAAGAAGGACGACAAGCACCAAGGCCAGATGGGCGCACGCTGCGACAGCTGCCATGGCGACAAGGACTGGCGCACGACCCGCTTCGACCACGCGCGCGCCCGCTTTGCGCTGGTGGGCGCGCACGCCCGTGTGGAGTGCAAGTCCTGCCACCTGTCGCCGCGTTTCCGTGACGCGCCGCGCGACTGCTACAGCTGCCACCAGAAGGACGACAGCCACAAGGCCGCCTTCGGCACCCGCTGCGAGTCCTGCCACAACCAGCGCGACTGGCGCCTGTGGAGCTTCGACCACGCGCGCCAGGCCAACTACGCCTTGGACGGCGGCCACGCCAAGGTCGCCTGCAAGGCCTGCCATGACAAACCTGCGCCGGCCGGCAAGGCCGCGGCACCGCTGGGGCGCGACTGCCTCAGCTGCCACCGGCGCGACGACGTGCACGACGGCGCCTTTGGCGCCCGCTGCGAGCAATGCCACACCGTGACCCGCTGGAAGCAGGTCAGCCACCGGGGAACACCATGACCAGACTTGTCCAGACCTTGCTGTTGCTGGTCTTGCTGGCGCTGGCCTCCCAGGCCCAGGCGCAGTCACGCGACTTCGACCACCTGCGCACGGGTTTTGCGCTGAGCGGCTCGCATGTCAACGCGCGCTGCGAGTCCTGCCACGTGGGGGGCGTGTTCAAGGGCACACCCAAGGACTGCGAGTCCTGCCACACCGCGGGCGCGCGGCTGGCGCGCGGCAACGCCGTCAAGACCCCAGACCACCTGAACACCCAGCAGACCTGCGACAGCTGCCACAACACCCGCAGCTTCTCAGGCGCGCGCATGAACCACAGCCAGGTGGCCAAGGGCTCCTGCGCCAGCTGCCACAACGGTGTGCAGGCCATCGGCAAGACGCCCACCCACGTGCGCACCAGCGCGGCCTGCGACAGCTGCCACAGCAGCCAGGCCTGGCGCCCGGCGACGGGCTTTGACCACGCCGGCGTCGCACCCGGCACCTGCGGCACCTGCCACAACGGCGTGCAGGCCACGGGCAAGGGCGCGGGCCACACGCCGTACACGCTGGTGGCAGCCACGGCGTCGGCCAGTTGCGACACCTGCCACAAGGCCGGCTTCAAGGCCTGGACACCGGCCAAGCTGCACACCAACGTCACCGTCACCACGCAGTGCAACAGCTGCCACGCCAGCACCAAGCCCAACACCCCGGTGCACGTGGGGCAGACGGCGTGCGAGAACTGCCACCGCTCCAACACCACGTGGGCGGGTGCCAAGGTGGACCACGGCAGCTTCACCGTGGCCACCAACTGCAGCTCCTGCCACAACGGCACGGCAGCCACGGGCAAGGGCACCACGCACATTCCGGTGGGCGTGACCAACTGCATCGCCTGCCACACCACGACCAAGTGGACGCCCAGCAGCTTCAACCACACGCAGACGATGGCCACCAGCCAGTGCGCCAGCTGCCACACCGGCACCTTCCCACCGGCCGACGGCCGCGGTGCGGGCCACCTGCCCTACCAGCTGATCACGGGCGCGTCCTCGGCCAACTGCGACACCTGCCACAAAGGCAGCGTCACCACCTGGGCCAACGGCAAGCTGCACGCCAACGTCAGCGTCACCGGCCAGTGCAAGACCTGCCACAGCGGCAGCTACACCTCGCAGGCGGCCTTGGGCAAGCCTGCCAACCACATCCCCGAGAGCCAGCTGCTCAACGGCGCAGCCATGGAGTGCAACGCCTGCCACACCAGCACGGCCAGCTGGGGCACGGTGCGCATGAACCACAACAACAGCCTCGGCGGCGGTGCGGGCTGGTGCAAGGGCTGCCACATGAGTGGGACCAACTTCTCCGGCGGCCTGGAGCGCAAGGCGCTCACCCACGAAAGAAAGACACCGCCGGCCATCGACTGCTCCGAGTCGGGCTGCCACCGACCGCTGGGCAACAAGGGCGCGGCTTACACCAAATGGGACTGATGAAACACACCGCGTTCGCGATGGTGCCTGCCGGGCTCCGCGTCTTCCTGGGCGTCTGGCCCCGCCTGCTGGCCGCGATGCTGCTGTTGGCCGCGGGCGCGGCCCGCGCGCAGTTGATCGACGAAATCGAGATCGTCCGCGAAGCCAACGACGCCGTCATGCACGTGCGCTTTGCCACCCCGGTGCAGCTGCTGCACGCCATGAGTGGCAGCAAGGCCGACTACACCCTGGTCATCTACCGCGTGCTGCCCACGCAGCAGACGCTGAACCTGGGCCCGGCCGAACGCCGCCTGCCGCCGCGGGTGCAGGGCACCAGCCTGCCCGGCATCACCGTGACCGACCTGCCCAGCAGCGAGCGTGGCAGCGACGAGCGCCGCCTGCAGGTGAGGCTCAGCACCGGCGTGTCGCACAGCGTGCGCAGCGGCCGGGACACACGCACCATCGACGTGGTGCTGTCCGGCCTGGCCCGCCAGCTGCCCCACGCGGCCGACACCGACCTGCCCGCGGCCGCCGCCGCCCAGCTGCGCGTGACGCTGGAGGCCAGCGAACAGGCTGGCGTGCTGTCGGCCGCCATCCCGGCGGCACTGCAGAACGCCAACGTCTACACCTCGCGCCGGGTCGTCAACGGCCGCGTGCTGTACGAAACGCATGTGGGACCCTTTGCGACCCGCGCCGAAGCCGAGTCCGCCCTGCGGGCCCTGCGTGGCCGCTTCCCGCAGGCGGCCATCACCACCGAAGACGCGCCCGCGCTCATGACCGCCACGGCGCCTGTGCCGACGGCCGTGCCGGCCTTGGCGGCTGCGGCCACAACAGCCGCACCCACACCGCCCGTGCCCGCTGCGCCGGCTTCGGCCCCAGCCACGGCCCCAGCGCCACCCGCCGCCGCGCCGCCGCCCACCGACGCCGAACTGGACCAGCAAGCCCAGGCCCTGCTGCGCAGCGCCCAGGCGGCGTTGGCAGCGGGTGCCACCGCCGACGCCGTCGACACCCTGGGCAAGCTGCTGGACCTGCCGCCCAACAGCGCCACCCGCCCGGCGCAGCGCCTCATCGCCCAGGCCCGTGCCAAGCTGGGCGACAGCGCCCGCGCGCGCGCCGAGTACGAGGCCTTCCTGCGCCTGTACCCCAGCGGTGCGGACAGCGACGCCGCGCGTGCCGAACTGGCTGCGCTGGCCCCCGCGCCGGTGCCCGTGGCCGCTGCCGAACCCCGCAGCACCCGCACTGCGACGCTCAGCGGCTCGCTCAGCACCTACTACTACGGCGGCCAGTCCAAGGTGCGCACGCAGGAGTTCCAGGACTCCCCCATCGCCGGCCTGCCGCAGCTGGTGACCGAGTCCACCCTGTCCGACACCGACCAGAGCCTGCTGGTCAGTTCGGTGGACATCAACTGGCGCCAGCGCGACGCCGACGCCGACCAGCGCTTTGTCTTCCGCGACAGCTACAGCAAGGACTTCAACCGGCCCGAGAAGAGCCGCAACCGCCTCTCGGCCCTGTACTACGACCACAAGTCCTTTGCCCTGGGCACGCAGGTGCGCCTGGGTCGGCAGTCGCCGCTGGGCGGTGGCGTGCTGGGCCGCTTTGACGGCGTGCAGGGCAGCTACAGCTTCAAGCCGCGCTGGAAGGTGGGCGCGGTGGCGGGCCAGCCGGCGGACAAGCTGCTGGACACGCGGCGCTACTTCTACGGCGCGTCGGTGGATGCCGAGGCCCTCACGCCCAAGCTGGGCGGCTCGCTGTACCTCATCGAGCAGAAAGTGGACGGCCTGGTGGACCGCCGCGCCCTGGGCACCGAGATGCGCTACTTCGACGGCGGCCTGTCGCTCAGCGGCCAGCTGGACCAGGACATCCTGCTCAAGGGCCTGAACATCGCGTCCCTGCAAGGCACCTGGCAGCGCGAAGGCGGCACGGTCTTCAACCTGCTGCTGGACCGCCGCAAGACGCCGCTGCTGATGCTGGGCAACGCGCTGTTCTTCGGCGGCGGCACCGCCACGCGCATGGGCGACCTGCTGGCCGCCGGCGCCACGCCCGAGACGCTGCGCCAGCAGGTGCGCGACACCACGGCTGACGCCACCCAGGGCTCCATAGCCGTGACCACGCCGCTGTCGCCCAAGTGGCAGATGGGCGTGGACCTGCGTTACACCAACATCGGTGCCATCGCGCCGGTGGTGGACCTGCTGCCGCAGGGCCAGCCGTCCAGTGGCGACATCTGGAGCGCGGGGCTGCAGTTCATCGGCAGCAACCTGTACTCGGCGCGTGACACGCACGTGCTCATCACCAACTTCATCACCGGCCCCACTTTCCAGGGGCAGCTGCTGTCGTACCACAACAGCTCGCTGCTGCTGGCCGGCCTGCAGCTGGAGCCGTCCTTCAAGTTCTACCGCCAGACCACCAGCCAGGCGGCCGGCGACACGGTCACCAGCACCCGCTGGACGCCCGGCCTGCGCGTCACCTGGCGGCCTGTGTCCACGGTGGCGCTGGAGTCCGAGCTGAGCATGGAAAACAGCAAGACCACCAGCGCGATGCGCAACGAGACCTCCACGCGCACCTACTACTACCTGGGCGGCCGCTTCGACTTCTGAAGTCGGCCACCCGTAGGGGGGCCGGCTGCGGGCCGGCACAGCGGAGAAAATGCGCCGGGGCGCACACTCCCCGGCCGCAATGAAACCCCCACGCTCTCTTCGTTCGCTGCCCCCCAAGGGGGCTGTCAGTACCTTCGGGCCGGCCGGGCGGTACTGACATGTCCTCCATCACCGAACTGCTTGTCCGCAGCCGCAATACCAGCGGCCCCGCCAAGGCCGACGCCATGCAGGCGCTGTATGCGCAGCTGTACCCCGAGATCAAGCGCGTGGCGCGCGCGCGGCTGGCGCATGCGGGCGGTGTCCCGGGCCTCAACACCACGGCGCTGGTGCACGAGGGCTTTCTGCGCATGGCCGAGCAGGAAGGCCTGCACGGCGCCACGCGCGGCCAGTTCTTTGCCTATGTGGGCCAGGTGCTGCGCTCGGTGGTCATCGACCACCTGCGCAGCGAAGGCCGCGTCAAGCGCGGTGGCGAGCAGCTGATGGTGACGCTGTCCGCCGCCGAAGACCTGCCCGCGGGCGGCGGCACGGCCGCCGACCTGGTGGCCGTGGACCGCGCGCTGCAGCGCATGGCCGAGATCGACCCGGCGCTGTACGAGCTGCTGGAGATGCAGGCCTTCGCCGGGCTCACCATTGCCGAGGTGGCCGAGCTGCGCGGCGTGTCCAGCCGCACCGTCAACCGCGACCTCATCAAGGCCCGCGGCCTGCTGCAGATGCTGCTGGGCGAGGGCGCGTGAGGCCGTTGGGGGCCGCCCGGGGCCGCGTGTCGCAAGACGCCGCCTGAAAGCGTCTGAACCTCCATGATCGACCGCGACCGCTGGCAGGCCCTCTCGGCCTTGCTCGACCAGGCGCTGGCCCTGCCCGCGCCGGACCGTCTGGCCTGGCTGGCCGAGCTGCGCGCACGCGACCCGGCCCTGGCTGCACAACTGCAGCCGCTGCTGCCCGACGACGAAGAAGAGACGGCGCCACCAGCGCTGCAGGGCCTGGACCACTTTGGCGCGGCGCTCAACGCCGCCTTGTCGCCCGGCCAGCCGACGCCGGACGCACCACAGCCAGGCCAGCGCCTGGGCCCGTGGCTGCTGGTGAAGAAGATCGGTGAAGGCGGCATGGGCCAGGTTTGGCTGGCCAGCCGCGACGACGGCCTGTACCGGGCGCAGGCGGCCATCAAGCTGCTGCGCAGCGACCTGCACGCCAGCGGCCTGGCGGGCCGCTTTGCGCGCGAGCGCGCGGCACTCGCGCGCCTCAACCACCCGGCCGTGGCGCGGCTGCTGGACGCGGGCGTGGCCGCCGGCGCGGGGGGCGAGCAGGCCTACCTGGTGCTGGAGTACGTGCCGGGCCGCACCCTCGGTGAACATGCCCGCGGGGCCTGCCCGCTGCTGGCGCAGCGCGTGCAGCTGCTGCTGCGCATCGCACAGGCGGTGGAGCATGCCCACGCCCAGCTCATCGTGCACCGGGACCTGAAGCCGTCCAACGTCATCGTCACGCCCGAGGGCGAGCCCAAGCTGCTGGACTTCGGCATCGCCGGGCTGCTGGACGACGGCGAGACCGGCGACGGCGAGCTCACGCGCCAGACCGGCCGCGGCCTGACCCTGGGCTATGCGGCGCCGGAGCAGATCCTGGGCGCGCCCATCGGCACGGCGGCCGACGTGTTTTCGCTGGGTGTGATGCTGTACGAGTTGATCAGCGGCGACCTGCCCTTTGCACCCCGCGGCACCCCGCGCCTGGCGGCCGAGCGCGCGGTGCTGCACGACGAGCCGCGCCGCCTGCACACCCTGCTGGGCAGCCGGCC
>JACCDS011582406.1_pt1 | contig 12755 bp, 11 predicted proteins | sample 7446441 | NCBI WGS metagenome assembly JACCDS01 (sample SAMN15323445, study PRJNA562643) | freshwater metagenome | isolation source: river surface water | place: USA:Blue River Watershed | collected 2017-08-17
AACTCGCGCAGGCCCTCTAGCTGGTTGCTATGAAGCACCATAAAACCGGTGGCGTGGGGGCTAGACATGTGGGGCAGAACGGGCGAAAAAATGGGCTAAATATTTGCGTAAGTCAGTGAGCATACTGGATGGCTGGGCGCAAACCGTGAGCCTACCGACCGTCAATAAACCGACACAATAGAATTACTTAAATTTAAAAAATAAATACACGACGGTTAATTGAAATGGATATACCACAAATTGCTACCTTCTGCGCCATCGCCCTTTCTACTGTGGCCTGTTCACCTTCAGGAATGTCCACCGCAGACAGCGTTGCGTTGGCCAACCCCGCATCTGTGGCCTGCGTGAATGCGGGGGGAAAACTGATCTCTAAACAAACCAAACAAGGCGAATTTGGCATGTGCAAATTGCCTTCCGGCAAGGTGTGTGAGGAGTGGGCTTTGTTTAGGGGGGAGTGTTCTTGATGCCTTTATCGCTCATCACAAATATGCCGGTGAGCTATTAAAAAGCTACTCAGGATGGAATGAAGTATTCCGAGATTAAATTAATTAGCTTTGCCCAACGCAAAGTTTTGCTTTTCATGCATTGTTTAGTTTTTCGGCGATTGCATCGGGCCTTCCCTTAGGCGGAAAGAGTCCGAGCTAGTTTGAAATCACCATATCTTTTAAATCAAACGCATGTCGAAATTTTCTGAGAAGGTGAGTCATAAAAATCCTAGATTTAATACAGAAGTGAGGCATTCTTAAATGCAATTTCATCTGAGTAGTTGCAAGCCCAATCTCTGCAAAGAGCAATCCACGACTGATCATCTTCGGCTCGGAATTGTTCTACTTCAGTAATTGGAGTTGATGCAAGCCGTTTTGTGCCCTGTGTGTGAGGCCAGTTCGTCCCCCATAAAACCCTTTTTGGGTTAGCGTTGATTAAGCTTTCTACAAAGGGCTCTACGTCACGATATATCGCGGATTCCTTTGATGAAAGATACGGAGCAGATGCCTTGACATAGAGCTTCCCAGTTTTCAATAAATCTAAGAGATGATTCCAACTGGGAGCATCAATCCCTTCTGGCACATTTGGTAATCCAAAGTGGTCGATTACAAAATGTCGTGATGAACTTAGGATGCGCTCGTGCAAGGCCTCTAGAACATTCAAGTTTACGTGCAGTTGTATATGCCAGTGTTCAGGCGTACGAAGTTCAATGTCTTTAATTAATTTAATGGCTGAATCAACATTTGAACTGTTGTTGACAACCATGTTGATCCTCGCTCCAACAACACCAGCTCTATCAAGATGCTCAATATCGTTTTCGCTTGTAGTCTGATCGATGACAGCAATACCAAATGCAGTAGATCCAAGAGCTTCTAAAGCATCAAGTAGACAGGCATGGTCAGTCCCGTAAACGCTTGGTTGAACTAAAACTACGCTATCAGCTCCAACCTTGCTTAAGTGACTTTTGAGTTGATCAACGTTTGCTGTTGCTGGCGTGAATTTGCGGTTAGGTGCATAAGGGAACCGCCCCGGGTCAAACACATGCACGTGGGTATCGCAGAGACGGTTCATATCTTTACTGAGCTTGAATGTTGGCTGCTTTCACGGTTTGTTGCCAACGTGAAACTTCTTCACCAATAAACTTTTGGAAATCGGCAGATGAGTTTCCAACTGGGGTTGCACCAATTTCTTTTAATTTTTGAGTAACCGCAGGTGCTTGAATGGCCTTGGTCATTTGTTTATGCATCGTCGCAAGAACATCTTTGGGTGTGTTTGCTGGGGCAACAACGCCTACCCAGTGGGTAACTGCAAATTTTTGGATGCCAGACTCTTCAAACGTGGGCACATCACCCAGCTTAGGAACACGTTTAGCTTGTCCGACTGCGACAGCTTTGATGCGACCCGATGCAAGTGGTCCTTCTGTACTTGTAATACTGTCAATGAGCATGTCGATTTCACCAGCCATCAACGCTTTGATTGACTCGCCGCCACCTTTGTAGGGCACGTGTAGAAATTTGGCTCCGGTCACTGTGCCGAGTAATTCTGTGGTGAGGTGAGGGGTACTTCCGATGCCACCCGAGCCGTAGGTCAATTTTTCAGGATTTTTGCGTGCGTACTCCATTAGCTCACGAGCTGATTTGAATTGTGAGGTTGAGGGGATCATCATCACCATGGGCGACTCGGCTACTTTTGTCACTGCAACGAGATCTTTGTTGGTGTCGTATGGCATAGATGTTCGCAGTGCAGGGGCCATCGTGAATGGACCACTGATAAAGGCAATCGTGTAGCCATCAGGCGTTGCTTTGGCAACTGCATCAGTGCCAATCACGCCTCCAGCTCCAGCTTTGTTTTCAACAACATAAGGCTGTCCTGTTTCAACTGTCAACTGTTGTGCCAGAACTCGAGCCATCACGTCGTTAGGGCCGCCAGCAGCAAAAGGAACAACCATACGTACGGGTTTGGATGGGTAACTGTTTTGAGCGAATGCGCATCCAGTTGCGATGACTAAGCTTGCCAAAGCTATTCCTTTGGCGGCAAAGCGTCTTTTGAGTGAATTTGGTTTTTGCATCAAAGTCTCCTGAGGGGTAATTGGGGATCAACTAAGCCTTTTTCGCGTCTTTTTGTTGACGCCCGCATTGTATCAATAAATTATTTGATACAATGCGGGCGTCAATAAAAATCTAAAAAGGATGTTTTATGGTTTTAAGAGTTGCTCTGGTACATGCTACGCCTTTGGCTATGCAGCCGATTGCGTCATCCTTTTCAAAGGTTTGGCCGGAAGCTAACTGCATGAACGTTTTAGATGATTGTTTGTCGAAAGACCTGGCTAGAGATGGAGGTATGACGCCTGCGATGACGCAGCGCGTCATTGAAATCGCTTCTTACGCTAAAGGCTGTGGAGCACAAGCTATTCAGTTCACATGTTCGGCATTTGGCCCTGCGATTGATGAAGCATCAAAAAAAGTAGGGCTTCCGGTTTTGAAGCCAAACGAAGCTATGTTTGATGAAGCCTTAGCTATCTGCGCTGGACGAAAAAATGCGCGCGTAGGCTTGTTGACAACTTTTGAGCCCGCTACAGCGTCAATGTCTGAAGAGTGGGCTGAAGCAACCACAAATCTCAAGGTAAAGCCCGAATTTGTGACTGCTTGCGCTAAGGGCGCTTTAGAAGCATTAAACGCTGGTGATGCTAGCTTGCACGATCAATTGGTCTTAGCAAGAGCAAAAACCTTGGCTGATTGCGACGTCATCATGCTTGGTCAATTCTCTATGGCTCGCTCTCAATCAATGGTCGCTGAAGTCATAGGAAAAACTGTTTTGTCGAGTCCCGACAGTGCAGTTTTGAAGCTCAAAAAAATGCTTCAACTATCACAGGACTAAGAATTCCACTCATTCACTTTATTCAACACACAAACGGAGAACATCATGAAATTTATCGTCTTACCTTGCGATGGCATTGGCCCAGAAATCGTTGAAGCGTCAGTTCAAGTTTTGAAAGCAGCCGACAAGCGCTTCAACCTGAATATTCAACTCGACTATGAAAGTGTTGGTTTTGACAGCTTGAAAACGCACGGTACAACATTGCGTGACGAAGTGTTGGCTAAAGCTAAGACATATGACGGCATTATTTTGGGAACTCAGTCACACGCTGACTATCCGGTGCCTGAAAAGGGTGGTCGCAACGTTTCAGCAGGTTTTCGTATCGGTTTAGATTTGTACGCGAACGTTCGTCCCGCACGTACACGCGATTTCCTAGAGTCGAACATGAAAGCCGGAAAGACCATGGATTTGGTCATCATGCGCGAAGCTACAGAAGGTTTCTATCCTGATCGCAACATGTCACGTGGTTGGGGTGAAGTTATGCCTAGTCCTGATATGGCCTTATCAACTCGAAAAATCACGCGTCACTGCAGTGAGCGCATTGCGCGACGTGCTTTTGAACTTGCAATGACCCGCCGCAAAAAAGTTACGGCTATCCACAAAGCTAATAGCTTTCATATGACAGATGGTCTGTTTTTGGAGGCTGTTAGACACGTCGCTAAAGATTTTCCAGAAGTTCAATTAGACGACTTGTTGGTTGATGCATCGACTGCTCACTTGGTTCGTAATCCTGAAAGCTTTGATGTGTTGGTCGCAACCAATTTCTACGGCGATATTCTTTCCGATTTGTGTAGCGAAATGTCAGGCAGTTTGGGCTTGGCGGGTTCGGTCATGGCAAGTGATGATTTGTGCTGTGCCCAAGCTCAACACGGTTCTGCGCCCACTATTGCTGGTAAAGATATTGCTAACCCAACATCCATGATCTTGTCTGTTGCAATGATGGTGCGTTGGGTAGGCGATCAGAAGAAGAATCCAGCACTACAGGCTGCTGGTGATGCAATGACTGCTGCAGTTGATATGGCTCTTGCTAATCCAAGCACACGCACGCCGGATATCGGTGGCACGATGGGCTGCAAAGCATTTGCAGCAGCAGTGGCAGATGCAGTTGCTAAGGTCTAAAAGAGCCTGGATTTAAACCTATGAAAAAACTCCTTCTTGGTTGTATCGCTGATGATTTCACAGGGGCTACAGATCTGGCTAGTAACCTTGTGCGTAGCGGTATGCGAGTAATGCAGACGATTGGCGTGCCTAAAAATTCGTCGGTACCTGCTGATATCGACGCAATCGTGATTGCATTGAAATCACGCACGATACCTGTCCAAGAAGCAGTTTCTCAATCACTAGAAGCCTATAGATGGTTAGAGGCACATGGCGTTGAGCAGGTTTATTTCAAATATTGTTCGACCTTTGACAGTACGCCACAAGGCAACATTGGACAAGTTACAGATGCCTTGATGGATGCAATCGGTTGTGACTTCACAATCGCGTGTCCAGCATTTCCAGAAAATGGACGTACTGTTTTCAAAGGTCACCTTTTTGTTGGTGACGAGTTGCTGCAGGAATCAGGGATGAAGAATCATCCTCTGACGCCTATGCAGGATTCAAATTTAGTTCGTGTTTTGCAGGCGCAAACAAAGCGACGTGTCGGTTTGATAGAAGAGCGTGTAGTTCTGCAGGGTGCTGATGCAATCAAGACGCGTATCGCAGAGTTACGTGATGCCGGAATAGGTATTGCGATTGTTGATGCCGCTCGCAATGAAGATTTGATGGCTATGGGCGCTGCCTTTTCTGAGCTCAAGTTGCTGACGGCTGGTTCTGGTGTGGCGATTGGAATTCCACAAAATCATGGAATCAAACCTTCTGCTGGTGCTGAAAAATTACCAAAAGCAAATGGATATCGCGCAATAGTTTCAGGCAGTTGTTCTGTTGCAACTAACGGGCAAGTTGCTCATTTCATCAAGCAAGGCGGCGCTGCTCTTGCACTTGATCCTCTGGCACTTTCAAAAAATCCTGATTTGGTGAATGAACTCATTAACTCTGCAATAGCTAGGTTACGACAAGGACCAGTATTGGTCTATGCCACGGCAAGTCCCGAGAGCGTTAAGTCTGTTCAAGCAAGTCTGGGTGTCGCGAAAGCTGGTGAGATGGTGGAAGCTGCACTTTCCGCCATCGCACGAGGTCTTGTTTCGTCTGGAGTAGAGCAGCTCATCGTTGCGGGCGGCGAAACATCGGGCGCTTGCGTTCAGGCACTCAAGATTGAAACGATGCGCATTGGACCGGCAATCGCTCCAGGTGTTCCATGGTGCTTTGCACCTTGTAGTTTTGCCAAAAATGGTGGGTTACACATCACCTTAAAGTCCGGGAACTTTGGTCAAGAAAACTTCTTTACTCAATCGTTTGAGCTTTTGAATGACTGAGCAAGCCTTGTACAGTGATGGTTTGAGAAATAAAGCTTCCAAATCACCCATGTCTGCTTCTACTCCTATTGCAAAGGTCAGTTCACTGACGCCCAAGCTTGCAACGCAAATTATTGAATTGATTCGTAGTGAAGGTTACCCACTTGGATATCGTTTAACTGAACAGGCTTTATGCGATGTATTGAACGTTTCTCGCTCACCAGTTAGAAAAGCGCTGCAATATTTAGAAGCCGAAGGCGTGGTTAGTTCGGCGCAAAACAAGGGATTTCAGGTTGCAAAAAGTTTGGAAGATCTAGGCTCCTTGGAGCTAACTTCGGGTCTTGCGACTGACGATGACTTTTATTTACGCATCGCCAATGACCGAATCCATGGAGTTCTTCCAGAAGAGGTTACTGAAGCCGAGTTGATGGAGAGATATCAAATTTCCAGGCTACAAATTCAGCGCGTTTTGAATCGCATGGACCGTGAAAGCATGGTGGATCGAAAACCGGGTCGAGGCTGGATTTTTCGCCCATTGTTGACCAATAGTGAGTCCCACCGAGAAAGCTATCGGTTTCGAATGATCATTGAACCCGCAGCCATTCTTGAACCAGGTTATCAAGTTGATGTCGTGGAGTTGGAGAAATGCAGGCGTGAGCAAGAAGATCTTTTGCAAGGTGGGATTGAGCGATGTACACCTGCAGAGCTGTATAGATCTGGCGTGCACTTTCATGAAACAGTGATAGCAGGTGCAAATAATCGCTTTTTACTAGATAGCTTGCGTCGTATTAACCAAATGAGACGAGTCGTTGAATACGGCACCAAGTTGGATCGGTCGCGATTGCATCAGCAATGCAAAGAACATCTGATGTTGATTGATTTATTACTCAAAGGTGAGCGCATGGAAGCAGCACAGTTTTTGAGGCAGCATCTCAATGGAGCGCGAATAACAAAAGTAGGGGAGTCTTCGTGACTGAATCTGAACTGCGTGATGAAATTTGTCGTGTAGGTGAAAGTTTATTTAATCGCGGCTATGTCCATGCAACTGCAGGCAATATCAGCGTTCGCCTGCCAGAGTCAGAAGGTGGTGGATATCTCATCACTCCAACAGATGCATGTTTAGGGTATTTGGATCCTAAACGTTTGGCACGCTTAGATTCGAACGGGCAACAGCTATCAGGTGATAGAGGCAGCAAAACAATAGCGTTGCACAGAAAGATTTATGCAGCCACACATGATTCAAATCAAGTTGCAAATTGCGTAATACACACGCACAGCACACATTGTGTTGCACTTACGCTCGCTGACACCCTTCAAGCTGAGTTGATACCGGCGTTAACACCTTATTTTGTAATGAAGGTTGGTCACGTCCCCGTGATTCCTTACCACCGACCTGGTGACCCCTTGGCTGCTGAGCTAGTTTCTGATGCAATTCGTGAATATGCGAAACGAGGCTTGTGCATACGTGCCGTCATGCTGACAAGACTTGGCCCTAATGTTTGGCATGATTCACCGGCGAGTGCAATGGCTACTTTGGAAGAGTTAGAGGAAACAGCGCGTTTGTGGTGGATGTCTAAAGGTCAACCTGGCCCACTAAGCCAAGACGCTATTTCTGTTCTTGAGTCAACTTTTGCAACGAAATGGTGAGTCAAAAAAAAACTTTGCGATTTGGACTCGCTGCTAATAAATTTCATCGTAGCTCGATCGAGTCTGGATTGACGTCATGGTTAGATGAGGCTGATATTGATATTCACGCACTAGGCATAACGTTTTATGCTGTTGGTGGCGCGTATGACAGTATTCAAGCAAGTAACCATAGCTCTGTGATCAAGATTGATAGAGCACCTGATGGGTATCGAGGTGGACTGATGCGTTTGGTGTCACGCATCGTTGGGGGGCTTTCAAAAACTGATGTGCTGGATGGCGTAATTTACTTCATTGATCCCGTCGATCCTTCTTCTACGTATCCAGAAACTCAAGCTCTAAAGCGTCAGTGTGTCATTCACGGCAAGCCTTTTGTTAGCACCATTTGTGGTGCTGTTGAATGGATGTTTATCGAAGCTTGTCACGCAAAACTTGTGCGTCCTGAACGTATTTGTCAGTACATACAAACATTAAGTTCGCAAACCGTTGCACTGGTAGCTCACGATGCGCTAAAGCCGCAAATGCTGGATTTTGCGAACAAGAACTTTGAGCTCTTAAGTCAATTCAAAGTTCGAATCGGAACTGGTACGACTGGCGGTTTGCTAAATGATTTAGCTTGGCAAAAAGGCTTTCCAAAATCTGAGAAATGGGTGAATTGCTACCTAAGTGGTCCCTTGGGAGGGGACGCGCAAATTGCAGAGCTTTTGCTAGATGGGCAATGTCAAAAAATCATCTTTTTTGAAGATCCGCATGTCGCTAGGCAGCACGAGGCGGATATTCAATTGATGGAACGAGCCGTTTGGAGTCGTAGCGACTATGCAACTTGCTTTAACTCTCCAGCGATGGCGCATAGCTGGGCCTCTGCAATTCAAAAAGTTTTGGGCTTTGAGCAGGGCCATTAAGCACCGTGCTCTAACTTTTGAAATTATTCTGCTGTGATTTTTGCAACGTCAACAATTCGCTGGAATTGCATAGACTCTGATTTAATGAATTCGCGAAATTGCTGAGAACTCATTGGAGCAGGTTCGCCTCCTTGGTCAAGTAAGCGTTTAGATAAGTCAGGATCCTTAATGGCTTGTGTGACAGCTTCATTGATCTTTTGAATCACTGCATCTGGCGTACCCGTAGGTGCAAACAAGCCAAACCAGTTTTCAAGTTGGTACTTTGCAAGAGGTTTGTATTCTGCAATCGCTGGAATCTCGGGCGCGAAGCTAGTTCTTTTGGCAGAAGTAACAGCGATGGCCTTTACTCTCCCATCTTTGATAAAAGCCTTGGCAGCTGTGTAACTCACAAATGTCATGTCTACGTTGCCTGACACCACATCAACGAGTTGACCTGATGCTCCTTTGTAGGGAATGTGAACCATGTGAATGCCAGCCAGCTCTTCTAACAATTCGCCGTTCAAATGCTGAGGGTTCCCCACGCCGCTGGTTGAGTAAGCCAACTTGCCTGGATTCTTTTTGCCGTAAGCAACTAACTCTTCTATGTTTTTAACCGGCAGTGAGGGGCTTGTTACTAGAACATTGGGAATGCGTGTGACCAATGTAATGGGCGTCAAATCTTTAGACGGGTTGTATTGCATTTTGTTCTTATAAACAAATGTGTTTATGGCAGTTTCACCGGCAGAACCCAGCAACAAGGTGTAGCCGTCAGGTGCGGATTTGACAACAGAGCTAGCGCCAATCATTCCGCTTCCGCCTGCTTTGTTATCAACGATGACGTTTTGCTTGAATGTGCCACGCAACTTTTCGGCCAACAAACGAGCAATTGTGTCGACGCCACCTCCAGCAGAAAACGGCACAACGATAGTGATTGTTTTATTTGGATAATCCTGCGCAACTGACGGCGAGGATGCGATTAAACCTGCGGCTATTGAGAGAACGCTCATTAGTAATTTATGGCGGATAGCAGACATGTAGAGACTCCTTGAATGAGCAAAAAATATCGCTCAGGGTTTTCGATAAATTGCATTTTAGATTGAATAAGTGCAATAATCTAACTATGGAAAACACCTACCAATTGACGCCTTCCAGAATCCAGATCGATGGACTTACCTATTCGTTTGTAGATCTGCCTAACCTATGTGGAGTTAACTTAGAAAAGCTTCCAGTGGTTCTCAGGCTGTTGCTTGAAAACGCTGTGCGTAACATGCAAGGACAAGAGAGAGTGCGAGCAGTTCAGTCAATTTTTAGTTGGCTAGATACTGGTTCCAGTGAGGCAGAGGTTGCTTTTCAACCAGGCCGCGTATTGATGCATGACACCACGAGCACACCAGCATTAGTAGATATTGCTGCTATGCGTAATGCGTTGGATGAAGCTAATGTCGATCCGTCTGTTTTGAATCCTGGGCTCCCAGTCGATGTTTCGATTGATCATTCATTAGCCGTTGAGGTTTATGCGGTGCGTGATGCAATTACCATTAATTTGCAACATGAGATTCGACGAAATTCAGAGAGATATCGTTTTTTGCGCTGGGCTGCGTCAGTGCTCAAAGGGGTTCGAATTCACCCGCCCGGTACTGGAATCATGCACACCATTAACTTGGAGCAACTATCAACTGTCGCTACAACTGAGTTGAAGGACGGCGTAACTTGGGCAATTCCAGACATGATGATTGGAACCGATAGTCATACCCCAATGGTTAATGGAATTGGGGTTTTAGGTTGGGGGGTCGGTGGGCTTGAGGCGCAAACAGTCATGTTTGGAATGCCAACGATGTTACGAATTCCAGATGTGATTGGTGTGAAGTTGATCGGCAAGCTTCCTCCAGCTGCATTGGCTACCGATTTAGCACTCACAGTGACACAGAGACTTCGACAGGTAGGCGTAACAGGTGAGTTTGTTGAGTTCTTTGGCCCCGGTGTCTCTACCTTGTCAGCCGGTGAGCGATGCGTAGTTGCAAATATGGCACCTGAGTATGGGGCAACCACTGGTTACTTTGGTGTTGATCAGCAAACACTGTCTTATCTGAAAGCGACTGGCAGAAGTGACAAAGCAATTAAGTTTGTCGAAACGTACTCCAAGCAGGCGGGCCTATGGTTTAACCCAGATGCGGAGCCACGGTATACGAAATCAATAGTTATTGACTTGTCAACTATTGGAATGCACGTCGCTGGACCCAGGCGACCGCAAGACTTATTGATGTACTTTGAAACATCTAAAGCACTTGCAGAAGTTGGATTCCAGCCGCAAGTCAATTCTGATGTGATCCCCAAGCACCCCGTTGCAATTGCTGCAATTAGCAGCTGTACGAATACATCTGATCCGTCTCTGTTAATTGCAGCTGGTTTACTAGCTCGCAAGGCTCATCGCTTAGGTCTCAAGGCTCCTGCATGGGTGAAGACATCTCTTGCGCCTGGTTCACCGGCTTCTGCATCCTATCTTGAGAGAGCTGGGTTACTGGAGGATCTCCACGCCATTGGATTTGGAATTGTCGGTTATGGGTGTACAACTTGCATCGGTAATCCTGGCCCACTCACGCCGGAAATACGTAATGCACAGAACGAAGGTATTGCTAAGGGGTTAGCAATAGTTTCTGGAAACCGTAATTTCCCGGGGCGGGTACATCCAGACATCGAGTTAAGTTTCATTATGTCGCCCCCATTGGTAATTGCTTTTGGGCTAGCTGGGGATGCTGAAATTAATCTTGAAATAGAACCAATTCAGATCACCGCTAATGGTCAATCTGTCTACCTTAAAGACATTTGGCCGACACATGAAGAGATTAAAGAACATCTTAAAAAGGGTGAAAACCCATCAGATTACAAACGCGATTTCGCGATCGCAACGGCTAATCCGCTTTGGCATGCCTTAGAAGCACCAAAAACTCAGCTGTTTCCGTGGGATGAAAAATCTACCATCCTTCGTCGACCACCATTCGCTGCTGTTACGGAGGGCAGCCAGCTTGGCTCATTCAAGGCTTACCCATTGTTGGTGGTTGGGGATGATGTGACGACCGATCACATCTCGCCAGCTAGTGCAATTCCTCCTAATAGTTTGGTGGCTGACTTTTTAGTTGAGCGTGGCGATGATCGCAACGACCTCAATGTGTTTGCCTCGCGCCGTGGCAATTGGGAAGTGATGATGCGTGCAGCATTTCACAGCAAAACGCTTGAGAACTTACTCAGACCCAATATGCCTGTTGCGCATACTCTGCATGTGCCCAGCGGTGATGTGCAACCCATTTGGGATGTAGCGCAGCGCTATCGCGATGCAGGTCAATCGGTAGTGTTGGTAGCAGGTGAGCGTTATGGCATGGGATCGTCGCGTGACTGGGCTGCGAAGGGTCAACGTTTACTTGGTATTCGCTCAGTTTTGGCTGTGAGCTTTGAGCGCATTCACCGTTCTAATTTGATTGGTATGGGCATCTTGCCTTTGTGGTTGCCACAAGGTGTGACGCCGCAAACCTTATCATTGCAACCCGGTGACCAACTAGCGATTGATGCGGCTCCTGAGTCAATTCAGCCTAGGGGATTAGTGGCCGTGCACGTGCACCGTGTCAACGGGCTGGTTGAGGTCTTGCAAGCACGTGCCGCCGTCGAAACACAGCTGGAAGTAGATTTGCTGCGCGATGGCGGAGTGATTCCTTCCATTCTGCAGAAAACAATACGTGAGCATGACGAACGACAATCGGTGGCATGAGTACCGACAAATCCATTCCCCAGCTGATTCTTGATGTCATTCGTGATGATGGATTGACACAAGGTAGTCATTTGCGTGCACAGGCGTTGGCAGATCGCTTCAATGTGTCTCGTTCTCCCGTGAATGACGCTTTGGCTTTGCTGGAATCCAAAGGTTTGCTCAAGCGTGAGCTCAATCGTGGGTATTTTCTCGCCAAGTCACTGGACGCCAAGATGGAGAAAAAACTCAACAGAGTCAGTGGTGACCCTGTCGCTGAAACTTACTTCCAAGTGGCTAATGATTTACTCAAAGGTGAATTACCTTTGGAGGTGAGTGAGTCGTTTGTCAAAGAAAAGTATGAGTTGACCGCTGCACAGCTAAAGGCGGTATTGAATCGCATTGCACAGGAGGGGTGGGCGCAGCGTAAACCTGGTTATGGCTGGGAGTTTTCCTCCATGCTGACTACGCCTGATAGTTTGTTGCAGTCTTACCGGCTGCGTTTGGCGTTAGAGCCAGCGGCTTTGCTTGAGCCGACCTACCACTTAGCGTCTGACGTGTTGGAAAAATGTCGCGCAGCAGAGCATCATTTACTCAATGGCGGTATTGAAACAGATACACCTGACCAATTGCATAACCGAGGTGTACGGTTTCATGAGTCCTTGGAAGCATCTGGGAATCCATTTTTCATTGACACCATTCGCCGCGTCAATCGTGTGCGCCGTTTGATTTCAT
>JACCDS010509046.1_pt1 | contig 12754 bp, 10 predicted proteins | sample 7446441 | NCBI WGS metagenome assembly JACCDS01 (sample SAMN15323445, study PRJNA562643) | freshwater metagenome | isolation source: river surface water | place: USA:Blue River Watershed | collected 2017-08-17
CCCTTGACCCACCCCCCGCCCTCCCTTTGATGCACCTTCTAGCTGGTAACAAAGGAGAGGTGGCAGAGTGGTCGATCGCGCTGCATTGGAAATGCAGTGTACCGCAAGGTACCGAGGGTTCGAATCCCTCCCTCTCCGCCAGTTAGACGATTCGCTTCGCTCAAGGGCTAGAGCCAGAGCTGGAGCTAGGGCTAGGCGTGCCTGGAGGGATGAGAACCCCAGGGTTCGGTGAAGGCCGGAGGCCGAACAGGCAATCCGTCAGGATTGGGGCGAAGCCCCGGAGCAAAGCGGAGCCAATCCCTCCCTCTCCGCCAGCTAGGTTTAAGCGCGAAAGTCATGACTTTCCAAGGTTAGCCGCGTCCGCTCTGACAAAGTCTCTAACAAGGCCAACCCGAGGCAGGGTCAGCACTGCGTGCCGAGCTAGCCACCCGTCCACAGACCGCCACCAGGACGAAGGCGAGTTCAAGTCCGCCTCGATGCTGACACGGAGAATTGTTCGCGGATAAAACGGGCTGGCTTCAGGGTAGCCCGGCGAAGCCCCCTTTCCCGGCCATGCCTATCGGGCTTTGGAGCGGCCGCCGGGCGGAAGAGCCAGAGCGGCGGCGTCGGTCGAGGCCTTGCGCGCCACGCTGGAGCAGACGATCTCGCACAATTGGAACAAGCAGGGATCCCCGATGGAATAATAGACCTGCACCCCCTGCCGACGTCGGTGGACCAACCCACCGTCATGCAGGCCTTTGAGGTGTCGGGAGACGTTGGCCTGGGAGGCGCCGACGACTTCGACGATCCCGTTCACGGGCAATTCACCGCCCATCAGGGCCTGGAGGATGGTCAGACGGGTGGGGTCGCCGAGCATGGCGAACCGTCGCGCCACCTGGTTCAGGACGGGAGCGGGCATCTTGACGGGCTTGGCGGTCATTCGACGGATATGCTCAAAGCCCTTGACACAATCAAGCATATAACTATCTAATCATATAGTAATCCAAAACCACGCTCCCATGAAATCCGAAAACCTCATCCGTCTGCTCGCCGGCATCGTCGTCCTCGCCGGCGCCGCCCTCACCCACTTCGTCCACCCGAACTGGCTCTGGCTGGTCGTCTTCGCAGGCGCCAACCTGATCCAGTCGGTCTTCACGGGCTTCTGCCCGCCCACCTGGGTCCTCGGCAAGATGGGATGGATCAACTCCGAAGGAGTGATCACCGGCCCTGGTGCCCGCTGAACCGATGAAGTTCGTCGTCCCCATCCTCTTCGGCGCCCTCGTCGGCGGCCTCATGGGCCGCTTCGGCGGTTGTCCTGACGGAGGTTGCCCGCTCATGGCCACCTGGTGGCGCGGAGCCCTCTACGGCGGGACGATGGGCCTCTTCTACGCCCTGCTCTCTTACCTGAAATGAAACTGCGCGCCGTCGGCACCCTCCTCTCAATGGCCACCGCATCGCTGCTCGGCGCCGATCAGCCATGGACGATCGGCGGCGCGGTGGAGGCCGCCATGTCGGGCGGCACGGACGCCGGCGCGCTCCGCGAGCGCGTCGAAGCCGCGCGCGGCCTGGAGGAGGCCGCCCGCTCGACGCTCTGGCCACGCCTCGACCTTCGCGGCTCCTATGCCCAGACGAACGGCGCGATGCCGGGCTTCGGGCTGATCCTCGGTCAACGCACCTTCGACAACACGGTGGACTTCAATCGCCCCGGGCGGCTTGACGGCGCCACGGCCGCGGTCGATTTCTCTTATCGGCTCTACGCCGGCGGCGCGGACACCGCCGCCATCAAGGCCCGCGAAGCCAGCCGGGCGGGCGCGGAAAAACAGCTCGAAGCCGACCTCAACGACCTCACCCTCACGGTGGCGAAGGCCTTCCTCGACCTCCGCCAAGCCTCGGCGACCAAGGCCGCCCTCGAAGCCTCCCGCACCGCCGTCGCGGCCTCGCTCAAGGTCGCCGAAGCGATCGAAGCCGAAGGCCGCCTCCTCCGCGCCGAAAGGCTCAACCTCTCCGTGCAGCTCGCCCAGGTCGAACAGCAGCTGGCCGTCGCCGAGGCCCTCGTGAACCTGTCCCGCCGTCGCTTCCTCATCCTGCTCGGACGCCCGCAGGAAGGGACCGCGGAGCTCGCGCCGCTCGCGATGGACGACGCGGAAGCGCCGCTGACTCCGCCCGTCGGCTCGCTCCGTCCGGAACTCGCCGCGATGCGCGCACGCGTCGCCGCCGCCGAGGCGGCCGTCGACGCCGCCGGCGCCGGCCATCGCCCGACCCTCGATTTCCAAGCGACCTACCAGCATGACCAAGGCTGGCTCCGCAACGGCTCGGCGACGAGCTGGTCCACCGGCATCGTCGGCCGTCTGAACCTTTTCGACGGACACGAGACCGCCGGCCGTCAACGCGCCGCCCGGGCGGAACTGCGCGCCGCCGAGCTCGCCTTACGACGGTTGGAAGCCGACCTCGCCTTCGACCATGAACGCGCCCGCCTCGGCCGCGAACACGCCGCCAAGCGCCGTCAGGTCGGTCTCCTCGCCGTCCGCCAAGCCGAGGAAAGCGCCGCCCTCACCCGCGAGCGCTTCCAAGCCGGCAAGGCTCTTTCCGCCGAACTGATCACGGTCGAGGCCCGGCTCGCCGAGGCCAGGCTCCAGCTCGCCATCGCCGAATCCGAACTCATCTCCTCCGACCTTGCCTTCCGCCGCGCCGCGGGCCTGCCCCTCCTCCCTCGCTGACCTTGCCATGAAAAACTCCCTTCTCCCGCTGTCCGTCGCCGCCTTGCTGCTGACCTCCGGCTGCCGTCCGGCCGATGAGGCCGCGCCCGCGAAAAACCCAGGCCGCTTGACCGTGACGACCACGCAGGCACAGGTGCTGACCACCGCCTCGGCGCTCCCGGTGTCGGGCCTCGTGAAGTCCCGAGACCAAGGCACCCTCGCCGCCCAGACGATGGGCACGGTGATCGCGGTCTCCGCGCAGCTCGGCGCGAAGGTCAAATCCGGCGAGGTCCTCGTACGTCTCTCCTCCCCGGAACTCACCGCCCGGCTCGCGCAGGCGAAGGCCGGCGTCGCCGAACTACGCCGGGAACACGACACGGAGACGCGTCTGCTCGCCAAAGGCGCCTCGACCCGCGAGGGCGTGGCCACCCTCCGCGACCGACTGGCCGGCGCCGAAGCCAATCTCGCCGCCGTCCAGGCCATGGTCGACCACCTGACCGTGAAGGCGCCTTTCGCAGGTTCCGTCAGCCGGAAATTCGTGGAAGCAGGCGACCTCGCCGTCCCCGGCCGCGCCCTGCTCGAACTCCAGTCCTTGGGGGCGTCGGAAATCGAAGCCGGCGTCCCGGCCACGGCGAAGATCCCGCCCGTCGGCACCGTCCTGCGGTGGACCGCCGGACCGCTCGCGGGCGTCGCCACGCTGAAAGAGTTCGGCGCCGGCGCCGACGCCCAGACCCAGACCCGACGCGTCGTGCTGACGCTCGCCGAACCCGCCCCGGCCGCCGGCACCGCCGTGACGGTCGCCTGGCCCGGCGGCCCAGGCCGGCGGGTCGCCGTCGCCACGTCCGCCCTCGGCCGCCATGGCCAGCTGGAACGGGTGTGGGTCGTCGGCGCCGGCGGCCGGATCGAGCTTCGCCTCGTCCGCAGCGCCGGTCAGGAAGGCGACCTGACCCTGATCGCTTCGGGCCTCGTCGGAGACGAAAGGATCGTCGACCGCCCCGCGCCCGACCTCGTCGAAGGAACCGCCGTCGAGATCAAGTAAGCTTCCGATGCAAACCGCTCCTCATGGCATGGCCGGGCGCCTCGCCGGGCTCTTCGCCCAATCGAAGCTGACGGCCTTGGCCATCGTGGCCTCCCTGCTGGCGGGACTCTTCGCGGTGGTGATGCTGCCGCGCGAGGAAGAACCGCAGATCCTCGTGCCGATGGTCGACATCCAGGCCGCCTTGCCGGGCGCCTCGCCGGCCGAAGCGGAAAGCCGCCTGGGGCGGCCGCTCGAGAAAGTCCTCTGGGAGATCCCCGGCCTCGAATACCTCTACGTGACCTCAGGCCCGGGTGGCGTCCTGCTGATCGCACGCTTCGAGGTCGGCACCTCGCCCGACGTGGCCGTGAGCCGGGTCAACGCCAAGCTCGCGGCCCGCGGCGACGTCCTGCCGGCCGGGGCCGCCGCGCCCTCCGTGCGCTCCCGGACGATCGACGACGTCCCCGTCTTCGCGGTCACGTTCCATAGCGCGAAACTCGGCCATCTGGAGCTGCGTCGCATCGCGGCGCAGGCGGAGGAATCCCTCAAGTCCCTTCCCGCCGCCGCGGAGACGGCGATCATCGGCGGGCGCCGCCTGGCGGTGCGCGTCCGGCTCGATCCGGAGCGGCTCGCGGCCGACGGCGTGCCGCCGGCGCAGGTCATCGGCGCGATCCAACAGGCCAATCAGCCTCGTCAGCTCGGCTCCCGCGCCTTCGGCGGCGAACAGGTCGACCTCCAGGTCGGCGGGGCCCTCTCGCGGGAACAGGATTTCCGCGACCTCGTCGTCGGGCTCAAAGGCGGACGACCCGTACGCCTCGGCGACGTGGCGACGGTGAGCACGGAGGCCGACGACCCGAGCGACTACGTCTTCCATGCCGACAAGCAAGGCCCGCTCGAAGCCGCGGTCACGCTCACCCTCGCCAAGCGTCCGGGCGCCAACGCCATCGAAGTCGTCCGGCAGGCACGCGCCCGCCTCGAGGCCCTCCGCGGAAGGATCATCCCGGCCGAGGTCGGCGTGACGGTCACGCGCGACTACGGACACTCGGCCGCCGAGAAGAGCAACGAACTGCTCCTGCACATGGGCATCGCCGTGTTCGGGGTGACCTTGCTCATCCTGCTGTTCCTCGGCTGGCGCGAGGCGGCGGTCGTGCTCCTCGCCATCCCGGCGACGCTCGCGCTCACGTTGCTCGTCTTCTACCTCTACGGCTACACCCTCAACCGGATCACGCTCTTCGCGCTCATCTTCTCGATCGGCATCCTGGTGGACGACGCGATCGTCGTCATCGAGAACATCGTCCGCCACCTCCGCCTGCCGGCGCAGCAGCAGCGCCCGCTGGCCGAGGTCGCCATCGAGGCCGTGGAGGAAGTCGGCAACCCGACGATCCTCGCCACCTGGGCCGTGATCGCGGCGATCCTGCCGATGGCCTTCGTCGGCGGGCTCATGGGCCCGTACATGCGGCCGATCCCAGTCGGCGCCACGGCGGCGATGGTCTTCTCCCTGCTGGTGGCCTTCACCGTCACGCCTTGGGCGGCCGTCCGCCTGCTCAAACGACACACCGGAGGCGAAGCGGCGACCAAGGCCTCGGCCGACGGCCATGAGATCCCCGACGACTTCCTGACCCGTCTTTACTATCGGGTGATGGGACCGTTGCTCGATCGGTCCGCCGTCCGCTGGGGCTTCCTCGGCGGCATCCTGCTGCTCCTCGTGGCGGCCTCCGCCCTCGTGCCTTTCGGCGGTGTCGAGGTCAAGATGCTCCCCTTCGACAATAAGTCAGAATTCCAGCTCTCGGTGAAGATGCCCGAGGGTACGACGCTCGAGCGCACCGCTCAGGTCGCGCAGGAGATCGCCCGGACCGCCGCGCTGGAGCCGGAGGTCAAGGACGCCCAGCTCTACGTCGGCGCCGCGGCGCCGTTCAACTTCAACGGACTCGTCCGTCACTCCTACCTCCGGCGCGGCGCGCATGTCGCCGAGGTGCAGGTCAACCTCACCGACAAGTCCGAGCGCTCGGCCCAGAGCCATGCCATCGCGAAGCGTGTCCGTGAACGCCTCCTGCCGATCGCCGCCCGGCATGGCGCCGTGCTCACCGTGTCGGAAGTACCCCCGGGGCCGCCCGTCTTGCAGACCATCGTGGCCGAGGTCTACGGACCCGACGAGACCGCCCGGCTCGGGCTGGCCAGGAAGGTCCGCGAGATCTTCCAGTCCACCCCGGGCGTGGTGGACGTCGACTGGTATGTCGAAACCCCGCAACCACGCGCCATCTACGAAGTCGACCAGGCCAAGGCGGCCCGCCTCGGCGTCAGCGTGGAACAGGCGGGCCAAATGGTCATGCTGGCCACCCAAGGCCTGCCTGTCTCCCGCGCCCGCCTCCCGGAGGAACGCGAAGAAGTGCCCGTCATGGTCGAGCTGGACGGCCGCTGGCATGCGGACGCCTCCGCGCCGCTGACCCTGCCCGTCATGTTCGCCGACCCGGGACGTCCGGTGGCCCTGCGCGAGCTCGCCTCCGTGCGCGAGGGTCGCACCGAACCCAGCCTCTACCGGAAGAACCTCCGGCCCGTGACCTATGTCGTCGCCGACGTCGCCGGCCTGGTCGAAAGCCCGGCCTACGCCCTCTTCGGGATGCAGGAGCGCCTGAGCGCGCTCGAGCCGACGCTGCGCATCCATCACCTCGGCATGCCTGACCAGGAACTCGCCCCGGCGCTCAAGTGGGACGGCGAGTGGCATATCACCCTCGAGGTCTTCCGCGACCTCGGCCTGGCGTTCGCCGCGGTGCTCGTGCTGATCTACATGCTCATGGTCGGCTGGTTCCGCGATTACGTGACACCCTTCGTCGTGATGACGGCCATCCCGTTCTCCCTCATCGGCATCCTGCCGGCGCACTGGGGCATGGGCGCCTTCTTCACGGCGACCTCGATGATCGGCTTCATGGCCGGCGCGGGGATCGTGGTGCGCAACTCGATCATCCTCGTGGACTTCATCGAACTCCGCCTGGCCGCGGGCAGCGAACTGCGCGCGGCCGTCGTGGAGGCCGGCGCGGTCCGCTTCCGGCCGATGCTGCTGACCGCCCTCGCGGTCATCGTGGGCGCGGCGGTGATCCTCGCCGATCCGATCTTCCAAGGCCTCGCCATCAGCCTGATGTTCGGCGAGATCGCCTCCTTGCTGGTGAGCCGCATCGCGGTCCCGGTCCTTTACTTCATGCTGCGCCGCCGCAGGCCTTTCGTCGCATGAGCCAGGAGGTCGCCCGCGAATGGGACGCCCGGTACGTCGCCTCCGCCTCGCTCTTCGGCGAGGAACCGAACGAATTCCTGGTCAGCCGCCGCGGCCGCTTCCTTCCCGGGCAAAAGGCGCTGGTGGTCGCGGACGGCTCCGGCCGCCACGGCGCCTGGCTCGCCGGACTGGGCCTGCAGGTCGACGCCTTCGACATCGCCCCCGAGGGGGACCGGCAGGCCCGGGCGCTTGACGCCCGCCGGGGCGTGCAGGTCCTCCGGCAGGTATGCGGATGGGAGGATTGGCCCTGCTGGCAAGGCTACGACCATGTGGTTGCGATCTTCATCCAGTTCGCCGGCCCGGAGGAACGCTCCCGCCTGTTCGCCCGCATGGCGCAGGCGTTGCTGCCAGGCGGCCACCTGCATCTGCTCGGCTACTCGCCCAAGCAGCTCAGCCACGGCACCGGCGGCCCCAAGGACGCCAGCCGACTCTACGACGAGGACCTGCTGAACGGCGCCTTCCCCGCCCTCCGCACGCTCGAACTCGTCTCCTACGAAGCCACGCTCGAGGAAGGCAGCGCCCATCGAGGGCTTTCCGCGCTGATCGGCTACGTCGGCCGCCGGGACGCCTGAACCTCAGATCGCCACCAGGAGGAAGGTCAGGGCGAGCTTGTAGCGCAGACGAAGCTTGGAGACGAAGACGGCGCCGATGAGCCCGATGGAGATGCCGCTGAGATAGTGGTTCCAGAAGAAGCCGAAGCCTTCATCGGCGCCCTCGAACTTCGACATGATCCAGAGCCGGATCGGCAAGGCGCACATGATGACGATGAAGTATCCGGCGATTTCCCGACGGAGACGACGTTTGAAGTCAGAGGTCTGGCTGTTAGGCATTATCGTAAGGGCTCTCGGCCGGGGCGAAAGGTGACGTCAGGCCTGGCGACAGGAGAACGAGCGACCAGGACGACGCCTTCATGGGGTTGCCCTGATATGAAACATATGAGGCCGAGGTGGGAAGGTTTTTGCTGAAAAAAGTCGTCCGTCCGCTTTGCTCTCCCCATGCGCCCCACCCTCCTCGCCCTGCTCGCCTTCGTCGCGGCCTTCGGCGCCGATATCAAAGTGACCCCGAACGAAGCCGTCGACGTCGCCCAGGACGGCAAGGTCGTCGCCCGCTTCATGATGTCCCACGACGTCAGCACCCCGGCCAAGCGGCTCGATAACTACAAGCCCTACCTCCACGTCTTCGACCCGAGCGGCGCCCTGCGCCTCACCAAGGGCCCGGGCTTCAACTTCACCCACCACCGCGGCATCATGCTGGGATTCATGAAGATCACGGTCGACGGCAAGACCTACGACCGCTGGCACATGGTCAAGGGCGACCAGGTCGTCACCGCGGTCAAGCCAACGACCGACGGTTTCGTCGCTTCGATCGACTGGCAGGGCGCGACCGCCCAAGACAAGCCGATCCTCACCGAGGAGCGCGCCTTCACGTTCACGAAGGCGACCGCCCCCTTCTACCTCGGCATCGAGATGAAGACCGCGCTGAAGCCTGACCATGGCGAAGCGAAGATCGACGGCGACCCCGAGCACGCGGGCGCCCAGTTCCGCCCGTCGGAGAAGATCGACGGCACGAAGACGACCTACGTCTACCCGGGCAAAGACGTCCTCATCCATAAGGTCCGCGACCTCACTTGGGTCGCCGAGGTCTTCACGATCGAAGGCAAGACCTTCACGGCCCTGCTCCTCAACCACCCCTCCAACCCGAAGGACACGGCCTTCTCGGCCTATCGCGACTATGGCCGCTTTGGCGCCTTCCCCAAGGGCGTGGCCACGCCGGAAGCCCCCTTCAAGCTGCATTACAAGTGGCTGATCGCCGAAGGCGATGTGCGCGACGCCGCGGCCTTCCAGCAGGCCTACAACGCTTTCGCAGGCACGAACGAGCCGACCCCGGCCGTGACGGTCATGCTCGCCGAACAGCCGAAGCCGAAGGCGAAAGCTCCGGCCAAGAAGTAAGCGAGCTTACGCGCCGACGGCCTTGCGGACGCGGCCGATGGCCGAGGACTGACGCTCACGCAGGACGGCCTGGGCCTTGAGCACCTTGGCCTTCGCGGCGGCGGGATCCTTGGCCATGGCCAGCACGGCGGGGACGATGCCGGCGAGCTGGGGCTCGTCGTCGAGGTCGAAGAGCCATTCGTGCAGGCCGATATCCTTCCACATGTTGCCCTTCGAGGTCTGTTCGGCCCAGCGGCAGACGATGGCCGGGATGCCGTTGCCGATGCACATGATGGGCGAGTGCATCTCGTTGCCGAAAAGTCCGGCGCTGCGGACGTAGACGCTGAGGGCCTCGTCGGTGAGCCAGTAATCCTGACGCCAGACCACGCGCTCCTTCACGTCATCGGGCAGCTTGTCGTAGATCATCTCCTTGCCCAAAGTCATCTGGGTGCGGTCCTCAGGGCAGACGAGCACCTTGAGGTCGGTCTGCTTGACCACCGCGATGATCGCAGCGCGCAGCTGCGCGTGGTCATGCTCCTTCATCTCGTCATTGCGCTTCTGCTTCACCGGATCGAAGGGACGCTCCTTATGGATCGTCCAATAGGGCGTGATGCGGTAACGCGGGATGCAGCAGAGGAACTTGCCGTGCTCGAGGCCCCAGCCATGCAGGAAGGCCTCGGCCTTCTCTTCGTTACGGAGGTCGGTGGCGAACGCGCCATCCGGGCCGAACTCCATCACCGGGCACTTCACGCCGCCGGCCTTGGCGGTCGCCAGCGAGACCGAGTCGCGGAAATAGACGAATTGGGCGCCGCTGAGGATCTCGACGGTCTCAGGAGTCGGCGCACCCTGGGTGATGCCGAGGACGCCGTAGGGCTTCGGGCCCTGCTTGCGCCACAGCGCGACCTGCTTCTCGCCTACCAGGGACGGACCGGAGCCATGCAGGAGGAAATCGTTCTCGGCGTAGAGCTTGGCCACGTCGGGCTTCGGGGCCACAAACTTCAGCTTCGGGAAACGAGCGGAGAGCATCTCCTTCACGCCGTTCTCGACGTTGGAAGGCCAGAGGGTGACCTCCGCTTCAGGGAAATACTTCTCGAGCAGGGCGAGCATGCCCGGCGTGTGCGCGATGTCGCCGATGTTCACCGTCTGCCACGAGGAACGCAGCACGATACGCGGGGCGCGCTTGCCTTCCGCGGCGCCGACCGAAGCGGCGATGGCCGCCACGAAAGCGGATTCCAGGAAACGACGACGGGAGAGCATTGTTTTAGGGTTAGGGATAGGGGTAGGGATAGGGGCAGGCAGAGTCAAACCACCCTTCCCTACGGTCATTCATCCTGCCACCCGCCACCCGGAGCCGCCACCTGCCACCTGAAACGATTCCCACCCTTGCACTTTTGCACCTAGGGCAGCACGCGGTGCTGCCCCTACCCGATTCATCTTCGCTATGTCGTGACGCGGTCCCGACCCTACCAATTAAAGGTATTGGCGGTTAGCGGTTGGCGGTCGGACAGACAGGCTGAGCCCCCGCTGACTTACAATCCATTCAGCCCTCAACGCAGCCCTCTGCGCTGTCCTCAATTCAGTCCTCTTTCCGGAGCCAACCGCCAACCGCTAACCGCCAACCGCAGACTCCCGTTAAATTAGAATCAGTTCTTCTTCGCCACTTCGCGCTTGGGCAGCATCGCAAAATACTGCTCCTGCGAAGCCTTCACCTTGGCCTTCATCGGTTCGACCTGGGGGGTGAGTTCGGCGTAGGACTTGGCGATCTCCTCCAGGTTCTTGTCGCGCTGCGGGATATCCTTCTGGGCGGCGGCGAGGGCCTTCTCGGCGTTGGCCTTCTCGCTCTTGGTGAGTTCGAGGGTCTTGGCGGCCGCGTCGACGAGGAGGCGCTTGGCTTCGACGGGCTTGGAGGCCTCGGCGAGCTGGGCGCGGACGGCGACGAGCGCCTTTTCCAGGACCGGGAGCCCTTCCTTGGACTTCTGCAGGGAAGCCTGCAGGGCGGGCAGTTTGGCGGCGTAATCCTTCTCGGCGGCGACGCCAGGGGCGGCCAGCTTCTCGCGTTCGACGAGATGCTTCGAGCGCTCTTTGTTGATCGCGGCGACCTCGGCGCTGGCGGGCGCGATGAGCTTCTCCGCGGCGACATGCGCGGCGACGGCGCTTTCGGTCACGCGGTTGGCGGCGGCCACGTTCGCCTCGGCATGGGCCGCGGCGGCGACCTTCCGGCCTTCGACCTGACGGACGGACGCCAGGGCGGCGCGGGCCTCGGCAAGCGCCAGTTCGGTCTGCTTCTTCCGGGAGAAGTAGCTGAAGGAGAATACAGCGCTGAAAGTACGGGCTTCGCCGTAAGCCTTTTCGGCGGCGGCGACGTGATCGGCTGAGGTCTTGCTGGCCGCGGCGGCTTTCTCGGCCTCGGCGGCGGCGACGCGTAGGGCGGCTTTGGCAGCGACAATCCCTTCCTGAGCCTTGTTAGCGACGCCCTTGGCGGCCTCGGCGGCCTTCTTAAGGGCTTCGACCTTGGCGACACCATCATTGAAACGCGTCCGGAGCGGCGTGGTGAACTTCTCGCGGTAGGCCGCGGTGGCGGCGTTGGCGACGGCCACGATGGCGTCACGATCCTGACCCAGACGGACGATGGCTTCGCTTTGTTCGTCGATGAGCTTCTGCTGGGCCTCGATCTTACCCATGGCTTCGGCTTCGCTGACACGCAGCGGCGAAAGGGTCTTGTCGAGCGCGGCGAACTCGGCCTTGAGGGCGTCGAGCTCCGCCTGGAGCTTCGGCAGCTGGGCCTCGTTCTGGGCGATGGTCTTCTTCGAGGATTCGATGCGCGCGGCGGCGGCGACCTTGGCGGCCTCGTTCTCGGCCTTGGCGGCCACGAGGTCGGCGATATCCTGCTCGAGCTTGGCGAGCTTCTCCTGCTCCGTGAGCACGCCGACGTTGAACTGGGCGGCCTTGAGGGAGACGATGCGTTCGCGATGGGCAGCGGTCTCGGCGACGACGTCGCGAACCTTGGCCTGAGCAGCAGCGAGATCGGCGCGAATCTTGGCGAGTTCGGCCTCGGCGGCGCGGAAAGGAGCGGCGGCGGGCTTCACCTTGGCCATTTCCTGGGCGTGATAAGTCAGGCCTCCGCGGCAATCGGCGATACCCTTCTTAGCGGTCGCCTTTTCCGCCTCGGTCTTCGCCTTGCCTGACATTCCCTGCCAGTAGGCGAGCCCCTTGGCGACTACGGCGTGCTGGGCCTCATGTTCGGCGAGCTTCTTGGAAGCAGGCTCACCTTCCGCCTTCACCTTGGCCAAAGCGGCTTCGGCGGCGGGGATACGAGCCTCGGCGGCCTTCACGGCGGCTTCGGCCGGCGCGAGCGCGGGAACGAGTTCGGCGAGGCGCCTCTCGGTCGCGACGAGTCGATCCGCGAGTTTCGGCGGGTTGCTGGAGACCTGGGTGACCTCGCGACCGGTCTCGCTCTCGAAGAAACGGACTTCTCCCAGCCAGTTGCTGGAGACGAAAGACTTGGAGTCGTAAAGGCCGACGACCTTGGCGACCTGGTCGGCCTGCTTGATGCCCTGCAGGTGCTGCAGGCGCTTGCCGTCGACGCTCCACATCGCGGTGGTGCCGTCGGCGCCGCACGAAAGCAGACGACCGTCAGGCAGGAAGGAGACGGACTGCACGTTGCCGCCATGGGCGCCCCAGGAGGCGACCTGCTTGCCGTTCTTCATCTCCCACGTGGTGATCACGCCGTCGGCGGAGCAGCTCGCGAGGATGTTGGAGTCGGCGCGCCAGGCGAGGTCGGTGACGCTGCCCTTGTGCTGGCCGAGGGAATAGAATTCGCCGCCGTTGTCGGCTTCCCACACGAAGACGTTGCCGTTGCGGTCGGAGGTCG
>JACCDS011044419.1_pt1 | contig 12751 bp, 15 predicted proteins | sample 7446441 | NCBI WGS metagenome assembly JACCDS01 (sample SAMN15323445, study PRJNA562643) | freshwater metagenome | isolation source: river surface water | place: USA:Blue River Watershed | collected 2017-08-17
TGAGCGTCGATGATTCACGCATTGTTGCGGTGATCGCCATAATGAAAAAGCCCAGCGCAAGGCTGGGCTTCGATATAACTTGGTGCCGGCTGCAGGACTCGAACCCGCCACCCCATGATTACAAATCATGATGAATTTTGATTTCGTTGTGTTGACCGAAATGCACGATGCAGACAACACATAATAAATACATGGACTTATGTTGCATCCATGAAAATTTGGTGTTGATTGAAATTGCTCTATATACTCTAAATGCGGTTACATGGCGGTTACATCGTAGCCATTGGGGAATGAGCAATGTCAAAAGTAAAATTTACTGCCGGTCGCATTTCAGATCATGAATGTCTGGCGGGCAGGAGCCAGTCTTTTATTTGGGACTCTGAGGCACCTGGGTTGGGCCTTCGAGCAACGTCCGGCGGCGTCAAGTCGTTCGTGTTCCAAGCCAAGTTAAAGGGCAAGGCGCCTAGACTAACGATCGGCGACCCAAAGACCTGGACTATCGACGAAGCTCGGACCGAGGCCCGTCGGTTAAAGATACTCATTGATGAGGGAAGAGACCCACGCCAAGTAAAGGCAGATACGCTTGCGGCCGAGGAAGCATCGAGGACTGCGCGTGCCGCAGAGCTTGCTGCTGCCGAAACAGCCTCCCGACGTGCATCAGTGCTGCTCTCCGATGCTTGGATGAAATATCTGGAATACGGCAACACTAAGCGAAACAAGCGATCTGGCGAAATAGGATGGAGCCCGGCTCACAAACTTGCTCACGTTGAATTAGCCAGCCTTGGGGGAGAGCAAAAAAGGCGGGGCGTAGGCAAAACTAAAGCGGGGCCGTTGGCCCCGTTAATGTCGCTTCGATTGTTTGAACTTACTGGCGATCGAATTGCTACGTGGCTTGAAGAGGAAGCCAGAACTCGCGCTACTGCAGCAGCCTTATCATTCCGATTACTTCGGGCTTTTGCAAATTGGGCGAATGATGTGTCGGACTATGCCGGCATTATTCCCTCCGACGCCTTCACCTCTCGAAAAGCTCGAGACGCACTCCCCAAGCAGAACGCGAGAAGTGGCGATTGCCTACAGAGAGAACAGCTAGCGACTTGGTTCGAACAAGTGAGAAAAATTAACAATCCCGTTATTGGAACTTATCTACAAGGATTGCTGCTGACTGGAGCTCGTCGTCGGGAACTTGGCGGATTGCGCTGGGAAAATGTAGACTTCATTTGGGGTAGCTTAACAATCCGTGACAAGGTTGAGGGAGAAAGGACAATTCCTCTCACGCCATATCTGTCACATCTACTGCAATCCCTCCCGCGCAGGAACCAATGGGTCTTCAGCAGCCCATCATCCAAAGATGGAAAGCTCGCTGAACCGCGCTACGCTCATACTGACGCACTAACTGCTGCAGGACTTCCCCACGTCTCATTAAATGGCTTGCGTCGATCCTTCGGAACCCTTTGTGAATGGGTTGAAGTGCCCAGCGGCATATCTGCGCAAATCATGGGCCAGAGATCAAGCGCGATCGCAGAAAAGCATTACCGTCGTCGCTCGCTAGATTTACTGCGCAAATGGCATGAAAAAATTGAATCGTGGATATTAGACCAAGCTGGAATTGAGTTTGATCAAGGAAAGTCAAAGCCAGGCTTACGAACGGTCGCCCATCAATGAGCAGCGGCCAACCGAAAATATGCGGAACTACTGCAAATTCTGGCAGCGATTCGGCCACTACGAAGGCATCTAAAGGGGATGCTGTGAAACCAATTTATGAGCGGGATTATATTAAACTGACCCACAATACCCAAATAGAAGGAATAAGGGTCAATCATGAAGGCATATGGCCTGATTCAAATGCATATCTTCTAGAGCATGAAAGCAGAAATTTCCCACCTGATAAGTGCCATGAATTGCTTAAGAAAAATTTTACCGCCGCAGAGATCTACGCCTTGCTGGAGCACCCGGAAGGATGGATCCCCGGAAAGCCCTTTGTTTCTTTTCCATGCAGCTTGGAACAGCTAATTCACGGCTTGGGTATATACGCAGATGCGATTGATTTGGATATCGCTTTCGAATATCAAAATCAAGACCGAATAACTGCAGATAAGATAAAGGCTCCACCAAAAGCTTGGATTTTCCAAGAGGAACTTATTCTTAAAACGCTCGTCGATTTGAATTTCGACCCAGACAACCTTCCTGACCGCGATCGAAAAAATCGAGGAAGGGGCCCGAAGTCTGCTGTAAAAGAAAAATTATTACGAGATACAAAAGTATTTACAAATAAATCTTTTGAAAAGGCCTGGGAAAGACTTCGATCTCAAAACAGAATTACTGGCGCGCGGTAACTGGAGTCATCGGGCACCCCAAATCGGAGTACCGGGGGATGCTTGCGGGGGAGGATAGTCAAGGAGATCTAATGCATTCCATACCGCGTACGCGGGATTATTAGGAGCGCATCAAGTGTCTACAATATCCATCCCTGCAGCTTTGGCCAAAATTGCATCGGGCCGAGACCATGTCCTCACCGCTGAGTATGCTCGGGCAATTAACCGATCCAGCCAAACGCTCAGAAAAAATTTCTGCTTGAAGGGCCATGCCTTTGGCATCCGCCCCATCAAATTCGGAAACCGCCTTTTATGGCCGGTCGAAGAAATCGCCGCCCTTCTGAATGCAGGCGACACCGAACTCAAGAAATGCCACGAAGCATAGAGAGGGTCGACATGGGCAACCCTAATATGGTCGATATGACTAGCGCCTCGGCGGCATTCATCACAAAACACAGCCTCGATGGTACTGCTTATGAGGCACAAAAGCTGCAACGAACCAGCCACAACGCAAGCGCAACTTCTAAGAAAATCTATAGCGCGATAAGTGACTTCGCGCGGATGGAAGGGGTGTAGAAATGGCGATCAAAGTCATGTCCCAAGTATGGGCATCGTTTCCAAGAGGCGGATCTGAATTGCTGGCGCTCTTGGCGCTGGCAGATTGGAGTGATGACGATGGCCGCTGTTACCCATCGATGTCTTCCATAGCCGCCAAGACACGACTTTCCAGGTCACAAGCCCAGCGGATTGTGCACGCTTTGATTTCAGGCGGGTTTGTACAAGTGGTCGGCAATAAATTCGGTGGTGCGCCTGGCGCAACTCGGAAATATCGGATCGTCCTATCCGCCTTGACGGGCCGCATTGACGCAACAGGTAGCGCAGGCGCGAGGGGTAGCACTGGTGCTGAAGACAGGTTGCATATATGCGACGAGACAGGTAGCGCCAATGCAACCCAAACCGTCATTGAACCGTCAGGAACCCTCAAAAATAATCCCAAGCCGCTCAAGAAAAGGAGTTCTTCCTCGGCTCACGACGCTATCGCAGTCCTCGATTATCTTAATACACAGACAGGAAAAAACTTCCGCGCTGTCGATGCGAACTTGAACGTCATAACGGCAAGGCTGGCGGAGGGAGCGACCGTTGCTGAATGCATGGCAATCATCAATGCCAAGCATAGGCAGTGGGGCAATGATCAGATGATGCGCGATTATCTACGTCCGAAGACGTTGTTCAGCGCAACGAATTTTGCGCAGTATTTGGGCGATATCTCGGTCGGTGGAGTGGAGGAGATCACATGGGAATGAAGCTCCCCCTCGGCGCACTCCCGATTTTGCAAGCACGGCAGCGCGGAATGCGACCTGCGCACATGGTCATTATTTCGCAGATTGGAGCTTTACCAAACGAAGCGAATCCTGTTGTTATCGCAGACGGCTCAAATACATATAGCTGGAATTGGCTGGAAGGACTTCACGTCTGTTTCTGGACTAATTCCAAGGCCTACAACGCCAAACATATTTGGGACGCTCTTGATGCTCGGCCTGCAACCACATATCTTTGGGACTGCAGCAAACTACGTGGCTACGATCTCTCAGCTCAGATCATGCTGAACTGCATTGATTTTCCACCGGATCGGTGGGAATGGTTTATCGATGCAATTCGATGGTTACCATGGCAAGAAGCCGAGTTCGCTCGAGGGGAGCCTATATGGAATTAATCCCCGACACTATCGACTTTAATGCGTACAGAGAAGAACCAGAGACGCACAAGTTAAAGCCAGCTAGTGCGTTTCTCAATGAGACGATTGGCGCCTTCTATCCACCCCCGGACACTCAAGCTTCCCCGCGACCACTGTGGGAGAAAGCCGCAGCTAAAATCGAGTTTCGCCCAGGAGAAGTATCCCTGTGGGCAGGCATCAATGGCCACGGTAAGAGCATGATGCTTTCACAGGTGACTCTTGATCTGATGGTGCAAAGCGAAAAAGTTTTAGTCTTATCTTTTGAAATGCGCCCTGCTCGACAGATGCTACGAATGTCACGCCAAGCGCACGCCTCTGAGATTCCACCAGTAGCCTTTATAGAAAATTTTCATCGATGGACTGATGGAAGGCTTTGGATGTACGACCACACCGGCTCTATCCAGTGGGAAAAAGTACTCGCTGTGATGCGCTATGCGCAAAAGCGCTTTGGCATAACCCAGTTCATTGTGGACTCGCTAATGAAATGTGTACGCGGAGATGATGATTACAATGCCCAGAAAGATTTTGTAAACGACCTTTGTACCTTCGCACAGGCACGGAGGGTTCATGTTCACCTCGTGCACCACGTGCGCAAGGGCGAGAGTGAAGGGAATATTCCGGGAAAATTTGATGTCAAAGGTGCGGGCTCGATCGCCGATCAAGTCGATAACGCATTTATAGTTTGGCGTAACAAAAAGGCTGAACGTGCTGACCCGACCAAACCAAGCGCGCTGCTCAAGTGCGACAAGCAACGGAATGGTGAGTGGGAAGGACAGCTTGGATTTTGGTTCGACCCCCAATCGATGCAGTACCTTGAATCCCCCTCAGGCAGACCCGTAAGGTATGAATTTAATGGTTAATTACTTAGCTCGTTGTCTGTTTCGATAAGCACTCACATATTTGCGCAGCAATTCTTTTTCTTCGAGGCTTCAGGTGGGAGTGTGATGATGTCAAAACCAAAGCGATGCACGCGAGGCATAGAAAGAAGTCACGCAGGCAGACCATCGATTTACTCGTCGGAGCTTGTCGATATGATCTGCGAGCGACTAGCGTCGGGAGAATCCCTAAGAACGATTTGCGAGGACTCAAGCCTGCCAGATCGTACAACGGTGATCCGCTGGTTAGCTAAGTCGGACGATTTTGCAACCAAGTACGCGCGCGCGAGAGAGATTCAGGCGCATATATGGGTAGACGATATCTACGAAATTGCACGAACACCTCCGGAACGACATCCTTTGACGGGCGCCATTGACCCGGCATCTGTGTCGCATATTCGGAATCAAGTAGCTACTATGCAATGGCTGGCAATGAAATTGAATCCGAAGAAGTATGGCGACAAGATCGATATGGACCACGGGATCAATGCTGATAGCGGGATATCCAGGTTACTTCAGCGAATTTCTGGCACCAGCCTTCCCGTCGTCAGAGAAGACACCCAACCGACTTGATTAAATTTGGTTCATCCGGCACGTTGCGGTTGTCCAGTTTATCGGCAGGCGACATTCATTCGAAATTTATAATTCGACGCCAGATATTAATCTGGCCGCCCCGAATTTTGAAGATTGCGATTCGGCTGCACAAATATTTTTTAATTTATTTTGCAATTTTTGGCCCCATGATTCGGAGTGTGCATTGATACATTTGCTCATGCGATAGACCTGAGCACTCCCTCGTCATTTGTATTTTCTTTTGCATATACTCTTGCCGAGTGAGGCCATATGATCGTGCAATTTCTATATCAATATTTTCTTGCTTTAAATAATTTTTTTGATCCAATCTATATCGAGCCAACTCATTTTGCGATAAATACTTAATTTTTTCTGGAGGAATTGAGAACATATCATCCGCCAACGATGGCGCTATCCCTTTTGCATCTAGATATATTTTTATCGTTTCAATGTATTTGCCAAGCGTTTTAGCCCCTTGCTCCCCGCCAATGCTCACATCAGAAATGTAGGGCCGGTGAATTCCCACTTTTCCCTTCACGATTTTATCCTCTGCACCCGCCAGTATAAACACACAGGCGCTATTGCACTCGCCCATCTGTGGCAAAACCATTGCTCCAATCTGCTCTTGATCTAAAAAATCACCTATTTTCATTGCTTCGTCGACACTACCGCCTGGTGATGCGAGAACCAAATAAATAATCGGGCTTTCTTTGAGACCTTTTTTATATTCGTATTTTAATTTTGCTAGATCGCCGCTTTGAATCAAACCATCAAACAATACCAATCCGGCACCGTTCTTCGCTCCTAAAAACGTCACATCTGCTGCCTTGCAACTCAAGGCGGGCATAAGAATCAAGATCAGGCTGGTAAAGGTGACTATCCTCAGCAATGCATTTTTGTTCAATGTGCCACCTCATAGAATAAAGTCCGTCTCAGCGAGAGATTGCAAAAATCACACGCCCCCGATTAATGGGTATCGTATCCCGTGGTACATTCTCCGTCAATTTTGGAGCATTGGCTCATGGCCAAGCCGTCTCCAAGGTATTCCGGAACCCCAACACTCACTGCTATCGGCGAGGCCATACGCGCAGCTCGAAAAGCTAACGGAATTTCACAGGAAGAACTTGCACTTATCGCTGAGCTTGATCGCTCCTACCTCGGAGGAATCGAGCGCGGTGAGCACAACATCACAGTGCTCAACTTAGTAAAAGTTGCTTTCGCGTTAGGCATTTCCGGAGCAGAGTTGCTCCAACAAGCTCAGGTGTAGCCCACCTCAGGAACAATGTAATTTGCTGGAGCCCTATCACACTCCCCCAGCATAAATTACTGTATATTTGTACTGTAGGCGCCGTACGTGAGCGCTTGTCTCTCACTCGATGAATCGAGGCTCCGTCCATCAAACCCACCATGAGCACCCTGTCAGTCCACAAGTCCCCCAGCTTCGGTGCCGTGTCACCAATGCTAGAAATTGGGGCATACGAATGGCTCTGGAGCCATGAGGGTGACTCAATCAAGCCATCATTCAAGGCTCTCGCGGAACTGTTTCGGAGCAATCCTGGCGCGATGCCGTCTGACTTCGTTCCTAAAGATGCTGCGCTTGCATGTGCACGAGAAGTACTAAAGCGGTTTGAGCAATCAGGCGTAGGAGCCTTTAGCGTCCGGCTGAATGGACTTGGAGACTATCTTGAGTCTCTGCGCGATGCCGAATACCCGTTAGAGATGCTGTACTTCCAAGGCGAGTGGGATTTGGCACACTCGCCAAAACGCGTCGCTATTGTTGGCACAAGAAACCCATCAGACGATGGGGTTAAACGGACCCGGAAACTGGCAAAGCTGTTGGTCAAAAATGGGTACACCGTTGTGTCCGGGCTGGCAAAGGGTATCGACACGGTCGCACATCAAACGGCTATTGAGAATTGCGGCGAGACAGTTGCAGTAATCGGCACCCCCCTAGATCAGTCCTATCCTAAAGAGAACGCAGAACTGCAACGCCGAATCGCTAGAGATTTTCTTCTCATAAGCCAAGTACCAGTTCTAGCCTATTCTCAACGCTCTTGGCGTACCAATCGGTTCTTTTTCCCAGAGCGGAATGTAACTATGTCTGCACTCACCCAGGCAACGGTTATCGTAGAGGCGGGCGAAACATCTGGAACGCTAATCCAGGCACGTGCCGCTCTAGCCCAAGGGCGAAAATTGTTTATTTTAGACAGTAACTTTGACAAACCCGGTCTTACATGGCCACATCGGTTTGCCAAACGCGGAGCTATTCGAGTTCGAGAGTTTGAAGATATTCAAGCGCACATCGATGCTGAAACTACAAGCAATTGATGACAGCAATAGGTCAGCACATTACTACCTAAGCCCTGAGGACGAGTGCTACTTTTTTCACGAATTTACTGCGAGAAAAGGTTACGCCTTTAGTGAGGGTAACCAATTCATATTCAACTTCAAAAAATCCCCGAGCAAGCGTCTCGAACCCCAATATCAGTTCAAGCTTCAAGCAATCGCTCACGCTACTGCGTGGTACCGCAGTATTTTTGATCAATTTCCTAGTGTTTATTCTGATTGCACGTTCGTTCCAGTTCCGCCGTCTAAAACACCAAAGCACCCGGAGTACGATGATAGGGTTTGGCAACTCGTACAAGGAATATGCCATGGAAAAGGGGCTGATTGCAGAGAGCTGATTTCTCAAACCGCAGACTATGATGCCGCTCATCTTGCGGGTGATAGCGGCAGCCGCATCAAGCCACATCAGTTGCAGGCACTTTACGAAATAGACCCACGTCCACCTAAAAAATCGATTTTTCTGTTTGATGACGTGTTATCCGCGGGCTGCCATTTTAAGGCCGCTAAGGCTGCAATTCTTGCAATTTATCCGGATGTATCCGTCAAAGGCTTTTTTCTTGCAAGACGAGTACCTCCAAGTCCCTTCGAAGACTTTGCAATGTAAAAAATATGGCGCTTACTGTCCACACTATGGGTGCATATGCCTCGTATTTGAATGAGGAAATTGGGTGGAGACAGATCGACTACGATATAAACAAGCTCATCAAGGCATTAAAGGGAGATCCGATCAAAGGCTACGCTGATCTCTTCAACCTTGAAGGTAAAGTAGTACGATTGTCTAGCGACAATCCTGATGTCGCTTTTAAGCTATTTGGCGACTGGGCGGCGAAGCGCTTGAGAGAAATTCACCTCACTGACTGCACACTAGTTCCGGTTCCCTCTTCTTCGTGTGCCTCTTTTGCCGATACCACATCGCCGCTCAGAATGGCCCGAGCAATCAAGTCTAGCCTTGACGGGTTGCCGAATGTAGCAAGATGGCTACGATTCATTGAGCCAATGGAAAAATCCCGTTTAGGTGGAAGTCGAAATCAAAGTTTTCTCGAGCAGCAGCTCGAATGCTCTTCGTCTACGACAAAATGTCGCGTAATTCTTGTTGATGACGTGAAAACAACCGGAGCGCATCTCAGAGCCTGTGCCGCTGTACTAAGGAGATTTGGAGCCACGGTGGACACAGCTCTTGTGGCTGGCAGCACTGTGTGGGAACAACACCCTGATCCTTTAAATGTAATGCCCATAGATCTTGAGGCGATCTACGATTTCGACTGAGATGCCTAAAATTTATGAGGATGCGTGTTGATTACAAGGCACGTCGGCACGAGGCAAGCCATCGACAACAGTTTTAATCACCACCGCCTTACGTAGCCAGACGAAAACCTACGCAAACCACACAGTGGCATTGCAGTTTTGATTCACCATGCTACTTATCCTTGCCAAAGTTGACGGCTCGTTTTACCGAGCATCGCTGGCACCCGTTCCACAAACCAGGTTACACAGTGGTTACACACACCAAAATCCCAGTCGCGAAACGAAAAAGGGCTAGCGCACACTTTCTCGCTAACCCTTTATTTATCTGGTGCCGGCTGCAGGACTCGAACCCGCCACCCCATGATTACAAATCAAGTGCTCTACCTGATGAGCTAAGCCGGCAACGACGCGGGATTATACGTCATTTGATTCGAGTCAGGCGCGGACGACCGCCAGGTTTTGGTGGTTCCGGTGGTTCACCGCCCTCTTCGGCAGTCGCCGGCTCGAAAAAAGGCACGGGTTCGCCGGAAGGCACCGGAGCGAGCAACGGTCCCTTTTCGGCGGCTTCCAGCGAATCAACTGGTCCCGACTGCACCGAGCCATCTGGCGATCGGGTAACGTCGAAGGCCATGCCCTGACCATTTTCACGCGCATAGATCGCGCTGACATTTTCGACCGGGATTTCGAGTTCACGCGCAATACCGCCGAAGCGAGCCTTGAACGCGATCATCTCATTGTCCATTTTCAGGTTGCCGGTGGCATCGAAGCTGATGTTCAGAACGATCTCGCCGTTCTTAACGAATTCCATAGGCACCCGCGTGCGGGCGTCAACGGAGACAACGATATACGGCGTGTATCCGTTATCGGTGCACCATTCATACAATGCCCGCAGCAGATAGGGCTTGGTGGAGATTTCGCTCATTGGACTGGGCCAGATACTATCAGCGACGCATCACTTTTTCAGAGGGTGTCAGCGCTTCGATATAGGCCGGACGCGAGAAGATCCGCTCAGCATACTTCATCAGCGGCGCCGCCGTCTTCGACAGCTCGATACCGTAGTGGTCAAGGCGCCACAGCAGCGGCGCGATCGCGACGTCGAGCATCGAGAACTCATCGCCAAGCATGTATTTGTTCTTCAGGAACAGCGGGGCAAGTTGGGTCAATCGATCGCGGATTTCCGTTCTTGCCTTCTCGTGTGCCTTTTCAGCCGCACGTGACTTTTCGTTCTCGAGCGTATGCACGTGAATGAAAAGTTCTTTCTCGAAATTGAACAGCATCAGCCGGGCACGGGCGCGCATCAGCGGATCGGCCGGCATCAGTTGCGGATGTGGGAAACGCTCGTCAATGTATTCATTGATGATGTTCGACTCATACAGCACCAGCTCACGCTCGACCAGGATAGGCACCTGACCGTAAGGATTCATCGTCGAGATGTCCTCAGGCTTGTTGAACAGGTCCACATCGCGAATCTCGAAGTCCATGCCTTTTTCAAACAGCACCAGGCGACAGCGTTGCGAGAACGGGCAGGTTGTACCCGAATAGAGAACCATCATGATTGCAGCCCCTTGAAACAAAGAGGGTGAGGCGACAGCCGCCTCACCCTGCGTACGAATATCTGCCCCATCAGCCGGCAATCAAAACTTGCGATTGTCCGGCCTGCAGGTGAACAGTCCTACTTATTTAACCTCTCGCCAGAACGACGCATTCAGTCGCCAGCTCAGCAGCACGAGCAATGCCAGGAACAGCAGTACCCAAACACCGATTGCCTGACGCTTGGCCTTCACCGGCTCCGCCATCCAGCCCATGAATGCGACCAAATCAGCGATTTGCGAGTCGAACTCTTGCGGGCTCAGCTTGCCTGGCGTGACTTGCTCAAAGCCGGCGAACTTGTGGATCATCTTGCCTTCTTCGTGCGGATCCTTTTCCTCGACGAACTTCGCCTTGCGCACGCCCTGCAGTTCCCACAGGACGTTCGGCATGCCAACGCCCGGGTAGGCCAGGTTATTCCATCCAGTCGGACGATTTTCGTCCTGATGGTAAGTACGAAGGTAGGTGTACACGTAGTCCGCGCCCGAGCCTTCGCCCGATGATTTCGCGCGAACGATCACTGACAGATCCGGCGGCACGCCACCGAACCAGGCTTTTGCATCCTTATCCGACATCGTTGCCTTCATCAGGTCGCCGACCTTGTCACCGGCAAACAGCAGATTCTGGCGGATCTGGTCTTCTGACAGGCCGATATCGCGCAAACGATTGTAACGAACCAGCGAAGCCGAATGACAGTTCAGGCAGTAATTAACAAACAGGCGCGCACCGTTTTGCAATGCAGACAGGTCGGAGCTGCGTTCCGGCGCGCGGTCCAGCGGGAAGCCGCCTTCGGAGGCTACGGCGAGCACCGGTACCAGTGCCATTGCCGCGAGCAGTTTTTTCAGGAGTTTCATTGTTGTATTCCTTATTGCGGCTCAGTGCGGCTTGAAATTCACGCGGGTCGGTACAGTCTTAAATGCACCCATCTTGCTCCACCACGGCATCAGCAGGAAGAAGCCGAAATAGATGAAGGTACAAATCTGCGCAACCAGAGTACGGCCTGCGGTCGGCGCCTGAACGCCCAGATAGCCGAGGATCAGGAAGGCAATACCGAACACCACATAGACCCACTTATGCCAGTCCGGGCGATAGCGAATGGACTTCACCGGTGAGTGGTCGATCCACGGCATTGCCGCCAGGATGAGTACCGAGACGCCCATCAGCACCACGCCCCAGAATTTCGCATCCAGCACCAGCATCAACACGGCGATCACGACAGCGGCGCCCATCACCGCGTTCTTCACGGTACGTGACAGCTTGGTCTTGAGCACGATCAGCGCGCCATACGCGAGCACACCCGCGATCAGCGCATACATGAATTGCGAGGTCGTAGCACGCAGGATCGAGTAGAACGGCGTGAAGTACCAGACCGGCGCAATGTGCGGCGGGGTCTTCAGCGGATCAGCCGGGATGAAGTTGTTGTACTCCAGGAAGTAGCCACCGAACTCCGGCGCGAAGAAAATCACCGCACTGAAAATGAACAGGAAGCACGCAACGCCAAAGATATCCTTGGTCGTGTAATACGGATGTGACGGAATCGTATCGACGCCATGACCATCCGGACCGAGGTTTTCTTTCACTTCAATGCCGTCCGGGTTATTCGAACCCACTTCGTGTAGCGCGATCAGGTGCGCGACGACGAGGCCGAGCAGCACCAGCGGGATCGCGATCACATGGAACGCAAAGAAGCGGTTCAGCGTCGCATCGGACACCACATAGTCACCACGGATCCACAGCGACAGGTCCGGACCGATGAACGGGATTGCACCGAACAGGTTCACGATCACCTGAGCGCCCCAATACGACATCTGTCCCCACGGCAGCAGGTAGCCGAAGAAAGCCTCGGCCATCAGGCACAGGAAAATGCCGACGCCAAACAGCCAGATCAGTTCACGCGGCTTGCGGTATGAGCCATAGAGCAGTCCGCGCGTCATGTGCAGGTAGACGACGATAAAGAATGCCGACGCGCCGGTCGAGTGCATGTAACGCACCAGCCAGCCCCACGGCACTTCGCGCATGATGTATTCGACCGACGCAAATGCAAGATTGGCATCCGGCTTGTAGTTCATCACCAGGAA
>JACCDS011742217.1_pt1 | contig 12751 bp, 10 predicted proteins | sample 7446441 | NCBI WGS metagenome assembly JACCDS01 (sample SAMN15323445, study PRJNA562643) | freshwater metagenome | isolation source: river surface water | place: USA:Blue River Watershed | collected 2017-08-17
GACTGTTAATCAGAGGGTCGCTGGTTCAAGTCCAGCAGGAGGAGCCCCCAAACCCTGCCAGTGATGGCGGGGTTTTTTGTTTGATAATCAGCAGTTTATAGAACTTTTTTGTTGGAACCACAGAGGTTAAAAATAACATATATATACTGGCGATAACCAGTACGTTTGCAATAGATACGTCCGCATCTAAACTTATGTACATCTCTATCACCGGCCTCCGCCCTAAGGGGGTTGTCGGAACCCTTCGGTTCTGGGCCTTAGCCATCCCCTCGTTTCGCCAAGCCCAGCAGGCCGAGGGCAATCTATTTTGCGAAGTGCGGCGCATCAAAAACTACCAGTGCACGCTTACTGCCTGGTCGAGTCGCAATGCCATGCTTGACTACTTGCGAAGCGAAACCCACCTCAAAGCGATGAAGGCGTTTCCAAAAATCGCCACCGGTAAATCCTATGGAACTGAGGCGGAATCCGTGCCTTCGTGGGATGAAGCGTTTGAAGCGCTGCTTCAAAAGGGCCGAGACCACTAGGTGGTTTAGAGCGGATCCTGACCAAAAGTGAGCACAAGTAATGTTGCCCTAAGAAAACACCTATCTTAGTCAATTCATGGCGTTCGCGCCCCTAGTTCAACTGCGCTGTACTCTTTTTCGAAGCCTGCGCTCAACCTCAACTGATGCGCAAGCTCTACTCTTCACTGTTCGCCATTGCCGCTACGGCCGCGATGGCCCAAAGCCTAGCGTTTAACTTCGAATCCGCCACCGCAGGCATGGTCGGTTACGACGGGGCGACATTCACGATTGTTCCGAACCCAAGTACGGCCGGAAACAGCAGCGCCAACGTGGCCAAAATCGTCAAAGTCAACGTGCCCGACCAGTGGGCCGGTGGCAAAATCACGGGCCTAAGCTCGCTTGACTTTTCGGCGGCCAGCACGAGCGTGCTTTCGATCGATGTCTACACGACCCAACCCGTCGGAACCGTCATCAAAATCAAGCTCGAGGCTCCGTACACCGGAGAGGTGGACGCAGTAACCACCGTCAGTGGCGCCTGGGAAACGCTTTTGTTCGATTTCGGAATCCCTGCCTGCACCGGCAGTACCGACCTGGTCATCATGCCGCAACCCTTTACCAACGGCGGCGGAACCACATTTTATGTCGACAACATCCAGCAAATTGCGGGCGGAATCGCAACCCCACTCGCAGGTTTGCCCATCACCTTTGAAGCGGGCGCAACCACCGACCACTTTTTTGACTTCGAAAGCGCGATCCTGACGGTGGTTCCAAATCCGCACCAGAATTCGGGCAATACCAGCGCCAACGTAGCCAAGCTCGTGCGCCACCGCGGCGCCCCCTTCGGCGGAAGCAAGATCACCTTCACCAACCCGATCGACTTCGCCACCCACACCGTGCTTACCATGAAGGTCTGGACCTCAGCCCCCATCGGAACCAACGTGACCCTCAAAACCGAAAAGCCCTTTTGGGGAGTGGAGCGCAGCGTACAAACCACCAAAACCGGTGAATGGGAGACGCTTTCGTTTGATTTTGCAGGATCCCTCAGCGACATGCCCACCTTGACCTTCTTGTTTGACTTTGCAGCGGGAACCACCAACGTCGGCGACGGTTCCGCCAACTCCACCTTCTTTTTTGACGACGTGAAGTACGCAGCGATTCCGCTGTCAAATGACGAGTTGCGCGTGCTGAACGCACTGCGCGTTACGCCCAACCCAACTTCGGACCGCTGGACCTTCAGCCTAGGCTCGCCCATTCGCGTCGAGCTCTGCGACCTTCAGGGCAAAGTCCTCGCGGTGGCCGAGGGCGCCGAAGACGTGATTGTAAGTGCCGCAAGCTTGCCTTCTGGCGTGTACGTCGCGCGCATTCAATCCGGCGAAACCACGGTGTCGCAGCGGGTGGCCAAACTCTAGTACCTACTGGTGAAGGGGGCCCTACAACTGCTACCTTCACCCCATGGAACTCGGAATTGACAGCTTCGCCTCGCGCGAGCACGAACAGCCTGTCGAGGCTATTCAGCACCTCCTCGAACGCATCGAAACTGCCGACCGCGTCGGCCTTGACGTCTTTGGTGTGGGCGAGCACCACCGGGCAGAGTTTTTGGATTCTGCCCCCTCGGTCATTCTTGCGGCGGCGGCGGCGCGCACAGAGCGCATCAAGCTAACCAGCGCAGTTACCGTACTCAGTGCAGCCGATCCCGTGCGCGTATTTCAGCAGTACGCCACGCTCGACCTCGTGAGTAAGGGCCGAGCTGAAATGGTCGTAGGCCGCGGATCATTTACCGAGTCTTTTCCACTGTTTGGGCTCGATTTCAACGACTACGACGCGTTGTTTGCCGAAAAACTGGAGTTGCTCCTCAAGCTTCGTTCCGAGGAGCGGGTGACCTGGTCGGGCAAATTCCGCCCGGCGTTGAACGACCAAGCGGTGTACCCGCGTCCCGTGCAGCCCGAAATTCCCATTTGGGTCGGTGTGGGCGGAACCCCTGAGTCCTTCGTGCGCGCCGGCCTACTCGGGCTTCCGCTGATGGTAGCCGTAATCGGGGGCGAAACCCACCGCTTTCGCCGCGCCGTCGACCTCTACCGCGCCGCAGGAGCCCAAGCGGGGCACGCGCCTGACACGCTGAAAGTGGGTCTTCACTCGCTGGGTTATGTGGCCCCCTCTCGCGAAGAAGCGATTAACGACTACTTCCCGGGCTACGCCAAAACGTTTACCCGTATTGGACGCGAACGCGGATGGCCCCCGGTATCGCGCGAGCGATTCGACGCCCAAAATGGCCCGACAGGAGCGCTCTTGGTCGGCGACCCCGACGAAGTAGGTGAAAAAATCCTGCGCCATGCCGCGGCGCTCGGTGGCGTAGACCGCGTGACCTTTCAGATGGACAACGCTGAACTTCCGCGCGAAAAACTGCTGCGCAGCATTGAATTGATTGGAGCGCGCATTAAGTCGGCGATTTAATTCCGATCGGCCTCAACACATCGTACTGAATTGCTTTTGAGCCCTGTTTTGCCCTCAAGAATCGATTTAAAACCTCGCCGCCAAGGCCACCACGGCATTGCGGCCGGCCCCCGAAATTCCCGAGCTGTAGGGTCGGTAGCGCTGGTCCGTTATGTTTTCAAGCCCAAAATTCAGGGTAATTCCGTGCTTCAATTCCATACTTGCACGGGCATTCACGGTGTACCACGACGGGCAGTATGCGTTTCCGTCGGCGTCGAGCGCATACAGTTCGATCTTGGCGCGCTCTTCCCAGGCGAGCTGGTCGTTGCGGCGCCCCGCCTGAAACTGCGACGTAAGGTCGGCTCGAAACCGACCCCTTTGGTAGGTGATTCGGCCCAAACCAAACGCGGGGGGAGCGTGGCGCGACGGCCCTACATCCCCGTTGTCAAGCTCTTCGACTCCGTGCTGAACATTGTACGACAGCTTGGCCGAAAGCGCGTCCGACATCTTGGCCTCAACCCCAAAGTAAGCGCCAACTACGCGTGCCCATGCCGCGTTCTGTATGGCCTCTACCCGACTGAGTACCCCGTCGTAGACCAGGCTGTCAGAACCGTTGAAGGTGAAGGCCCGGCGCACCAGCGCATTCTGCAGCAACGTCGCATACGCCGCCACATCAAGCTTTAGCCAGGTTCCGACCAAGCGGGCAATGTCGACGTCGGCGTTGTAGGCGTACTCTGACTTCAAGTCCGGATTGGGGACGACGACCATGCCTGGGGACGAATCAAAAAACTTTCCAAGGTCGTCAACGTTGGGCGCCCGAAAGGCCGTGCCTAAGTTGCCTTTGACGATCCAAACGTGCGACGGACGGTACGTGGCCCCGAGGCTGCCGGTAAGGGCAGCATCCCGCACCCGAGCACTCGCTTGCGGAAGCGGAAAAAAGGCCATATTGGAACTGAAGTCCGCATCAAGTCCAACGGTGCTGGCGCGGATTCCGCTCGTGATGGTCGTTTTAGGTGATGCCGTCCAGGCCTCTGTCGCGTACGCGCCCAATGAGTACCATGTTGACTTTGGGTAGCGTGAATAGGTACGGCTGCGCTCGTCGGTTACCACATTCTGCACCTCCCCAGCTGATTGAACCGCGTTGCCCACGGCTTCGATTCCGTAAAAAAATTGGTGCCGAGCGCCCCATTTTTTACTAAAATCCCAATTGGCGGAATACGCGTCAACGCGCTCTGTTTGCGTGGTGCGCATCGGATTGTTGATGCTACGGTCAATGCGTGACTCGTCAAAACGCTGAACAGCAAGACGCAAGGTCCACGAGTCGGCATACCGCATGCCGGAATCCCGCCGAACGGCAAGGTTGTGCATTTGCCACCGCTGCGGACCGTAATCCCATTCCGCATAGCGGGGCATTCCGTTCCGCTCACGGTTGTGCCGGTCGTAGCGGCCGTAGTTCGAGGTGGCCGAATGGTGAAATCCGTACTGGAGTTCCCAACCTGCTTTGGGGCGGAACACCAACTTTTGCATTGCGTTGGTCTGCTGGTACCCTGACGGAATTTGGAGCAGCGAATCCCTTTGAAGCACCACGGAGTCGCCGTCGGGCGATGGCAAAACGTAGCGCGCTTTAACGTAGTCTGACGGACCCCAACGGCCCTGGCGCAAATGACCGAAGTCCCATTGGCTCCAGCTGGTGATTCCGGCCCACTTTCGGCCTCCGTAGCGAAGGTCTATATGACCCGTTTTCTCACGGTTTGCCGAAGAATGGCGCACTTGAGCGGTTCCGTGCACCCCTTTCAGCCCCACCTGGGGATTCAGCGTGGTGAAGCTCATCACGCCGCCTACCGCATCGCTTCCGTACATGACGCTTGCCGGTCCAAAGACAACCTCGGTGCGCTCTAGGGCAAACGGATCAATGTTGATGACGTTTTGCACGTTGCCGGCTCTGAAAATGGCCGTGTTCATGCGAACTCCGTCGACCGAATAAATCAAGCGGTTGGTTGCAAAGCCCCGTATCATGGGGCTCCCGCCGCCCTGCTGGCTCTTTTGAACAAATACCTTCCCTGAAAGACTCAGTACATCTGCAGCTGTTTGGGGCTGAAACTGTGCAATCTGCTTCGGCAGCACCACAGCGACCTGCGAGGGGATGTGCTCTGCGGTCTGCTTCCAGCGCGAGGCAGATATTACCACCTCGCGCAGGTCCAGCGTATCTGCCGCCGGAGCAGAAACCTGGGCCAGGCTCCGCAAAGGGTATGCTGCCGCAAGTGCAGCCCCCATGAGTTTTAAAAGAGACTTGGTAAAAAGTTGAACGTGCACTTAGAGCTTGAACTGAAGCGATTGGATGTGCAATATTCGTGCTAAACCACCGAAATCGCGCGCTGAAACCCTTAGATCGACCCAACATTACGGGACCAAACCTACCTTCACCCCATGAAAACAGTGTACTCCCTTTTGTTTGCCGCACTCAGTACCTGGGCGCACGCTCAAAGCCCCATAGGATTGCTCATGGGATCCGTAACCGATTCGCTCGGCAGCCCGGTGGCGAACCAACTTGTGACGCTCAACGCCATACCCACTCCCGGAACCGCAGGCAGCCCCATCACCAGCGTCTACACCACCTCGGCCTCAGGATACTATGGGGATTCCATTTTACTTCCCGGGATTTCAGGAACCGTAAGCGTTACTATGCTCGATTGCAACGGCACAACTCTCTCACAATCATTTAGTTACAGTCCAAGTTCGGGATCAGTACTCACCATGAACGCTCCGTTTGTGTGGTGTGCTTCGGGGTCAACTGGCGGCACTGCGCTGAGCTGCACAGCCTCATTTTACCCGGATTCCAATCAAGTTGCGGCGGGATTGGTGTACCTAGTGAATGCCTCGACGACGAGCTATTCTGGGCCGGCCACAACTTCGTCCACCGCCTATGCTTGGGACTTTGGCGACGGCGGAACCGCCACAGGCGCCTACCCTAGCCACTTCTACACGGCCCCGGGAACCTACAACGTGTGCGTAACCCTGGCTTCGAGTACCGCGAACGGATATTCATGCTCGGACACCTACTGCGATTCCATTACCATTGACAGCACTGGTTTTATGGTCTTTAAAACACAAGCCGGGTTCATCCTTCAGGTCATTGACGCTAGCCAGCTGCGCACCGCTGAATTCCCCGCACTGGAGCTGCACCTGAGCCCCATTCCGGCATCAAGCGGAACACCCATCACGTGGTCAAGCAACGCTGCAGTGGACGAAGCGGAACTCTTGGACCTGCAGGGCCGCGTCCTGCGCACCGGAACTTCGAGCCTAGCTACCGAGGGCCTACCCGCTGGAGTCTACGTAGTTCGGGCCAGCACCCCGTGGGGACCGATCGCCCAGCGCATCGTCCTCACGCACTAAGCGTCGTGGAGCTCGTCTCCGTTCCCTATGAGGTCAAGCCGGATCTTTTTCGGTCGTCAGCCCCACTTCGTGCAGGCGCCCCGAGCGCGGAGCTCCAGGCGCTCAAGCAATCGGAGTTCCTCGGTCCGCGGCGCCACGACCTGTTGGGTGCCCTTCCCGCGGCGGAAGACGGCATTCCGCGGCTAGCCAACGCGCTTGGGCTTCCAGAAAGCGACCTCGAATCTCTAGCCCTACAGTGCACGGAAGACCTAGCTCTGCTCCACGACGGGGTTCTTCAGGCGATTGCCTTTGCCTTCCCCAGCGGGTTTCGGCCGACCGATAAATTGGGTCGCGATTTTGCCACGGTCCACGCCCCCGTCGCCGACGGAGAAGCCCTGCGGGCCGCCAGCGCTGGCATCACCGCGGCGATGAAACGGCCGGGAGCCCACTTTGAGCGCGGCGTCTGGACGCTCACAGCACGTCCCAGTCTAAGCCAGCACCCGGACCTTCCCCGGCCCCAACCGATGAACCTGGACGACCTGTGGTTCCGCACCGAATTTCAGGTACTGCAATCCCTTGGCGAAGGCTGGACCGGATTTAGTGTTCGAGTCGAAATGACGCCGTGGGCCGCGGTGGAGGCGGCCCTTCAATCGCGAATCGCACAAAGTGTGCAGAGCATGAGTTCCGCCACTCGAACCTATAAAAATCTTCACGAAATCGCTGCCCTGCTCGGCGTTTAGCGCACTAAGTGCACGGCCGTCGTGAGCACTACCGGCTCGAGAACGTTGACGTTTTTCGCTTTAGCAATCACGAAGTAGACCCCGTCTGCGGCTGGTCGCCCGCGGTAGGTCCCGTCCCAGAAATCCTCAGGTTTCGTGCCCGTAGCCATCACGATGCCGTTGCGGTTTCGTACCTCCCACTCGGCCCAATCCACGGCCGTGTAGTTGGGGGCCCACTGGTCGTTTCGCCCGTCCCCATTGGGTGAAAACACGTTGGGCAATTCCATTCCTGGACTGCCCAGCACGGTAAAGCACAGAGTGTCGGCACACCCCTCAGGGGTTTGTAGACCCACGCAGATCTCATAGCGTATTTGGGGTGTAAACGTGTGGCTAAACGCCAACTGGGGCGGTCCCGAACCGCCAAATCCACGGGTTTCACGCGGGCCGTCGCCCCAATCGACCCACATCGACGTTCCGGCAGGCAGCGACCACGGCATGGCTGCCGAATCCAAACCAACCGTAAGCGCCAACGTCGCGTTGCCGTACGGAAGAAGCAGCGTGGTATCGCGGCCAACGATTCCGCCCGGAGCCGACCAAAACGCGTCCACCACCGGCTGAGGCGTGGACGTAACTGCCGGAAGCGCCGTAGCTGTGGCCACACAGCCGGAATCGGACCACACCGTCAGCGTAGCTTGGTAAGTCCCCGGAGTGGCGTAGCAGTGCACGGGATCCTTGGCGGTGTCGGTGGTTCCGTCGCCAAAATCCCAGAGCCTCGCCGCCACTGGGCCGCCAGAAACACTACTCACGTCGTGCCACGTAACGCACAATGGCGCGCAGCCGCTGGTGCGGTTCACCCACGCCAACGCGTTGGGCTTTGGGTTCGGCAGCAACCACGCTACCTTGGTTGCGGTGCAGGAATAGTCGAAGCTAATGTCGTCCAAGCCAAAGTCGTTACCCGATCCTGCCGTGGTCACTGCTTGCAGCGCAATGGTGCACACGCCATTTGCGGGCGCCGTAAACGTTTGAGTGCGCTGACTCCAGGTGCCCACGGTCGAGGGTGCCGCTTGGGCAGTGCCCGCTTGGCTTCCATTCACCATTACCCTCAAGCTGCCCGGAGGCAGTGCCAAACTCAGCACCCAATAGGTCATGCTCACTTGTGCTCCGGGCGGAAACGTCACCGTCTGCTGCCAAATCGTGCGGTTGGGAAGTACGGAACCATTGACAATCATGTAGTTGCCTGTGCCCGTGGTGTGGTCTCCCCAGGTGCCAAAATTCGTGTGAACGGCGTTCGGGTTGGGCCCAATCGCATACGTACCCTCGTTCCAAATCGAAAACTGATTGTTGGTGTACTGTGAGGTAAATCCTGTGTTTCCGGCACTAAAGTTTCCGTTGACCGCGGGCTGCACTGCACCGCTTTGGGTACTCACGGTGATGCTCGCCGCAGCGGAGCCCACACGAGCCCGGGTCACTGCACAGGTGTCGCAGGACACACTTGCCGTTGGTGTCCAAAGAAAGGGCCCTGACCCTAACGCTTCAAGCGTGACGCTGTCGCCCGCGCACGCATAGAGGCTGTCTCGAACGACGTCTACCGCACATTGGGCGTGCATCGCTGTACCCTCCGCGAACAGAACGCCTGCTGCAAGAATGAATCTAAGCATGCCGAAATCTACGCCCTTATTTCTCTATTTTTTCTGAAGTACCTAAGACCCAAGAGAAACGCTACTCCTGTGAGCACTATCAAATCACGATCCAAGGGTACGGGAGGGCTTGGTGACGCAACTCCTTGGGGTAAATCCGGAAGTTCTGGAATCTCTGGGGACTGAAACATTCCCTCAAAAGATTCTTGGAATACCGAGGTCTCCATGGTTGATTCTTGGCTGAAGGCCGGTACGCCCGAACACAGCACCAAAAAAAGCAGAACGCGGGTCATGGAATCCGAAATTTATAGGTTTGGCCATGGTCCCCAGCGATGCGTACCACATACATCCCAGAAGCAAGCTGGGTCCAAACTACCGTTTCTCCATCTTCTACCGTGCCCGTGATCAGCGTCCGCCCCAGGCCATCAACGACTTCGTAGGTCGCTTTAGGCCCATGATGAACGTACCCCGGCCCCGTTGCGCCTTGAAAGACAAAACCGCAAGCGCTTGGTGCCGTTGAGCCCCCCTCGAGTATGCGGTACGGAACAAAGCGCAGCGCATACCTCACCGAGTCAGCCGGATCATAGTGAATCGATTCGCTCCATCCGTCCTGAATCAAGGTTGCGAGATTGTTCTTCCGGTCCAGAACATACCAATCACCTGAAGTGGTGTCCGGCAACTCAGCCTCAAGTCGCCACATTGCTTCTGCTTGGGGAAGCTCTAAGTGAAGGTCCAATTCCTGAATCTGCGCGGCATCAAGGCCCTTTGTCGCCATTGCGACCCCACCAACCACCGCAAAAATATTGGGTAGCGTTGGGGCATTCATTCGCTTTAGGGCATCGCGGTCGAGGTCTGCAACTCCGACGTTGGACCCGAGTAGTGGCGTTGCCCAAACGGCATCCGAAACGCTACCTGACGCATCCAGTACCGAAAACTTGATGCCCGCTGACGCGCGCTTTCGAAACGCGGGAAGTGTGGTTACCGTTCCTGAAACCAAAATGGAGGTAGGCGAAATACCCGCCGTTTGGTCTTGGGCCCGAACCCAAAATGCTTGAAATGGGGGAATGTATCGGGTGAGGCTTCCGCCCGAAAAACTATAGTATTCGTAAGCGCCTTGGCCCGAATTCAAGGTTTGATTCCATACCGTATAGCTGTTGTCCATTCGGGTTCGGCCCAGCCACACAAAATCAAGGGGGCAGGTAAACGGGTTCGCAACCAAATTCCATCCATCGGTAACGCCTGTGGTATACTGTGCGTTCGCTGGACTTGGGTTGTTGGCATAGCCCACGGTGAACGCTCCCGAAGTATTGGGGCGACCTTCTACCGAAATGCTAGATGGTCCCGTCATGAACGGCCCAGTTCCGTATGCGCCTGTGCTGGCTACTTGTGAAAAAAATCCACGGCCAAATTCTTCAAGCAGGTAGCCTTGGGCTCCGTACTGTCCAAGCTGCTCTTCCCAAGGAATCAACTTCGTAGAATCTCCGCCGGCTAAATTGGGCCAGCCTCCCTGCATTGGGCTTCCGATTTGGTACCACCCCATATTTGGTATAACCTGCTCTTGGCGCACCGTGCCCGACCCCTCATAGCGACCAATTCGCAATGCCGTGTACCCTGTGGAATTGGCCAAAAGATTCACCCTGCCTCGATTGTGAAGTTCCGTGCCGACCACCGTGGGTTGGGGTAGCATGGAATTGGTGTGCGGAACAGCTTTAATCTCAACCTGGTCCCAAACCGTAATGATGGACGCATTTAAGGCCTCGGTGTATTCTGGGTCGAATGATCCTTTGCGGTAAATGAACTCGTGTTGGGTAGGTGGAACAGCCCCGAGTAACCAATTAAGCCCGTTGTTGGGGTCTGAACTTTGGGTTCCGGTCCAGACGAACTTGTCTTTACCGATGAGCCACGTCGTGCCCTGCTGCGTGAGCGGATTTGCAGCAAAAGGAGCCCCTGCAATGAGGTCCTCACGGTACAGGGCTACAGAGTATCCGAGCTCTCCCTCGGCGATCCGGCCGAGCGCAGCGACTTTTTCAGACTGCGTCCATTGGGCATTCGCATGGTAAAATACATACACACTGCCCGCGCTTGCCAGATAGTCGTGCTGGCTGGTGGTACTTGCAGATGTACCTAGAGTGTTATGTGCCTCTTTGGGCGCACCGACTGCCAACGTATCCTTAAATAAAGCAACCGAATAACCAAAACGATCCCCGTTTTGGGCGTCGCTCGCTGAGATTTTTTGGGTCTGGCTCCATCCTAGGTTGTTCGAATAGAGGTACACAGCTCCACGGACCGATGAATGCCCCGGACTTCCAACGGCTATTCGTGTGCCGAATACGCTAAGCGACGTGCCGAATCCGTCAAACGCCACACCGTCACTCGCAGTAAGCTTCGTGACCTGCGTCCACTGACCGTTGTTCGGCTCAAAAACATAAGCTGCACCGGCGAATCCCGCCGAAGCTCCAGATGCCATTTTTGCCCCAACAACCAACGTCTGGTCGTTTACCGAGATGCTGGTCCCAAACTCATGCCCTGCGGCACGATCGCCAGCAACCAGCTTTTGAGCAAATGTCCACTGGGCGCCCGATCGAACAAAATGGTAGACACTCCCCGCACTAGAAAGCGTATTCTGTTGGTTTGGGTCTTCGTCTTCAAGGGGCGCTCCGACAAACAAATCCACTCCACGCATCACCACAACCTGGCCAAAAAAATCACTGGCCGCGCGATCTGGGGCAACAATTTTAGCGACCTGAGTCCAGCTTCCTGATATTCGTTGAAAGATGTAGACCGCGCCAGCTTGAGTCAACGACGAACCTCCGGCTGCGTCTGTTTTTGATTCCGGAGCACCGACCGCGGCGTACATCCCTGAAACCGAAACCGAAGTGCCAAACTTATCCCCTAACGCGCGGTCCTGAGCAACCAGTTTTGCGAGAAGCTCCCAATCGCTTCCAAAGCGGCCGTAGAGGTATGCGGATCCGGCATCTTCTTTGTAATCCGAACTCGAGGAATTCGAACTTGCGCTTGCTCCAATCGCAAAATCATGCAGCGGTGCCCCTACTGCCGCAAAATGTGTGTCCACCGAATTGCTGATTCCGAACCAGTCCCCGTCATGGGCATCAGTGGATTTTAGGGTGCGAAACTCATTCCAAGCTTGCAAATGCTGAACGTTTTGTGCTCGAGCTACCGCAGCAATAAGGACGAACAAACAAAGCAAAAACCGTTGAAGCATCATGCAAATTTACCGCGAATGCGTCACGAAGTCTGTGTTTTAAGTCACCAGATCGTTCGCCGCCGCTGCTATTCACTTCACCCCTTGAGGTGCGGATATTCCCTTTAACGGCCCGCGAACGCGCTCGTTGGCCGCACGGCCCTCGAGAACCGCCTTGCGAACCCCGTCCTGTGCACAGCCTTTTTGCTCGTACTGAGCCGAAATTCGCTCGTAGCGGTAGGACGTCAGGGCCACTAAACGGGTCAACTGGGCAAAGAACTGTTCAGGGTCGCCAACCTGATTCTGAGTGGCCACAATTTGGGGCTCAAACTGTTCGTAGTACCAAACAGCATCGGCGCATGCAATGACCCCCTCAAGGGCAAACGCCTGCAGCGCCAACCGCTTCCATGCGCGTTCGTATCCCCCTTTCGGAGATTCTCGAGCGAGAAGCTTCAAATGCAATTCACTCAATGCCGACTGGTGGCTCTGAAGTTTCTCTGTGGCAACCTGCGGCGTAAAGTAGCTTTGAGCTGAAGCCGAAAATTGGAGCACGAGTAGTGCAGAACACAGGAGGCGAAGCATGTTCCAAAAATACGGGCAACCTGAATAATTAGTGTTACGAAATGACTAATTCCAAATTTGAATGCGTAAACGATTGGCCGCGTTTGCTTTACGCAGAGCTTGTCAGCCACAGCGATCCCCAAAAAGCCATGAGTATGGCCGCCTACATGAAGGGCCATTTCGCCTTTTTAGGCGTTTCAAAGCCCCTGCGTGCCGAACTACAGCGTGCGCACTGGCCAAACCGACCGCGCAAAACCTCAGCAATCTCTGCGATTAACGACCTTTGGACCCTCTCGCACCGCGAAGCGCAGTACGTGGCCTTAGACC
>JACCDS010390551.1_pt1 | contig 12746 bp, 8 predicted proteins | sample 7446441 | NCBI WGS metagenome assembly JACCDS01 (sample SAMN15323445, study PRJNA562643) | freshwater metagenome | isolation source: river surface water | place: USA:Blue River Watershed | collected 2017-08-17
CTTTTTAAACATGTTTCAAAATTCACTCACAAAGTTCACACCCCCAAATGATTGGGTCATTAAATGACATTTTTCAAGCCATGGGCGACTTCAGCTGTCTCAGGAACGTCAACAATTCAGCGGTATTTCGCTTGAGGTTGTGGTGTATTTCCACATAGCCTCTGGCATTTTGTGTGAGGGTTTGGGCCTTGGCAGGTTGGGTGAGCAATTCAACAATGTCATCGGCAAAGGCTTGGGGTTGATCGGCGATGTACATCTCAACGCCTGATGTCACGGAAAGTCCTTGCGCACCCACAGAGGTAGATACAATTGGTACACCCAAGGCCATGGCTTCTAGGGATTTGATGCGAATGCCGCTGCCCGAAAGAATTGGGACAATCATGATGCCATGTTGGTGCATAAAATCCTCGGCATTGGGCACTTCACCGTGATTCACCACCCCAGTTTGAAAAAAGCGGGGGTCTTGGGGATTGAGTCCTTTTCCCGCCAAATGGAACTTGGCTTGTGGCAGTTTACTGAGCAGTAGAGGCCAAACTTTGTGAAGAAACCACATCACACCTTGTTCATTGGCTTGCCATTCCATGGAGCCGATGTGAAACAACGACAGTGGCTGATGAATGAATGCAAAGGGTCTTTCTATGGCAATACCAGGCTGATAGGTATGTATGGCGGGGATATCTTTATTGGGTGATTTTTCGTGCGTACGATCCAAGTACTTTTTGATGGCGATTTCATCGGTGGTTACGATGGGTACTATGGCTTGAAATTTCAACCAGGATTGCAATTCGTATTTTTTCAACCGGTTTGATTGAATGCGGAGATACCATTTTTTGAGGGGATTTTCTGTTGTGGTAGCCAGGCGCTCCCAAATTTGGTATTCCAAATTGTGGGAGCGGTACGCCACCGGCGTACTGTATGTAGGGGCGGCCCCGGCCGCCCCTACATACACTGGCACAGAATATAATCCCTCCAACAAAATACCATCGTATCGATGCGTATCTATCAACTCACGAAGTTTATCAACCCCCTCTTTACTCACATATCGCTCCATGTGGTAACTCCTACCAAACAACAGATTCCATAGCATTTTCAGCGGCTTTAACCCCGCATCCAAAAACACCGTGTGTACCTTACAAAATCCAAAATACTTTTCAATGGTGGCGTTTTCCGCAAAGTGTTTTTTTGTATTAAACGTGAAAAAATCCACTTCCGCACCATTTTCCACCAAAGACCGCAACATCCCGTAAGTAGCGATCGCCCCGCCATCGTGCAAAGGCCAAGGCATCCGATTCCCCACAACCAACAGCCTCATCGGTCGTCCTCCGAAGATTTCACTTCCACCAAAGCCTTCGCCTGTCCCCTCTTTTTCCAACGCAACATCAAACCCTTTAGGCCATTCATCAGCGGATTGCTGCCTTGAAAACTCTTATCAATGCTCGCCCTGTAGGTTATTACCAAACCAATTGGCAACAGCAACATAGAGCTCATCCAACTGCCAATCCATACCGGCACGATGCCCTCTTTGCCCATTTTTTCACCCGTTAAATTCACCGCGTAAAACAAAACAAACAAAATCACCGAAATCACCAGCGGCATCCCTATCCCACCCTTACGGATGATCGCACCCAAGGGCGCAGAAATCAAAAACAAAAGAATCACCAAAATGGAGAACGCAAACTTTTTGTGCAATTCACTCCTATACAAATCCACGTCGGTTTCCTCAAATTCCAAACTTGTTGAAAGCCCTTCCTCGGTACCCTTCACACTCCTCGCATGATTCACCGCCGCTGCCACAATCGTAGCCCGTTGCTCTTTCGGGTAATTCTTGATGATTTGGGACTCCTTCAACGGCGAAAATGCCAATGAACTCCGTTGATACTTCATGTTATTGGTATCGAGATCCATTACACCCGGCACATGTATGTATTTGCCCAAATACTTGGAATTATCGGCCCGAAGCACCCCGCATTTTAAATTGAAAGTATCGATTTCTTTCATGAGCTGACTCACGTTTTGCAACCGATAATCACTGGCAATTAAATCGCGATCTGTAAATTGAAAATCTAGGCTCGATAAGTCAATTTGCATCCGCTGTTTTTCAAAATACATCTGATTGAAGGGATGCGTTTTGCGATACTCTGGCGCATTGGTCATCTCCTCATACCTCACACCGTTGTACAACGTAAAGTTCAAAACGGTTTGATCTGTACTCAATATCATCGTTCCCCAATCGGCCCGCAGTACATTCAATCGCTTGCTATCGTCTTTTTTGTACTCATAAATCAAGACATCCCTCACCGTTTGATTGTCTTTTTCCTTCTTGCCCACGCGAATTGCAAACCCCTCAATGTTGTGATAAAAAATGCCTTCCGCGATGTTAAACGTGGGCTTCTTTTGTCGAACATCAATCATCATCGCCGCCTGTTCCAATTTGGCTTTGGGGATCACATAATTCAAAAACAAGAAATTCATCACCGCCAACAAGCACATCAATAGAAAGATGGGTCTCAGCGCCCTCAACAGCGAAATGCCATTGCTTTTCATGGCAACCAACTCAAAACTCTCACTCAAATTGCCGAAGGTCATCAGGCCCGCCACCATGATCGTGAGCGGCATCGCCATCGGAACCAAATCGGCCAATGAATAAAAAATCAACTTTGCTAGAATGTCGGTAGAAATCCCTTTCCCCACCAACTCATCGATGTATTTCCAGAGAAATTGCATCAAAAAGAGAAACATACTGAGGAAAAAGGTGACTGCAAACGGACCCACATAGGACCGCAGCAACAGTACATCCACCTTCTTTAATTTGAAAAAATTCCCCTTCATTTCTCGCCTCCAAAGATAGTAAAACTAACTTAGGGCAAACGCAAGAAGAAAGATGGGTTTACACCCGTACTGTGAAACGACTTTTTCGATGGGTCATCCATCGGATATCGCAACACAACCCCATTGCTCACATAGTCTTTCGCATCGGCAAAATAGAACGCATTGGCCCCCAAATCGTAATAATAACCATACAATTGGGTGAGTTTGGGATCAATAAGCATCGACATATTGGCTTCGGATTGGGCATCGGCGCGGAAACTATACAATTTATTGTTGCGCGACACAAACAGGGTTCCGCCATTGCGAGAAAGCTGAATACTGCCCAAATCCCCCGTCATTTTCCAGTGGGCCACTTCCATAAAATCGATCTGTCCGAGCGCAAAGGCCGTTAGCGATGTTTTCCCATTCAACGAGCAACCCACCCACAACTGCTGAGCGGCATCCACCACCAGGTGCAAAGCACCAGAATCCACCTTGAATGTGCGCTCAATCACTTGGGTTGTGGGATTCACCAACAGCACCTCCCCTTTGTAGGCCGCCACTGCCACAAATTCACCCCAACGCACCATGGTTTCTGTCCAGCCAGACACTGGAATCTCCTTCACCGTTTTCAGGTTCGAAGTATCCAATACGCTGATTTTGTTGGCGTATAGATCCGACACCCACAATTGGCTACCCACCATCAAAAGGTTTCGGGGCGATTTCAGGGTGGTGTTTGACTTGGTTTGTTTCAGGGTAATGGGATCCAGGGCCAGCACTTTGCCACTGTTGTTCACGGAGAGAAAGAGGTTGTTGCCCGCCACCAATCCACTTTGCAGTACATCGCCGATGGGTTTGCTGTTGACCGATTCAAAGGCATTGTTCCAAATCTTGGTCCCTGAGGTATCGGTAGACAATACATCCAATTTGGCATTGCCCCACATGAAATTGCCTTCGCAGAGCACAGCCACACGTTCATCGCCCAGTGGACCTACCAAAGGCGGACCGATGATCTGGTCTTCGCAACTTTGCAGAAGCAGCAGCGATGGCAAAAACAAACAACACAACCATGCTTTCACCGCGTGATTTTTCGAGAATTGGAGGGCAAAACCAAATGAATTCATGGAAAAATTATTGTTTTGCAAAGGGGGTTGATACCACACCGTGCTGGGTATGGGCTTTGATCCAATAGCTACCTGTTGCCAAATGGGCTATGTTTAAATCCACTGACTTAGCACCCCAATTTTGGATATTTTTCACATTCACCGACTGCCCAAGTGCATTGTATACTTCAACATGGCTGATTTGCGAACCGCATTGTAGTTGCAAAACATCTTTGGCTGGATTGGGAAATACCTGAGCCGCGATCTTGGTCTGATTTTTAGTACCCAACCAATGTCCGCAAACAATTCGATCCACGCAGAAAAAACCCGGGGTATTCATACCAAACTGACCATTGTCTGAACTTTGCAACTCAAAAGTGATACTATCCACGAATCCCTCAGGGAAATAGGTGGGCAGATCCACAATTTGCCAAGAATCTAGGATATAGTCTTTGCTGTTGTCTGAAAAACGATAATCTGCCAAAACCACCTTTTTGCTCGCTACCCATTGGGTATCGACGAAGAATTTGACGTTCAAAACAAAACTATCGGCATCGTTACCAGAAGTACCCCCAAATTTTTTGGCAAAATTGTCGCCATTTTTCATGGAATTGTAGGCATAGGTTGAATTGGTTACGTAAAAAGACAATACGCCTTCGTTCGCAGTAGATTGTTGAAGCCAGTAAGCGCCATTCATACCAACGGCGAAGGTCTTACCGAGGTGCTGACCTTGATAAAATGGTTCTGCACCGTAACCTGGTTTCGCGCAATACAAGTGCTTTGAGAAATCAGACGGACCTGTAGTGCCATCAATTTTTTTAGATATCGCCCAACCGCCCGACCAATACCCACCCCAAGAGGTGTCATATTGCATGGGCATTTTTAGCACATAGTTTGGCACAGCCCCCCAAATATCGAAGGACTTTTCTCCATTTTTTCCGTTGATTACCTGCCCAGAATCCAGTGGAACCGTCTCGAATCCTTGCCTTACCTCTTGAGCATTTGCGCCATGTAAACCGGCCAATGAAACTGCGATTGCGATGATGTATTTTTTCATATTATGATTTTTTATTGATTTGATTACCCATGATTTCATGAATATTTAGTTAACTGTTTTGGTTGGAGATTTTGACACGGCTTGAATCCAAAGGGTAAACTGCACACTCCTACCAGGCATCGGCCGGCCGGGCATGCTGTAATACGACGTTTGGGTGAGGTTTTGGGTTTGAACACCCACATCCATTCGAAATCCTTTGGGGTTCAACAAGCCGGTATGTCGCCAAGTAGCATTTACCAGGGCATAGGCCGGCAAGCCTGCGAGGTTATCCGTTTGGATGAAGCGATCTCCCACAAACTGGGTATTTACGGCAAATTGGTATTTGGGGCGATGCCATGACAGGGCGATGTTTCCGTTGTAAAGGGGCACAAAAATCTGCTGATATTCCTGTCCGCCCGCCGCCTGCTTCACCAGGGCTTTCACGCGATCGAAATTCGCTTGAAGATTGAACTTAGATCGATGGCATTGAACCAAAAGTTGGGCGGATAGCTGTGCACCCGCATATCGTCCACCTCCGGAGAGGTTGGTGGCGCGCCAAACGGCACCGGCAGGTACCCAAAGAATGGGGTAATCGAGTTCACGGTAATAGGTTGTGAGTTCGGTGGAGAATTGCCAGTGGCATTGTTTATAGTTGGTGAGATCGGTTTTTACCACCACCCCCAATTCGGAGCCCCACCCTTTTTCAGATTTCAGGGGCGACAGGGATGCACCACTGACCCAGAAAAGGTCGTTGAGGGTGGGCCTACGGAAGGAGGAATGCACGTTGGACTTCCAGGCCAGCCTGCGGCTGGCCTGGAACTGGACCGACACCCCGGCCGTGGGCATGCGCTCGTTCCATTCGTAACGGGCATTGCCCACGGCCGACCACTTGCGGTCAGACCAATACAAACCCACCAATGAAGCGGGCAAAATACGCCTTGCCCAACCCAAATAATATTCTGTATTTGCACGCTGATACTGAAAATCCGTCCCCAATAAAAAACGAACACTCCTGCGGGTATAATAAATTTCATTTTGATAATGCAAAGTCTTCCCCCTACTCAAACTCCCCAAAGTATCGTAAGGAGAACTATAATAATCAATCTGATCCATCACCCCGCCCAAGCGCTGCAACATCGACAAATGCCCATTGAACGTTACCTGATGTTCCAACAAACCACGCAAATTCAAATCCAACTGCTTTCCCAATGGTTGCAAGGAACCCATCGCCAAGCCCAACTGCCTCGACATCCCCGCAATTTCCATCACCCCGCGCAATTGACTGCGTTTCCACTTCACCCCAGAAACCAACCGCATCATTTGCTGGGTTCTCAAAGCATTTTCCATCTTTCTTTTCGGCAGTTCCAACCCCAAATCATTGAAGACAAAGGCATTTTTATGGGTAAAATTGGCCACATCAAACGAAGCAAACCTGCGTTTGCCCAACATCTTCACTTGTGCCGCCAAATTGCGTTCCCCAAATGAGCCAACAGTTGCCATGGCCTTGGATTGCACCTCTGAATTCGCAACATCAGCACCTTCCAAAAACTGCAAACCATTTCGCATAAAAAGGGTCCCACCCATGCTCCCGCTGCCCACCACCGCAGAATTCCCACCCTCCACCAAAAACATTTCACCGGTACCCCACGACATCAATGTATTAAAATCACTCATCCCCAACATGGGGTTGTTGATGGGCAATCCATTCCAATTGATTTGTGTTTGATTGGCATCGGCACCCCTGCGAGAGATTGTGCTGCTGCCCGTTACTCCATATTGTTTGAAAAATGCGCCTGCATCCTGCATGGCGGCGGTCAACAACTGATCATTGTCACCAGACTGAAATTGCCTCACAACCCTGCCCACCGTGGCAAAATCAACACGCTGCGCCCTGATGTATACCGTATCTGTTGGCCGTTCATCGATGCCCATCACCAACCCCGAAATGGAAGTTGTATCTCCCCTGTCCACGTCCAGCGAGAAAATCCTGAATAGCGATATGGCGCACAAAGCAAGCATCGTTTTGCATCAGCACACGCACAGGAAATGATGTAGAGAGAATTGGGAAGATGAACCGCCCTGTATCCTCGCCGCGCTCTTATTCCCGAAAGCGTGCAATGGGTGTTATCAGGCAGGTCTTCTGACTTCTCCATCTTGGGCGCCTTCCCGTTTTTCAACAGTGGCTTTAGAGGCCCAAAATTATACCAATGCTAACATTGATATGGAGTTACAGCTGCGGGTACAGTCTCGGTTTTACACCGAAGTTCCCTTTTCATCGAAGTGGATTTGCCATCCACGATCGAACCTAGCAACAGCACAAAACTACTATTTTGTGTAAGAAATCCCACCTTCATGTGGGATTTTTGTGTAAAATTATTTCTTCTTTTTCAGCTTATCGCCGTCGTTCATTGTCTTGGCGATAGACATACTAGGCCCTGACACCACTTCGTCGCCCACTTTCACACCGCTCAAAACTTCATAAAAATCCAAATCTTGAACGCCGGTCTTCACTTCCACCGCTTTGGCCTTGCCGCCATTGTACAAAAACACCCAAGTTTGAACGCCCGATGAGGCTGCATTGGCCTTGTCCTCAGATTTACCAACCATTGGATTGCGGGTGGTCACCGCCGAAATCGGCACAGAAATCACCCCCATTTTGGTTTTTGTTTTCACATCCACACTGGCGGTCATCCCCGGCAAAAACGGAAACTTCCCTTCCCCCATCAAATCCTCGTAACTGTTTCTCACCAATCTAATTTTCACCACAAAATTGGTCACCTGATCACTCATGTTTTGGGCCGTATTGAACACCGCCGAATTGGCAATCTCCGTCACCACGCCTTTGAATACCCGACTGTCGTAGGCATCCACTTTGATATCCGCACTATCGCCACGATGGATTCTTACAATGTCGTTTTCATTGACATTCACCTGTACTTCCATCAAATGCATGTTCGAGATACGCATGATTTCAGTACCTGCCATCTGAGCAGTACCCACCACACGCTCCCCTTTTTCTGAAGTGAGGTGAGTCACAATCCCCGAAGCCGGCGCATAAATGCTTGTTCTACCCAAGTTGCGCTTCCCTTCCTCCAATCGCGCCGCAACACTTTGTACGTTGTATTTACTGCCCAACACCGATTTTCCGGCTGCTTCAAAATCGGCCTTCGCCACTTCAAATTGCAGTTGGGCATTTTCCCACTCCTGATCGCTGATCACCTTTTGTTCGTACAATTTTTTCTGACGTTTTTGATTCAATAGCGCCTGATCATAAGATGATTTCGCCTTGATGAGCTGGGCTTCCGATCCCGCCAACGCAGCCTTCGAATTGTCCAAATTGGCTTTCAACTGCGACATCGCCGTTTCGTACAATTCAGGGTTGATGCGCAACAACAGCTGTCCTTTGGTCACACTATCGCCCTCTTGCACCAACATATCAATGATTTCACCGCTCACATCGGCGCTGATTTTCACTTCGCTCTCTGGCTGAATTTTGCCAGTTACACTCACAATCTCTGTGATGGTACGGGATTCCACTTTGGCCGTTTCCACCTCCATGTCCTTCTTGCCGCCCTTCATTACAAATGCCACGACCACTATCGCCACCAGAGCGATCAAAGAAATCCAAAGTATACGCTTTTTGTTCATGATGTTATTTGATTTGAATGTTGTTATAGGCATTGGGATTGGGCGACAGATAAAATTCCAGCACCATTCGTCGGAACGATCTCTCGTATTTGGCCGATATCAAATTTTGATAGGCCGACTGCTCATTGGCAAAGGCCACTTGATATTCAAAGAAAGCCGTCGCACCCGCATCCAATCGCTGTTTTAAATACGCAGAGTTTTGCTTTTGAAGTTCGTAATTCTCTTTGTTCGCAACATACCTACGCTCCGCATTTTGATAGTTATTGTACGCGGCCAACACTTCATTTTCAACCGTTTGTTCGATGCGATCCAAATTCAATTGCGCTCGGGTAAGGGCCAAATCGGCACTCTTCACTTGCGTTTGTCGCTGCTTCCCAGAATAGATAGGCACGTTCAAACTCACTCCCAACGATTGTCCGAAGTTGTCCCTCACCTGATCCCCGAAGGCGATGGTTGACATGGAATAGTTGAAATCGGGCGATTCAACAATCTCGTTGGAACCTTGGACCCGGCCGATGGGGGAAAAACCCGCCAATGTGACCCCATTCACTGTTTTGGCATTGTCTGAATACACGGTACTCAAATTTCCACCCAAACTCAACGTAGGTAACAAAGCGCCTTTGGCTGATCTCAAACCATATTGGGCTGCATACACACGAAATTTGGCCGCACGATAATCCGGACGCTTTTCCATGATACTATCAACCAATTGCTGGGAGGTATATGGAAAGACACTTTCAATGCTTCCCAGCGATTCCACCGCAATTGCAAAAGATTGTTCCTTGGGCCAGCGAATGAGCTGCTTGAGGTTTTGGAGCGATGTGGCCTTGGTGTTTTGCGCCGCCGTGAGGGTAGCCAAATTGTTGGCGTGTTGCGCTTTCAAACCCAACAATGCGCCCTGATTGCTCGCACCCGCATCGTACATGATCTGACCTCTATTTAACTGTGCCTGACTCGCTTCTACGGCATTCTGCGCAGCCAATTCAGACTCATTGGCCTGCAAACATTGAACGTACGCAGCCGATACTTGAAGTATTACAGACAATTTGATTGATTCCAAATCCGCCTCAGACGCCATCCAATTTTGTTTGGCTTGCTTGTAATTGTTGAGCGTTTGTCTCCCACCAAATACCAGCACCGAACCTTGTAATTGAAAATTGTTCGACCCAATGGTTGACTGAACAAACTGATTCGTAAACCGGTCAATGGATCTACCCGATTGGTAAAACTGTCCGGCCGAACCACTCAAATCCGGACCAAAATTCCGGAGCGATTGATTCATCGTCATCTCCGCCTGATCCTCATTGAGCATCGATAATTGAATCTCGATGTTTTGATTTAATGCCTGGGCGATGCACTGTTCCAAAGTCACCGTCGCATTTTGAGCTTTTAAGGGCATCAATCCCGAAACGACAAGGAATCCCGCCACAATCCAATGGTTCATAAATACAAAGATACTGAATTCGAGGCGGCCCTGCGGGCCGCTTCGACCTACAACCATCACTGAACGACTAAATGCGAAAGATTTATGACAATGCACGGATTGAAACCTTCCATATTGCAGACACAACCTTCTGGCCGTTCATTTGTTTCATTTATCGATTCAAACACAACCCGCTGTTCAAAGGCAACAATCTTACCCTAATTTTGTCCATAGCATCACGCACCATGAAATACATCAAATTCCTATTCTTGTTATTGAGCATCGCCGTAGTAAGCGAAGTAGTATCCTATACCAGTGGTGCTAGTCCTGCTTACACGGGCGCCATCTCAGAAGGCAATTGCACCAGCTGCCACTCTTCGTACAGTTTGGTTACTTCCGGAACTCAATGGAACAGAATCAGAATGAGAAGTAACATCCCAAGCACAGGATATCTGCCGGATTCAACCTATACCATCACAATCACTTACGCAGAATCAGGGATAGCGAAATTCGGCTTCCAACTTACAGCCCTTGACACGACCAACTTGGCTGCAGGCACTTTTTCTACCAGCGATACCAGAACCAGCACCAGCAGTACATCCGTGGGCGGAAAAACCCGCTATTACATCGGACAAACAACCACGGGCTCTGCGCGCGTAGCCACCGACAGCACGGCATGGACGTTCAAATGGAAAGCCCCTTCAACCAATGTGGGCAAGGTGAAATTTTACACCACTGTAAACGCAACCAACAACAATGGGAGCGACAATGGCGATTACATTTACAAAAAGGATTTCACCATAACCCCTTCTACATTATTGAGTGTGGCATCAGCCAAAATTGCCGACCCAGTGACTTGCAGTAATGGCACCAAATTCAGCGGCAGCGCCACCAACAATCCCACCGCCTATTTGTGGGAAGAGAAAAATGCCACTGGGCCCAATACCACTTTATCAACCCAACAAAACCCAACCATTGCCTTAAGCACAGGAAAACACACCATTCTTTTCACCGCTACAAACGCCTACGGAAAATCCAATACAGTGACATTGCTTACCACCTTCTTTAGCTCTCCACCAAAAGCAACTACCACCCCCAAGGGCACATCTACACTGTGTGCCGGCGACTCAATCAAAGTCACAGTATCTGGTCTCAATCCAAGCTTATTCAAACAAAAATGGCTGCACAACAACAGCACCAAAACCACCATATTCTTGAAAGACACAGGCTCATACCAAAATTTGGCAACGAGTTTGGAAGGTTGCTCAACACCCACAGACCCCATCAAAATATTGATCAACCCACGTCCAATCGCCAATGTATCGCTCTTCCAACCCAAATCGGCCTATTGCATCAATAGCCCAGTGAAATGGAATGCAAAACTGAACAAAGGCGATTCTGTTTCTGTCACCGCGGCAACCGGTCCCTTTTCGTCTGATTCCATCATAACCACATTGGCTAGGACCAGCAACTCAAGGGAAAAATTTTGGATTAAAGGCAGCAACGGATGTGTGAGCACACCCATCTCCGTGAGTTACACCGCCATCGACTCATCCTCTGCGCCAACGCTATCATCTATCGATTCACAACTCACACAAGTCATTTTCAAATGGAAATCAAACCCCTTGGCCATCCAATACAGCTGTAGCAAAGACTCCGGCAAAACGTGGAGCTTGAGCGATAACGGGGGCTTAGACACCCAATTTATGGTGGCAACACCGGCCGATAAATCACCCGTTTCTCTTTGGGTTCGATATACAGTAAATTCAGATTGCGGAATCAGTCCAACCGCAAAATTCTCCGCCACAACCAAGTCTTGCACACCCATTGCTTATACTGCCAATTGGAAATCAAATCCCATCTGCAAAGGGAGCACTTCCATCGCAGTGCTTGGCAATCTCCCCGGGCGGTACCATGTATGGATGAATGGGGTTGCAAAAGGACAAACTTCGCAGTTCAACATCCCAATAAGCAGCATGGTTGGCAAGGTTACTTTCAAAGTCTTAGACTCCGCCCAATTGGTGTGTGGAAGCACCGAAAAGAATCTTTCCTGGTCTGCTGAATCCATTAGCCGAGATCAGCTCATCCATAGCCTCGACACTGCCAAACCCAATGCCAATTGCAGCAAATTTGTCTGGGTGATTTATGATTGCGATGCCAGCAGCGTAAGCAAATTGTGGGTAGTGCAAAATAGCAAGCGAGTACAACAACTTTCCAATCCCGATTACGGCCAATTCATGGCGACAATCAATAGTGGCGATAGTTTGTGGCTAGAGGGAGCCAGTAGCGGTGGATGTCTGGCGCAATCGGCAAAAGCAGTCGTAACCATCGTCCCCAAACCCAATGCCAGCTTTACTTACACTCAAAACGGTCCCAACTTCACATTTACACCAGCGGATACAGTTGGGGAGCATCTTTGGTATATTCAAACGGGTGCGGGTTGGTTGAGTTACGACAAAAAACCCACGGTTAATTTACAAGCGTACAGCAACCAAACGGTGCGCGTACTGCACGATCTTACCCAAGGGGGCGATAGTTGTTTTTCACAGTCCTACCTCGACATCAACCTAGGCGAATTGAGCACAGGCAGCAAAACCATATCCCAAATCCGTGTATCGCCCAATCCAATAAAACAGGGTGGCGAATTAAGCATCTCCCTGCCAACGAAATGGACCCATGCACAAGTAATTGATGCTACCGGACGGGTCGTGAAGCAACTCAAGAGCAA
>JACCDS010680895.1_pt1 | contig 12745 bp, 10 predicted proteins | sample 7446441 | NCBI WGS metagenome assembly JACCDS01 (sample SAMN15323445, study PRJNA562643) | freshwater metagenome | isolation source: river surface water | place: USA:Blue River Watershed | collected 2017-08-17
GATCTTCAGGTGCTGGTCCACCCGCTCGCGGTAGAACTGGTCGGCCATGCCCGGCAGCTTCAATTGGCCGTGCAGCGGCTTGTCCGACACGCACAGCAGCGTGCCGTAGGGCACCCGGAAGCGGAAGCCGTTGGCGGCGATCGTCGCGCTTTCCATGTCCAGCGCGACCGCCCGGCTCTGGCTGAAGCGGCGCTCGGGACCCGGGTGCGGCAGCAGCTCCCAGTTGCGGTTGTCGGTGCTGGCCACCGTGCCGGTGCGCATGATCTTCTTGAGCTCATAGCCCGACAGCTGCGTCACCTCGGCCACCGCCTCTTCCAGCGCCAGCTGGATCTCGGCCAGCGGCGGGATCGGCACCCACAGGGGCAGTTCCTCGTCGAGCACATGGTCCTCGCGCACATAGCCGTGGGCCAGCACGTAGTCGCCAAGCTGCTGCGTGTTGCGCAGGCCGGCGCAGTGGCCCAGCATCAGCCAGGCGTGCGGGCGCAGCACGGCGATGTGGTCGGTGATGGTCTTGGCGTTGCTCGGGCCCACGCCGATGTTGACCATCGTGATGCCGCTGTGACCGTGGCGCTTGAGGTGATAGGCCGGCATCTGCGGCAGACGCGGCGGCGGCGCGCCCAGGTCGTCGCCGGACTCGGCGGGCAGGCCGGTGCGGCGCGTGACCACGTTGCCGGGCTCGACGAAGGCGACGTACTCGCTGGTCTCGTCGGCCATCAGCTCATGGCCCAGGCGCACGAACTCGTCGATGTAGAACTGGTAGTTCGTGAACAGCACGTAGTTCTGGAAGTGCTCGGGCATCGTGCCGGTGTAGTGGCGCAGCCGGTGCAGCGAGTAGTCCACCCGCGGCGCGGTGAACAGCGACAGCGGATGCCGCACGACGCCGTCCGGACCGGGCTGCGCATCGAGCGTGCCGTTGGCGATGCCGTCGTCCATCGCGGCCAGGTCGGGCAGGTCGAACAGGTCGCGCAGACGCTGGCGGCGCTCGGGCGTCAGCGCGCCTTCCAGGTGGTCGTGTTCGGCCAGGCTGAAGTGCACGGGAATGGGCTGGTTGGACAGCCCCACCTCCAGCGCCACGCCATGGTTCTTGAGCAGCAGGTCGAACTGCTCGCGGTAGTAGTGGCGAAACAGCTCCGGGCGCGTCAGCGTGGTCTCGTAGACACCCGGCCCGGCCACGAAGCCGTAGGCCAGCCGCGAGTCGGCCCGCGCCACCGTGTCCACCCGCACCCGCACGAAGGGATAGCAGGCCCGCACGTGGCCGCCGTCGTCGCGCCCGGCGATGAACTCGCGCAGGGCCTGACGCAGGTGGGCGATGCCGCTGTCATAGATCGTGCGGGCATGGGCCAGCGCGGCGCTGGCATCGGTGAACGACTGGGTGGTGATGACGGTGGGGCTCATGGGGATCCAGATCGGCGTGATCGTCAGTTGCGGTTGAGCCAGATGTCGGCGATGACCGGGCGGTGCTCGCTGGCCTCGGCCCCGCCCACGACCACCTCGGCCAGCCCCAGCGTCGGGCTGACCAGCACATGGTCGATGCGCAGGAAGCTCAGGTGCGGTCGCAGCGAATGGCCATGGGTGTAGCCCCAGCCGGTGCCGGCCGCTGACCAGGCGTCGCGCAGGCCCAGCCCCAGCAGCGTCTGCACCACCGGCGACGCCTCGGGCGCATTCAGGTCGCCGGCGATGAGCAGCGGCAGCGGGCGCTTGTCGCGGCCCAGCGTGCGGCTGCGCGCCAGGTCCTCGGCGAGGTGACGGGCCTGACCGAGCCGGTGGCCGAAGTTGATGCGCCAGTCGTCGAGCCCGCCCAGACGCTCGCGGCGCGTCGCCACCAGGCCCTCGCGCGGCGACAGCAGGTGGACGTTGACGATCTCCAGGCGCTGACCCTGCACCTCGACGATGCAGCGCAGGTAGTCGCCCAGTTCCGGATCGGCCGACAGCGGCGCGATGCGGCAGTCGCGCAGCGGGTGCTTGCTGGCGATCACGTACTGGCCGCGCAGATGGGTGTGGCGCGCGGCCAGCAGCTCCTTCATCACCTCGGGCATTGGCAGCCACTTGTCGGTGAGCTTCTGCGCGTCCTGCATCACCAGCACGTCCGGGTCGTGCTGGCGGATCTCGCGCACGATCGGCTCGTAGCCCTCGGGCCGGTCATCGGCCTTGTAGGACTTGATGTTGAAGCTCATCACCCGCAGCCGGGTGCTGCCGTTCTCGGGCTGGCCCTGGGCCCATCCCATGATGGGGAAGACCACCACCAGCACGGCACCCAGCGCGACGGCGCGCCAGACCCAGCCCACCGCGATGGACAGCGCCAGCGCCAGCAGCGCCGGCACCAGCAGCACCAGGTAGGGGGTGTAGCGCAGCAGCTCGACCCACCAGGCCAGCGGGTCGACCAGCGTCATGACGGCCCACAGGCCGCCGATGACCAGCACGGTCAGGCTGATGACGAATCGGGCCAGCGCCTGCAGCGGGTGCGAGCCCGGCTGCGAGAGTCGGGCATCGCGTGCGGCGCGAGCATCCAGGGGGGTGCGGTGTCGGGTTCGGCGAGTGGGCATGGGCGGGCGTCAGCCTACCTCAAGCCAGCGTCTCCAGCACCATCAGGCCGGCGGCGGTATTCGAGATCGGGATGTGATAGTTCCGGCTCACCTCGCGCACCTTCTCGCCCAGCGCGCCGCGCATGGCCAGCCACATCAGCAGCTCGACGCCCTGGGTGCCGGTCTTCTCCACCAGCTCGGGGATCGAGAAGCGCGTCGCCCAGGTCGGGTCGTCGACCAGACTGCGCATGAACTGCTGGTCGAAGCCCTTGTTGATGAAGCCCGCGCGCTGCCCGTCGAGCTGGTGCGACAGCCCGCCGGTGCCCAGCACCATCACGCGCGCATCGCCGTCCCAGCTGCGCACCGCGCGGCCGACCGCCTCGCCCAGACGCCAGCAACGCAGCGCCGACGGCAGCGGGAACTGGACCGTGTTGATGCACACCGGCACCACCGTGACCGGCCACTTCTGGTCCGGCCAACACAGCGCCATCGGCAGCGTGAAGGCGTGGTCGACGAGCATCTCCTGGCAGGTCGTCAGGTCGAAGTCCTCGGCCACCAGGCTGTTGATCAGGTGCCAGGACAGCTCGCGCTGACCGGTGAAGGGCGGCACCTCCGGGATGCCCCAGCCCTCGTCCGCGTTGCGATAGGACTCGGCCGCACCGACCGCGAAGGTCGGCATCTTGTCGAGGAAGAAGTTCAGCCCGTGGTCGTTGTAGAACACCACGACGACATCCGGCCGGGCCTGCGCCAGCCAGCGGTGCAGCGGCGCATAGCCCTCGAAGAACGGCGCCCAGTACGGGTCAGCCTGCAGTTCCTTGGCAATCGCACGGCCGATGGCCGGGACGTGGGACGTGGCGACGCCACCGATGATCTTGGCCATGCCCTTCAACCCCTTGCGGCCACGAGCATGGCCTTGAATGCGTCCTTGCTCATGCCCGTCTGCTGGGCCCCGATGTCCTGCACGTCCAGCCCGAAGATGCCGGCGAACTTGGCCAGGTAGTACACGTTGCCGCCGGCCTCGATGAGCTGCAGCACGTTGCGCGCGCGGATCGCCTCGCGCTGCTGCGCGTTCAGGCCGTAGCGGGCGCAGTAGCCGTCCTCGTCGGCCTGGAAGGCGGCGCGGTTGGCCGCGTCGTTGAAGGAAAAGCACATCTTGTTGAGCGCATAGCCCTTCATCGCCTGCACGCCGTCGAACAGCGTCGTGCCGGGGATGTCGATGTGGCCGTGGCCCGGCCTCTTCGGATCGTTCATGGGTCTCCTCGTGCGGTGAACGTGTGGGCTCAGTATTCGCCCCGAGGCGCGCCCGAACAACGCACGGATACTCATGCGACCCATGAGCCAACCCGATCATCTGGACCTCGACGGCCGCCTGCTGCAGCTGCTCGTGACCGTGCTCGACACCGGCAGCGTGACGGCGGCGGCGCAGCGTCTGGGCGTGACCCAGTCGGCCGTCAGCCACGGCCTGGAGCGGCTGCGCGCCATCGTCGGCGACGCCCTGTTCGTCAAGGCCGGACGCGGCATCGCCCCGACCGAACGGGCCCGCGCGCTCGGCATCCAGGCCCGCGAGCTGCTCGCCGGCCTGCAGCGTCTGGCCGAGCCCGAACGGTTCGACCCGGCCAGCCTGCGCGGCGAGATCACCATCGCCGCCAACGACCTGCAGTGCCACCTGCTGCTGCCCGCGCTGCTGCTGCGCCTGCGCGAGCGGGCGCCGGGGCTGCTGCTGCGCGTCCTGCCTTCACGCGTGCCGGGGCTGGAACTGCTGCGCGACGAAAGCTGCCAGCTCGTCATCTCGCCGCGTCCGCCCGACAGCGTCGACGTGCTGCAAAAGCGCCTGTTCGCCGACCGCTACCGGGTCTGGTTCGACCCGTCGCGGCGCACGGCCCCGACCACGCTGGCCGACTACCTCGACGCCGAGCACGTCAGCGTCCGCTACGAGGACCGCCGCCGCCTCGACATCGACGAATGGCTGCTCCAGCACGCCATCGACCGCCGCATCGTCGTCACCGTCCCCGGCTTCTCCGGCATCGCCCCGTTCCTGCGCGGCACCGCCCGCCTCGCGACCCTGCCCAGCCTGCTCGGCACCGAACTCCTGCGCGACCTCGCCAGCGCCGACGTCCCCCTGCCCGCCCCGTTGCAGACGCCGCCCTTGCCGATGTACCTGCTGTGGCACCGGCGGCATCAGGATGATCCCGTGCAGCGGTGGGTGCGGGGGGAGGTGGAAGGGGTGGCCAGTCGACTTCAGCCTGACGTGACGCGTTGACGGGGCCTGGCGGAATCAACCCGTCGCAAACAAGGCTCGAAGCGCCGCCGCAGAACCTGGCAGTCCCGCCCGTTCGAGCGTGCCGATGAAGGCTTCGGGCGTGTTGGGCGGGTTGCGCCAGTGACTCAGCATCGCGCACAGGCGGATGCGCACGGCCGCTGGCGACAGGTCGACCAAGTGGCTCAGGAAGATGTCCGGGTGCTGCGTGGTGACATCGAAGCTCGCCAACGTGTCGGGCGGGAAGTCCCGCTCATTGAAGGTGACGATGACCTGTGCCTTGGCGCGGATCGCGACCGCGAGCACGTGACGGTCGTCCGGGTCGGGCAGCTTCAAGGCATCGGTCAGGTGCCCATAGCCACTGACGCAGGCGTCGGGCAGCGCATCGTCCATCGCCGCACGACGGCGGGCCAGCAGATGGGGGTCCACGTCCGGTCTGGCCCTCAGCACCGAGCGTTGCCACTCGGCATGGATGTCCTCGCTCCAGGCCGGTCGAAACAACCGGGCTTCGGCCAGTTCCAGCAGGAAAGCCGTCAGCGGATAGCTGTGCAGCACATTGGCATCGAGCACGGCCGTGAAGTGGCTCATGTCAGCCCGGCCGTGATGCCCCGTCGAGACGGTGGCCGGGCTGATCCGCTCAAAGACCCAGCTCCTGATCGATCCGCGCCAATTCGTCCAGCGCCGCTCGACGCTGGGCTTGCTGTTGCTCGTCGAATCTGAGCAGGTCTTCCAGGGCCACGCGTCGCCGCGTGCCGACCTTGCGTGCCGGCAACCTGTTCTGCTCGATCAGGCTGACCACGTAGGGGCGCGAGACGTTCAGGTAGTCGGCAGCCTCCTGCGTGGTGAGCTCCACGTTCTGCGGCATCACCGTGACCGACCGACCTTGGCCGAGCTGGGTCAGCAGGTCGACCAGCAGGCGCAAGGCGCCGGGCGGAATGGCGATCATTTCGTGCCGGTTGTCGTCGGTGACCAGACGCAGCGCGGGCATGGGCTGTCCGCCGGAGTCATCTGCTCGGGCGGGCAACAGGCGGGCCAGCTGGCGACTGGCTTCACGCGCCTGGGCGATCTCGTCGTCGCTGGGCAGCTGCGGTGGGCGGCGTGTCGGGGCGGCCATGAGCCGATCTCCTCAAGGTTTCACGGCATGGGCGTGTCCGGGTCGGTCACACCATGCGCGGGTGCCTGCCATTGTGTTCCCAAACGAAGCCAACGAAACGAACGAAGCCAGCGATATCGCGGAATCGTCGAGAAAGTTCGCCGGGTCAGATTCCTGTCCCGGGCCTTTCGAGGTGCCGGCGAGCGGGACGGGGCTGGACACACCAACAGGTCATGTGGTGAGCCAGTCATCGCAAGAAAATTTGCCGCGAAACACAGTCAAGTTTCTTGAATCGCACGTGCAGTGAGCGCGTTTCGCAGGTTTGCCCATTCACCGAGATGGGGCGTCAACCTGTGGCGGTTTGTTGTGTGAGAGCGCAGCCAGACGCTCAAGGTCAGTTCCGTACGACGGATCGGACCAAGGCACGCATCGCTCGCCGGGAAACCGGCGGGCGTGGCGTCAAGCGGGTTGCTTGATTCCCCCCCTTCTCAAAACTCCTCCGTATCCACCTCCCCCTGGTTCTGCCCGCTGTACCGCCCGCCCGTGGCGACGCCCGGGCGCATCACGGCGTCCAGGCGGCTGAGCAGGGTGGGGCTCAGGTGCCGGTCGAGGGCGGCCATGTTTTCTTCCAGGTGGGCGATCGAGGTGGTGCCCGGGATCGGGATGACGTGGTCGCCACGTGTCAGCAGCCAGGCGAGGGCGAGCTGGGCGAGGGTGGCGCCGGCTTCGGTGGCGATCGGGCGCAGGGCGGCGAGCAGGGTGGCGTTGGTGGTGAGGTTGTCCGGCGTGAAGCGGGGCATCGCGCGGCGGATGTCCCGGCCGTCGAAGGCGGACGCATCGAGCGTGACGTCGGTCAGGAAGCCGCGGCCGACCGGGCTGAAGGCGATGAAGGCGGCGCCGATCTCGCGGCAGGTGTCCAGCACCGCGATCTCGGGGTTGCGGGTCCACAGCGAGTATTCGGACTGCACCGCCGCGATCGGGTGGACGGCGTGGGCGCGGCGCAGCGTGGCGGCCGAGACCTCGCTCAGGCCGATGCTGCGGATCTTGCCGGCGCGCACCAGGTCGGCCATGGCGCCGACCGAGTCCTCGATGGGCACGCGCTTGTCCCAGCGGTGCAGCTGGTAGAGGTCGATCACGTCGGTGCGCAGGCGCTGCAGCGAGGCCTCGCAGGTGGCGCGGATCGTCTCGGGACGGCCGTCGATCACGCGCACGCCGTCCACGCCGGTCATGCCGCACTTGCTGGCCAGCACGTAGCGGTGACGCTCGCCGGCCAGCAGCTCGCCGACCAGCGACTCGTTGGCGCCGAAGCCGTAGAGCGCGGCGGTGTCCAGCAGCGTCACGCCCAGGTCGAGCGCGCGGTGCAGCAGCGCCGCGGCGTGTTCACGCGCGGGCGGCTGGCCGTAGGCGTGGCTCAGGTTCATGCAGCCCAGGCCGATGGCGCTGACCTCGAAGGGGCCGATGCGGCGGGTCGGCAAGTGGGTGTCGGGGCGGGTCAAGGTCTTCGTGTTCATCGGGCTTCTCGTCGATTCGAGGGTTCAGCGCGGCAGCGTGCGGTGGCGGCTCAGCCAGTCGGTGGCGGCGACCAGGTCGGTGCAGATGGCGGCGGCGCGGCGGAAGTCGTGCGCGGCCGAGATCGGCGTCGGGATCGCGATGGCCGGCACGCCGGCCGCGACGGCGGCGGCCAGGCCGTGCTGCGAGTCCTCGAAGGCGACGGCCTCGTCGGGCTGCAGGCCGAAACGCGTCAGCGCGAGCTGGTAGCAGTCCGGGTGCGGCTTGTTGCGCGGCACGTCGTCCAGGCCGATCAGGGTGTCGAAGCGGTCGAGCAGCCCGTGCGGGCCGAGCACTGTGTGGATCGCCTCCTGCGACGCGCCGGTGACGACCGCGCAGCGCAGGCCGTGGGCGTGGCACCAGTCCAGCGTGGCGCGGGTGGCCGGCTGCAGCGGGTAGCCCTCGCGGGCGAGATGGGCGCGGGTCTCGTCGGTCTTGGCCTGCACCAGCTCGTCGACCGTGGCCGACAGGCCGTAGCGGCGCTGCACGTCGACGGCGTTGTCCAGCGTGGGCATGCCGGCGTGGTGGGTGCGGTAGGTGGTCTCGTCGAGGTCGACGCCAAGGCGCCGCAGCACGCGGACCCAGGCCTGCCAGTGCGCGCCTTCGGAGTCGACCAGCGTGCCGTCCATGTCGAACAGGACGGCCTTCAGGGTGGGGTGGGTCATCGGGTGAGCCAGTGGATGGATCGGGTGAGTGAAGCAGGTCGCTGAAGCGGTTGGGAGGGAATGCCCAACGCTCAGTGATAGAAGGCGTACGCCACCGCGATGGCGCCGATCACGCCGACCAGATCGGCGAACAGGCCGCAGGCCAGCGCGTAGCGGGTCTGGCGGATGTTGACGCTGCCGAAGTACACGGCCAGCACGTAGAAGGTGGTCTCGGTCGAGCCCTGGATGATGGCCGCCACGCGCGACGGGAAGGCGTCCACGCCGTAGGTCTTCATGACGTCGACCATCAGCCCGCGCGCGCCGCTGCCCGACAGCGTCTTCATCAGGCCCACCGGCAGGGCGGGCACGAAATCGGTGTTGATGCCCAGCGCGCCGATCAGCCCGGCCAGACCGCGCATCAGCAGGTCCATGCAGCCGCTGGTGCGGAACACCGAGATCGCCACCAGCATGGCGATCAGGTAGGGAATGATCTGCACGGCCACGCCGAAGCCGTCCTTGGCACCTTCGACGAAGGCCTCGTAGACGTTGATGCGCCGGATCGCCCCGGCGGCGATGAACAGCATCACGATGGCCAGGATCGTCAGGCTGCCGATCAGCCCGACGCGCTGCGACAGCTGCTCCGGCGGCAGGCCGCGCAGGCTGAAGAACAGGGCGGCCATCAGCGCGACGAAGCCGCCGTAGAAGGCCAGCACCGGCGCGCACAGCAGGCGGATGCGCTGCATCCAGGCGACGGCCAGCAGCCCGGCGGTGAACGAGATGAAGGTGCCGATCAGCGTGGGCAGGAAGATGTCGGCGGCATTGAAGCCGACCAGTCCCTGCTCGATGGCGAGGGTCTGCCGGATCGCGATGACGCTGGTGGGGATGAGCGTCAGCCCGGCCGTGTTCAGGACCAGGAACATGATCATCGGATCGCTGGCCACCGCCGGCTGCGGGTTGACCTGCTGCAGCTCGCGCATCGCCTTCAGGCCCAGCGGCGTGGCCGCGTTGTCCAGGCCCAGCAGGTTGGCGCTGAAGTTCATCACGATGCTGCCGCCGGCCGGGTGTCCGGCGGGGATGCCGGGGAACAGGCGCCGGAAGAACGGTGCGGCCGCGCGGGCGAACAGCCCGATCACGCCGGCCTGCTCGCCGATGCGCATGAGGCCCAGCCACAGGCTCATCACGCCGACCAGGCCGATGCTGATCTCGAAGCCGGTCTTGGCGGTGTCGAACAGGCCGCTCAGCATCTTCGGGAAGATGCCCATGTCGCCACCCAGAAGCTGGCCCAGGGCGGCCGCGAAGCCGATCAGCATGAAGGCGATCCAGACGATGTTCAGGGCCATGGCGCGTGCGGGTGCGGTGTGATCGGACGGGCAGGCCGGCAGGATAGCGGCGCGCCATGGCAAGAGGGGGCGATGCGCCTGCCCGGCGCGTCGCCCCCTCGTCATCGGCCTGGGCCGGAAAGGCCGATCAGCGCGGCGTGGCGCCGATCGGCGTCGACCACGCCGACGTCAAGCCGACGGTCCCCGTGTGGGTGCGGATGCGGAAGCTGTAGGGCTGGCCGGAGGTCAGGCCATTGACCGTCAGGGATGCGCTCGCGCGGCCGTTCAGCCGCGCCACGCCGGTCCAGCTCGCGCTGGCGACGCCGCACTGCGCGACGGTGCCGGTGCAGCGCTCGACGTCGTAGCCCGCCACGGCGGCCAGCGTGCTGGCCGTCCACGCCAGCGGCACGCGACCGGCCGGTGTCGCACCGATGCCCAGCAGTCCGCCGGCCGACACGGTGCCGCGGAAGTTCGTCGGCACCGGCAGCGTGCCGTTGAAGCGCGCGACCGTCGCTGTCGGACCCTGCGTCGCGCCATTGACCGCGTTCACCTGCCAGCTGTAGAGCGTGTTGGCCGTCAGCCCCGTGTTCTGCACCTGCACGGCATTGGCCGGCAGGTTGCCGCTGGGCGCCGTGATCGTGGCGTAGGTGCCGATCGTGGCGGTGCCGTTGGCGGCGACGGTGATGGGCGCGCGCTGCACGCGGTAGGCGCTCTCGCCGGTCGACGCATCGGTCCAGCGCAGCAGGGTGCTGTTGGCGACCGTGCCGGCACCGGCGCTCAGGCCGGTCGGCGCGGCGATCACGATCGGCACCGGCGTGGCGACGCTGACCGGGTTCGACGGGCTGCGTCCGGCCGCGTTGATGGCCACGACCTGGTAGCTGATCGTCTGACCGGACGGCGCCGCCAGGTCGCTGTAGGCCATGCTGTTGGCCGGCAGGCTGGCCAGCACGACGCCGTTGCGCAGCACCTCGAAGCCGGTTTCCGTGGTGGCGGCATCGGTCCAGTTCAGGTCGACCCGGGTGGACGACAGGGCGCGCGCGGCGAGCGCCTGTGGCGCGGCCGGCAGGGCGGGCGCGACCGAGCGCACGGTGCGCACCTGGACGCGGTCCCAGCCTCCGGCGCTGGACATCACGGTGACGAAGGCCGGCGGCGCATCGGTGCGGATCGCCACGCCCGTGGGGCCTAGCGGTTGCAGGAATTCCTGCACCGTCAGGGTCGGCGGCACGCGGGTGTCGCTGGAGCTTGCCGCGACCCGCAGCGTGTTGGTGCTGAGGTCGTAATCGGCCTGGCTCACGATGACCTGGTCGACGAGTGCGCGCACCAGCCGGGTCGTGTCGGTGCTGCCATCGACCACGCTGGCGACCAGTTCGACCGCACCGGGCAGGGCGGCGGTGTTCGGCACGTCGGCCAGCACCTCGGTGGTGAAGTACTCGCCTGTCGCGTTGCCGGTCAGGGGCGTGGGTGTCGTCAGGCGTGCCGACTCGGCCGCCGTGCCCTGGACGTCCTGGACCGTCACGCTGGCGCCGGCCAGCGCATGTGCGAAGGCGTCGACCTGGCCGACCCGGCCGGGCGTGCGGCTGTAGGTCACGCGATCGCTGGACAGCGGCGTCTGCACCCGGCCGTCGAACAGCTGGCCCTGGACCACGAACAGGTTGGTCGTCGCGACATGACCGCCGGCGGCGTTGATGGCGATGGGACGGCCATTGAAGTCGGTGGCCGTGACCCGCACGAAGTTGGTGTCGCACGGGCTGCCCACGACCGGCTGCGGCGTGGCGCCGTCACCGATGTAGCCCGCCGGCGGCGGCGGGGCGAGCACCGGGTCCCAGGTCAGCCACGGGCCGACCTTGCCCTGCGCGACCGGGTCGTTGGCGACGAAGCTGATGTCGAAGGTCTCGCTCAGGTCGCGCCCGGCCTCGACCACCTCGATGCGGTAGTCGTTGACGCCATACGGGTGCTCGACCCGGTAGATGCCGGCGGCCGGCACATCCAGCCGGATGCGCAGGCGGGTGAAGGTCAGCTGCTGGCCCTCGACCGGATCGGGGGTCGTGTAGGTGGCCTCGGTGGCCATCACAACCAGCGCGTCGAAGCCGCGTGCCGGCTCGCTGATGGCGGCCTCGGCCAGCCAGTAGAACGATTCGGTCCCGGTGCCGGTCTGTGCCGACACCAGGTTGCCGGCGATGGCCGGGTCGAAGAAGCACAGGTCGGCGTTGCGGCAGATCTGCAGCGACAGGCCGCGGCTGTCGGTGACCGATTCCGGATAGAGGTCGACCGGGTTGGTCGGACCGGTGGCGAAGGGCGTGGCGCCGTTCGGGGCCGGGCAGGCGGCCTGCACCAGGCCGGCGGCGCCCAGCTCCAGGGCACCGGCCAGCAGGGCCGCGCCGAAGGCACGGGTCTTGTGTCGCTTGAGAAGTCGGTTGTGGCTCATGTTGCGTCGGTCCGGGCTCAGGGGTTGATGACGGTCAGCGGCTTGCTGGCGGTTCCGCCGGCGCTGGAGCGCACCGTCACGGCGGCGGGCAGCACGCTCAGGCCGCTCACGCGGGCGCTGCCGTTGACCAGCGTCACGGCCGCGCCGCCGGGCAGGGCGAGCGTCAGCGTGGGCGGGCTGGCGGGGGCCTGGTCGCTCGATGCGGCCTGCACGTCCAGCGTGCAGCTGCGCGGCGCGGCGGTGCATTGCGCCTGTGCCTGTGTGATCGTCACCAGGTCGGTCAGCGGCACGTGCTGGACCGGGCTGGGCGCATTGCCTTGTGCGGCGTTGGTGGCGCTGAAGGCGACGGTCGCCGGCAGCGTCGACACGTCGGAGGCGACGAAATGGCGGCCGCTGCCGTCCCCGCGCAGCGTGCCGCCCGGCTGGGCGCTGACGATCGCGGTGGTCGGCGCGGTGGCGAACAGGCTCAGCGTGGCGGCACCGCCGCTGCGGGCGTAGCTCGCGCCCGTCACGGTCAGCGGCGTGATGCCCTGAGGGGCGAGCTTGCCCTGGACCGTGAACTGGCGGTTCGCGTAGGCGGAGGTCGAGCCGTCCCGGTCGACGTCGTTCGGGTCGATCACCAGCGGCGTCGTGCCGTCCAGCGCGGTCGCGCGGATGCGCACCAGGTTGCGTCCGCACGGGCTGCCGACGACGGCATGTGGCGTCACGCCGTCGCCGATGTAGCCGACCGGCGCCGCCGGTGCGACGGCGGGATCCCAGCGCAACCAGGGTCCGACGATGCCCGAGCGCGACCCGTTGGGCGTGAACTCGACGTCGACCGTGTCGTTGATCTCGCGCGCCAGCGGACGGCCGCGGTCGTCGACCACGCTGCTCACGGTGTACTGACGCGAGCCCCAGGGGTGCTCGACCGTGTAGATGCCGGGTTGCAGCACGTCCA
>JACCDS012184063.1_pt1 | contig 12744 bp, 13 predicted proteins | sample 7446441 | NCBI WGS metagenome assembly JACCDS01 (sample SAMN15323445, study PRJNA562643) | freshwater metagenome | isolation source: river surface water | place: USA:Blue River Watershed | collected 2017-08-17
CCAGCTGCACCGGCCAGGAGCTGACCGACAACCTGCTCAAGCAGATCGAGCCGTTCGGCCCGACCTTCCACCTGGGCCAGGAAGTCACGCTGGTGCAGAAGCGCGAAGACGGTCGTTTCGATCTCGAGACTTCGGCCGGTACACGCTTCATCACCAAGACCATCTTCATCGCCGCTGGGGTTGGCTCGTTCCAGCCGCGCACGATCAAGGTTGACGGCATCGAGAAATTCGAAGGCAAGCAGCTGTTCTATCGCGTGAAAGATCCGGCACGCTTCGAAGGCCGCAATATCGTTATCTGCGGCGGCGGCGACTCCGCGCTCGACTGGGCGCTGAACCTGCAGGGCAAGGCAGAGTCAGTGATCCTGTTGCACCGTCGCGAGGAATTCCGCGCGGCGCCGGCATCGGTCGCGAAAATGAAAGAACTCTGCGAGCAGTACGAGATGCAATTGCTGATCGGGCAGGTCACCGGCTTCGAAGAAGCGGATGACAAGCTCACCGAGATCAAGGTCACCGGTGCCGACGGCGTCACGCGTCGCCTGCCGCTGGACGACCTGCTGGTATTCTTCGGCCTGTCGCCGAAGCTCGGCCCAATCGCCGAATGGGGCCTGGAGATCGAACGCAAGCAGCTGGTGGTCGATACCGAAAAATTCGAGACCAATGTGCCGGGCATCTTTGCGGTCGGTGATATCAACACCTACCCGGGCAAGAAGAAGCTGATCCTGTCGGGCTTCCACGAAGCCGCACTGGCTGCGTTCGGCGCTGCGCCTTACATCTTCCCGGAAAAGAAAATCCATATGCAGTACACCACCACGTCGCCGAAGCTGCACAAGGTGCTCGGCGTCGAGACGCCGGTGTTCGACTGATTCCCGGTCGACTGAAAAACAAAACAGGCACCCGTGGGTGCCTGTTTTGTTTTTCTACTTATGTTCTCTGCTACTTCGCCGCCTTCAGCCAGTCGGACAACACCGCATCTTTCGGCTCACCCAGAACAAACTTCAGCTCCCCCTTGCCGCCGAGGTAACCGACATACGGCGTCATGCCGCGCCAGTCCGGATTGACCGCATACTGCAGCGCAGGCGCACTGCCGCGAAACATGAACAGCCGGTCGGCCGGCGCATAATGCGGGTCGGCCAGCAACGCGGCCTCGTCTTCAGCGTCGATCGACACCACAAGCAGCCGCGTGCGTGAAGCTGCTGCCTTGCGCTTGGCCGCGAGCCGCGCGATCGCGCCCGGACAGTGCGTGCAGCTGACCGAGGTGAACACGACGATCACCGGCGCGCCACTGCGCTGCAGCGCAGCCCAGCTGGCCTTGTCGAATGTCTCGACCGTAGCCGGCGCTGCAGCGCAGCCGAACGATGCGAGCGCCAGCAGGCTAGCGCAGATCATGGACCTGAATCTCATGCTCGGTTCTCCAGATGACAGCGATACGGTCGCGCTGCTGCACGAACCGCGGAAAATCATTCTCCACTGGGGTGACAGCGAGCTCGCGCAAAGTGAAGCGCTTGCCACCATCCTTCGACAGCCACGCACGCAGGTGCATTCGCTCTCCGTCGAAACTTCGCCAGACAATCGCTACACGCTGGCCGGCGACAGCAACGTCAGCATGATCGGCGCGCTCGTCAGGTAACTCGACGACCTTTCCTTTCGGGCTGCCGTCTCGCCCCAGCCGCGCATAGCGCGCGCGCTGCAGTCCGTCACGTTCGCCGAACCAGACGGCGTGATAGCCGCCATCGGTCGCACGTGCGAGTCCCGGTCCGTGATGCGGACAGGCTTTCACCACCCAGTCATCGAAGCTCGCGCGCTGCAGTGCCGGCGCAGCGCCAGCGCCCACCTTCGCAAAGGCATGATCGCGTACGCTGCCGGCAAACACATGTCGCCATAACACAGCAACACCCTGCGTCTGCTCTGTCGCGACGGCGATACGACAGCACTCGCAGCTATAGTCCGCCAGCTTTGTGTCAGGACCGAAGGTCTTACCGCCGTCCGTGGAAACGTTGTAGTAGATTGCCGCGCCTTCATAAGCAGCTGGGTCGCCGCCATTTGCCGCCCATGCACGCTCAGCGTCCCGCTTGTCGATCCAGAAGGTATACAGATCGCCGCGCGCATCGAACGCGATGGATTCGAAACGGTGCGTGATCACCTGCCGGTCTTCATGCACCGTGAAAGGTGCGGAGAAACTCCGCCCGCCATCGTCGGAACGCAGCATACGGATCTCACCGGTATAGGGCTTACTGAGGGGCCGCGTGTAGCTGAGCACGACCTGAGCGCGCGGACCGAACGCCAGCTTCGGACGGTTATCACCATTCGTCGCAACCGTATCGCCGTTAATGTCCAGCATCCGCCGTTCATCCCAGCCACCATCTTTCGAGCGACGCTGCATGAACAGCCGGCCACGATCGACACCGGTTACCCATAGCGCGCCATCCGGCGCGAACGCGGCACCGGCCGCAAGTTGCGGCTTGCCGTGGCCGGCATGCTGCGCATGAGCCACCTGCGCCACCAGTGTCACGCAGCTCAGCAGCAGCGTACCCAGTGAGCGAGCAATCATCCGGCGAGTCATCCTGTTCACCATTTCCCCTCCAGTCCGACATAGACCGCACGCGGCAGTCCCGGCGATCCGACCGCTGCACCACTCGACACCGATGCGCTGTCAGCAAAGCGTTGGTTCGTCAGGTTAAGCACGCGTCCAAACAGCGTCCAGCGCGAATCGAGCGCCTGAGTAACGCGCAGGTTCAGCAAATCATGGCCCAGGTACTTGCCCAGCTGGTTCGACGCGTCAAGGAAGTACGCGCCGAGGTGTACCCACTCAAGCTGTGCGAGCGTACCGCGCCGTGGTGCCCAGCTCAGACGCACGTTCGACATCACGCGCGGAGATGCCTCGATCTCCTTGCCCGAATAGTCGACGCCGCCGGCAACCCAGTCGACATAGCGATGTACGGCATACGACGCCGCTGCATCGACTCGCCATGCCGGCGACAACTGTCGGCCGAGCCCCAGCTCGACACCCTTGTGACGCGTAGCACCATTATTGGTTTGCACGGTCACGCCGGTGGCGTCACGCTGTGCGAGCAGATCGTCGCGCTTGTTCAGCAGGTAGGCAACGGCCTCAACCTGCCAGCCGGCGGCCATACCGCGCACACCAAGCTCAAACTGGTCGGCCAGAATCGGCTTCAATGCCAGCGCCGCATCCGCCTGCACGGCCGTCGCAGCACCGGCACGGAAGAGCTGGTTCTCGGACGGCGTACGGAATCCCTGGTTGTACGACGCGAACAGATGCGACGACGGCGACAGCGCCCAGGTCACGCCCAGCTTCGGGCTGAAACGCGCAAAATCCACTGCGGTATCGCCGGGCTGATAGAGATTGCCGGCACCGACGCCGCTGTTCAGGTTGTTTTCCATCGCATAGCGCACGTAGTCGTAGCGCAGCCCGGCGGTCACGCGCAGGCGGTCAAACGGCGAGGTCTCCAGATGCAGGTAAGGCGCAATACCCTGGTAGTTGACATGGTAATCGTAGATACGCGGACCGAGGGTGTAACCGGTGTAGTCGGTGCTCGCGCCCTGATTGCCATTGCGCGTGAGCAGATTCAGCTTGTCTTCCTTGCGCGAGCTCGGGCTGTAGTCCAGGTCGACACCAGCGACCACGCGCGTGCGCATCGCATCGTCGAGATTCTTCCTGTACTTCAGCATCAGTCCGAACGACTGCACGGCGGTGCGCTCGATCCGTGCGTTACTGCTGGTCGGCGAGAAGTTGTAGGAGCCGTTCAGATCCATCCGGTTATCACGAAAATAAGGTGTGAACGACAGCAGCTGTCCGCTACCGAGGTCTTTCTCGACCGACGACGACACCCGCACCGCGTCGACGATGCGGTAGGCCGGCGAACGCAGGTTGGTCTTGGGATCGTCACGGAATAGCGCGAGCGGCAGCGGCGAATTTGCGCCAGTCTGCTGGTCGATATGCGTGACGCCGACAATGGTCTTGACGATCGTGCGTTCGTCCTTCTCGTAATCCCAGCGCAGGTTCATGCTCTGCCGGTCATACGCAGTGCGGTCGCGCCAGCCGTCGGTATGGGTCAGATTCAGGTCGGCACGGAAGGCACTGCTACCGATGCGACCGCTGTCGATACCACCCAGCAGCCGGGCCCAGCCAAAGCTGCCCGCCTCCACCGAAAGGTCAGCACCGCGGTTGTCCTTCGGCGTGCGCGTGAGTACATTGACGATGCCGCCGATCGCATCTGAACCGTACAGCGCCGAGCCGATGCCGCGCACCACCTCGACACCGCCGGCGGACGGAATGTTCAGCTCGTAAAGCGCGTTGTGATTGAAGTTGCCGGTCGCGCGAATCGGAATACCGTCTTCGAGGAACAGGTAGAGCGGGCTGGTCGTAAAGCCCTGCCGGATCGCGGTGGTATGACCTTCGCCATTGGTGACGGCGATCGCGACACCAGGTATCTGGCCGAGCAGCTGCTGAGGATGCGACGGACGGGTGAAATCGATCTGGTCACGCTTGATGATGCCAACCGCAGAGGGCGTCTGGGCCAGCGGCGTCTGCTCGCGCGTGCCGGTGACGGTTACCGGGGACAAAACGCTGTCCGCGGCGGACGCACCGTTAGCTGCGGCCAAAGTGGCTGCAGCTAACGCGCGCGTGAAAAGGGTGCGCATGAAACTTACTCCTGAATAGAGGCCACCCCGGCGCCTCAGGCACCGGGGACAAAGACAATGTGGACTTCAGGAAAAAGCAGGAGGAGCGCGCGAGCGCAGTGAATGCCCGGGATAGCTGGCGTGGGTGGCCACCGGGTAGGAAGTTGGTCGGGCATCGCTGGCTACGGCGTACAGGTGACGACGCACATCGAATTCGGGTGCAGCACCGGTTGCCGCGCACAGTGCGCAATGCGCATCGCCGGCGTGGTCGCCAGCTGCAGCCTGCTGGTCCAGCTTGACCCATTTGACGCCCGAACTGGCGCAAACCTCGATCCAGCGACCCGATCCAACCGACAGCGTCGCAGCCATCGCGGGCAGCAGCGACTGCAGCAGCAGTGCCAGCAGCAAAAAGCCGGCAAGCAGTCGTCGGTGGCGTACGGGATTCAGCATCGCGGCGCGAGTTTACCACGCTTGCTGATTGGCAATGCGGGCATCCTCCTGCTGCGTCGGGCACTCACCGGAAAGCTGCGCGGAAAGCTGCACACCATCGGGAAATTGCAGGAAAACCTGATGCTGGCCGATTTTTCAGGGCGAAATCCGGAAAAATTACGGTCTAATTTCTGAGTGCGGAAGTCAGGCATTGACCGCTTGGCTGGATGCGGTTTGTCAGCGAGACGAAGGCAAAAATTTTCTTTTATGAAATTTTTTCGAGGTAATGCCCGAAATGACTGTGTTACATTCCAGAAATCGCGTCATGCCTGTCGTCGGTTTCCTAACGGATTTCGTTGGCAAATAACGAAGAAGACGAGGGAAATCGAGCCTTTGTACAGGCAAATGTTCGACTATTGTATTTGCTGCATTGCGGTAACACTGATTAGGCGACACAATTCGAGCGTCTTGAACGAGGGTCACCATGCTCTATCAACTGCACGAAATGAACCGTACCTTGCTGAGCCCACTAGTCCAGTGGGCAGAGGCATCGTCGAAGCTGTTCACCAACCCCGTCTCGCCGTTTGCGCACACGCCCTTCGCCCAGCGTATCGCTGCCGGCTATGAGCTGATGTTCAGGCTGGGCAAGGAATACGAGAAGCCGGCGTTCGGCATCAACACCACCGAGGTCAACGGCGTGAAAACCGCGGTGATCGAGGACGTGGTCGTCGACAAGCCGTTCTGCAAGTTGCTGCATTTCCGCAAGGACAGACATGCGCCGCAATTGCGCGATCTCAAGCAGCCGACCGTGCTGCTGGTCGCGCCGCTGTCGGGCCACCATGCCACGCTGCTGCGTGACACGGTGCGCGCACTGCTGCCCGAGCATGACGTGTTCATTACCGACTGGACCGATGCGCGCATGGTGCCGCTCGAGCACGGCGCTTTCCACCTGCATGACTACGTGTACTACGTCCAGGACTTCATTCGCTTCCTCGGGGAAGGCGTCAACGTGATCTCTGTCTGCCAGCCGACCGTGCCGGTGCTTGCCGCCGTCTCGCTGATGGCCAGCGCGAACGAACCGGTGATGCCGAAGACGATGGTCATGATGGGCGGCCCGATCGACCCGAGCAAATCGCCAACCGCGGTGAATGATCTGGCAACCGACAAGCCGTTCTCGTGGTTCGAGAATAATGTGATCTACAATGTGCCGCCGAACTATCCGGGCTATGGTCGCCGCGTCTACCCCGGCTTCCTGCAGCATGCCGGCTTCGTCGCGATGAACCCGCGCCGTCATGCGCAGAGCCACTGGGAGTTCTACCTGCACTTGCGCGAAGGCGACAACGAGTCGGCCGAGGAACACCGCAAGTTCTATGACGAATACAACGCCGTGCTCGACATGCCGGCCGAGTACTACCTCGAGACCATCAAGACCATCTTCCAGGACCACGCACTGCCGAACGGTACCTGGGAAGTCGAAGGCAAACTGGTGCGGCCGCAGGACATCCGCAATGTCGCACTGCTGACCGTCGAAGGCGAACTGGATGATATTTCCGGCTCCGGCCAGACCGAGGCCGCCCATGGCCTGTGCTCGGGACTGCCGGCATCGATGAAGGCGCATTACACTGCGCCGAAGTGCGGTCATTACGGCATCTTCTCCGGCCGTCGCTGGCGCGAGATGATCACGCCGCGCATTGCGGAGTTCATCCGTACGCACGCATAATCCAGCCTGTCCCCGCAGACAGCAGCCTTAGCCGCCTTCGGGCGGCTTTGTTTTGTCCGATTCACTCCGCAGACACCGACCATGGCTGATTCCCGCCTCGCCCGCCTGTTGTGCTCTCCGCTGGCCGATGCCCTCTCCGGCGGATTGCTGGCTGCGCTGTGGGTCATGTTCGCGCTCGCGCACTACCGCACGTTCATGCGCGCCCCCGAGCCCAGCCTTATCCTGCTGGTGCTGTCGGAAACGCTGACGGCCGGCTTTTATCTGGTGCGCCGTCCGCCACAATCAATCTCGGTGCATCCGGGCGACTGGCTGCTCGCGCTGGCCGGTACCTTCGTGCCACTGATGTTCCGGCCGGCCGACAACGTGCTGTTTGCACCGGCGAGCTACCTGATGGCGCTCGGCGTGCTGATCCAGATATTCGGACTGCTGTCGCTGAACCGCAGCTTCGCGCTGGTGGCTGCGCGGCGCGCGGTCAAGACGGACTACATGTACCGCTGGGTGCGTCATCCGATCTATGCGAGCTATGTGATCATCTTCACCGCCTATCTGCTGGTGAATGCGAGTGCTGTGAACATAATCGTGTATGCGGTCTGGCTACCCTGCATACTCGGCCGGATCTTTCGCGAGGAAGCGCATCTGTCGCAAGACGCAGGCTATCGTGACTACATGCAGCGTGTACGGCACCGGCTGATTCCTGGCGTGTTTTGAATCCGGCCGCACAGGGCCGCCACTGCGCAAATGTCGGATAATGCCGGCCTATGTCCGATTCACAAAAAACACTGGCTGACCGCATTGAAGACCTGCTGCCGCAAACGCAGTGCACGAAATGCGGTTATCCGGCCTGCCGCCCGTACGCCGAAGCAATCGCAGAAGGCAATGCCGGCTATAACCAGTGCCCGCCCGGCGGTACCGAGGGTGTAGCGCGTATCGCTGCGCTGCTCGGCAAACCGGTCATTCCGCTGAATCCCGTGAATGGTGCCGAGCGCGAGCGCCCGGTCGCGTTCATTGATGAATCCGCCTGCATCGGCTGCACACTGTGCATACAGGCCTGCCCGGTCGATGCCATCGTCGGCGCGGCCAAGCAGATGCATACTGTGCTGCCCTCGCTGTGCACGGGTTGTGACCTGTGCGTGGCACCCTGTCCGGTCGATTGCATCAGCATGCTGCCGGTCACGCCCGGCCGCAGCGGCTGGGATGCGTGGTCGCAAGCCGAAGCAGACGCAGCACGCACGCGGCACGATGCACGCAGCCGGCGGCTGCAGCGCGACAAGGAAGAAAACGATGCGCGGCTTGCTGCGAAGGCCGTCGCCAAACTGAACGAAGTCGATGCATCAACGCCGGCTACGGATGCCGAACGCGCCGAGAAAGAACGTAAGCGCGCTATCATCCAGGCAGCGATAGAGCGCGCGCGGCTGCAGAAGGAACAGGCAGCTCAGGCAGTCGCGCAGTCTGCCGCAAAGAAGACACCATGAACGCAGAAAAACGCCGGAAGATCTTTGAATGTCTGAAGCAGGCCAACCCGCATCCGACCACCGAGCTCGAATACACCACGCCGTTCGAGCTGCTGATTGCGGTGATCCTGTCCGCGCAGGCGACCGATGTGTCGGTCAACAAGGCGACGCGCAAGCTGTACACAGTCGCGAATACGCCGCAGGCAATTCATGCGCTCGGCGTCGACGGGCTCATGCCGTATATCCAGACCATCGGCCTGTACAAGACCAAGGCAAAGAACGTGATCGAAACCTGCCGGCTGCTGGTCGAGCATCACAACGGTCAGGTGCCGCGCGACCGCGAGTCGCTGCAGGCCTTACCCGGCGTTGGCCGCAAGACCGCGAACGTGGTGCTGAACACCGCGTTCGGTGTCGCTGTAATGGCCGTTGACACGCATATCTTCCGCGTGTCAAACCGCACCGGCATTGCACCGGGCAAGAACGTCGAAGTGGTTGAAGACAAGCTCATGAAGCTGGTGCCATCCGACTATCTGATGGATGCGCATCACTGGCTGATCCTGCATGGCCGCTACACTTGCACGGCCCGCAGCCCGCAGTGCTGGAACTGCCTTATCGCGGACCTGTGTGAATACAAGCAGAAGACGCCGCGGCCTGCGAAAGGCGTTTAAGCAAATGGAAGCTTTCATCCATACCGCGCTGCTGGTATGGCGTCGGCACTTGCGTGCTGGTGTTCTGCCTGGAGTAGAGTAGCCCCATGTTCAATCCCACCCGCGACGAAGTCCGCCGCTTCTTTTGCGATACCTGGCGCAAAACACAGGCCGGTGACGTGCTGACGCCGCTGGAAGCGATCGCACGCGACTGGATGCTGCAACATCCGGAATACGAAGCAGATCTGTCTGACGCTAACGCAGCACAGATCGCCGACTACGATATCGCGAAAGGCCAGTCCAACCCCTTCCTGCATCTGTCGATGCATTTATCGATCGCTGAACAGGTATCGATCGACCAGCCGCCCGGCCTGCGCGACGCATTCAACCAACTCGCCGCGCGACTCGGCTCCGCGCATGACGCACACCACGAGATCATGGAATGTCTGGGCGAGATGCTGTGGACTGCGCAGCGCAACGGCACGCCGCCGGATGGCGTGGCCTATGTCGAGAATATACGGCGACGTGCACTGCGATAGCAAAGCAGAAAAGAAAAACCGCGGCAAGCCGCGGTTTCTTATGGGCAGTGAAGCGCCTTATGAAGCAACTTACTTGCGCAGCACCAGCGTTCCCTTCAAGCTGGCCAGATAGGCAGCGATATCCTTGATGTCTGTCGCGGACAGCGGCTTGGCCATGCCACCCATGATCGCATTGCCACGACCGTTGGCCGAGTTACTGCCACGCTGGTAGGCCTTCAGTGCGTGCTCGAGATAATCAGCATGCTGCCCTGCGAGCTTCGGATAGCTCGGATCGATCGGCGTGTTGTAATCGGCGCCATGGCAGGAGGCGCAGTTGTACTTCTCGGCAGCGGCCTTGCCGGCCGCGACGTTACCCGCAAATACGTTGGCCGACAGGGTAATCGCCAGCAGAGCAAAAATCTTTTTCATCTGGGACTCCGGATTATTTCTGTTGCGCGTAGTACGCCGCGACATCGGCGATGTCCTGATCGGACAGGCCCTTGGCAATGCCAACCATCGACGGATGGTTGCGCTCACCCTTCTTGTACGCATTCAGCGCAGCGACGAGATACTTCTCCGACTGGCCACCGAGCATCGGGACCTTGTAGATTTCGGGGAAGGTCGCCTTGTAGCCAGCGATGCCATGGCAGCCAATGCACATGGCCACTTTCTTTTTGGCCGCGACGGCATCACCCTTGAGGTCGGCAGCAACCGACATCTGGGCAAGACCCGCGAGTGCGAGAAGAGCAAATACTTTTTTCATGATAGCCCGGTAGTTACGTGAAAACGGACGCCGAAAACAGGCTTTTAAATGGAAAACCGCTTATCTGTGCCTGTCCGCGCAAAAAAATCTGGCAGATTCTAACCAAAACCCACATCAGCGTCCATGGCTATTTCTGGCAGCTTTTCACTGTGGCGATAACCTTGTTCTGAGCAGGGAAACAGCGCAGGCGGCCCAGCCTAGCCTCCGCCCTCCGCTGCGGACGCGCGCAGAGGCTCGTTTATACTGAATCAGTTCATCTGCCACCTCACTCGATATGACAACGCAAAAGCGCTTCGACGGCTCCGACCACTACGTTGCCACGCAAGACCTGAAACTCGCGGTGAATGCCGCACTGACGCTGCAGCGGCCGCTGCTGATCAAGGGCGAGCCGGGCACCGGCAAAACCATGCTGGCCGAAGAAGTCGCCGCGGCGCTCGGCATGCCACTATTGCAATGGCATATCAAATCAACAACCAAGGCGCAGCAGGGCCTGTATGAATACGACGCGGTCTCGCGGCTGCGCGACTCGCAGCTTGGCGACGAGCGCGTCAAGGACATTCACAACTACATCGTCAAGGGCGTGCTGTGGCAGGCCTTCGCGTCGGACGAGCCGGTGGTCCTGCTGATCGACGAGATCGACAAGGCCGACATCGAATTCCCGAACGACCTGCTGCGCGAGCTCGACCGCATGGAGTTCTATGTGTACGAAACCCGCGAGATGGTGCGTGCGAAGCATCGGCCGCTGGTGATCATCACGTCAAACAACGAGAAAGAATTGCCGGACGCCTTCCTGCGCCGCTGTTTTTTCCACTATATCCAATTCCCGGACAAGGAGACGATGCAGCAGATCGTCGATGTGCACTTCCCGAACATCAAGAAGGACTTGCTGGCGCAGGCAATGCACAGCTTCTTCGAGCTGCGCGAGATTCCGGGCCTGAAGAAAAAGCCGTCCACGTCCGAGCTGCTCGACTGGCTCAAGCTGCTGCTGGCCGAGGACATTCCGGCCGAAGCACTGCAGTCGAAGGACCACAAGACGGTGGTGCCGCCGCTGCACGGTGCGCTGCTGAAGAACGAGCAGGACGTACACCTGTTCGAACGGCTGGTGTTCATGTCGCGGCAGAACCGCTGATGCGCGAAGCTCACGTCTTCATTTCATCGCCGATCCTGCCCTCGTCCGCCCGTCCAACGTCATGCTGATCGATTTCTTTTTCACGCTGAAGGGTGCAAAGATCCCGGTGTCGATCAAGGAGTTCCTGATCCTGCTAGAGGCGCTCGAGCGTCAGGTGATCGCGCCGTCGCTCGACGAGTTCTACTACCTCTCGCGCACGACGCTGGTGAAGGATGAAGCGAACTTCGATAAGTTTGACAAGGCCTTCAGCTACTACTTCCACGGTGCAGAGACCCTGTTTGATAAAGCGCCCGAGATTCCGCTCGATTGGCTGATGAAACGGCTACAGCGCGAGCTGACGCCCGAGCAAAAAGCGCAGCTGGAAAAATTCGGCTATGACAAGCTGATGGACCGGTTGAAGCAACTGCTTGACGAACAGAAAGGCCGTCACGAAGGCGGTAACAAATGGATAGGCACCGGCGGCACCTCGCCTTTCGGCAATGGCGGCGTCAATCCGGAAGGCATACGCATCGGCGGTGAAGGCGGCAACCGGTCTGCGGTGAAGGTCTGGGAAGCGCGTGCGTACAAGGACTACGACAGCGAACGCGAGCTCGGCACGCGCAACATCAAGGTCGCCTTGCGGCGGCTGCGCAAGTTCGCTCGTGAGGGACTGGAAGAAGAACTGGCGCTCGACGATACGATACGCGCGACCGCAAATAACGCCGGCTGGCTCGACCTGAAGATGCAGCCCGAGCGCAAGAACAAGGTCAAGGTGCTGATGCTGATGGATGTCGGCGGCACGATGGATGACCATATCGCGCAAGTCGAAGAATTGTTCTCGGCTGCGAAGACCGAATTCAAGAACATGGAGTTCTTCTACTTTCATAATTGCGTGTACGAGACGCTGTGGAAGAACAACCGCCGTCGCCATGCGGAGCGCTTTGCCACCTGGGATGTGCTTCGCAAATACCCACCCGATACCAAGCTGATCTTCGTTGGCGACGCCACCATGAGCCCCTACGAAATCGTGCAGCCGGGGGGCTCGGTCGAATACAACAATGAAGAAGCCGGCGCGGTCTGGCTGCAGCGCTTCGCGCATCAGTTTCCGAAGCACGTGTGGCTGAATCCTGAGCCTGAAGGGCTGTGGCAATACCGTCAGTCGATTGCAATCATCCGCCAGATCATGAACAACCGGATGTACCCGATCACGATGGAAGGCCTGGATCGCGCGATGCAGCTGCTGTCGAAATAAGCTGCGCCTGTGACGGACTTGCCTCAGACGAAATTCATTAAACTTCAAAAGTTTGCCTGTGATGCAACGGGCTGATTCGAACTCCTACTTCTCTCACGAATGGCCAGCAAAAAACCCGAATACAGCGAATCGTCGATCCGCGTCCTGAAAGGACTCGAGCCGGTCAAGCAGCGGCCCGGCATGTACACCCGTACCGAGAACCCGCTGCACATCATCCA